>Ga0209796_10000574_pt1 | contig 21812 bp, 22 predicted proteins | sample AgamicOrSfrz_FD_187167 | JGI IMG/M metagenome (GOLD analysis project Ga0209796, IMG submission 187167) | Agave microbial communities from Guanajuato, Mexico - Or.Sf.rz (SPAdes) (version 2) | ecosystem: Host-associated > Plants > Phyllosphere > Phylloplane/Leaf | place: Guanajuato, Mexico...
AAAATCGCTTTTTCATAGTGTGCCGCAATTAGACGTCTTACGACTAGGTCGTAAATTTTCTGTTCGTCTCCTGACAGTTTGCTGGGGTCCTTCACTTGTTCCGTTGGAATAATCGCATAGTGATCGCTCACTTTTTTTGCATTTACATAGCGTTTATTTCCTAGAATTGAAGCGTACGGAAGCGGAAATAAATGTTCGTATTCAGAAAAAGCACTCAGCTTTTCTAAAATCTCAGGAAACGTTTCCGCTTCTCCCTCTGTTACGTAGTTTGAGTCTGATCTTGGATAAGAAACAATTCCTTTCTGATACAGCCCTTGCAGCACATCAAGCGTCTTTTTAGGAGAAAACTTAAACGCTTTATTCGCCGTTGCTTGAAGTGATGATAAGTTAAATAATAAAGGCGGCTGGAACTCTTTTCGCTCCGTTACGAGTTCATGAACTTCCGCGTCTTTTCCTTCGCAAAACTGAGCAATTTTGTATGCCATCTCTTTTTCTTTGAGACGTGATTCTCCGTCTTGTTGCCATTTGCCTTCATACTTCTTTCCTTCAATATCAAACTTAGCAAGCACTTCCCAAAAAGGCTCTGATTTAAAATTGTCAATTTCTTTTTCACGCTTCACAATCAAAGCAAGAGTTGGGGTCTGAACTCTCCCTGCTGAAAAAACATCTGACATCCCATGCTTTTTCAATAAGATGCTATACACGCGTGACGCATTCATCCCAACGACCCAATCCGCGCATGCTCTTGTATAGGCTTCATAATAAAGGTTGCGCGTGTCGCTTTCGTCTTTTAACTGTTGAAACCCATCATAAATGGCTTTTGGCGTTAAAGAAGAAATCCACAATCGTTTCATCGGCTTATGCACACCTGACAGCTGAATGATATTACGAACGATTAATTCTCCTTCGCGCCCCGCATCTCCCGCATGTATAATTTCTGTGACCGTCGGCTTTTTAAGCAGTTTTTTTACCACTTGAAACTGCTTTGCTTTTGAGCGCGTCACTTCATATTGAAAGCGGTCTGGAATCATCGGCAGCGTGTCAATTGACCACTTTTTCCACTCCGGCTTATAATCTTCCGGACTCACAAGCTGACATAAATGACCCACTGCCCACGTTACATATGCTCCGTCTGTAAACACTTCATTCGGTGGAATCTCTAAATAGCCGTCGTGACGCTTCGGCTTAAACTGTGAAGCGAGCGTTGACCCTTGATCCGGCTTTTCTGCAATAATTAACTTCATGTATTTAATCACCTTACATTTCAAATTTCCATGTGAAACTTAGTCAGTTTTATTATTTTATCATAGAAAGAGCTGTTGGAGTATGAATGAGGAGAAAAGTAGTTTAGATGAGAGATACCTATCTCATTTTAAAAACGTGTCGCTGTCCGTTATAGCTTTTCAATAAAAAAGCTGTAGATCATTTTCTACAGCTTTGATACATATCTGAATTTTTCTGGCAACAGCCATTATCATATCGACTAAAACAGATCTCCTTTGGGACGTGTTATGAAATAATCAATAACCAAATATACAAACCAACAAGCGTAATAAACAATGTCGGAATCGTTAAGATAATACCCGTTTTAAGATACGTTCCCCATGAAATTTTCACGCCTTTTGTTGAAAGAACATGAAGCCATAAAAGCGTCGCTAAAGAACCAATCGGGGTAATTTTCGGACCTAAATCCGATCCAATAACGTTTGCATAAATCAACGCTTCCTTGATTGTTCCAGCTGCGTGTGTAGCATCGATTGCTAGTGCATCAATCATAACGGTTGGCATATTGTTCATAATCGATGAAAGAATAGCCGCAGTGAATCCCATACCAATTGTTGCTGCAAACAGTCCGTGGCTGGCCGTTGCTTGGATCACGTCAGCCAGAATTTCTGTTAAACCAGCATTACGCAAGCCGTATACAACGACATACATGCCGATAGAGAAAAAGACAATCGCCCACGGAGCTCCCTTTAGCACTTTTTTTGTATGAACCGCTCGGCTTTTTTTTGCCATCATCAAAAATAGGATAGCGATAATACCTGCGATGATCGAAACAGGGACGCTAAAGAATTCTCCAATTAAATAGCCTAGTACTAACAAAACTAAGACAATTCCAGATAGCCGGAACATCTTTTCATCTTTGATGGCATCCACTGGCTTCTGTAAATCTGCTACATTGTATTTCTTAGGAATTCTTTTGCGGAAATACAGATATAAGACCATAATACTTGCAAACAGAGAAACCAAATCTGGAACAATCATGCGTGATGCAAATTCAGAAAAGCTAATACCAAAAAAGTCGGCTGATACGATATTTACTAAGTTACTAACAACAAGGGGCAGCGACGTTGTATCTGCAATAAATCCACTTGCGATAATAAACGGAAAAACCATTTTATCGTCGAACTTTAATGCCCGAACCATGGCTAGTACAATGGGTGTTAAAATCAACGCTGCTCCGTCATTAGCAAATAGCGCTGCTACAACGGCTCCAAGAAGAGACACGTAAACAAACATACGCACGCCGTTCCCTCCTGCAGCTCTAGCCATATGAAGCGCTGCCCATTCAAAGAAACCAATTTCATCTAAAATTAAAGAAATAATAATAATAGCAATAAACGTAAGAGTCGCATTCCACACAATGCTGGTTACCTCAAGAACGTCTTGAAAATCAACAACGCCTGCCAGTAAAGCAATCATAGCTCCCCCGCAAGCCGACCAGCCGATTGATAAATTTTTCGGCTGCCAAATGACAAAAATTAATGTTACTAAAAAAATCAATGATGCTAGTACAACTGATGCCACTTTTTAAACCTCCAATTATTCACAACAACTAATACGCAGTCCTTGTTTTTCCAGCTCTTTTAAACGTTCGTCCTGACTTGGTACAGATTCAAGTATGCCCAGAACAAACTCATAGTACTGGCTTTCTTTATTAAGAGAATAAAAAACCCATTGCCCTTTTCTTCTTTCCTTCACAAGTTCAGCATCTCTTAATTTTCGTAAATGCTGACTAATTGAAGGTTGGCTAGCTTGATAGATATCTACGAACTCACAAACACAGCATTCATTGTTCTCTATTAATTTAACCATCGAAAGCCTTGTTTTATCTCCCAATAATTTTAAGATTTGGGCTGCCTTTTCAATACTATCTATAGATTTTATGCTCATTAATGAATACCTCCTACTCCCTTTCAGTTGATAGATAATAATGTGCTTATGTATTAATGCTCATTACTATAATTGATTTCTAAATATTTTACAATTTTTTAGTAAACTAAAAGTGATTTAGTAGTTGTCTGAGGATTTAAAGAAGTTATTTTTCCCCTACTAATCTAAACAAAATCTAGCACATAATACTATAGGTATATTTTCTCGTAAAAATGCTCCTAATGTCCTTGGACAAACATATATACTTATTTTGTCGATCCGCATAAAACATAGAGAAAAATAAGAAAGGATGATTATGATAAAAAAACATTATTCCTATTATAATCCTCAAGATGGTAAATATTATGTAGACAAGCCTTACTCTCTTAGAGACAATAAAGTATCCCCCTCTGCTTCTCCTGTAAATTCTGCTTCCTGGCCTTTTCGTATTATCTATCAGTGAGAAAAATAGAGAATAATCCTTCGTTCAACTATAACTTCCAGCCTACATTAAGCTTCTTTTCAACATTCCACCAATAATGTGAATGCCCATCCAAATATTACTGACTACCAGTTGGATGGGCATTTCCTTATAATTTTTCTTTTTTTATTTGTACATATGGTTCGCTTTTTCTCTTTTTTGTAAAAAAATAGAGGCACTAATCCACGAAGTAATTGGAATAATAATGGCTACACCAATGCCTCCGCTTAAGATAGAAATGACTTCTGCACAAAAGGTTTTTGAATTGATAATATCTCCAAACGAATACGACAATCTCTTAAACCATATAATTAAAGTTAAATATCCCCCTACAAATGCAAAATACAGTGTATTGGTTGTGGTGCCTAAAATATCTCTTCCGATTTTCAGTCCTGAATTGAAGAGATTTTTTTTAGTTACGGACGGATCATGAACAAATAATTCATTCATAGAAGATGAAATAGATAGCGAAATATCAATGATCGCTCCTATGGCTCCCATAATAATTGTACAAATGGCTATTTTAGCAAAGTCAATTCCAACGTAAAGTGAAAAAGCGTTAATTTCTTCTTCTTGTTCTTCTCCAAACCCTTGAATCATGGCATGATGTTCAATGATAAAAATAAAGAGTACTAAAACAGCTAAGGTAATAATCGTTGAAACAAACGCAGCAAGCGTTTTATGATTGAATTTATTAATATAAAATAAATTAATGCAGCTAATGATTGTAGAAGCGATCAACGTAACAATAATCGTATTTTTTATAGACAGCATAAAGAGAATGGTTAGAAAAATAACGCCAAAATTCAAGAACAAAGCAAGGAAAGATCTAATTCCTTTTTTTCCACCCACCATACTCATCAGAATAAATAAAATAAGAGCAAGCAACAGTAAAACGTTCACTTTCTGTTCCCCTTCCTAAAAATAAAAAGAATCGAAAGATAGAGTGTAATTGGAATCGTTAGCACAATGCCAATGCTGCCAGTAAGAGCACGGATTAACTCTAACGAGAAATTCATTGAAAACGTGTATCCTAAAGGAGAACCGTTTTTTAAATAAAGAAGAACCATTGGAATTGTTCCACTTATATATGAAAAAAATAAAATATTCGTCATGGCTCCCATAATGTCTCCGCCAATTTCCTTGCCCGATTTCAGTAAGTCTTTGTGCGCTATCTCTTTATTCTTTTCATATAGTTCATAAACAGAAGAAGTAATCGTAATCGCTACATCCATAACAGCTCCTAAAGATCCTATTAATACCTCACTCATAAATATTTTTTGAGGAGGAATCGTCACAAACTCCATTCCTTCATAATGAAGACCGTTCGAATCTGTTAGCTGCATGACGATGTACGCAATTAATAGAGCAACAAACGTACCTATTAAAGTTGAAATAATTGCCACATGCGTTTTTTCTTGATTACCGCTTACTAATAATAAAGAAATAACTGTAAAAAGAACGACCGCAACAATACATACAGCTAGCAAGCTCACATTCCCTAGTGCTAAATATACATTGAGAGCCCCGATTAAAAGGACAATATTAATAAATAAGCTAATGATCGAATAAAAACCTTGTTTTCTTCCAATAGCCAGCAAAATTAATATAAATAAACCAGCGACAGCCGTAACCTGCTTGTCCCGCTTCACTCCTTCAATCGTTCCATTTAGAACATGCTGTGAATTCTTTTCTAAGGAGACAAAAAGATCTGTTCCGACAGTATACTTTTGATCATAAGCACCTGAGTATGAGTACGTATTCTCTAAATGGATAAGCCTTCCTTTATATTTCCCGTTCATGATTTTAGCAACAATTTCCTGAGAATATACGGTATCTTTATTATGATTTAAATCAGCAGATTTGTTTTTTTCTACAACATTCGTCTTCACTACCTCCGCTATCGGTTTTTTATAAAGCGAATAATTGTGGTTTGTTACTATTAGCGCTATACACAAACAGCAAATTCCTAGTATATAGAGAAAGATTTGTTTACGCGATAATTTATTAAACTTTTGCTTCGAAAAAAGATTCCTTATATGCTGGGAATACAGAGGTGACATCACATAATTCCTTTCTGGTTATTATTTGAACGCAGAGCTCTTGAACATGAAGAGACTGCAAAGAGATCTAAATTCCCTTTGCAGTCTTTTCATTCGTTTATTATGAGCGTTATAGAGCAAGACATACTCTAGGTACACAAGACGCTCAAACCTGATGTTTTTTCCTTCCGTACTGTACCAGAGAAAAATGAAATTATAGTGAAAACATAGAACGATTTATCTACTTCACTAGTTTTTTATGACTATCTTATATAATCATAGGAATATAAAAACAAATAGAAAACTGTCTGCGCTATAATAAATTGACTTTATAGCTACTGATTAGTTATAAAACTCATGAAAAGCGACAAATAATTGCTAAAAACAAGGAGGTTATTTCATGTTAACGAAAAAAACACTTGTCATGCTTTCTACTCTCACCCTTGTAACAACATGCGTAGCATTCAGCACTCCAACTACTGAAGCAGCTGCTAAAGATACCTACTCACAAAAAATTGAAACTAAAGCAGAAACAAGGCCTACGCTTCGTAAAGGTTCTCACTCTAGCTACGTAAAGGACTTACAGCAAAGCTTAAAAGATGTGAAGTATAACACATCAGTTGATGGAATTTTCGGTACGCAAACACAAAACGTAGTAAAAGAATTTCAAACCGATCACAGCTTGTCTCCAGATGGTATTGTTGGCCCCTTAACATGGGCAGCTTTAGATGAGAACAAGGTAGAAAGAAAGCAATTTCCTGTCAGCACAGCTATTACATTCGGTAAAAAAGAACTCGGTGACAACATTGTCTTCAGTACAGACGACCGCTTACGGAAAGATAACAACGATAAAGTCTACTACAGATTCGTAGCAAAAAACAAAGACTGGATGGATCAAGGGGGATCAGGTACCATAGGCTGGTATCATATTTACAAAAGTGGAGATGTGATTGAAGAATCCAATTAAATCTATTTACAGATAACGGTTCGAAAAAAGCCTTTATAATCACTCTTTTGAGTGATTTACTGTCCGCCTTACAGAATGCTAAAATTTAAAGGAATCATTCCGTAGGTATTTTACTTGAACAAGAACAGCTGTTACTCCCTGTCGCTGTTCTTGTTATTTTTTTAGGTAAAAATACAAAAAGCAGCATGTGAACATTCCACGCGCTGCTTTTTTGCAATTACATGACTACTCTGCGGGTCGAGGTCCTGCTTCTCGTCCTGAGCTTTCTACCGTTAGTATTGGCCGAACGGTGACATCTTCATTTACACGGATTTGGCAAGATAAGCGCAAGTGATCTTCAATTGAACTTTCTGAGTATGCATTTTTCTCCGCGTGTGTTAAATCACAATATTCACCTTCGAGCACTTCTACCCTGCAAGTCGTGCATTTGGCTTTCCCGCCGCACCGATGAAGAATATTTATACCGTTGTCTTCAAGTGCCAAGACAAGCTTTTTTCCTTTTGCCACTTCAAAACTTCCGTATCCTAAAACGGTTACTCTTGGCATATATCTCCCTCTTTCCCTCTACTGTATCCAAGCGATTTGAATTACACTATATGCAGTTTCTTTTTATTGCATGCCTAAATCCAATTAAGAAGACCATCATTTTGTAATACGGCCACTAAAACGACAATCCCAAGTATAATAACAGGTATCAGTGCTTTTAAAATTTGATACTTAGATAATTCTATACGTTGAGGCTCCTTTAACAAATGACTTTGATTTAACTCAGTATTGTTTTCACTTTCTTTATGATTCATGTTCCTCTGCCTTTCTATTTTTTATAGTGCGGTTCATATCTACTTCTGCTGAAATCACAAAAATAGACACAGAATTTCTTCATAAAAACCATCTTAACCTTTTTAAGAACATGCTATACCAACAATTCTGTTTTAAAACAAGTCCCTATCATATGTTTCAAACAAACCAATTCATCTTGTTTCTCCTTTTAATAGCGTCAGATCAGAAGACTAGACTTTTTCACATCACTAAGTGTATGAGCAAGGTCGTTACTTATAATCAAAAGTAAAACCCCATAGCGAGTCATGGGGTTTTACTTCGTACTTTGTTTTTTTGGAATTTTAATTTGTTTAATATCTCCCAACACATAAATATAAAAAATTAAGCCTAGCAACAATACAATTCCCGCTACAATAAAGCTTAGACTAAAAGAACCGGTTTTATCCAAAAGATATCCCGTTAAAGCTGTAGCTATAATTCCACCAAACAAATTATTAGCTAAATTAACAATAGAACTGAGAAGAGAAATGGAGCCTGCAGGCGCAATTTCAGCAGAAATTGACCAGCCGATTGGTGCCGTTGCAGATATACCTGCCAGTCCAATCGAGATACAAATCATCGCTACTACAACACTATTGGTGAAAATAGAACCTAAAAAAACAAACCCTAAGCATAATCCTACAATAATGATCGTGCGATATACTTTTTGACTGTTATATCCTTTTTTTATGAGGTAATCAACAAGCCAACCGCCAACTAAAATGCCAGCAAATGTAGCAATTAGCCAAGGGACTGCCGTAAGCAGACCCGATGACATGATATCCATACCGTATTTCTCTTTTAAAAAAGTTGGCAGCCACGTTAACAGTAAATTAAACGTATATCCATAGCCTGTAAACCCAATCATTAGCCCCCAAACTTTTCGATTTGTAAATAATACTTTTAAGGTATGTAAAAATTTTGATGTTTGTTCATCGTTCGCATTTAAATTATTTTCTTGAATATACTTCAGCTCATCATCTGATATGCGTCTATGCTTTTCTGGTTTTTCGTAATAAAACCAAAACAGCAGCGTAAACAGCACGTTTATAATTCCAATGGATAAAAATGCTGTGCGCCAATCAAATTTAGTGATGAGAAATGCTACAAGAGGCGCGCCAAGTACATTTGAAAATTTGGCTGCTGAATCAAACAAAGAATTTGGTAAGCTTCTTTCGTTTGGAGGAAACCATAGAGACGTAGCTTTTGACGCTGCTGGAAAAGCTGAAGCACTCATTATTCCTATTGAAAATCGAACGATATAGAGAAGAAGTTTTCCTTGCAAAAATGCCATCGACATCGTTAATAAACTCCAAATCACCATACCCACTCTTGTTACCCATGCTACTCCGAACCGATCAAGCAAGCTTCCGGCAGGTATTTGCATGATCGTATAAGAATACGTATAAATAGAAAAGACAATTCCGAGCTCTGTTCCCGTTAAGTGAAATGCATCTTGTATTGCAGGAGCGGCCACTGACACCGCTACACGATCAAAATAATTTAAAATAATCATACTGCTTAACAAAGATGAAATGAACCATCGTGTGCGTCCTGTTCGCTTTACTGTATGTTCACTCATAGCTAGCTCCTTTCATCAGTAGTTTGTTCGTTTTATTACCGTAGCATTCTACTTAATACCACAACTTCTTTTGAAAGAAACATGCGTTTTCTTCATCCATCATGCAAGAAATCCCTCATGATAAAACATAAAACCAGAAGTAAACAAAAAGAGATTGAGTCATAAATAAATCAATCCAAACTACAGCTAGAAGCAACCACCTACATTCACCATACCAACGAAAAAATCCGAACGATGAATCGAGATTCTCAATCAAGAATCTCGATTCATCGTTCGGATCTTCCTTCACCTAAAACACTTTTGTACTAGCCTCTTTTTTCACTAACAGTCTATTTGGCTGAAAGTTCACTTTCGGTTACCCACTTGTGATTTTTTACTTTCTCTCCGCCTGTAGTCGGTGCGTAGTCTACCATGTATACCGTTGTTTTTTCGGCTGAATCAATCGTTGCTTTTGCCCCTTTCATACCTTTCATATGATCTGCTTCAAGCGTTACTTCGCTACCTGGCTTTAACTGCTCGTTACCCGCACCTTTTATTTCTTCTTGAATAACCCACTTATGATTTTTTACTTTTTTTCCGCCAGTCTTTGGCGTATACGAAACGGTATAGGCCGTAGTGTCGTAAGCACCAACAATCGTTGCTTCAGCCCCGTTCATGCCTTTCATATGATCTGCTTTTATAACGGCTTTATCTCCAACTTTATATGTTGGATTCTCTGCTTTTTTTAATCCTTTTGGAACCTCTCCTGAACTAGAGTGATTCATCTCTGAGTGATCGTGCATGGATTCATTTTTGTCAGCTGAAGGCTTTTCATGACTAGAATCGTTTCCGCATCCGCTTAGTCCAATAATGACAGATGCCCCAAGAATAAATAGCTGTTTTTTCATAACAGTCCCTCTTTTCCACATAATAAACTTTAAAATAAAAATCATTTAATCATTAGAAACAACTTACCTTTGCCTACTCTTCTTCTTTTCTTTATTGTAGCCAGAATTTGTGCAGATTTTGTGAAGATGAAGGTAATTGGGCACGAATAATTCCTGTGCCTAAAAAAGGCCCTCGTATGAATCACTTACCATAAGGAAAAAATATAAAAATAAAAGGAGGAAAGAAACATGCTAAAAATACGCTTTGCTCTGTCCTCACTGTTACTTGCGTTTAGCTTGGTGATAGGAGCCCCTTTTGCTTCCGCACACTCCACCCTCTCATCTAGCGTACAAAAAATAGAAGTAACGTCCATTAAAATGAAAACGCTCAAAACATTTATCGATGAACAAGATATGAATGCATTCACTAACAGTATAAAAAAAGCGCAGCATATGAAACTTCTCTTAGATGAAGAATCTGCTGGGAGCATCGATTGCAAAATGACCATTACCTATGGAGATGGTTCTAGCCGTCATTATTTCATTTGGATTATGGATGATGGACGTGATGTGTTAATTGCTCAGCAAAAACACCCAGAAGACCTTCATCTTAAAGGGTATGAATTGAATCAAAAAAATTCCTTGCACCTAGCAAAGCTGCTAAAGAATATTCTTTAGCAGCTTTGCTTTTAGATCACTTTCACCGAGAATAACTCGATGACGCTAATATTTTTTAGTTTATATTGCCCAAATAGCATATACTGCTATGACTGCGAGCACGTACAAAATAGCTGAGACGATCCATTTTTTCATATCTTATAGCCTCACTCTCTGCAATCGCAGTGCATTTAATACAACCGATACAGAACTAAAGGCCATCGCGGCTCCAGCGACCCAAGGGGCTAACAGCCCAACTGCTGCAATTGGAATACCAAGCGTGTTGTAGCCCATTGCCCAGAATAAATTTTGCTTAATATTAGAAATCGTTTTTCTACTCATTTCAATCGCATCTGCAATGCTCATCAAGTCTCCTCGCATCAGCGTAATATCAGCGGCTTCCATCGCTACATCCGTTCCTGTTCCGATGGCCATTCCAATATCAGCTAACGCAAGTGCAGGAGCATCATTAATACCGTCTCCTACCATTGCGACTTTTTTACCTTGCTGCTGAAGCTTTTTCACTTCTTCTGCTTTGCCTTCTGGCAACACTTCTGCTATAACGTGCTCAATACCCGCTTGCATCGCAATAGCCTGAGCTGTTTGACGATTATCACCTGTAATCATCATCACTTCTAAGCCCATTTCTTTTAACCTGGAAACTGCTTCTTTAGAAGTCGCTTTAATGGTATCTGCAACAGCAAGCATACCGGCATATTTTCCGTCAAGAGCAACGAGCATAGCCGTTTTTCCTTCTCGTTCTAAATTTGTCATTTCTTCTAAGGCTGTATTAATATTCACTTTATGTTGGTTCATAAGCTTTCTTGTTCCCACTAACAGCTCTCGCTCTTGTACAGTTGCTTTCACTCCATACCCTGGAATAGCTTCAAAAGATAACGGATCTTGAATCTCTATACCTTTATTTTTTATACCTGCTACGAGTGCTTGAGCGAGAGGATGCTCCGACAAACGCTCAGCCGATGCAACTAACTGCAATAGCTCATTTTCTTCGTAGCCTTGTGCAATACGTACATCGGTTAACTCGGGAGTTCCATTTGTAACAGTTCCCGTTTTATCTAAAAGAATCGTATCGATTTTATGCGTTGCTTCTAAATGCTCGCCGCCTTTAAACAAAATACCAAATTCTGCTGCGCGGCCCGACCCCGCCATAATGGAAGTTGGAGTAGCTAAGCCTAACGCGCATGGACATGCAATCACTAATACGGCAATAAGCTTTTCTAAAGCCGGTGCAAATTCGCCAGGCGCAATCCAAATATACCAAACAAAGAAAGTAAGAAGTGCAATTCCGACTACAATTGGCACGAATATACCTGAGATATAATCAGCTAATCGCTGAATAGGCGCTTTAGAACCCTGCGCTTCTTCTACTACTTTAATAATTTGCGCAAGCGCCGTCTCCCTGCCAACGTTTGTAGCTTTTATTTTTAGAAAACCATTTTTATTGAGTGTAGCTCCAATTACTTTATCTCCAATGTTTTTATCTACCGGTACACTTTCACCTGTCAGCATGGACTCATCTAAGGCCGATTGCCCTTCAATAATCTCTCCGTCTACAGGCACTTTTTCACCAGGCTTAATAAAAATAACTTCGCCTTTTTGGACTTCTTCCACTGGAATTTCAACTTCCGCTCCGTCTCTTATGACAACGGCCGTTTTAGCCTGTAAGCCCATCATCTTTTTAATTGCCTCTGAAGAACGGCCTTTGGCGTTTGCTTCAAATAATTTCCCTAAAAGAATCAGCGTAATCAATATAGCGCTCGTTTCATAGTAAAGCTGATTCGTATGAGCAGATGACCCAAGTGATTTAAGAGAAAAGTATAGACTGTAAAAATAAGCTGCGCTTGTGCCTAGTGCTACTAAAACATCCATGTTGGCACTTTTGTTACGCAGAGCTTTAAATGCGCCTACATAAAATTGCTTCCCTACCACGAATTGAACAGGCGTAGCTAAAGCGAGCTGAACCCATGGATTCATCAGCATATGAGGTAAAGGAATAAACGACGTAAACGTAAAATGGCTAACCATTGCCCATAATAACGGTACGCTTAAAATAAATGCAAACCAGAACTTTCCTTTTTGTTTACTCAGTTCTTTTTCTCTGTAGCTTTGCTCTTCTTCTTTTTCTTCCGACTTTAGCTTTGCTCCGTATCCAAGCTTTTCAACTCGCTGCGTTATATCTTGCGGAGCTATTTGAGAAGGGCTGTATTCAACAGAAGCCGTTTCTAAAGCAAGGTTAACACTTGCCCTTGTCACGCCTTCTAATTTGTTTAACCCTTTTTCAATACGAGTCGAACAAGCGGCGCACGTCATGCCCGTAATAGCAAATTCGGCTTTTTCACTTACAACTCCGTACCCAAGCTTTTCGATTTTTTCTTCAAAGGCCTGTGGACTTGTTTTAGACGGATCAAATATGATAGTAGATCTTTCCAAAGCCAAATTTACGTTTGCTTCTTTTACACCTTCTATTTTTTTTAATCCTTTTTCAATTCGGTTAGAACACGCTGCACATGTCATACCCGTAATTTGCAAGGTGGCTTCTTTTTGTTTGTCACTCATCACGTTTCGCCTCCTATTATATACCTATTAGGGGTATATATTTTTCCTAAATCAAGCGTGCGAAGGTATTCGCACGCGATGCTGTTTATGCTACGTCATAACCTTGGTCATCAATAGCTTCTTTAATATCTTCGACCGTTACTTGACTTGGATCAAATGCAACTGTTACTTTGGCATCTTCTAAGCTTACTTCTACGCTTTTAACGCCATTAAGTTCGCCTACGCCGCCTTCAACAGCTTTGACGCAATGACCGCAAGACATTCCTTGTACTGATAATGTTACGTTTTCCATTTTTAGCATCTCCTTTATTTCATTAATCGTTTAATGGTTGTTAATAATTCATCTACTACTTCTTCATCACCATCTTGCACACGTTCTACAATGCAATGCTTCAAGTGACCTTCAAGCAAAATTTTACTTACACTATTTAAAGCAGACTGCGCAGCTGCGATTTGAGTAATCACGTCGTCACAATACGTATCTTTTTCAATTAATCCTTTAATTCCTCGAATTTGTCCTTCAATTCGATTTAATCGGCTTGTTAGATTTTTTTTCACTTCTGGAGAATGGTGACTTTTTCTTTCACTATTTATCGTACAACATTTTTCTTCACTATTCATGTGATTCACTTCGACCATCTAACATCCTCCCTTCATGACTCCATCATACTATACCCCCCTACCCTATGTAAAGGAAAAAGGTCGCTTACTTTATCTTTTCACCAATTTCGATAGCTATGCTCATATCATTTTCAACTAACATCAACCCACTTATAGCCTATTCCCCATACGGTTTGCAGGTATTCGTCTACAGGAAAACCCGCTTTTCTAAGCTTATCCCGAACATTTCGCACGTGAGAGTCAATAGTACGGTCTCCAATCTCAGCCTCATATCCCCACACTAACACAAGCAAGTCGTCCCGGGTGAACACACGATTTAAATGCTGAAGAAGTAATCCCACTAATTCAAACTCTTTAGGCGTCACTTGAATGTACTGATTTTTATATTGTAATACGTGGTCTCCCTTGCTCCATACTAACCCTTTATAGGTGATTTCATTCTTTTCTTTTAAGGAACGTCTAAGAACCGCGCTGATGCGTGCAACCAATTCTTCTTCGCTAAACGGTTTAGTAATATAGTCGTCTGCCCCCATATTTAATCCTTTTACTACATCTAACGTTTGGCTGCGGGCTGTGAGCATAATGACCGGTAGATCAGACATTTTTCTTACTTTTTGACAAATCTCCCACCCATCTTCGCTTGGCATCATAATATCTAATAACATCAAATCTGCTTTGTTACCTTCATAAAGATAGCGCAGCGCTTCTGTGCCTTTTTCAAATTTTATACATGTAAATCCGTTTGGCAGCAGATAAAGTTCTAGTAAATCCAGCATCCTTGCTTCATCATCTACTAATAAAATAGTGGCCATCCTATCCATCCTCTCTTAATGCAATCTCTACGGTCGTTCCTTTTCCCCTCTCGCTTATGATTGTTATCTCTCCTCCATGAGCTTCTACAATCTCCTTTACAATTGATAAGCCTAATCCGTATCCTCCGCTTTTTCTCGAACGAGATTTTTCCACTCGATATAGCTTGTCAAATACGTAAGGCAGATCTTGTTCTGGAATGCCTATTCCTTGATCTTTAAGAGTTATTGTCAATGATTCAGCTGATTTTTTTACAATCAAATCAATTTTAGTCCCTTCTTTTGAATATTTCATTGCGTTATCAAGTAAATTGATAATCACTTGCTGAAATCTTTCAGGATCTAGTAAAATGTAAAGACCTTGAGAGCAGCTTATGTCCAGCTCCATCTCTTTTTCTTTTAAAGCTAAATGAAAATGCGCGCATATGGTGTGCAAATACGTAGCCAGTTCTACTTTTTGTTTTTGAATAAAAAACGTATGCTGATCCAGCTGCGCCAGCTGAAACAAATCTTTGACTAACTGTGAAATTCTTTCCGCTTCTTCTTCCACAATAGCAAGATATTTATCATGTTCTTGCGGTGTATTAGAAGGCCTTCTCGCAACGTCTGCGTATCCCTTTAAATACATCAAAGGAGTTTGAAGTTCATGTGAAATGCTGCTTAAAAATTCATTTCTCTCTTTTCGTAACCGCTGCAGCTCATTTGCTAGCGACTGAATGGACATTCCTAATTGTCCAAGTTCATCTCTTGAATGAGCACCAAGCTTTACAGACAAATCCCCTTGACTCAGCTTCTCTGTTGCTTTTTTCATCTTGATTAAAGGAGCGGTTATAAATTTAGACAGAGCAAAAATAGTCACAATCGAAAATAAAATGGAAACAGCTCCCGCTACGTAAAAATGATGCTGTAGTCTCGCAATCATTTCGTGAATATCATTTGTGTTTTTGAACATATAAACCGTTCCGAACTGCTGACGGCCTTTTTTAATAGGTGATGCTGTGGCGATATAAGGCTTTCTTTTCCAGTCGCCTTGCATAATTTCACCTTTGTATGTAAGAGACTTTCCTTTCCATTTCTCTACTGCTTTTCTTGCACCTTGAATTAAAGGCCTAGACGAACTGATAATTTTTCCTGTTTTATCTGTTATGACAACATCAGTTTCTGCTTCGGATTCCATCAGTGCAACATGGTTAAGCGTAGCCGAATCATGATGCTTCTCTAATACTTCCCGGTGACTGTTTCCTCTTAAACGCAAACTTTCTAATTCCTCCGAAATTCGTGTGTTGGCAAGACCGCTATATAAGTAAAAAAAGAGAGCCGCTTCAATTAGTAAAATGAACATTAAAAATAAGAGTCCGAGCTTAATAGAAATTCGATTCATTTATTCACATCCTTTGCTTTTATTATAGAAGTAATAGTTGAAGAAACTGTGCAGAATAAAGCATATATGATTGAATAACTATTATTCTCTGACAGTTTACCACAGGTATCTGACAGCTTAGCGTATAAAGTATGTTTATCATACCGTAAATTTCGAGCTCACTAAGCACGCAGCACTACATAATCCAAACGCAAAAAAAGTGGAGACATAACGAAATCCCTCCAATCCACAGCCAGAAGCACCTATATACAGGAAACCTACGTTCACCATATCAATAAAATCAACAAAAAATCCGAACGAGTTGGATTCTCCATCAAGAATCTCACTTCATCGTTCGGATTTCCTTTAACTAAAATACTTTTGTCCCAGTCTCTTTTTATTTAACAATGATAACAGGACATTCTGCGGATTGAGCAACTTCGTGACTTACACTTCCTAAAAATGTCTCTTTAACAAAGCCCTTTCCCCGGCTTCCTATTACAATGACGTCTTGTTGATTGTCACTTGCGTATTCGATAATTTTCTTTGAAGCTGTGCCTTCTAAACCGTATGCCTCATATGGAATACCTGATTGAGTTAAATGATTGTGAGCTTCAGATAAAATATCGCGGTTTTCTTCTTCTATCAGTGCGTCTAAGTCAACGCTAAAAACAGGCTGCTGCAAGTGAATTCTTTCCTTAATATGTACAATTGTCAGCTTATTAGCATTTACGCTTTTAGCTAGTTTACTTGCATGTTGAAGAGCACGAATAGAAGGTGCGGAGCCATCAAAGGCGACTAAAATTTTGTTATACATATAAAGAACCCTCTCTCTTTTTGTTCTTTCGTGATGTATTACTATCTAGATGCTGTAGATGATAAAGCAAAAAATAATAAAGTAAGAGACTTCTTGATTTTTGCTTTATCATCCATACTATACTTTTACCGCTTTCAGAAAAAACAAAACATTTATCCGTTTTTTTCCATATAAAAAGCCTTTGCTCACTAGAAGCAAAGGCTGATTGTTTATGTTAGTAGGTTATTTAACAAACTTCTTTTAACTCTTCAGTTAAACGTAAAAAAGTTTCTTTATCTCTTTTTTCTAACGACTGATCAATTTGCAGTAAAAGCTGTGCTTTTTTAAAGTCACGAAGAGATTTGTTTAGCACTAGTTGAGCTGCTGTCGCGTCTGATACTTTTACTTCTTCTCGTGTCATTTTGCGGGACGTATAGTTTTCCATTACAAGTCAACTCCTCATCCTTTTCGCTATTATATAAGAAATCATATAATTATTCAAATATTTTTTCTTATTTTTCATTTTAAATTTGACCCCCAAAAACCGAGATTAAGACATAACGAAATCAATTCAATCTAAAGACAAACAAATTGGATACATGAGCTGAACCGCTTGTGACACCGCCGTTGATTTCCGTGCAAGGCTTCGCTTTCCGCGGGAGTCTTCGCCTTGCCCTCCAATCAACCGCTAGAAACACCTACCCACATAAACGAAACCTACGTTCATCACAATAACAAAAAAATCCGAACGAGTTGGATCCTTTATCAAGAATCTCAATTCATCGTTCGGATTTTCTTTCCACTAAAATACTTTTGTCTCAGCCTCTTGTTATCACAACCACTCTAGGCGTGAAGAACCTCGAGGAACGAGAACCGTCTTATATTCCCCTGGAGTTTCCGACATTTCGATTTGTTCTGTAAGCCCTTGGTACAATCCTAAAGGGGTTTGGGCTGTAAAGAGATCCGGTGCAATGTACTCATGCTTCTCTGACGAACCAGCTGTTTGATGAGCGTATGTTTTGTCATAGATGCCCATTGATAAAATCCATAAAGACACGCGATCTAATGATACACGCACGCGGTAGCTGCCTCCTTCTTTTGCTCTTCTTTCTAGTGCCATTAAAGCACCGACTTCAAGCAGCCAAGAAACTGCATAATCGTTTACCACTACAATAGGAGGCAGCTTAGGATTTTCTGGCGACCCTTCTAATGCCATGACTCCCGTTACACTTCCCGCTGTTTGGTCAAATCCATTTCTTTTCGCCCAATCTCCTTGCGTTCCGTGCAGGTTAACGGTACAGTGGATGATTCCTGGTTTTAGTTCGGCACACTCTTCAGCTGTTAGACCGTATCTCTCTAGAAATCCGTATCGACGGTTCGCAAAAAAGATATCGGCTCCTTGTAGCATTTCAAACATTTTTTCTTTTCCTTCTTTTTCACCGATATCCAGCGTTGAAGAGCGCATTCCGACATTAGACGTAGCGTAAATCGTATCATGCTCCCAATCCGTTGGCTTCCAAATATTTAAGACGTCGGCACCGTGTAAGGCGAGAGCTCGACCAAATCCTGCTCCTGCAATAACATGACCAAGCCCTAATGCTCGAATACCATCTAGCGGCGTTTTAGGATTCTTTGAAAAAGGAATCGGCTCACTTTCTCCAATTTTTTCAATTTCAATTAAAGGAAGCTGCGCTACTTCTTCATACACGGACTCATTCATAAACTCTTCAATTGTCCGCACAACAGGCATGATAACTCCTCGCTCCGCTGCAGCTTTTTCTAATTCTTCTGCATTCCATCCGCGAATTGCTTTTGCCACTGCATCAGGGTCTTCTATACAATTTAACAGCTTTAGCGTTTCATGCTTGGAGCGTGGATATGGATTCAGCGGCATCACCCATTTGTCATCTTTTGTTTGATAAAAGCGAAAGCCTAATGGGTTATATGGATCATTTGCTTTACTTGGTGCGTACCCATTAAGCTTTTCCCATTTTTTATCGTAAAAAGGTGATAATCTTCGGATAGCTTTTCGTAAATCCATATGAATATCTTGACCTTTTCCTCCGCGTATTCTCCAAATTTTCGAGACAGCTACCGATTTAGCAACTAGTGCAATAGCTGCTGCTGAGGCAATGCGCAGCGTACTGGGAACAATCGGATCTTCTCCGTAAAATATAATGTTTCCTCCGCTGTCTTTTGCTGATAAGCCGACTCCTTGAAGCACATTTTCCAGCTCTTGATAGATATCAAAATCACTATTATCTGTTAAACGATTTTCATTTGCTTTCACAATAGATTTTGTTAACTGATCTTTCCTAATGTTGCTCACGTATAGCCCCTTCTTTCCTCATATAATTACCTCATTATGTCCCTGCTTGCTGAAGTTATGCCCTCGTCGAGTTAAATCAAAGCACTTTAATATAACCTTTACGTTAACGTTAATATTATCTTAAAACGAATGTATCATACATCACTTATGCGAACAAATAATTTGTTTCATAGACAAACAAAAGCGCTTTATGTTTTTTTACATAAAACGCTTTTGTCCTACTTCATATTTTCTTTTTTGAACTACTTTTCGATTGGTTTTTTTAATGCATGCAAGTTTTCTTCTGCAGAAAGCATGACTTGGTTCATAATATCTTCTGCATCTTTAATTGCTTGGTTATAAAAGTGAGGGCCGATATGTTCTTTAATAAACTCTAATACATTTTCCGCAGCAAATTCACTGATTTCTTCATCTCGTTCGTTATAAAAAAACGTTTGAATTTCATTCAGCATTTTATCTTTATCTTCTTTTGAAAAATTAATAAACATAAACAAAACTCCTCTTTACATTGATATCTGTCTACCTGACATCATAGCAAGAGGAGCTGAGAAAATGCAGTCTTTTTTTCTTGTTGTTTTTGTGTACAATGCTTATGCTAATTTTTAATTAGCTAGGCACCTTCATAGTCGTTTTTTCTTTTATGCGGCTTGAGCGCTTTTTCATATCTTGTAAAATTTCTAAATATCTCTTTTCCGTCAACTCATATTTTGCGAGTGGGACAAGTGATAACAAGCAAAGAATCCCCGGAATGATTGTAAAGATTAAAGCGATCCAAATGAGCGTGCTGTGTGACTGAATTTGATTTGGCACGTATCCTACTGCTGAAAGGATGTACCCGCCTACTGCTCCACCCACTGCTGAAGCAACCTTTGTTTTGAAAATATTCGTAGAAAACACCATTCCTTCCGCTCGGTTCCCCGTTTTCCACTCTCCGTATTCTACACAGTCAGCGAGCATAGATGTTTGAGCAATGTTGCTAACTCCACCGCCGAAAGAAGCTAAAAAGCTTAAAATCATTACCGGCATAACGTGAAAACCGGTTACAAACATTGTAAGAGTGGCTACAGCATTTAGGGCAATTCCCCCTATTGCTGCGCGTTTCTTTCCAAATTTGTTTGAAATGAAAGGAGACGCGATCGCTCCTACAATTTGTGCTGTAAAAAATAAGGTTAAATAAAGAGACGCGATATTCTCTGCATTTAAATTGTATTTAAAATAGTAAATAGAAAACGTAGTTCGAATTGTTAAAATCGTTTCAACTAAAAGCATCGAGAAAATTAGATAACGCAACGGTTTATTTTGAATAAATAAGTTCCAAACTGCTTTTGGCGTCTGCTTTTCCTGTCTTTTTACGGTATAGTTTTCTTTTACTCCTGAAAATGTAATAATCATTGTAATCATTAAGATACACGCATAAATAAGACTAAGCATAAACCAGTTTCCAAAATAATGAGCTAGTGGAAGAGTTAATAAACTAGCAAATAAAGACCCTACTGCTGCAATGGTTCTAGGAAACGCCACTACTTTATTTCGTTCTTTTACATCTTGTGTAATCGTTGCTGAAAGCGACCAATAGGGAATATCCATAATAGCAAAGCTTGTTCCCCATGCGATATAGGTGATATAAGCGTAAATTAATTTTCCTGTATGAGAAAGATCAGGACTAATAAAACACGCGACTGTAGCAACAGCTGCAAAAAATCCGCCTATTAAAAGATAAGGCCTAAACTTACCAAATCTCGTTTCTGTATTATCAACAATCATTCCGATAATAATGTCTGCAATTCCATCCCATATTCTCGCAATAAGAAATAAAGTTCCTACGGCTGCAGCATTTAGTCCTACGCTATCCGTATAAAAAATCATTAAATATGTACTTGTTAATGCATAAATAATATTGTTTCCAAAACTCCCCATTCCGTATGATAATACGGTTTTTAGAGAAACTTTTGACTGTACCCCCATGCTCATATAACTTAACTCCCTTCTCCTGTAAAACGCTTTCATATCATTGGTGACTAGAATCTCATTGCTTTTTGAGATTCTAATCTTCTATTACGGCTGTATATTTTCCACAACTCGACTTTCGTAAGGCTGCAGAACAATATCTTTAAATACTTTTACTTCGAGCGTATGGTTCATAAGAAAGTAATAACTCTTCTCTCCAAGCTTGCGAGGATATACTTCAATTCCCTCTTCACTTTCCGTATGCTCAATATGCTGCTGTTTTACAATATCAAGCGCAATTTTTTCAAAAGTCTGCTCTTCAATTCCACAGCCTACATAATAAACCGTCCCGCGACCAAACTGATTTTTTGTTACAGCCGCTTGATTATAAAATGGATCGTCATACTCATACAGCACTTCAGCTGTTACAGGTGTGATAATGTCTCTCCACACGGACACACTTGCTTGTTCTCCTTCATACGGTCCTACCCCTTTAATAGCTGCTTTCTGAGTAGAAGACAGTGCTTCCACTTCATGAATTTCGATGCCTGTTATTTCTTTTACATATCCGGGCAGCGTCTGTTTAAAGTGAATATTATTTTGTTTGTCTTTAATGCCTTGGATATCTTCTTCTATCATATTCTCTGGCCAATGTTCAGGGTAATAATCGACACCGATATACATTTTCTCTACTCCTATCTATTTCTTTATTTCATTAAATGAACGATTTGCTGCTAACTGTTAAGGTCTACTCGGAAACAGTGATCAAAAGCAAAAAAATCACATTTATTTTCTTCATAAATAAA
>Ga0209796_10000581_pt1 | contig 21621 bp, 8 predicted proteins | sample AgamicOrSfrz_FD_187167 | JGI IMG/M metagenome (GOLD analysis project Ga0209796, IMG submission 187167) | Agave microbial communities from Guanajuato, Mexico - Or.Sf.rz (SPAdes) (version 2) | ecosystem: Host-associated > Plants > Phyllosphere > Phylloplane/Leaf | place: Guanajuato, Mexico...
AGAGTTATCCTATAATCATTATTAAGCTATAAAATCAACACAATTCTTATTATCTATCGGATAGAGACAGATTCCAGCCTTCTTCCCGCAACAAACAATCGAGTAGAAGGTCTGGCTGTGCGCGAAGAAGGACTTCGGCCATTAGTTAAACTGCTTTCACGAGTTGTTGAGGTGAACATAAGCTTCGGAGCTTAGAGCACGCCAAGCACAAGCTACTTCCTTTCCACTTCCTACGAGATTTGAAAGAGAGGTCTTTGTCCCAACCTTTCTTGTTGTCTGTTTACGGCCTCAGGGGAAGGAGAAGCCTCAGCGTACCAAACAGATTCATTAGGTTCAGGGGCTGAAAGGGACGGATTCCCCATTGGGTTCAGGGACGAGTACGGAAAGTCAGAGTCCAAGTCCCAAAGAACGAGTTCAGCCACTTCCTTCGCTATTGATGGTCCACAGCTAGATCTTACTTGAGTTTAGGAAAGAGATCGAGGAATGAGTTCAGTACGACTCTCAATCTCAAGACGGATGAAGTACGGCTGCTCTGTCTGCACTAAGGGCTAGTCTGTGTGCATGTGTAGGCCAGCCTTGTATTTGTATGTATTAGTCTGTGTAGGCAAGTCTGTGTCAGTAAGCCTTGAAATGCGAGCCCGTAGACCAGTCGGACGTGTAACTACAACAATAGAAAGATATCTCCACTATGGGCATGTAAAAAGAGCTAGAAAGACATGAAGGAACCCTTGGAACACAATCTCTCTAAATCCCATAGAAAAGAAGGGGGAATAGCCCACCAAAGGGAAAAGGCAGAGAGGACGCTGTCTGAGTCTACAGCCATAGAAGAGGCTGGAACTGGTACGGCCTTTAACTAAATATCCATACTAATCCCCGGCTTCTTACTGAGACTGCTTTCTAGCTTCTGACTTATCTCCGGCTCCGGCTTCTTTCTCTTTACGAACCGATACCGGGAATAGACCAGACTTTATTGTGACTTGAAATCCCCCATGTTCGTTCTTTTCATACGAGTTTCCCATCGGCGGACAGAGAAAGGACTTCAAGAAATCCCACCGCTCTTTCCGGAGGGCCCGGCCTAGTAAGAAGAATACCGGCTAATTCAACTTCCTTCCCCTTCCCATATCTTCTGTCAATAGAATCCGTTTTCTATCTTTATCCCTACTGGGACCAAGGATAGGCTAGGAGAGCAATAACAACAGAAGTACTACCTGCAGTAGTCTATTCGGTTGTTTGCAGTGGAATAGATTCCAGCGTCCGGGCCTGTAGATCCAGAGCAAATAAGCGTTGATTTAGTGGCTAAAGCCTCCTCTCGGGCGATCTTCTTCCATTTCAGGTTTACTTGAAAGCTAAGAGTTAGGAATCTTCTGTAACGAAGACTCGTTCAAGCTTTCGTCTTTCATTCCAGAAGGTTACAGAGTGAAAAGGAGGGAAGGTCAAAGAAATGACTCGGCTTTACCTATAACGGGTCAGTCAAGTTAAGATCTTTCTTACCTACCCTTGGTATATGACAGAGCGAATTATATACTCTTGATTTCCATTTCAAAAGTTTCATTTTCTCCTAACTCATTTTAGTATTTAGTATACGTAATATACTAATTAGGCTTTCTCGCTATATTCCTTTAAAGCGACGGTTTTAGTCAAAAGGCGAGCATACAATCTCGCGCTACTCAAACTGACTACGTTCCTGTTTGGTTGGCTCTTCCAGGTTCTTTTGACGGCTAAAGTGAAAGTTAAGGTTATAAAATTGCTCGACCGAAAGGGGATAGGGTGGTCTACGATCAGAAAAGGCGAGTCTTATAAAACTAAAAGAATTAATGGCGATACAAGTCGCTGGACAGGAAAAGCCCAAGGCCCCTGCGCAAAAGAACGAAAACGGGGATGAAAATCAGCAGGCAAAGAAAATGTATCTCAAAGAACGACTCTCTAAAATCGGGGATTTCGATTCAAGCAAGGAAAAACCTTGTCTTTTTGCCTGAACAACATTCGTTGTTTTTTTATCGGGATATTGATTCACTGCCCGAGAAGAGAAGATCATCTGCAATTGCAATGACATTTTAGGAAGCCAGGGGCTACTATTGGCTTAGAGCCTATGCACATGAATCAAGAGCTGTGGCACTTTCTCAAATGGTTTCCTACTGAAGCGGCTTAAACGCGCTTGGGACTGCTTCCTTTCCTCTTGCTGTGGAGTCCGACTTTTAGTGCCAATTGATGCAAGGAAGGCAATCCAGCCTATTTCTATATGCTATTCTAGCCTTTGCTTTTCAAGCTGTGCCTTGGTTGTTCAAGAATATTAGAGTGAGGTCTTGACATCAATATCAAATCACAACAAAAATCTTTCTTTTAAACATAGAGTTTATGTTGAAAAAATAGGAAGTTGGACGAATTTGGAAACATTAGGAAACTTAATTTATACATACTATTCTGCCTGGTTTTTGCTTTCTAGTCTTATTTTATTAGTCGCCATGATTGGGGCTATCGTACTGACTATGCATAGGACTACCGTGAACAGACAAGATATCTTTCAACGAAATGCTATTATATACAAAAAGTAGTAGGACGACAGACTCCATTACCATGGTGTGTCCCATCCCATTGTTGGTTATAATTCAATTATTAATAAGAATTTGTATACTTTATATTATGTTAAAGACAAGGCTATGACTCTTTCTGCCAGACTATACTTCGATAGGCTTACCATTTTTTCTTAGTGGCTAACTACACTAAATCAGGCTTTAACTAGCCAGGGGATAGATGTCAATAAGCTGTCTTTCTTCCCTTTTGTCCACTTTAGCCTTTTTGGACATTAATTTCACAGTCAAAAGATAAAAATCTGCCACAGTTCGGGCTCGCCTATTTGTCGTTTTTAGATGCAATCTTTATTATATATATAAAAAAGCTAAGCTATAGGAGGTGATTGATGCTAAATGCTTTACCGCGCTGCTTTGCTTTTTAATTAGTTGAATTAGACTCCCAACTCCTCAAATTTATATTTTGAGCCATGCGGCCGCGTTCCTGACAACTATGATTCGGATGCTCATACAGTGAAGCTAAGTTACATTACTAAAACTTGTACTGGTTTCGTAGCCTTAATAACGGTTCTGCCAATGCGAGGGAACCCTTCTAAATTAATAATAACTGGTATGGTAGCCAAGCCTAATAAAAGAAGTATGATTCTCAATACAACTGGAGATGACCACTTTTACTACTAAACTTATTTACTATACTTATAAACTTATAATTAGAATCTTATTCTTATTATATAAGTATGCTGCACAACCAAGCCCCCTGTTGCATAACTATGCTTATAAGGGCGAACTCCACGCTATTGGATTAGGCGATCCGAAAATCGATCTCTTTCTCACTCTCCTCTATTAGAAAATAATAACTCTGAAATGGTGGTTCGGCAAGCCGTGGTTCCAGTCAAGCAATGAATCCTGATCAACGGCCTTTCTTAAGGAGAATACCCTCTGCTAGGTTATAGCTCATTGTAATCCTATCTATCTCTTAGACTTTAACCTTTCCAGATCTCTAAGGTCTTATCCCTCTTCTGTTTTAGCTGAGGCCGATGTCCTATCTTTATTCTTCTCTGCCTCTAAACAATAGCACCCACCGCATTCGGGAACAACCGATTCTATAACAGCAACAGCTTATTCTGTCAATGCCCCTTACTAACCTAAAGCGAAGCGGCACTTTTGTCATGGAGGGTTAGAAAGACTGAAAGACTTAGGATTTCATTTACTGGAATGCGATAGCACTTGCTAAGGCAATTTTGTACTTCCTTTTGGACAGTTTTCCGTGAACCGAAAGGACAAAGGAAAAATCTACGAGATAAACCAAGGACAAAGGAAAAATCTACGAGATAAACCATTGTATGCTTTCTATTGAAAGCAGTCATCCAATGAATTAATAAAGACTGCTCAAGATAGATGCCCGTGTCGTCACTGTTTAGTGAGATCTTCAGCCATGCGCTGCATAAAAGAAAGTCCCAGTAAGAACAAAACGAATCCTTTGCTTTGACATTTGGTTAATCATTCTCATTGGATAGAAAGATACCAGGAATCTCTCTGGGAATCTCAGCCGGTTGGTTTGGGATAGGTATAATACCTATCGGCGAATAAGCCACACCAATGTCGATTGTATTTAGGGTAAATGTGCTCAGGTAGAGAAAGAAAAAAGAAATTAGATGAAAACATTCCGGTGTAAGAGGCACTAGCCTTGAATTCATCTCTTTCTTTCATTGACCTGTTGTTGGGATTTCCTTGGGGATTAGACTACTACTGATTGACTAATTTCACTAGTTCCTGCTTCTAGGTCGGACTAGTTGCTTTAGTTGACTTTGACTTCCAAAACGGAAACACTCAAAAGACGAGACTTGGATCGACGATCTACGCCTTCCCTTAGGAACTCAACCAGGGGTTGCTGGAACTGGTGTCGGTACTGTAGTTGCTGGCACTGGAAAAAAGGAAAGATTTAGTTCAGTTCGATGGTGCTACTGCTCTAGAGGAACGTGCTTTCTTTCAAGCCGCTATGTGGAGTTACTCTTACTACGGAATACATAATATGGCAAAGCAAAGATGGAAAAGACAATCAGTATCAGTACGGCCGGAAAGACGAAGAAGAGCTCTTTGAATCCTTAAGGTCATGAGAACCGAGCTTCCGGGGAATTGAGCTGTTCATGTTCCTGATCTTAGGCACTCTCGCAGTTAGAAGTCTTTTCAGAAGCAGTAGACTGGCAGAATTGATCGAACTTCTTGCTCACAGGGTACGATCCTACGAGAAAGCGAAATGGAAACGACTTTCTTCTTTTATTCTTATGAGATTTCGATTCTCTTTTAATAGAAAGAGAAATAGTAAAGGTTATCACTTCACTAGTAGCTAAAAAGAAAATGCTAAAAGAAGGTGTTTACTGAACAAACACTATAAGACCTAAGATGTAGACTATAAGACGACGTATTCAAAGAAGAGAAATCTCTCCCTGCATTGATTGCGTGAGTAGGCTTGTTCGCTTTCAACCCTCATTGCTGAAGGTTAACAACTTCCCACTAGAAAGGAAAAGTCCTAGGCTGTTAGGGCTGAAGGAAAAACTTTCTCTTATAGAAAAAAGTAGCTCATAGTGAGCCGAGTAAGACGGACCGAAGGCTTTGCTGAATCTTTCCAAACAGAATGCTTTCTAAATGAGAAAGAAAAAAAGCGAATCTTTTCATGTCTTTCCCCTTTGCTAGTTGATTCAGTCGACCGAGTGGAAACAACACACATGTTGAGGGGTTATGTTATACTGTAGCACCAGAAAATGACACAGCCTTTCTTTGTCCTGGTCACATCCCTCTCTTTCGAGAAACATCGGTGGGATGAAAATGATACGTGATTGTGGGAACAAAAGGAACTGAGGTTATTAAAAATCCAGATCATGTCGAGACGAATAACTCTTTTTATATCATAAAGTATGATGATGCTGTCTACTTAGACTAATCTCCATGTGGTGCCCCTAGCTGTTCTTATAGATAAAACCTTTAAAGATAGTTTTATCATCTGCTTAAGCTAACCGAATTCTGAAATAAGACCGGTTTCCATAGAACAACAATCCTATTCAAGTGCCAGTAGAGAAGTGATCGAATTTTTATTGCTTAAGTGATTGCAGGAAAGCGATAGGATCTCTAAAAGAGAGGCAGAAAGAAAGAAGCATCTTCTTCAACAAGAAGAGGAAAGTAGCTTTGTAATGTAAAAAGTAGGATAGTGACTGGTGGACTATAGGTATCCTCGTAGTGAATGCCTTGTTGTTGTTTTACTTTGCCACGAGTCGAGCTTTGTAACGATCAATGGACCCCTCATAAGTCCGTTGTATCTTCAAGACCAAAAAATGAGATATTGATCTGCAGAAGGACGAAGCAAGGTCAAAGTACCATTTTAGATTTGAGAGACCAGCATTTCACTTGTCTACCATGGCTTCATGCCAATTAGAATAAAGTATCCTTGCGAGGTGGGCTCCGTTTCGTCTGCATGAGCCAAAAAAGAAATGTATTATCAAAGCGACGTGGTTTCAGTAACCATAGAATAGAATGCCATTTCGGAATAAGAAACTTTGTAGCATATAGGTTGAAGCTACTTAAAGAGTGCATCCAAAAATTCGAGAAGAGTGCTCTGCTCGGCCTTGGTTGAAACAATTGTAGATATCAATGGACCGATTTTACTTCTAAAAGCTCTCCTCCGCGGATAGTCAAATTGATGTGTTAAAGCCCCTACGGCAGAACGAGACCCTTTCATAAGGAAAGAGTTCTTCTGGCAGATCAAACATATCCTCGCATTGACCGAACAAGGGGAAGAGTCATCGGGAGTCACCTCTCTCTCCTGAAAACGTTTTTAGTCTCTCTCTGCTTCGTTGCCTCACCTCACTGGTGTGTTCCGCAAAGAATGGGATTGACTATAATTAAAGTAACAGTTCTTTTTTTCCTACAAGCGCAATAAATTTGGATCTCGGCAATGAATCCCTAAATAAGCCGATATTTAGTACAGAAAGTTTTTTCCTTTTTCATTCTTTTTGTCCTTGGACACATTATCAAAAGATTCCGTCTCAATTGCATCGATCCTTCTAACCCGGGAAGTAGGGGACGACTAACTTCACTCCATCTTCCCGCCTATTATGTCTCTAAAGTGGGCCACATCCTGGCTGGCCCTACCGGGTTAGTTTAATTCGGGAGTTAAGGTTTCCGGTTTATATAGTTTTGTAAGACCCCTTGCTATGTTACTTAACACCGACCCAATCCCGACAGGCGGTAGTAGAAACCCGATTCCGTGTTCTGGGAAGATATATCATATATGGGGAAGCTATTTATGTATCATTCCCGAACCTAATGAGTGGAGGAGTTAGGCTTGCATACCTTTCACTTACCTTACTTCCTATTCTTAAGAGAATCGATCTATCCACTGCTTTAGTACACAGAGGCAAAGGTCCTTTCAAGTCCAAAGACGACTTCTGGATTACGCCTACCATCACGCCTCTCCTCTGATCCTGGACCACTCTTTCCAACAAAGAGAAAGAATCAGTGCACCTTCCCCGCCCTTACCCACTCGATAAGAACTAACTTCAAGGGAAGAGCTTTCTTGTTTGGTTGCTCTAGCTACAGGGCCTAGCTACATTCGCCTCCTCCACCAGCAGCCAGCTGCCCCTAGACTTCAGCTATTCTGATTCTCCTTCAACGCTGAGCTCAGTAACGGCTGAGGGAAGCTAGTCTTGGTTATCCGCCTTAACGCCGGCAAACGCTTCAAATGGTGGGAGTGAAATGAACATGGAACGTAGGAGTGTAACTACGTGAAACGAACTCCTACTTCTGAAACGCTACCATCAGAAACTGGGCTGGCTCGCTTGTTTGCTTTAGTTCCGCGTTAGGGAAGGAATTGAAGTTTATCAGCTCCTTTCCTTAGCAACCAAGGAAGTTAGCTACAGATTCAGCTAAGGCTGCTATGGGTCATGATGCGTCAGCTGCTAACAGGGCTTACGCCTGAAGGTAAAGACTTTTCTTCTTTCCTTGTCGATTGTGATTGGATTGACCTTTGTTATGAGTTCGTTCCTAGGGAAGAAGAGTTATTGTATCGAATTTCTCTGCGTAAAGAAGCAGACGGATTGGTTAAATAAATTGGATTTCCCAGATTCTTCGGAAGAGTTTTAAAGTTTACCAGAAAGAGGAAATAAACGTAAACCAGTACTATTACCTTCCTTTCTTCTTCATCATCCGAGCGATCGGAGGCCAAGTCTGACGGAAGCATCTGCGGACTTAACGAAGAAAGGTCCATGGCCTAGGGTCACTATCACCAAAGAGGAGTGCATAAGTTTATGGAAGCCCTTGCGTAGAGCCCTTATCAAGGACACATGCCAGACCTTCTACTCGATTGTTTGTTGCGGGAAGAAGGCTGGAATCTGTCTCTATCCGATAGATAATAAGAATTGTGTTGATTTTATAGCTTAATAATGATTATAGGATAACTCTCTATTTTTTTTTAATTTCAATTTATATATTATTATTGAATAAGATCTCTTTTGTATACTAAAATCCTATGTCTACTTTCAAGAATAGTAAAGTAGTGGTTATATAGGATTCTAGTACGTCTGCCTTAGTGTTTTAGATGGTTGTGGACATTTTTAGTAACTAAGTGAGTTCGTACCTTAGTATCAAAGTGTAATAAAGCGGGTATCTTATTCAACTTCTTTTTATAGCTTTTCCTTCGCTCCTTGACTTCTGTTGTCGGCATACAGGTCTTGGCCTTTTGCTTGCCACGTTGTCGGAATAGGCTGTGATGCCAGATAGTGAAGTTCGAAGAAAGCCAATAACTCTTTCTTTATCACCGTAAGTAGCAATAGACTGATCTTAGCCCGAACCTACAGATTTACGCTTTGACGCCCGAAAGCTAAAGCAACGTCGTTCCGCTGGAGGGCTTACTGGCTTTAAGCTGAGCTTCTTCTAAAAGGCTTTTCCATCTTTAACAAAGAGAAGAAGCATGAGTGGAGTGGTGAGCTAAAGCAGGGAAGCGCGCAAGAGAAGAGCTATAGCTAGTCTCCAGGTTCTAAGTCCCCGCGTTGTACTGTAGAAGTCAACCCACCAGCAAGGAGTAGTGAGTAATTCGGGAAAAAGTCAGGAAGGTTGAGGAAATCCCACTATTTGTTTTGGGAAAGACCTCACTCGCACGTAATATATAAGGCTCTTCTTGAAATACGTGGGCGAATAACCAATCCAATAAGTCTTTCTGGCTGGATCTCCCCCAATAGAAACCTTTTAGTAGGTATTAGTAGGTAATGCCTGTCATAAGCATAAGAAAGCTCGATCGGAGGTGGCTTTCCTTTCTTTAGGAACCTATTTCCCCCGCCTTTCTATTCTTTCCTTCTTGGTGTCCAAGGCTTCTAAACCTTCGATGAGGTGAAGGCACGTATTCGGATCTCCAACTATAGGTATTACCAAAAGTCCCTTAACACATTAACACATATGTGTTCCCTAAAGAAGAATTATTGAACAGCAAACAACCAGTTCAGATATTCACGATACTGGATTCTCTTTCGGATAGGAAGGCTGGAATGCCAACAGGCGTCTATTCTATTGAATTGACCCGTTTGGGAACGCCCAGTGCCAGGGTAGACTTTCTTTCTTTGTCTACGACAATACCTCTTGTTGAGATCAATTTACTTGAAAAAAGCCATTTAGAAATCCTATTTTAAAGCGTACCAGTCATCGAGACAAAGGACCCATTCAAGTGGCCTTTTTGATTGCAAGTATTTTCTCAAATCTATCTCTTTAGCGTCAATTCGTTCTCTTCCCGGTCAGAGCGGGTGTGAAGTCTACCCATAGATAGAGAAGGCGCATGGAAGACAAAGCTAAAGTCCGCCTGGAGTGAAGCCTGCAATAATCCTTTTTCCATGGCGGATTGAATAGCCTCTTCCCCAGGTCCTATTGATGGATCTGCTCTCTCGCCTAGAATCGTCTTCTTTAAGCCGGTGGCTTATAACCCTAGAGATAGACGGAAGGGATGGGGCTCCTAACTCGATCTTTCGCTTTGGCGAAACTCCTATTATGAAAAATCTTTCTGTTCGAGTCTTACTAATAGATAGTCTTTTATACCCATAAGTTCAATGTCATATTAGGGGTTCGATCTCTGTCTTGACTCCGGCCTGAGAATCAAACCAAATATTTTTAGATTTTGTTGGTTGCGCCCCCTTCAGTGTCCATCCATTCTCGGCGACAGAATCTATTCGAATAAAATACGAGAAATCATCGAATCCCATCCATCTTAAAAAAGAAAGCTTGTTTGGCTCTTAACGAGTACGAGTGAAAGCCTCCTTTTATCTTCATCGATTTTTTATCCATCGATCGTTATGGTTAATAGTTAGTTGATAAGGGAACAACTCAACGAAAACGAAAAGTAGAAGAGATCTTATTCGCCGATCTTGGGGCTACAGGCACTGTAGTGAAGTGATTCCAGGGGGTAATCACGAACGAAGTGGTAGTCAACTTAAGCTTTTCAAGTCAAGTAAAGCGACTAAGCTAGTCACTAAACAACTAGTTGTTTTCAACCTTCCTTTTATGTCTAAAGTAGGGGTGGGGGAGATCCTGTTACGTATTCGAATTTCGTCGTACCTACTATGAATAGAGAAAACTATCCCCATTGCACTCACTAGCAGCTCCATTCTACATGTGGAATTATCTACTGGTTCTCGTCCACTTACCGTTGACCTCGCCTCCCACTACAGCAGTAGCGCTGGCATGTAATAAGTTTCTGATCCAACTTCTCCCCTTTTGTCTGAACAAGATGCCAATTCTGATTCATCTTCGGACTTCCCCTTTTGGGATAGTCATTTTTTCCCTACTTCCGCATTGGGGGTTTGGCCGTACTCCCTTTGCTCGAGTTACTCACTGGACGGATTCCACTCCGTTCTTCGTTGCAGAACTACGTTCCTCTCCCTGACTCGACTGAAAGGTACCAACGTACGAAGTCTCTGAATGAGTTGAACTATGTTCTTAGAATCCCTATTCCCTTTTTCGTGAAACTCATTCCGTTCTCTTCTCCTTTCCTTATAGCTCAAAGTAAGACTAGCATTCAAGGAAGGAACTCCTTCGAGTAGGGCTTCTCTAAATCGGCAAGTCTTTATCCAATGATAAACCTTTACTGCAGCCGGTGATTGGTCTTTCACGGATGCAACTATCGGTGGTTCAACCGAATCTACTGTTGCAAGCAGGGTGGGAAAAAAGGCTTTGAAAGCGGATGCCATTGAAAGAAAAGAGAGTGACGGAACTGGCGGGAATAAGGTTAAGCCAGACCTGACACGAGGGTGACGGATGCTACCTTTTTTTTGGGCAGCATTGGCTTAGGAAAGGGCGGGTTTGGTTTACTAAGGGTAAGGGCATTATGTAGCTTCCCATTGCTATTATAAACTAAAAGAAAGGGGGTGTTCTCCTAACTAAGATTCCTTTCCTAGCCTGGTCATGTAATAGAATTGAATGGGAAAGAGGATAGAGTACCGAGTACGAGAGCCAGTTAGTTGCTAACCGGATTTGAATCCCATTTTGTTTGGTTGCTAGCGAGTGAGGGAATCGCGGGTGGGCTTATGACCTCGAAGCTCCAGCTTACTTCGCTTCGGGGCTATGAACCATAACTTCAATCGATCGGTCTCGCCTGCCAGTAATAAGCTTGACCGGGCAAATGCGGAATCATCATAGGTAAGAAGCACAACACCATGTTCCCTCTTTCCTGTCGCAACTAGTCCCCTTCTTCTGTTAGCTAGGTCCACGGTTGCTACTTTGATCGTCTCTGGAAAAGGGAAAAAAACGAAACTATATGGTCAGTCACTTCGGGCTACTTTTTGGGGATCGTGATACTCGGGCTTATGAATGGAACGAAATGAGTTTCACAGAGTTCAACTCATTTAGTCGCTTTGAAGAAAGAGATTCTAAGAACAGAGTTCAACTCATTCGACTGAAAGGTACCAAGGTACGTAGTCGCTAGAGCGAAGCTATAGGGGAACAAGATGCGGAATTCCATCCAGAAAGATACATTCCAGCCTATAGTGCCCAGGTTGGTAAGGAAGGAACTCGGGTCGTGGGTTCATTTGGTTGGATTGATATCTCCCCTTTGGTGGAAAGACCTCTAAGGATGTCTTCGACTTCTATGTCGCCTAAAACCCGGAGAGTCGGAGAGTCAAAGTCTTCTTTAGAGGCCCCCCGACTTCTTCTTAGAGCTACTTTAGGTCGAGGTTCTGAAAGAAGAGTTGGCGAAGTAAACAATTCCATCTTCCAACAGTAGCTGCTCCGCTATGACTCTGATCGAATCCACTCCCGATAAAGTCAAACTCCTAACTAAAACAAAGAATGCAAATTTCATTTCAAGTGCCAGGCAAAGGACCAAGCCGGGGCTTAGGCTCTTGTTGAGGAGTTCCGGAAGCTGAGTAAAAGCGCCCGGAAGACGAAAATCTAAATTAGAAAGAGGGGCGGGAAACTCCCTGCGAAGGAAGGAAGAAAGAATCTGAACAAGAGGAATGAAATGAAACGAGAGGAGTGGGACTGTGAAAGCTGCAGCAACCCTTGATCCTAGCCCGCGGACTTTCACCAGTTTATTGAGTGATGTTGGTGAAAAAAGGAAGTTGAGTTCAAGTTTGGAACAAGCCAAAGATCCCGGGATGACTCTAAAAGCTAACTTAAACCGGGCATTCCTCTTTACGGTCATGAGCCTTGACCCACTTCTTACTCTTATCCGGGAGAAGTTCTTCTTTTCATGAGAGGAATCAAAACGAGATCTTTTCCTTTCTTTCTTAAGCCTATTAGCCTATTCTCCCTCGCTTCTTCTTATACGTAAAATTCTTATACGTATAAAAGATCAAGGTTAGGAGTGTTTCAATTATGAATTGAATAATAACGTATAAAGATTTTATAAGCCTCTCTATCTAAGTTCAAGTTGAGGCTCATAGGTGCTATTATTTTGAAGTGAATTTTTCTATAAATGCAACACTAGAACGTAGTTTAGTAAGGAACAGTCGAGCAAGGAAGGTTGGTCATTCGCAACTAGTGAAATGGCGTATACGTATATAGAATAGATATAGATCAAATGGGGATGTTCTTCATTTTTAGGCTTTGAAAGCGAAATCGCCTTTTGGCTTAGTTCTTTTGCTCTCTATAAGCTCCGTTGTTGCTTGCTATTCGACTGTGCTCAGCTGGATTCGTTGGACCACTTTCTTAGTCATCTGATAGGAGGCTTCAAGAGACGGTCAAGGAACATAATCTGTTCCAGGGTACAAAGGAAACGAAAGCCTTGCCAGCTAGACAACGGCATTCAAAAAGCAGCTTCATATGGGACGGTCCCTTATTGATGAATCACTCGAAAGTGAAAGAGAGGAGAATAAGAATTCATTACTAATCGAATATAGTTAACACCTTAAGCAGATCTTAAAGCGATTATCGCGCCATGTCCTAGCCACAAAGCGCGATTAGCCTCTTTTGCCAAGTAGGTGACCTTGAAGAAAGAAATGGGGCAGATAGCAGATCGTAGACCGCAATTCGCTAACACTTCAGATTTAGGAGCGGAAACTTGAATCTAAATGGTAATTGTAATTCAACTCCAAAGGCTCCTATTGAGATGGCAGCCCTTATCGTTTCACACTTGGATCACACTTCGAAGAATTGTTTTATAGGTAACTATCGAAATCAAGGGCGTAGCATTAATGTTAGGCGGCCTTCCTTGAAAGTACTTATTGCTTTACTAAAAAAACCGCTAACCGAAACTGACTATCACGAGTGTCCTAGCGCTTTCCAAGTTCTTTCTATCAAAGATCTCTAAGCACCTTCGTTTTAGTGGGCTCGGCTCTTATTCCTACTTGAACTATTCCATCTCCATCTACGACGCGAGACTCTATGAAGAATGCTATCCGTAGCCGTAGAGATTCGTACCATCTCATCTTACTGTTATTCTGAAGGATTCCGCAGGGTAGAACTTAGTAGGAGACTCAAGACCAACAGCTGGGAAGAGTCGTTAGCGAACGGTCCTTTATTAACTATTATTAACTATGCTTTCGTGTCTGTCTTTCCGGGATCTTATACTTAATAATGGAAGGATTGCTGTTTAATTATCATTACCTAGCTCTTATGGCTATGAAAAGTACGTGAGTGGCTAGTGGACTGAGAGGATAGACAGTCTTCTTCCCTCGTCTGTCCTTTTAGCGCTTGTCATTCATCTTCCCGAACAGGGCAGATATAGGGCTAGTTAACAAGACAAGAAGAGTCTAAGCTAAAAACAGCCCGCCCTAATCGAGTTGCTTGAAGATTTCGAGATTTGCGATAGCAATGCTATTCAAGATAAGGGTAAGAGATACCTGTCCGAAAAGCCATTTATGGATAGTTTAGTGAGCCCTTACTTCTCTAGGATAAAAAGTTTAGGCTTCACAAGCCGGTCCCGTCCGACGCATACCAGTTTAGATAAGCGACTCATTGAAGCTAACCCGTGCGCTCTTTCTAACTAATAAACTATTTAAATAAAAAAAGAAAAAGTCTATTTATGGATTCGGAGAACAACATCAAAAATAGAAATTACAACACCACTGGATAATAAAAACGCAAGGAGGAATTCAGGCTAAGAAGAAATACAACTACAAATTACAAATAAGACTACACAACTAGCAACAAAAGAGAAAGGAAATAAAAAAGAAAATTCTAAGATCATAACAGACTGAAGACGTAAGACTCATTCTTTAGAATGATAATGCCATACCTCAAGGATACCTCTGACATACCACCTACCTATTACCGCTTTTGTTAAGAAAGGATAACGTAGATAGATCACTCCTCTTGCAAAGAGGGAAAGCATGGTAAAAAAAAGTTTTCACTTGATATTTTATATAACCTATTCTGCCTATATAGACTTAATAAAGATTAAACATGTTTTAAGCAAAGAAACAGAATAAATTATCAATTAAATTTAAATAAGAAAAGATGTTCAAAGCCTTCTGTATAACAGAATAACACGGGAAGAGTACTTCTTTTGCTGTGGAAGAAAAGCTGTTCTTTAACTTTAATAAGCTGGTATTTCATCAGCAATGAATGCTACTTATTCTTCTCTAGCAGCAACTTGAGTCCATCCATTATAGTGTGGTTGGATTCTGTTCAATAACCCTTTTAACGGGATATATTACCGTAGCTTTCTTCTTCCGGAATCTTTCTACATCAATTTGCGATGAAAGCGATTCCAGATTCATAAGAATCCAGAGACAGAACCTGGTAGGTTCTCAGACCTGACCTTGGTCGATTCCTCCTAAAAAAAAGGTCTTCCTTCTTTGCTTAGTCGGGTGACTTTTAACTTTTCCAAGACTTTGACTTCTTAGTCGAGTTATCACTTTTTTCTTTTATTAGAAACTAAGCACACTGGGAATTAGAACACCGCTAAGGTGCTTGGCGTAAGAAATGGAAATGAACCAAAGGAATTCTTACTTATAGGAGATGGGGACCAGATGCACTAGAAATAACTAGCTCAGTGGAGCTTAGTACGTAGGCTTGTCTACTCCTAAATGTAAAGAACAGCACTTTTAAAAAGAATACATAATATAGGCACCTATCTCTAAAGGCCATAATATACTAGGTAGTCTCACCAACACAATCCCAAGTTGGTTAAGAAATAGCCAATCATAGGAAGGAGGCATTCGCATGTTGCAAACAGTAGAGTAAGGAGTCTAAATCCATCATTACGGAATGGGGATGAATATAGCTGGTGTATCCTTCCTTATACCATACCGATGACCTATGGGTTTCGAAAGGATTCCCCACATAGAGCGTTACCGGCCAGAAGTCTTGCATCGCACCTGGATGCTTTCTTAATTGGTGGAATATGGTTGTCGAGATAGCTCGGAGAAGACTTCTCATCTTGGTTTTGGCATAAAGAGAGTCATCGGACTTTCTTTCATTCAGGTGAAATTAAAATATAAAAAAAGAATAGAAAAGATTCAGAATGGATTTTTCACTTAGCTAAACACAGATGCTGGAATTGTTTTAAAAAAGGGGAAGCTGGTTTTGGATTTGTCCGCTCCCTTTCTTCTTCTTCAAGCAAGCATGGGCTTATCCCAAGATATAAAGTAAACAGCAGACTCACCCCAGAGAATAGCCTAGATAATAAGTCCCGAGTAAAATAGGTTGGGTGCCACTTGTCTTTAACTTTAAATAGTAAGCAGAGATGTCACTAGCCTTGAATTAATTTCTTTCGATAACTATAACTAAGATACTCTTTTCATTTCATTCTAAACCTTTGCTTTGAAAGACTTTTTCCCTGTTTTAGATATAGGAAAAAGGATCTATACGCACCAAACGATCCACTAGCTTCTCCCTTACGGCTACCCTTATGGAAAAAGGAAAGAAGTCTTGCTTAAGGTTATCCTCATTCCTAAGTTCCCCTCACTCAACCTCTTGAATCAAATCCTTTTAGGATTGAGTTATTTAGCTTAGTGCTGGTAATAAACTGGGACATGCTCTTACAGTTCAATATTCAATCAGGATCTCTGACATGCACTTCTCCATGAGGAAAAAACCTGAGACAGATCAGTCAAGACTTTCAATTTAAAAAGAACCTCACACAGAAAGATAGAGAACAAACAATTCGTGCTCAAACAACACCTATTTACAACTACACAGAACCACGAAACATCACTATCCCGTTTATATCTTATCTCAAACCTTTTCTATTTTATAGAAGTAAGATTTTTAACCCTTTCAAAGGTGTTTTGGACATACTGAAAACAGGACGATAGCATTGAAAGTGGAGAAGAAAGAGGAAAGGGCGGCACGATGCTTCAAAACTGAACAGTTTAGAAAGACGGAAGTACCAAGGTAAGCAGTAGAGAAAGACTAAATAACTGAGGACTATCACAAGGATCTCAATCAATAAGCCAGATCTCAATTCTTGATCTAGTGATAACCTTGGAACATCAAGGAGAACAAATGATTGAGGTTCGGAAAAAGATAAAAAAAAGACAATATCACTCACGAAAGGATAGCCCACTACACAGGATTACGTTAATCTAGTAGAGCGGAGAAGGAATATTATAAAAGCCAAGGAGACCATAGACGGAACTTACACTCTTTCTTGTGCGTAATGAGTGGATACTAGATAGATTTCGTTTTTAGTTATAGTTAAGAACACTTTTCGGTATTTCTCTTTAACAACAACTACTAAGGATAAGTTCTTTTTCAAAGGCAGCTTTGGATGAACTAGGACGTAACCGTGTACTACTAATACACTTTCTTACAGCTTAATCAGTTACTTGCTTGCCTTAGCCTAGTGCTACGTCATACTAAGACTATCAAGTAGATATCTTCACTCACGAGATTAAATAGAGGTATGTTCCTCAACTAAACTGGTAAGGCAAAGTCCCACGACAAACTTGTAGACTAGGGGCAAAAAAGGAGCAGCTGACTGCACCAAAAGCAAAAGAAAGTTTTTTGGAGATTTCTCATTCTTTATAGGTACTTTTAAATCCATTTGAGTGGAAAACCTTACGCGCCACTCTGTCCAATTACGCACCCTGTGTATAAATTGGACATATACAAATGCAAATGAGCAGAGCGAAAGCGACTAGAATTCACCTCAGGCAATGGTTTTGTTGATGCAGTAGCATTTCTTCTAGTTTCAGCGAGATTCAGGTAGACTTCAGACTACCTGATACCATCTTTTTACTTTTTATAAAATTAAAAAAAAAAGCCACTCGCTTTCTAATAAAGACGAAATTCGAAACGCTTTATGGATATATATAAACGTCATAGGAGAGGTGCCTGAAGGAGTGGCCCTTTGCTTTGTCTCGGGATCAAAAAATCTTTGACTTTGCCTTTATATGCGTTATCAACACTAAACGTCAGGCTTGAGCTATTCATCAGGCCAGGTTGCCCCAACTATGCTTCTTTATCGTCTCGTCTGACGCGATAAGCACTAAGGATCAAGAAGTCTTTGATCTCTACTTTAATAGAATAGGCTCAAAGCTTTCCGGCAAACCTCAATACTTCCCGGCTGTATATGCTTTAAAGATAAAGACTCTTTGACGGGCTACTCTCCAAGCAGCACGACCCCGCTTCCTCCCGAAGCTGCCTAGTTACACAATGCAGTTTTTTCGTTAGACGAGGATGGACCAGGCTTAGCCAGAATAGACCAAGCTAAGCAAAGAGGAACCTATCCCAAGCGGAGCATCCACTATGATAAGATAAACATGTTCCCTATAGCTACGAAGGAAGGTTGTATAGCGATTTACTTGTATACCCGATGGGTCTATGAGTTTAGACATGGGGCTGGGTGGCTGAACACCGGTCTTTATTTATATTAAAGCTTCCGCTACCTGTCATCAGAGGTTTTACGGAGGCTCTTTTGACCGGTCTGAGGCTTTACCTCACCCGCACTCACTTACTCGTGTTGTGGTTTACCACGGAATAAACCTGCTTTTCATCGTAAGATGATGAGGCGTCGTGACGATAAGGCTGACCAAACCAAATTGTTAAATTAGAAATTTCCAACTACTCCATATCTAAATGAATTTTAGTGAGGAAAAAACCTCTATCGTCTGGATCTCCCGATAGAGTACTGGGGGAGCTCAGAGACAAGTTTTTTTCGCTTGCTGAAAGGTACGCACCTGTTATGTTCACCATTCCTATGGATATTGGCTTCAGGTGGTTACCTCAATGTCAATGGTCGTCTTCCCCTGTTAGGAGTTTGACTTCTGGCAAGAGTCGCAAGTCTTGGACTCCCCTATACCGCATGGAGTAGGATATATTCTCTCTATGCATGTGGGATCGAGCCATGCTTTTCTTTTAGGCGCGGATGGTATGACTCAAAAAAAAATGACTTTCTATCTCGCCTTTGGCCATTTAAGCATGAATTACTCGAGTGGGCAGTCAACTTCTTCACTCCACTGTTCGTTTCTTTCTTCTTGGATCGGATCTTAGGTTTTTTCGTCAAAGGGTCTTTAAGAAAAAAATTACAGATATTAAGAAATCTATCCAATTCAAATTGTTGTACCAAGCTTCCATTCTTTATAAAATTAAGTAAGAACTTTACTTGTTCAAGTCAGTAATCCCGAATCTAAGGCTCAATGATGGATCCGGGCGCTTTCCAGAGGCGAAGACTGAAACTTATATCACCTGGATCCGCGTGGACCATATTCAAACAGTGGGTAGCTCCTGCCCCTAGCTCAGACTTATACTAAAAAAAAGGTGTTTGGACCTATGCCTACCTCTGTGAGGAAGTTTAGCTTCTACATCTTGATTAACCGGGTGACTCGTGGGATGAAATAAGAGTTCATTCTGGATAGCAGGGGATCTGAGATCTATTCTCAGTCTCCCTATGGGAGAAGATGATGAAAGGATAAAAAAAAAGCATCTATTGACAAGTCGGAGTCGGTCTTACTCCCTTTGCGCATCTGTCTTTGCTCACTCCATGTGTGTGGGATTCTCTATGCACATGCGGCGACGTGGCTTACAGTAGAGTAGACTAGAGATCATTCGGAAAGGATCTGTCTTGTAATGGTGGGCTTATTATTAATAATTATAAGTAACTTTTTAACTAAGTGCAAAAGCCAATTCTAATAATTTAGATTATCTATCATGCTTTCTATATAAACTATGATATAGAATATATAGTAATAAGACTAGTAAAAAGTAAATCTTCTAGGTAAAAACCAGGGATATGAGATTCACTTTTTATATAATAGTTAGTTGTGCCCTTCCAACCATAGGCAACAATCGGTGAATCGGCTTCAGTATAGGGATATTGCCCCTATGTCAGTTGGATTCGTGAACAAAGAAAAGAGATGGCATGTCCCCGGCTCGTATCTGTCGTATGTCAGTTGCTTCTGTCTGTAACAAGGCATTCTTGCATCAAGAGGGCATTCGAGAACAGTAAGAGCATATTCTGATTCAATTGCGCTAACAGCTCCAATAGCAAAGACCGGTGGTAATGCCGTTGCTTCTGATCACCAGTTAGAGTTGAATAGGAGGTTTCCCCTAGTTTGTTTGGATACAAGCGAATACTTTTTATCGATAGGAGGTCTAATAGGCGAGGTACGAGGTAAGAGGATAGTTTCCCTCCCGGATCTTTGAGTTGGAGTTTGTTTCAGTCCTTCTCGCTGCAAGTTTTGTTACACCCCTTTCTGCTACATCCCATAAGCCTTAGGCATCAGTCCGGGTACAAAAATCTGTTTTCTTCCCATGGTTTGGAGGACTACTTCACCAGCGAGTGTGAGTTCCTCGTCTGAGTCAAGGTTGCTCCTTCCCACGAGGGCTTGTGGTCGGAAAAGACAAACAATCTTCTCAGCCAGCGGGTGAATCCCTTTCCTTACACAAGAAACTACCATTGAGAAAAAGACAGTAATTTGGTTTCAGTTGAAAAAACAGTTAGTCGGATAAGATTTAGAAGTAGCCGAAAGAAGACTACTATAGTATAAAGCCAGTTCCTTTCCTGATGTTGAGCTAGCTACGTCTCCTTAGTTGTTGGTTCCGTTCCCCAGTTCATGAATAGGGCTAGTTCCCTAATCTTTTTATTTGAAATAGGAAAGCCCGTCTTTAGAGTCAGTATGAGCCTCTATCTGTTCATCTCTTTTACAGAGTCAAGCTAGTCCTTTCCTTCCCCCGGAGTAATCTTTCCCCATTCCTACTAATTAGTGTCTGATTCAACACTTTAATAAGTAAGAGAGGTAACGGTTGAATGCCCCAACCAACGGTTCAGGTGATGAGTATAACCTTTTTTAAGAAAGAAGTTAAGTCCTTGTAGTAAATGTTCCGGTTGACCAACCAAACCTCATCCCCTCGGGAATAATAAAGATTCTACTTTGAATTTACCGAGATGACTCAAGAAAGAAGAAACTTTTCCCTTATGTAACTCGGGAATGTGACACTTTCCCTTTTGAGGAAAGCCCAGCCAACCGTAATGAAAGAAGAAGATTGTAAAGACCCCCTCACCAGGTAACGAGTAACGAGTTGAAAAAGAAAAACAAAGGTTTTGTTTTGTTGATAGCACTGCCATTCATAGCACTGGTTCGACTCCAGACCGAGATATGTCACACATTGCATAGAGAAAGAGTTGAAGCTTTTTTTTTGAATAGAAGTTGGGTAGGAACGCGAAAGGGGTGGAGCCCTGTGGTTAGCCCGTGAGGGATTTACGATCTACTCTGGAAAGGAACGCAATTGTATGACGAAACCAGGCTGATTTTTTCCACGCTGTGCTCTTCTTTTGTTTTGAGGTTTATCACCATGCCTATCGGTTAGCCGGAGAAGATAAGTGCGCCCTATCGTCTAAGTAAGCGGCTTTTCCTTTAGCCCTTTTAATTGAAACCCCAGATCTTCAAATTCGCTTTCCCTCATCGAGTTCAGTTCCTGGCCTTGTTGGGTCACTTCACCATCTACAAGCTCCGTCTTTCGGACTAATGGTTGAAGAGCGAGTGGAAGTTACTGCAGTCCGGCTGGTTTCAATGATTGGAGAAAAAAGGTAAGACTCCCCAGGGAAGTGGGGTTAGCGTTAGCACGGTAGCGGTATATTGATCCGGTACGTACGGATCAATTCCATTCTTTGGAGCAGAAGCAGACGAAAGAAAGGCTTCCTCTTTCTTTTTCACAGCTGCCCATGAGTTCAACAAAAGCAGAAGCGATCCTTCTCTTCGTTAAGATAGGACTGCTGACCACGTCGTCCTAAGCCTGCCTTCTTTTTATACCGTTCGTGCTCCATACCCTTTATCAAATCTCCGAAAGGCGGGAGAGACTACTTTGTTCATTCCATTCCGATTCCCCTTATGCCTTTTGCTGCTCCACAATGCTCTCTCCAAAACTCTGATGAAAGCAGCCCGCATGCCCACTCTGCTTTCCCCCTATCGCGTTGGGCCTTGCCTTGGCTACAGACGATTCTGACTACGGGTAAAGCTACTGCCCAGCCGAACTACCTTTCATTAAACGACCGATTGCCATTGACGAACTGGCTTTCCTTTACTTAAGGCTACAGGGACAGTTTCACCGACCTAAAAACCATTTCCTTTAGCTTTACTCCGGATATTCTATAAAAGCAAAGAACACACCGGTTCTCCTCTCGTTGTCACTCGAGCTGCTTCGCTCCTTAGTCCTTGCATACGCCAATGATTCAACT
>Ga0209796_10000586_pt1 | contig 21409 bp, 10 predicted proteins | sample AgamicOrSfrz_FD_187167 | JGI IMG/M metagenome (GOLD analysis project Ga0209796, IMG submission 187167) | Agave microbial communities from Guanajuato, Mexico - Or.Sf.rz (SPAdes) (version 2) | ecosystem: Host-associated > Plants > Phyllosphere > Phylloplane/Leaf | place: Guanajuato, Mexico...
GAAACTTTACTTTTTTCAAGACATACGAGGCATACTCATCTGAGTCTTCTCTTCACCCGGTTCGATAACTAGATCTCCTTTAGGAAGCAGTCCCACAGGCACGGTCAGGAATCAACGTAGGATCCTACAAAATAGTTTAGAGGAGGGAGGACGTTCTATTTATAGATTCAGAGTTTCGCCCGTAAGCTATTGATTGATTCGGGATCAGAGTGACTCAGGGGCCAGCGGTTCCTAATTTTCCTTTTAAGGTTGGGTTCAGGCAAGGAAAATACCCCTTTATCTGTCATCTGGGTTACCAAACGGACGGATCGTTCCCTTGATGAATTTGCACATCCATCCACAAAGTTCTGTGATGCTTCACTTATATCAATATTTAGGCTAGCCCGCCAGAGGACATACCACCCGACAACCCAATTGGTTCAATAACAAGAGCCCTTTCATACCGGAGTCTCCATCTTATTCTCTCCACTTAAGAAGCTTTCATGATCGTTTCCAGAAGACAAATGATCTGGGGTCTGTATTGGGAACTAATGTCCCAACGATTCTTTCCTGTCAGGGAACAGTTCAATAGTTCAACCAACCTCCCGGATCTGCTAACAACTCATCCTGATCAGCTATCAGTTTAGTATGTTGATCAATAGGTGTATCGACTGGCTTGGATCTCATTAAGCAGGTAAAGAACATACTTTCTCTTAGATAGGTAAATGCCTGATTGAGATCTGGCTACCTCAATACCAAAAACAGTACTTCAATTGTCCCAAATCTTTAGTTTGGAACTTACTCTGCAGGAACAATTTGTCCATCACTATCATTTCCTGAGATTACAATGTCATCCACATACAAAAAAATCTTTGACCAGCTGTAGAATGGCGATAGAAAACAGAGTGGTCAACTCCAAGACAAAAATAAAGAATCACCTCACTGAATCTACCAAACCATTTAGAGGAGATTGCTTCAAACCATCTTCAGACGAAAAACTAGTCCAGACTCCCCCTGAGCAACAAAGCCAGAGCCAGTTCTTTCCAACTATCTTGGAGTTGCAGTGGATATTGGAGTCCCCCCCCGCTGTCGATCCAGCCGAACTTACTTCGATGTAAGATGGAGTTGAAGTCTTAGGGTAAGCAGCTCCGTACGCCATTCGGATATCAGCAGTTTCTGTCCTAAGGCAAGCCCCTGCATTTCTAGTGATAAAGGCATAACGTTTTTTCTGCCTTCTAACGAAAACGAAGGAGATCTTCATTCCAGTCAGTCCGAGCGGTGGCTTGCTTACCGGACTTGACTGAATTGCTTGCATGGGCAGACATCCCCTAGAGTCACTCCCCCGCCTGAGGAAGCTTCTTACCCTGCACTTGGCTTCCGGCTATTCTACCTACTTGGCGGAAAGCGGCCCTCAAAGGGAGTAAGGAAGGGCTTCAACTGATCGGAACTCATACCCGGAAAGAAAATCACCGGTTGGAGCAACAAGTAGCCTAGCCGCCTATTCTGAATCAGAATCCCTTGCTTCTACGACTATAGCCCTTTCTATAGTTGGGAGCCGGCCGTTAACTAACCTTCCTTGCTCTCATCTTCATCCCCGACTATCTAGTAGTCCGTCTTCCAAACCCGCTTCAAGTAAAGTAAGAAGTCCCACTGCTACTATGAATCTAAGCCTTTATTCCGCTAGTCTTGCATTCATTCCTCAGGTGAAGTTAGTTGGTATAATATCCCTACCCCCCATAAGACTTCTATCCTTGAGGTAATTGTATCGGCGAGTCAGCGCCTTCGCAGCCTGCCTTTCCATTCTTCGAGTGCAGTTCCTTCTGGAGCCTTTTTGACTCCTACCGAAGCAACCGTCTCAAGTGCTGACTTTTCTTCCCACCTTTGGTGAGCTGACCTTCTTGTGTCACGAGTGATGTAAAACCTCCTTCTTGGTATAATAGGCCCCCTAAGGGAAGCCGTTTGGCAGCTGTCCGAGCCTTCCATTGGTGTGAGTACGGCGCAATGCCAGTCATCGAATAAGCCTATCATCCTTGGCTTTAAGCCCAATCCTTCGATTCGTTCTTCAGTTCATGCTCGTGTCATAGACCCGGCCTCTCCTTCTGTGTCTGGGATTCGTCCTTGAGGTGATGGTCCTTTCCCCTTGACTTTAGGGAACCCTTGGAAGGAGAGATAGATAAAAAGTGTTCCGTGAAGAAAAAACAAAATAGATTTGGCCGGGTAAAGAGTCTCAAAAAGAAGAGGACCAATAAGATAAAGGTAGGGGGGATGGTTCTACACCAGTAAAAAGATACCCTCGCTCTTCCCCACTTACTCCATCTGAGTTCCTTTCCCGGGGGGGAGGCTTCATCACTTGGAAGAATGGAAAGCTTGGGCCGATTGAAAGGCTTTGAGCGAATCCGAAAGCAAATGATTCAATGAAGACTTCGACTGAAGCAAGGAGGAAGGGATTGCCCCCTTATCAAATAAGATAATAAGATAAAGGCTACGGGAATGCTTCCACAACCGGAAAGACATAAACTCACTTTTGAGAGCTAAGAGACGTCATGGAATGCTTACGATTGATTCCCTTAGGGTCCACAGGGGGATAGACGGACTGGAAAGCTTCCAAGGCGGGAAGACTAATAACTAGCCAAAACTCAAGGAAAGTGCTATTCACTCTTATGATTCCCTTGCCGTTAGATCCGCGAAGGCGAAGTCCTTCTTCTTGGCTATTTAGATAGGAAATTTCGTAATAGTATAGTCCTCTTTAGGCTGACGAGATAAGTCCCCTGCATCGAATAGAGGTATAGGCTAGGGCAATTCGACTCCTCTAAGCTCATGTCATCTCCCCCTGCCATAATAGAAAGAGAAACTTTCTACCCGCTGTGAACATGAAATGGAAATGACATAGAATGATGTAAGAAAGAACGTCCCGACTGAATGGGACAGAAGATCGGCACCTACGCCGACTCAGAACCAAAAGAAGAAATAGAGAAGGGAGAACAGAACTCAAAAGCTGTGCTACAGTTAAGCCCAAGTCATTCGCATGGGAGAAAGCAAAAGTACCTGGAAAAAAAGAAGTACTGGGATCACCAGAGTGATTGGGTGCTATAGGGGAAATCCTTGCCTGCTGGATGTCTCAACTTCTTGCTTCTCTTATGGAAGCCAAAAGCAAAACTGTATTCTATTAAGTATATTAAGTATAAGTATAAGTATTAAGTAGAAATAGAAAAGGCTGGACGAAGTTCAGAGACCGGATAGGAAAAGGCCTACTTTGAATTTCAGAACACCGTCTGCCTATTCAGTATGAAGGTCGCAATCCCCTACCAAGCAGCTAGTCGAAGGTTGACGTTCGTCGACTCGTTTCCCATGCCGACCGATCGACCTCTTTAGACTTCCTGAACTTCTAACTCATCCCCATACTCAGAATTGGACTCCAATCTGCCAGTCTAAGGAAGAGATTGGCAGCCCATGGCAGGTAGACTAGCTCTATCTTCTCATCGAGAGAGTAACCTTTCTGCAAGCTATCCCAGCCAAAGATCCCATAGAACAGACAGATCAACAAGTAAGAGAAAGAGCCTGCTTCCCAGATAGCAGGTATACTTGGCCTGTCTCTGAAAGCAGTAACAGAAAGAAGCTCTCTTCTCCATCTTGCCTGCTGCTATCGGTTTAGAAGAAGCCAAACTGTAAGCTATGCGTCTTACCATCGATAGCGTCAGTTGCTATGTTCCAGGTTAGACAAGTAGAAGCTATAGTTGTTTTGAAAGAAGACCTATTAGTCATATGCTTCACACATGCGAGTCAAGTTTGCAACCAGATAAGATAAGACAGCAAGAGAGAAAGCTACATCTTACTTGGAAAGGGACATAAGTACCTACCTCCGAAACGAGATCCCTCGGGACAATCGGAACACTTGGCTTTCGGTAACGCTAGCCAAGAAAGAGAAAGATCCTGCAAGTCACTGCTAGCAATCACAATTCACTAGGCCATGAGACAGCCAAAAACAAGATGAAGAAAGAACACGCTTCTGACCTTTCTCACTTGAGAAAGCAGGCAAGTCAACCTATGCAAGAAGACAACATGACCGGTAGATGTTCAAGAAAACGACTCTGAACTTCATACAAGCTAACTGGGCTTCCCGCCAAAGATCTCTAACTCAATCACTTTCTGGAGATCAGCAGATACAGATCCAAGATGAGCTTCCTATCCCACTTGCTAGTAAGGAATGCCCAGAGATGTGTTTCCTCCTGCCAGTAATGCCTCAACTGCTACCTAGGACGAAGACCTCTCACCTATGCCTATCTCGACTGATTTGATTGACTCTCTATTCACTGGCAGAATCCCTTCCTTCAAAAAAGCAGAGAATCCAATTATTGATCTGAGGAATCCTCGAATCAATGCTTTCATGACCGACTGGTATCCTAAGAATCTAACAACCGGAACTCCAAGCAGACCCTGACTAAGCTGTACCGCATGTGGCAATCCAATCTTTTGATAACGGCTACCGAACATATTCATCAAAGGAGAGAGAAATCGATTGTTGGGGTTCCGACCTCGAGACCGATAGGAATAGAAGCTACACCGGGTAGGTAAGCAGAGTTTGTATGAGTCGCACAAAATGATATGTTGAATTGGAGAATGAATGAGCTGACTACCTTATGAGCCTCTTTCTAATCGCGCATGAAAAAGCTTCAGGCTATCTGATCCGTGAATGATGTCAATTGAACCTCTCTCCTTTAATCTTCCCTAATATGAATTATTACAGTGAACTAACATCCTGCTGGCAAATCATAGTGTACCTATGTTCTAACAAATGGCTTGTTAAATCTGATCGAAGCAAGACGGATCCGCATCTGACTGAGAAATCTTTCTATCTCGGCCATAACTAACTGGTAATCAGGAGTTTCAGGAAACATCTAGGCATTACACCAAACTGCAAATAAGAAAGTGTCAAGAAATGCATGTCCGGCTAAACAGAAAAAGAAGAAGAAGTTAGCGTCAGTTATAAACAAATAGGCTCATCAAGGAATTTATTACGGGGGCATTTTCCTTTTTAAGAAAAGCATAAGGGGACTGCTCATAAGAGGACTGAGCCTATCCAAATTACTCACAGGTAAAAGGCACTTATACTCCATGAGATGGCCTGGCTGTAACAGATTCAGAGATTGCATTATTCAATCCTGGCAAGGAACTGGCTTCACGCAAAGGATTGCTCACTGCTTATAGGATTGGTGAAACTGAAGACCTTTACCCCGCTATTCCTCTGTAGAACGGATGGGCCCCTGGTAGCTCGATATTAAAGGAAGAATGTGCTACTAATATATAGGCTACAGATGAACCATGATATGGCACTGATTGCAGATGGACATTCAATTGGATCTTTTTAGAAAGAGAAAGACTCCCGCCTTCACTTGCCCGTAAAGAAAGCATATTCGTTTAGGTTCCATATGGGGTTGTCTTGTTAGGCACGGTATTAGTTTTATGCCTGTTATCCACAGTCGACACCGCTATCCATGAGTTAGGCTTACTACTGTTAGCTCTCATTGATAGGCACTAAGTACCAGCTAGCCGCCTTCCCTTTCCTTCCGGTTTGTTTCATTTACTTTCTTCTGACGTGGAATCACGTATGATAGCTTTCCCCGGGATCACAAAACACTATTCTATTAGGTCACGAACTCGTACTCGCTTCCTTTCGAGAAGACGAAGAGGATGACCCCAAAATCAATGGATCGTTCTTACTTAAAGAAATTCCCATGAGCTGGTAACTCCAAAATCGATAATTCTTGGCCACTGACTTACTGCTTTCATTCAAATGCCACTGATGCGTAAGACATTGAGTTGGACTACTTTCCTTGGCTAGTTGGAAAGCCTTTTCAAGCCAATCTCTTGATTCACATTCATGTGAAAGCGTTGCAAGCGATCCTGCATACCGACGCTTACATTACAGTAAAGGCACTAAGCCAATAGTAAGGGCGTTGAAAGTACAGTCTTACTATTCTATACGATGAATGTGTAGCTAGGAGAGCCAAGATTCTTTACTTGAAAACGGAAGCTTGAAAGCGGGTTCACTTACGGAACTTGATTTGATGGCGGCGGCGTCACTTGTAGGAACTCTCCGTTAAGAGGGCTATTCTCTTAAAGCAGGAAGTGAGGCAGAACAGCTACATCGCTAGCATTGGCCGAGACTGATACGCTACATACGACATTCTTATTTCATACATTACTTCAACATATGCGGATTCATTAGCTGCTTCTTTTCTGATTCTATACTTGAAAAAACCTCGATTACACTCCACCAAAGGGAGTGCAGCTCTAAAGCGTTTGAGTGAAGCTAAAGCTTCAATTTGTTGACCTTTTTGAATTGCTTGATGAGCGCTCGATTTCATTTCTTTAAATAATACGTGGGTCCTTAGTCTTCTATTCACCCAGAACTTGGCTGATCACCAGCTTTGAATCTGCTATGACCTTAACTGAATGCTTCATACAAAGCAGTTATCAACAAATCTCCTGCGCATTTCGAGTGAGAAGTCCTTCTAAGAGAAAGCTAGTGCGAAAGCTGGATATGACCAAAAGAAGACCCCTTCTTAGCATAGTTCCTATTCTTTCCTGGGTAGGGCTAGTAAGAGATACATTTCTTTTTCTTAGGGGTCCTTGAGTGCTACTGCACTTTACAGTGGATAATAAAGTTATAGTTTCAATCCGTTGGCCTTCCATCTTTTTTGATTCAGCCGAGTGATTCGATGGAGTTGGAGCCAATTACCCTTGTTGCAAGAAAGAGGAGTTGCCTCTTTTTCGGTGCAGCCGAGCTTGTTGCAGTTCTGCTAGCAGTCAAAATTGGAATCTCTTTCCCTGCAGATTGAGCCGCTGTTGGCTTACATCGAGTTCCAATCTTTCGACTTTAAACAAGAAGTTTGATCATCTTATTTTATACATCTAAGAGGCCTTGGTCAGCAAGTGACCAAGCCAGGTCCACTCCTTGTCTTCCTGAGACTGATAGTCCATCAGACTAGGATTTCTTCTTATTGTAATGCAGGATAAGTAAGCCTTCGGGGGATGAGAATATAGTTTAAGAGAGGGGAAGTTGATAAAGCTGCTTTGGCTTTCTAGTTGCCAATATTTTCTTAGTTTTCGTCCTCGGGGGTTCTCTGGACTCAACGCTTAGAAAGAGTCTCACTCTCTTTGTTTGGTATGACAACTGGATTGGGCCGGGATCTCTTCGTTCCATCCTCTATGGTCCCATTCCTTTTCAAGAAGAAAATAGATCTCTTGCTGATTTTGAGAGATAAGATAGGCAATGTTTTCCTTCCACATGACATAATTGAGAATTATAAGGCTTTACCATGCCAAGATTTCACTGTGGAGAAGTGCGAAGGGCTTGGGGGCTTTTAGCGAATGGGGAATTCACTTCCAAATCATCTCCTCGCTCAAGATCTTAAAGAGAGGCCATCTCTTAGTTGTCCTTGGAATTAGGTCTGGCAAGCTAATACGAATCTTAGGGCCCTTCACTCCCTTTGGCTTGCTGCTCAAAAGAAATGGTAGAATTCATCCAAGAGATGACAAGGGTGTAAAGTTGACGCCTGAGAGAATAGGCAGGATTAGGAGAGAGAGTTTACCCGTAAGAAAGTCAGGTAGGCAGATAGAAAGAACATCAATATGACCCGTTAGCGAAGAACATTTTGAACTCTTCCAAATAAGATAGTTAGTGAGATCAAGAGTGACACGAAGAAAATTGGTGATGTTGGTGACGTGAAAGGCAGGCGAAGCCATTAAAGAGATAGGCAGGCAATCCGTCCTACTTCCTCTAATTCTGTTATGAGTCAATCTATTTGATCTAAATAAAAAAGAAGCCCAGTCCAAACACTTTGACGTTGCAACATTGGCCTTCTTTATGTGCTCTAGTCGAAGTAGGGAAGATAGCCGTAATTCCTATATCAGTAGCACTGACGTCCGTCCTTATTCGAAAGGAAGTATCTGGAAGTGAAAGGAAAGCAAGGTTGACTGGGGGAGCAAGTGGTTAGCTGGTCCGTTTCTTCAAAGTAAGATTGAAAAGAGCCCCTGATAAGGAAGGATCAGAATCAGACGATCATCAACGTTTTTCCGATAGATAGACTGAATCAAGCGAAGGTCTGAACATGGATTCTTCACTCTTCAAAGTGACTTTGACTGACGTCAACTCCAACCATCGTCAGAACAGTCGATTCGTTCCGTCATCACAGATGAAATCATATTACAAACCCGTGCTCATAGGTGGATTCATTCTTGATCAGAAGGTAGTGACGATTCATTGGTCAGGGTGATGAATTTATATCCCACATGCCCTCAAGGGTACGGGAAAAATCTCAAAGGCTTTTATTAGGATTCAAAGTAGCTCGTTCCAATCTCTATTGAGAGCTTGCCCGCCCTATAAGATAAGGGAAGGTCATATTCTCATTTTCTAGTTTCAGAAAGCCTTTCTCGAGGAAGTCCACCCTTTGAGGTTGGTAAGTCCCTAAGTAAGAGTAAGCTGTCTATCCGTCTGACACCTTGACTTCAGAGCCCTTCGGAACAAGTTCAACATCAGATGAATGAGATCTTCTTTCTACGAGGTAGGGTGGGGCTGGTTAGAGCTTTGTGGTACCCCGCAAGTCTGTGACGTGTAGATGGAAATCTTACTTCGAGATATGATCTTTAATTTGATTGAATTTATACAAATTCTCACGCATAGTCTAATACGCCGCCCTTGGGCGAGAAGGGAAGACCGGGCTTCGCAGTCCAGTTATTCAGTAGTAGACCAGCCTTTAAGTAGCACACTATAAAAGCAGAGTAGTCAACATGCCTTGTCTGCCCACCTCTTTTGAATGACCCCATCGTATCAATTGAATTACATTGAATTACCCGGTCAAACCGAGGCTCTTATTTCTTCTTCCTAGCAGCTAGCATCTCCGGGCTACCCGATCCGTTTATGCTTCAGCCCCTGCGGAAACTGGTTTCGGGTAAAATACCAGTCGGGCAACTGACCGATCTCCGTCTTTATCTCCAACGAATGGTTCTGCTCCAGTATTTCCCACAGCTATCTCAGCTATTTGTGCTTGGACTCGGGAAACTCGATCCACCGGGTATGGATCCGAATCATAAACTCGCCATGGGATTGCCACAAAAACCGGCACTGAATCTAGTTAAGTTGCACTTGCCTATGACTCCACCTTAGCTGAGGCATACGGAACTACGGATGAACCAGAGCTCCTATAAAGACTAGCTGTTGAGACGGATGAAAGCTAGCCCAGTTTCACCTTGATTCTACTTATTTTGTTGCCTCAACAGTATCAAAACAATGGAGGCACTTTATAGCAGTTAACTTTCAGCGACTTGGAAAGAGTGGATATGGGTAATGGAAAGATTATTGAAATGACACCAAACACTGTCACAAGATTCTTAACAGAATAAAATTTGCAGCAGTCAAAGAAATATACGATTATATTGACCAGAGAATCAATCCCACATGCAGAATTCATATTCTGATCACTGGAGAAAGATTTGGCGTTGGTGTTTTTGGAGTCAAATGTAAGCCAACAAATTGCGACGAGGCATTAAAATACGTGACCAAAGCTTTGGTAGCATTGCATGACTTCTCTTTCATGCATAGAGACCTGAGAAGAAGCGACAGGGAAAATGAATGCTTTGTATGTGGGTTTGAGGAAGCAGGGGGTGCCCCACAAATATATCCACTAACTGAATGCTTCGTAGGCGTGTGGAATTCACATCCTAGTAAGTATATATTATGGCACTTACTATTTGAATTTTCACTTCGATTTTATATTACCATATATCTGTTACTTGGAAATGTATAAGAAAAGAATAAGAAATCGAAGAACCTAATGGATCATCCATTTGATTAGGTTGAAAAAGACTGAAGGGGCAAAGCAAAGGAAAAAGCTATCATGGATTCTTGATCCACTTCTCTTGATATATGAATAGGGAAAGTGCTCTGAAAGCATGGATTAACCTTCTATTTGAAAATTGAAAAAGACTGTCTGAAACAAAGAAGCTGAAAGCGCAGGAACTCTGATCGGTGAATGAGATACCTCTTATATTATAAGAGAGAATCTCCCATTCTAGCCGAACTTTTTACATCTCTATTCTGACATCAACCAAGCCATTTAGACGGAGTTAAATTCTTCCTTCAGATAAGGAGGTTTTTTCAAGGACAAAGAGGAATGGCATCCACTTATAAGATTATAAGATACCTGGAATGGGGAAGGGGCTTCTTTTCATTTTATTATTTTAAAGGCTTCGTCAGCCACCTCAAAGCATTTTTGTTCCCAATCGATTAGGGAAGTCATCCTCAAGCCCTATTTCCGCTTATATTTTAGGTATAGGACAGCAAAAGCAGCCAGCGGCTGCGATTAGAGATCACCTTCTCTTTAATCACTGCATTGTGGGAAAGATGTCTTCCGGTCGAGGCATACTATGCTAAGTGAATCTCTTAGTGGTTGACTTCTTTTGAACAGATCCACGCACTCTATCTTCCATATGTTACCTGCTTCACTTGAAACCCCCTATGAAAGCAAGCCCTGTTGGGTTCACAACCTAGGGCAGAAAGCGAAAGGCTAAGGGAGGGGACTAAAGGTCAGGGTCTTTCCCTAGTCATAGCATGGTCGAAGAGCTGGCTTTCAAGGGGGTCTGGTACTACTGAGAAGACAACTGGACTGGCCTTGCCTATTGTGTATTGTGTATGTATAGTGGACACGAGCAAAGTTGTGAGCAGCATCTTCAACGCCTGTTCAGGCCGAAATAAAAAAAAAGAAGGGTGCTTGAAGATCTCAGTTTGAACTAGGAACCTCTTTTCTTTCTACTTAATAGAAAGCAGGTCGAATAAATCAACTCCAACTTTTTGAATTCCAAAACGGTAACCTTTCCACCATTCTCTATTCTAGTCTCGGCTTTTTTTTTGTTCAGCCACTATTTTTATCCAGCGGATTCTCCTGTGTCATCTTTTGCTTTAGCAAAGTGCTTCTTTTTGTATAAAGTGCTCAAGCTACTGCTCTTTTATTTAGTTGGAGAAGTTCGCTTACAGGACTGAGAGCAGGAGTCGCGCTCAAGTCGAGACTCAACTATGTCAATATCGAAAGCAGATTCAGAAAGAAAGCGAGACGTTTCCAGTCGGAAAACCAATCAAATAATAAATAAAGAAAGCTTACTTTAACCAATCCCATGATTCTTCTGGCAGGCATCATCACAGGACCGCTTGCTGCGTTAACTAGAGACTTCAAGCATTTCTCCAGCCTACCTATTTTTAGTTAAACATCAGACAAGGAATTTCGTCTAAAGCTAACCTTACTCGCTCAGCTGAACGAACGAGCCTAAACTCAATTTTCCCGGAATTTCAATGCGACTTTTTAAGTATTCAGGATAAGTCACTTTTCCTTCCCATGTGTGACATGACAAAAGCTTAATAAAACGCGTCATTTTTGTATTTTGTATGAAGTAGCGTTAAGGTGGCTTCTGGGGAAACCTCATTTTTTGTATAAACAGGGGAGTTGTCCACATCGGGGGCGAGGCAGTAAAGAAATTTACAAACCTAGGATTCAAAAAAGGGTAAAGTTTTCCGTCCAAGCAAGAGTAGAAAAGAAGAGCTTACGGACGACTATGCCCCAAAACAATGTTCCTTTCATAGAAGCTGTAGTTGTCCTACAGTTTCATTCCCAATTTGAAAAAACACTATAAGGAAGCTCGATGAGCATCTCATGCCAATGCCAACCTTCCTCGGTTAAAACTATATATCTTGTCATATTCCCTTTAATTTCACTATGAAACCTGATGCTATACGATTCATTTCCGGACGGACAAAGGCCAATAATAAAGAAGTCACGATATGCCGAAAATCGTCTGTTAGAGAATAACATATTCTTTATCTTTCTCGATATCCAGCTTTGAATAGCGTAGTTTCGTACCTTACTATGGAATGTAATTATATTCCCTAAAAGACAGAAGGTAATAGGTTTATGACCTCTAGCTCATTTCAGATGAGGGATTACCGGTATTGTCTCTTTCCTGTGTTATTTGCCCTATCTCTCTCTTAACTCTCGTCGCTGTAGGCTTCCCTCATCGTTCTCCGAAAAAGTCAGTCAGTCCGCTAGAAAGCCCACCACCATAGTGGAATCGGAGCAGGATCCGCACAATCGGCTCAAGCAACATCGGCTGGCACAGCGGCAAAGGCCGGAAAGCATAAATAAGAATGCACAATAGGTAATTACCTCTTCTGCTTACGCAATGCAGACTTGGTTCAGTTACTCTTCCTCGACTATAAGATAAGGGTTGAAAAAACGTTCCACCCCAGCTTATACATCTGCTCCTGTTGCCGATGCCTACTCCTAAACCATAGCTTACCGATGACGAGAGACCTACGGATAAAGCAAGCTCGAACTTACCTACGTCATGAGTCTTGGCAGCACATGAATTTACTGAAGTTGGAGTCTCAATCGCCATTTCCCGCAGTCTAGTCTTAAGCTCGTTCTCTCTGGGTCAAGCCCTTCGTTTAAAGAAAGCCTGCCAATCAATAAAGGTAGGCACCAATTAAAGCAACAGAATAAGCACTCGCCATCGTCAGCTACAATAGGTTCCAATTACAAAGAATGGCTTTCCCCCACTCAATAGCCCTTCCCTTTTTTATTGTCTATAATAACCTTAATCCTCAGCTAAGAAAGAACAATTCACCTAAAAACCAATAGTAAAGTAGTGGTTGGGGGCTATAACAACTTTCACGGTCACAAGTTTTTAAGGGGGAAGGGGTCAAAGGAAAAAGAAGGTCTTTGAGAACCTTCATGTGCAGCCAAATAAAGTCTTCTCAGTTTGATTATAGATCTACTATTTACTATTACTATAGTATCCAGCATGCGTAAACGAAGGGACCACTCGTTCTCAACTTTGAGCACTCCGGGGACCATACCATGGGCTAGGTAGTGTTCTCATAGAGGCTATGGAATAGTTTAAGGATAGGCAGTAGGGGATTTAGGGCATTCAAGAGTGACTGACCAGGTGATTCCCATGGCGATCGAAATTTCTGCTGGCGAACAGGCGGGCTAGTTCCTTTGTTGATGTCCCATGCGGGTTTACTTGATTGATGGTGTTACGAACCAAAGCAAGGTTCCGAAGGAAAGAGACTTTTTCTCCTTATTTACGAACGAGACTTCATCTAATTGAGTTTATGAGCTTGACGAATCCCTGAAAGGGAAGGTTACTTAGACGGATAAAAGGTTAGATCCATTAACTGAGTAGTAGTTTGGGGCTTTCAATCAAGCTGGCTATTTCTGGCATGAACGTAGGGAAGAGTACAACATGGAAGGGAACATAGTATTTACACCTAAACGAAAGAGGTTTATTCTTCTTAAAGGAAGTCTTGTTCAACTTATTAAGGTAACAGGAAAGGGAAGGGCACATTCGTTGATAATGGAAAAGCCGGCTTTCCTGGTAGTGGTGCCTCTTGGTCCAGGTCTTTCCCACTCATACATATAACATAGAATATTATCCCTAAAACTTCTGCAGGCCAACGAGGAATAGAAGAAGCAGTAGTAGCCTTAAGAGTTGAGTGAAGACTGACAGGCATTCCTACAAAGGCATAAGAGCTAGAAGATTAATGCTGTCGGGCTTGAAACTGAATGTTAGGCTGCCGTAAGCAAACTCTTTCTTATGAACTCTCCCTACCTTCTTAGGCTGAAGGAATATAGGATGCTCAGCGAAATTAGGATTTGGCATTGAATCTTTCTGACTTCAAGGGCTATAAAGCTGCACACTAGTAATTTCCGATCTTTCTTTTCTTTCTCTCTTTTTGCTTTCTCAATCCAATTTTGATTGCCTACACAGAAGCTATATGGGGAAAGCAGATAGGCATTGATTCTTCCTGATTCTCATATTTCTTATCCCAGATCAGGGACTAGGGTGAAAAGGTATTTTCTAGCAGCTATTTCTGAGTTCGTTGTTCTTTCTGACTTACAGGCCTTGCCTACCAGATCTGAGAGAATCTGATTCCTAATTCTAATTTCCTTACTATCTTTCACCGAAAGGGATATAGACTGAGTGGAGAATTGGCATGGAATCCAATGCATTTGGGGAAGAGATTCAGAGGTATAAGGCTGAACCAAAGGTTCTTTTCTTTCTTATTAGTCCCGGTTGTTTTACTCCCTTACGGCTTTTTGAAGAGATTATTTATTCAATTGCTTTCACGAGACTGATACAAAGTCAATCCCATTCGGAATATCAGGTTTTGACTCAGAAGGAGTTGATTATCCGGGATAAGAATCAATCATAATTGAGTCTTCCTTCCTGACCTAGCTACCTTTCTGCCTATGTTTTGAACTCTATTGCTTTATACTTCCTGTTCTCTTACGAGCTTGAACACAAAGTTTTTTAAAAGAAATGAACCAATAACTTTGCCTGATAGTATGGACTCTAGGAGTGAAGTAGGAGAATGATCCCGGTCCTACGAATGCTTTCTTATGAGATTCGTCTCACACGGCTGAAGCATCTTACTTCGTGACTGGTGACTTTCCTACTAGATGCAGGGAATTTCAAAGACTAAGATCGAGGATGCTAGCTCAGGCCGGCTTCTTTCAGGAGTTCAAGAAAAGTGGGACCCACAGAGAAAGAAATCTTACTCTATTATGTATTCCGCGGAGTCGAAAGCCAGAAACTTTCCAAAGACAACAATAGCTATCTTGACTCGTGCTCTAACTTAAGACAATGACTGATGCTGCTACATCAAAGACTTACCTGGAAGGGAGGATTAGATATATTATAAGGTGTCCTGAAAAGGATCATCTTACTTCCATAACTTTATCAAAGAATGCCTCTTTTGCTTTCGTCAGACTGAGGGTTCAAGACGGGAGGAGAAGTCTATTGGTGTACCGGTAAGGAAGAAGAATAGTTAGACTGTTTAAAAGATTTGATAGGATTCTTATCTTTCTTCTTCGGTCGTAATGCTACTACTTGATTCTCCACCTCCGGTCTGGATTGTATTAACAAGATACAATACAAATAGTAGGGGACTGAAGTCTTCCTTTCTTTCAACTCATTCTCAGCTTGTAATAGAAAGACCAATCTCATACTTCTTTCCGGAATATAAAGACTGACAGAAGCTGTTGTAACTCTGAATCTCCTGCTACTTAGTCTTAGTCATCAGGAGTTGAAGCTTCTATTAGATGTTCTTTCTTCATTAGGATTTGACGAAATAATCTCTTACCATAGAGATGGCTTTAGCTCTGCTATCAGTAGTTAGATTGTCCGCGTTAGGACCTGAAAAAAGACCATTAAGTCAGAAGGATAAGAATGTATTCAACTGACTGACTTTCTAGTCAGAATTCAAGATTCCGAAAGAAGAACTTTAAGAAGACAAAGACTTGAGATGAGTTGACTAGCCTTACTTGCCTAGCTTAAGGAAGCAGGTGAAATGGGCTTCTTTTGGTTTATCTACTTCCCAGGTCGGGATGTCTAAGTCAAATTAGAAGAAGTCAATTCCGGAAACATCTATTCTTCCTTCCCTACAAGATCAGAGGAGATAGGGGAAAGTCAAGTCAAAGGCCTTTACTTAGAAATAGCTGATTCGATTCAAGGGCTGCATTGACTCTGTATCTTCCCAGAGCAAGAAGCGGGATGATAAGGAAAATCTTCCATTCAACTGCTACTTCGTCCACTGCTGTAAGGGCGTAGAGTTAGTTTAGTTAGACTGATTTAGGCTTGCTTTCCTCTTCGCATTGGAAGAGAAGCCAAGGGAACAGCCCACTGATCAGTATCAGTTCTCAGTTCACGGATCCTGGATGAGGCATTGGGACTGATTAAAGGCTGACGGGCTTCTAACTTCAATATCAAGATGAATCCCCTCCTTCTATGTATCTGGTCCTGCTTTCGTAACTACCAAACTATACTTCTCTGAGGAAGGTGGGACGGGGAAATAGACTTGCTTCTTTTCTTTCCGGCTTTAGCAGAAGGCAGAAGAGAGGATTTGATTCTTTAGTATCTTCCCTCGGATCAGGGACTGGGAGATCTTCGGCCAAAACACACTAACCTACTTCCCTTGGTTGTCTTGGGTTCTCTCCGGGGGAGTACCAAGCGTCATGGACTGTCAATAGCAATAAGCAATAAGTGTATGTGTAGGCCTGTGTAAGCCTTCTTATATGTTCTTTCTTCCTTTCCTACATTAACAGCTGAAGCTGGTGCGTGTAAAGACTAAGTGTTATTTGATGCTTGCTGGTATGACTTCTTTTACCGGGTTTGGAACAAAAAGATAAATAGCTAAGGAATTTCTTAACTTCAGATACGGGCTCTACGCCCTGGGACTAAAGTTGAGCTCATTCTTTCTTTCAGACTTCATTTCGGGAAGATAAGATAGTGGATTGAGAAAGACTTAGAGAATGCTAGTTCAGCCTTCTCATTCTAGGTCTACTTCTACTTACTTCTACTATAGTAAATAAAGACATGGGTTATCTTCCCCACTTCTTTTGACTGATTCTTTTTATTTCCAATAAATACATAAGTATTCTCCTAGACTGCATTCTCAGGAAAGGAAAGAAAGCATCCACTCTTAGTCCGTTCGTGCTCCAGGTCACTTAACTCCCTTTATAGGAAAAAAAGAGTTACCGCTTAGGGCTTATTAGGATACTTTTAAGACACATAAAGCTAGACCACATAATAAAAGTCAAAGCCTGACTTAAACACTATAAGACCTAGAAGCAGACCGAACAAGGCCTAATAAGACGACTAAGATCAATCAACTAGAGATCTATTCACTACAAGCCCTACTGATACAACTATCGATACTTACACGGCCTACAGGTAAACTTGCTATATATATATTGATTTACACGTCCGTAAAGACTGAGATTAAACAAGAAATTCCTCCTACCAGATTAATACAACTATTTCGTTAGGAAAGCATTACGAGCAGAGAAAGAAGAATGAGAAGCCGGAGCTCACTATTTATAATTTATAAAGGTAGGCTGGGAAGTTCGAAAGACGTTGAAACCCTAATCCTGTTAATAAATTGAACTTAGAACGTGAATAAATCAAAAAATCAAATCAAGCAAGAGCTAATTCCCAGAGATCTTACCCGGGCCTTAGTCATAGACGGAGTGAAGCTTTAGGTGATTGAGAATAACCCGACCAAGTAGTGTTATTTTAAGTTAGACTGACTTCCTGAGATTATGAGTTCATAGAGTTAGGAAAACGTCCAAAGAAGCCTGGTTTTTCCCTTGATATCACTTCCCCTTCTCCCAGGTATGAAATTCTTCTTTGAAAGGTTAGCAGGAAGCGCAGAAGTCCAGAAAGTGTAGGAAAATCTGTCTTTCTATTTAGGATTGAGGGACTAAAGAGAACAACAAGCCTAAGTAAAAACTACATAAAAGACTTGGGGGCCTAAAGCCATTTAATCAGTTATTATGCCCTCTGGTCTTCTCTGACTATTCCTCAAAGGTAACTAAGTTTTCAATGCGAGATTAAGACTGAGTGTTAAAGCTTGAGGACTTAAGTTAGTACTTTGATGTTTAGTTATACGTCTGTGATTGAGAAGCAGCAAAGAAGTCAGTTTCCGGAGTCTATTTTGAGACAAGCCCGTCAGCTGCCATAGAGGAAGTTACTTAAAGAAGATCAGACGGGGAGAAAGAGTTCGTTCCTTTAGCTGCTAGAGGAAATGCCTTAGATGCGTAGTGCCAGTCTTTCACGTTTTTCTTTTTTCTTTCAGTAGGGCCTTAAAGGCTTTAGAAAGCAGTCCTTTACTTTTCCGTCTGTCTTGCTTAAGTAGACAGCCTTAGATTGAGATGTTGGAGAGAACTCTTTCTCTTTAGTTGCCCGGAGTTTCAAGCTAGTTTGAAAGAAGAAAGTCTCCTCGGTAGGCCTGGAAGCGTAGATAGATCAGTGGGCTCGGAATGCCTTATCCGGGCTATGCTCTAGGCTTCAATCCCGACCTTGTAATAGAACAGTAAAGTCAGTCAGTTGAAAGCATCAACTCATTTTTCGCTCGTGACCAATAGCCTCAATCCTCAGAAGTCGCAGTTGAATAGCCTATAGCGGCCTAATAGAACAACATCTAGCAATTTCGCTTATCCCAACGATTCTATTTCAACACCCCGGTGACTAATGCCAACAATCGATTCTTCTATTTTAGCTGCGGAAGTCAGAAAGAAGAAATTCCTATTTATGCTGAGCTTTATATTGCTATAGAGTTACAATCCAGTCCGGAAGCAAGGAAGAAGAAAACAAAAAGAAGCCAACATCTCTTCCCGGGGAAGTTACAGACTAAGTAGCAGTCTTTGAGTAAGTTGCAGGAGAGTTAAGAATTACTGCTTGAGGGGAAAGATGAGTCTTTAGATTGGTCTTGTTAGAATACCGACCTGAGGAGAAAGAGCTGCAAGCTAGTCAAGTAGTAAGGAAGTAGGCAACTAAGTTACAGGGGACTTAGTTGAATCAAACTCTCTTAGTGCGAAAGTCTCTTCCCCGTCCGATAAAACTTAGTGCTGGAGGTGACAATTAGTGTAGTGTAGTAGTTTACTTTGTTAACACGAAGTCTGGAGATTGAGTTACGTAGAATTCAATTTTCTTCTTGATCAGGCTCTTCCTGCCTCAGATCTTGCTTTCAAAGTCGAAATCTTATATTCAAAGAATGGTTTTGATTCGTCTTTGCTTGAGTAAAGACTGCTTTCTACTGAGCCGGAGAGCCGAATCCTCTTGATAAAGAGAAAGAAACAAAAGAAAAATCTTCATAGATATTCACGATATGTTCCTTATGGTAACTGGGTTCATGAATTATGGTCAACAAACAGTACGAGCTGCAAGGTACATTGGTCAAGGTTTCATGATTACCTTAGCCCACGCAAATCGTTTACCTGTAACTATTCAATATCCTTATGATAAATTAATAACATCGGAACGTTTCCGCGGTCGAATCCATTTTGAATTTGATAAGTGCATTGCTTGTGAAGTATGTGTTCGTGTATGTCCTATAGATATCTATACCCGTTGTTGATTGGAAACTGATATTCGAAAGAAACGATTGCTTAATTACAGTATTGATTTCGGGATCTGTATATTTTGTGGTAACTGCGTTGAGTATTGTCCAACAAATTGTTTATCAATGACTGAAGAATATGAACTTTCGACTTATGATCGAAACGAATTGAATTATAATTAAATTGCTTTTGGCCGTTTACCAATGTCAGTAATTGACGATTATACAATTCGAACAATTCAATTCAAATAAAATTCTTTATTTATTTAAAAGATTTATATAATTATATTAATATAGTTTCTAGTTTCGAATACTCGTTCGTATAAAGAATTAGATTAGTCCTATAACTGTACCTAGATAAATTCACACTCCTTAGGATTTAATTCAATTAGGAATTTAGTATATAGAATTTTTTCCTGGTCGTATCAATATCAATAAGGTCATGAAATTTCAATTTATTTATCTTTTATTTTACATCTAATGGATTTACCGGAACCGATACATGATTTTCTTTTAATCTTTCTGGGATCAGGTCTTGTATTAGTTTGTCTAGAAGTCGTCTTATTTACCAACCAAATTTTTTCTTATATCCGGAAATACAATTTATGTCATAATTCATAATAATTCATAAATTAGTGTCTAATTTTTTTACGTAATCGAAAACGACGGGTTATTGAGAATTATAAAGGAGTTTTTTTTGAATTGAAGAATGAAATTCTTACTCAAGAAATTCAAATTATTAAGGGATGAGATCAATTCAGAAGTACCTTTTTGTATTTATTATTATAACAGACAGAATTCAATTGGTCTAATTCAGGACCGTCCAATGGATTTGAATCCTATCTATCCGAGGGATATATCAAGAAAAAGATAAATAAGATAAATATAAATAACCGGCCCGGTCCCTTTTATCTTTTATTTATTTATGGCCTTCGAGGAGCCGTATGAGGTGAAAATCTCATGTACGGTTCTGTAATAGCGATGGGAACAGTAATGTTATCACCGACTAGGATTATATAACAGTTTTAGTACAGTTGATATAGTTGACGTGCAAGAAAAATATGGTTTTTTTGGATGGAATTTATGGCGTCAACCTATAGGTTTTATCATTTTTCGAATTTCTTCCCTAGCGGAATGTGAAAGATTACCTTTTGATTTACCAGAAGCAGAAGAAGAATTAGTAGCAGGTTATCAAACCGAATATTCGGGTATAAAATGGATTTGACTTCCTATTTTAAATTGAAACTTATTAGTTTCTTCATTATTTGTAACAGTTCTTTACTGGGGCGGTTGGAATCTCTCTATTCCATACATATTTGTATTTGTTTCTGAGCTTTTTGAAAAAAATAAAACATGTGGAGTTTTTGGAACTACAATTGGTATCTTTATTACATTAGCTAAAACTTATTTGTTCTTGTTCCTTTCTATCACAACAAGATGGACTTTGCCTAGGTTAAGAGTTAATAATGGATCAATTATTAAATCTTGGATGGAAATTTCTTTTACCTATTTCTCTGGGTAATCTATTATTAACAACTTCGTTTCGACTGTTTTCACTGTAAAAGATTGATATTATATATTCATAACTTGTCTCAAACAAGATGTGCAAAAGCAAGTCATTCCGAAGCCTGAGATTAAGAGTTTGCATGACTTGAGATTGAGGTGAATGCTAGAAGTTTCTCTTTAGTTACACCGACCTGTGAAAGAGTTTAATTAATCTTATTTCGTTTGTGACTTCCCCACTGAACTCTTCTTTTTCCTAAAGAAGAATAATAGGAGCTTTAGCCACTCGACCTTAGCCGGGAGAGGAGCGAAAGCCACTCGACCGACGCCTATTGAGGAGCCGAAGGCCACTCTTCTGATAAGGAGAGGAGCGAAGGCCACTCGACCTTAGCCGGGAGAGGAGCGAAAAGCCACTCTTCTAATAAGGAGAGGAGCGAAAGCCACTCTTCTGAGTTGGAGAGGAGCGAAGGGAATGGTGTTCAGGTTGATGAGCCGGAACCTGAAAGAGTCTCCAATGAACCACTACCCACACCAGAAAGATTGCCTGGGGCTGATGCTTACAGTGATGTTAATACTTGTATACGTCTGTTCTATGGGGCTACCCAGAATAGTGGCATGTGATATATGTGAAATATGGCATCACAGTCGCTGCAGTGGTATTGAGGATGCTGAAGCTGTGCCACCACTCTTTGTTTGTTTACACAAGGGGCGTTTGTTTCGCAAGGTAGTTAGTTAGGTTTATCATCAAAGAGTCATGATTGTAGAAAACTCGAAAAAAATGATGCCTATCATCAAATTCGTGCCGCATGGCGCGGGATTACTCTACACTCTATAAATTCCGGCTCGATAAGTGTCTTCTTCATCAAATTCAAACCAAAGAAATTTCGTAATAGCACGTATAGCTATGGATGCTGCAAACAGGCTTTCTGCAATTGATGCCGAAATGAGGCAACTGCAAAATTCAATTCTTCAGCACCG
>Ga0209796_10000588_pt1 | contig 21349 bp, 15 predicted proteins | sample AgamicOrSfrz_FD_187167 | JGI IMG/M metagenome (GOLD analysis project Ga0209796, IMG submission 187167) | Agave microbial communities from Guanajuato, Mexico - Or.Sf.rz (SPAdes) (version 2) | ecosystem: Host-associated > Plants > Phyllosphere > Phylloplane/Leaf | place: Guanajuato, Mexico...
GGCTTGACGTACTGGCTGGGCAATCATCGGCTCGCGGAAGAACTCGGGCGGTGCTCGCCTTCACTTGAAGCGCGGCTCGGCGCGCTCGAACGTCAAGGCAAGACGGTGGTGTTGTTGAGCGACGCCGGGCGCGTCCTCGCGCTGTTCGCAGTGGCGGATACGGTAAAGGAGACAAGCTCCGCCGCCATTGCCGAGTTGCACCGCGTGGGCGTCGCCACAGCCATGCTCACCGGCGACAATCCGCACACCGCTGCCGCCATCGCAGAGCAAGTAGGTATCGACGAAGCGCGCGGCAATCAGTTGCCGCAAGACAAACTGGACGCAATCGCGCAGTGGTCGGCCGAGGGCGCGAAGATTGGCATGGTGGGCGACGGCATCAACGACGCACCCGCGCTTGCACGCGCTGACATTGGCTTTGCGATGGGCGCGATGGGAACCGGCACGGCCATTGAAACCGCGGATGTCGCGTTGATGGACGACGACCTGCGCAAGATCCCGCTCTTCATCCGCCTGTCCAAAGCGACGCATGGCGTGCTGGTGCAGAACATCGCGCTCGCGCTCGGCATCAAGAGCGTGTTCCTGGTATTGACCGTGATGGGTCTCGGCACCATGTGGATGGCAGTGTTCGCCGATGTTGGCGCGAGTCTGCTTGTTGTGGCCAACGGCCTGCGCTTGCTGCGCAAATAGCGACGCGCAACGCGTCCCGCGTCACGCCGTGAGGCAACTAGTGCGCAGATGAACGGCTGCTCGCGGCGGATTGAGCGCCAATCGCAGCCTTCAACGTATCCGAGGGCCGCATGCCGAAGAGCTTGCGGTAATCGGTTGCAAACTGGCTCATATGCCAGAAGCCCCAAGCGGCCGCAACGTCCTGCACCGAGCGGCAGTCTCGCGACGCATTGCATAGATCGCGGCGCGCGCCGTTCAGGCGGATCGCTCGCACATAGGTTGCCGGCGCCATGCCGAGCACATCCTGAAAGCAGTATTGCAGCGTACGCCGGCTCACATGCAGACGTTCGCAAAGCTCCGGCACACCGACCGCGCGATCGCGATTGGCGAGCACATAGTCGCGCGCGTCAGAGACGATCGACTGACGGCGCGCACGCGCCGGCATTGCCGTCGGTTCGGAAGAAGCAGGCAAAGCGCCCGCGTCGAACAACTCCGCCAGCACCGACGCCTGCAAGTTCTCCCGCGCAGCCGACGACAACGGCGCAGCGCTCGTCGCACCATGCGCGAGAAGCTCGCGCAGCAAAGCGCACATTCGCTCCTTGCGGGCCATGCCGACCGTGACGACTTCGGTATCCGGCATTGGCTCGACAAGACTCACGCGCTCCACGTCCGCCGCGTAGCGACGCAACATCTCTCCCTTCACGACCACACCGAAAATCTCGTAGCAAGCCGACGTCAGCAGTTCGAACTCAATTCCACCCGGACGAAACGCGAGCGCGTCGCCGCCGATGATTTGCGCGTCGATGCGACCGGAGCCCGCGCGGCACGTCGGAATACCGAACCAGTACGCGTCTTTCTGCACTTCGCAGGTTTGCCTCAAGGTGTGACTCGTTGTTTCAACAAATACCTGCATGTGGTCGAGGCACAACTCCGTCAAGCCGCCAACAAAGCTTCCCGCCGTCAACTGGTCGTACGTCTGGTGCCAGCCGTGAAGATTGCGGGCCTGTTCGTCCGCGTCGTGGGCGACACGGGTCTGCACGCAAAAGCTTGTCTGCGGCACGAGCGTGGAGCTTGTGCACGCGGCGCTCGCCGGGTTGCTGCTGAGGGTTCCGATCGTCATGGCGAATCCGCGCAATGGAGTATCGAAGAGAAAAAACAAGGCAAGTCCCATGCCGATCCCACGCGCCTGCTTACTGCAGTGACTGGCTCAGCACGCGCCGCGCCGCTGTTCAATTCGTGAACAGCAACAACCGCGTTGATCAGAAACGACGCGCCACCCTCCGTCGACTAGAGGCAAAAACACGCGCCCCGGTGCGCCGGTGCCTGCTGCGCGTGCACGTCTCACCAGCCGGGTGCATTGGCATAGATCTGGCTCTACGGTGACGCGGCCGACTTCAACGGATTGCAACCGAGCGCAACGTCGCGCCGGCTATTGCCCATTCAGACATGTGAGGAGCACACAGATGAATCACGCGGAGATGCAGTTTCTGACGACCGAATTCCCCTTCAAGAAGCAATATGCGAACTTTATCGGCGGCGAATGGGTGAAGCCCGCAGGGGGCGAATACTTCGACAACGTATCGCCGATAACAGGCGAGCCGTTCACCTCGATCCCACGTTCGCGCGAGGCCGACGTCGAACTCGCGCTCGACGCAGCGCACCGCGCTAAAGCGGCTTGGGGCAAAACCTCGACGACCGATCGCGCGAACATTCTGAACCGCATTGCGGACCGGATGGAAGCGAATTTGCAGCGTCTCGCCGTTGCTGAAACGATCGACAACGGCAAGCCGCTGCGCGAAACAATGGCCGCCGATATTCCGCTCGCCATCGACCATTTCCGCTATTTCGCCGGCGCGGTGCGCGCTCAGGAAGGTTCGATCTCCGAGATCGACGACGACACCGTTGCATATCATTTCCACGAACCGCTCGGCGTGGTGGGTCAGATCATTCCGTGGAATTTCCCGATCCTCATGGCGGTGTGGAAACTTGCGCCCGCGCTCGCGGCCGGCAACTGTGTCGTGCTCAAGCCGGCCGAGCAAACGCCTGCGTCGATTCTCGTACTGGTGGAGCTGATTCAGGACCTTCTGCCCGCCGGCGTGCTGAATGTGGTGAACGGCTTCGGTCTGGAAGCGGGCAAGCCGCTGGCTTCGAGCAAGCGCATCGCGAAGATCGCCTTTACCGGTGAGACCACGACCGGCCGCCTCATCATGCAATACGCGAGTCAGAACATCATTCCTGTCACGCTCGAACTCGGCGGCAAGAGCCCCAACATTTTCTTCGCCGACGTGATGAATCAGGACGACAGCTACTTCGACAAGGCACTCGAAGGCTTCGCGATGTTTGCGCTCAATCAGGGCGAAGTATGTACGTGTCCGTCGCGTGTGCTGATCGACGAAAAGATCTACGACAGTTTCATGGAGCGAGCATTGAAGCGCGTCGCGGCGATCACGCAAGGTCACCCGCTCGACACGCGGACGATGATCGGTGCGCAGGCGTCGCAGGAACAGTTGGAGAAGATTTTGTCGTATGTCGATCTCGGCAAGCAGGAGGGCGCCGAATGTCTGATTGGCGGCGAACGCAACACGTTGAGCGGCGAGTTGAGCAAAGGCTATTACGTGAAGCCGACCGTGTTTCGCGGCCACAACAAAATGCGCATCTTCCAGGAAGAGATCTTTGGGCCGGTTGTTTCAGTGACCACGTTCAAGACCGAAGAGGAAGCACTCGAGATCGCCAACGATACGCTCTACGGTTTGGGCGCCGGTGTATGGACTCGCGACGGCACGCGCGCTTATCGCTTTGGCCGGCAGATTCAGGCGGGCCGTGTGTGGACCAATTGCTATCACGCGTATCCGGCGCACGCGGCGTTTGGCGGCTACAAGCAATCGGGCATCGGCCGGGAAAATCACAAGATGATGCTCGACCACTATCAGCAAACCAAGAACCTCCTCGTCAGCTATAGCGAGAAGCCGCTCGGTTTCTTCTAAGCGTTCGCGGCGAAGTGTTGATTGCAGAGCGAGCCGCATTGTGCGGCTCGCTGTGTTTAAGCGAGGGTACGATGACCGACGGAAAAGAAGTAGCGCGCGTAATTGCAACTCCTGCCGCTATCCAGTTGATCGACTCGTTGCGCACGGAACATGGCGAGGTGCTGTTTCACCAATCCGGCGGATGCTGTGACGGCAGCGCACCTATGCTGTTTCCGCAGAGCGAATTCATGGTCGGTTCGTCCGACGTGAAACTCGGTACCCTGGCAGGCGTGCCGTTTTACATGAGCGATTCGCAGTTCGAGTACTGGCAGCACACGCAGTTAATTATCGATGTGGTGCCAGGCAACGGTGGCATGTTCTCGCTGGAGCGGCCAAGCGGTCTGCGCTTTCTGACGCGCTCGCGCTTGTTCGACGACGAAGAGAATGCGTGGCTCGAAGCGCATCCCGTACAGCGTGTCGATGCGTGAGTTATTCCGCAGTTGAGTTTGGGTTCGGGTTCGGGTTTGCGCTTGGTGCCGCCTCGGCGCCGATTGCGGCTGTTGCCGGCGCGCCCGGCAGCGATGCGTCGCTATCGTCTTTCAGGCCCACGCCGGTGACGCCCAGCCGGCGTGCATGCGTAAGCAGATAATGTAGTTTGTGCGCGGCAAGCGGATAGTCGAGTCCTTCAGGACGCACGTTTGAAATGCAATTGCGTTGTGCGTCGCTGCAGCCCACTTTAGGCGCGTAGGTAATGTAGACGCCGAGACTATCCGGCGAGCTGAGACCCGGCCGCTCCCCGATCAGCATCACGACGATCTTTGCATTCAGCAACTCGCCGATCTCGTCGCCGAGTGCAACGCGTGCCTGCCGCGCGACGACGACTGGACCGATCGCCCAATCCACGAGTTGCGGCGTGACAGCTTGCAACAACGGAACGGCTTGTTTCGACGCGGCAAACGCCGACAAACCATCGCCGATCACGAACACTACATCGGGCGACTCGTCGGGTAATTGCGCGAGCGCTGCGCGACTCTCTTCGGATAGGCGCCGGCCGAGGTCGGGACGCCGCAAGTAGTGCTCGCGGTCGGGCGCGGCGCTGTGCACATCCAGCGTGCTGAAGTTCTGCGCACGCAGTTGCGCGTGCAATGCGTCTGTGTCGAGCGGATGATGCACGGCGTCGCGCGCTTGCGCATGCGAAAGATTGAACGCGAGTAAAGGCGCAGTCGGCAGGCTGTTGCCCGCTCGACCCAACGCAATGCGCGCGTTGGTGAACTGGCGCAGTGCATTCCAGGGGTTCTTGTCGACAGAGTCGCTCATTCGATACCCATCCAGTCGCGCACACCTTCCAGCAACGGTTGTTGTGTCGACGCACTCAGCAATGCGCCGCGCGCGTCGGCGATCTGCATCGACTCAAGCCATTCTTCAAACTCGGGTGCGCGGCGCAAGCCGAGAACATCGCGCACATAGAGCGCATCGTGGAAAGAGGTGCTCTGATAATTGAGCATCACATCGTCTGCGCCCGGAATGCCCATGATGAAGTTGATGCCCGCCACGCCGAGCAACGTGAGCAGATTGTCCATGTCGTCCTGGTCGGCTTCCGCATGATTCGTGTAGCAGATGTCGCAGCCCATCGGCACGCCCAGCAGCTTGCCGCAAAAATGATCTTCGAGACCCGCGCGCGTGATCTGCTTGCCGTCGTACAGATATTCCGGGCCGATAAAACCCACCACGGTATTCACGAGAAACGGATTGAACTTACGTGCAACCGCATAGGCGCGCACTTCGCAGGTCTGCTGATCGACGCCGAAATGCGCGTCTGCCGACAACGCACTGCCCTGCCCCGTTTCGAAATACATCAGATTGTTGCCTACAGTACCGCGCTTGAGCGACAGCCCCGCTTCATACGCTTCCTGAAGCAGCGAGAGTGAAATTCCGAAACCAGCGTTCGCTTTTTCGGTGCCTGCAATCGACTGAAAAACGAGGTCGACGGGCGCACCTTTTTCGATGGCGGCGATCGTATTGGTGACGTGCGTCAGCACGCACGATTGTGTCGGCACCTGATAACGCTGCCGGAATTCATCGACCATCACCAGCAGTCTGGTGATCGCTGCAAGATTGTCGCTGGCCGGGTTGATGCCGATCATCGCGTCGCCACAGCCGTACATGAGGCCGTCGAGCATCGAAGCCGCGATGCCCTTCACGTCATCCGTCGGATGATTTGGTTGCAAACGCACCGACATGTGTCCCGGCAAGCCGACCGTGTTGCGAAAGCGCGTGATCACCGGACGCTTGCGCGCCGCCGCGATCAGATCCTGATTGCGCATGAGCTTTGATACCGCCGCGACCATTTCAGGCGTGAGGCCGGCGGCGATGCGCGTGAGCGCATCGGCATCTGTCGTTGTGCTCAGGAGCCAGTTGCGAAAGTCGCCTACCGTCAGATGCGAAATCTCGGCGAACGCCTGCGGCGAATGATCGTCGATGACGAGACGCGTGACTTCGTCGCTTTCATACGGAATCAGCGCTTCGTTGAGGAACGTGCGTAGCGGCACTTCGGCGAGGGCCATCTTCGCGGCCACGCGCTCCTCTTCGCTCGCCGCAGCGACGCCTGCGAGTTGATCGCCGGAGCGTTGCGGGCTCGCCTTCGCCATGAGTGTCTTCAGATCGGCGAAGCGATAGGTGCGGCTGCCGATTGTCTCCGTGTAGCTCATTTTACGACTCCAGCGCCGCTGCGCGCGCAGCGGCTTCATCCGTCATTCTTCGAGCAATGCGTCCGCCGGCGCGGCCTCGCGTTGATGGCGCGTCAACAGAAAATAGACGTAGCCTAGCGCGAGGAAGATTGCGAACACTACTGCCACCAGAAAGTTGAAGTACACCATGGTCGCCAGACAGATTACCGCGGCGACCAGCGCGAACGCCGGGAACAGCGGAAACAGCGGCGCGCGGAACGGACGCTCCATGTTCGGCTCAGTGCGGCGCAGCTTGAAAAGCGACAACATACTGATGATATACATCACGATAGCGCCAAACACGGACATCGTCACGATGTTCGCCGTGAGTGTCTGCCCGCCGAACTGGATCAGCTCGTCACTGTAGATCGCTGCGATGCCGATCACGCCGCCGGCCAGAATCGCGCGATGCGGCGTCTTGAAGCGCGGATGCACCTTGGAGAGCCACTCAGGCAGATAGCCCGCGCGTGCCAGCGCGAAGATCTGCCGCGAATAGCCGAGGATGATCCCGTGAAACGACGCGACCAGACCGAACAGGCCGAGCCACACGAGCATGTGCATCCAGCCGCTGTGTTCGCCGACGATAAACTTCATCGCTTGAGGCAACGGATCGTTGATGTTCGACAGCTTGGTCCAGTCGCCGGCCGCGCCTGCGAACACCATCACACCGATGGCCAGCACGACGAGCGTCAGGATGCCGGCGACGTAGGCAATCGGGATCGAGCGTTTCGGGTTTTTCGCTTCTTCCGCGGCCATAGCAACGCCTTCGATTGCGAGGAAGAACCAGATCGCGAACGGAATGGCCGCGAACATGCCGTTGAACGAGCCCATGCTGAATGTATCCGCGCCGGCCCATCCGCCTTTCGTGAAGTTAGACCACTGGAAGCCTGGCGATACGACGCCCATGAAGACGAGCAGTTCGAAAATCGCAAGCAAGGTCACACACAACTCGAAAGCCGCCGCGATCTGTACGCCAACGATATTGAGCGCCATGAAGATGAGATACGCGCCCATTGCCGCGTGTTTCGGCTCGAGGCCAGGAAACTGCACGTGCAGATAGGCGCCGATTGCGAGCGCAATGGCCGGTGGCGCGAACACGAATTCGACGAGCGTCGCCGCGCCGGCCAGATAACCGCCGGTCGGACCGAACGCGTGACGCGCGTAAGCGAACGGGCCGCCCGCGTGTGGAATCGACGTGGTGAGTTCGGTGAAACTGAAAATGAAGGTCGTGTACATCGCGGCAATAAAGATCGCCGTGACGACGAAGCCAAGCGTACCGGCGCTCGCCCATCCGTAGCTCCAGCCAAAATATTCGCCGGAGATCACGAGGCCAACCGCGATGCCCCAAAGCTGCCACGTGCCGAGCGTCTGCTTCAACTCGTGATGCGTGACTTTACCGACGTGCTGACCGTTGGACTCTGATTTCATCGGGCGCTCCGTGAGTTTGCCGCTGGTCGACGCCGCAAGGCTTTGCGGTGTGCGGGCAGACAGGCTTTCGCCGATGGTAGTGAGCCATTATTCGAGGTGGTATCGAAATTCGGCAAAGTTGGGGGGTGGTGGGAGGGGTGGGTGGTTTGCTGGGGGTTTGTAGGCGGTTTGTTTGCGCGTTCTCTGGTTTTTATAATCTTTGTATGTGTATATGTAGTAATAGTTAACAAAGCGCGCTCATCGTTGTGGATAAGTGTGAAACTGCGTTGTGAATCACGACGTTACAGGGGCGATAACCGAGCTATCAATGCAAAAGACGCACAGGTTTCTCAACTTATGGGTCCGTTTTTCTCAGGTTAGGAGGCTATCTACTGCAGGGAAACGGAATTCGTTAGACTCGCCTCGCGGAAGCAAACGGCTACACGTCTCTGCCCGATCTGGATCTGCTGGTTTCCAGGGAGCTAAAGCGCGGTGAGGCGCCAAGCATAGGTGTCATGCTTGGGGAGACGACGCTGGGCAAGCTTCGCGGCACGGTTACCCGCTTTCGCAATATCAAGATACCGGACACTGCGGCTTGAATCAGCAATACTGGAATGGTCGACGGCCGCGATACTGCCCCTCGTGCCTTGCAGCTACTCCATACTGGCGAGCGCTGTGGGATATAACGCTCGTAACTGCCTGCCCCATTCATTGCGTCGAACTGTGCGATTCGTGCAGCCGGTGCAATCACCCTCTGTCATGGAAAAGGGCTCGCCTCACGGAGATCGCGCTGCGCGCGTTGCAGGCGACGCTTAAAGCGATAAACGCCGACGCTCGGGCTGGCATAGTAATGCAAACGGTTGGCTCGGGTCTAAGCCTATCACTGATGGCGTATCTTGCTCTATGCAAAAAGCACCCCGCCCTCGGTGCTCTCCGGCTTGTCGTGATTACTGAGACGCACGCAATGATGGATCAGTTTCTCTATGCGTATCATGATCTTCTGGATTCCGAGGAACGCAGGCCGCTCATTAAAGTGCAAAGTGGTGAAGAATTTTCGGACGTAATAGTTGCAAACCCCGGTGCATTGATTGCGACGACAGGACAGAGACTTCTGAAGATGCCTTCTGTGTTTCAAGATCAGTGTGTAGTTGTCGGTTACAACCTGCGTTCAACGCTCACAAAACCAGCATCCGTATTTCCGAAGGGGATCTTTATACTATTTACTTCTACTTATCCTTCGGAGCAACTTCGGGATTTAGCATAGTGGCCGCAATTGAGCACTTACAGCTTCGTGACGCAGGCCGTGCCAACGATGATCTTGCCGTTCGTACACACTTGGTTTCCTCGTGGACAGATAGTGAAACGCGAGAATCCTCGCTCTTAAATTTTCGAAACTCGGACGTATCATCCGTGGCGGTTATGACGTCTGCACGGGTGATCGGTCTGGATTTTCCGGAGGTTGACCGCTGCTACGTGACACGTCCAATGCCGCCCTCGATCTGCAGCGCGATCGTCTCGATTGTTGGCAGACTACACCCAGGGAAAACTGAGGGTGTTGTTGTCGATTTTGGTGAAAATTCGTGGCCAATTCTAGCTAGTGAATCAGAGCGAAGTTGAATTGGGCTATCCAAGCCACGCGAAACCCACCTTTCCCCCCACCTGGACTCCACTGGAGGGTAGTTTCCAGTGCAAAATCAACACCCAGCCGCTTGCGGCGGAGGATCGCAGTGGTAGTTCAAGCGGATATAGACGCCTGATGTTGCGAAGCTACGAGCCGCGGTGGCGGCTCACACTTACATTTGCAGATATCGTTTTCAAGCGCGAGTTGCTTACCCATAAAAGTCATGGGTAAAGATGGTCCATCGCCCACAATAACACCCTGCGTATTACACGTGTGGCAGAACACCGGCGCTCCGTGATAGGCAATGGGACGCCCTTCAAACATGGAGGTAGCCACACCCTCAAGCACCTCGCCATTACGGTCTGTCTTATCACCCTTCAATATGATTCGTCGCGCCATACATTCCTTCCTCGTTCCCACGCAGACACTTGTCGTCTCGAGAGCTACGCCCGGACTGTCTCAACGAGCTGCGCCCGCTCGCATTCGCGCTCCACGTCTGCAGGCCACACTGGCTGTCGGCTCGTTCGTTGCCCGATGTAGTGCAACAAGGCAGTCAAGTAAATAAACGGGCTCAAAACGACCACGAGCAGTGTTGTGAAAAGGTTGCGCTCGGCCAGGATCGCACGGTCGGCACGTCGCCAGATACGCATCGAGTTGGCGAGCGATACCTGCGTGGGAACAAGTTCCGGATAGGACAAAACGCCCGGGCCTTGCTCCATATATCTGCGGATATATTCAAACTGACGCTTGAGGCCGTCGACAATTGAGCGGCCGTTCTCCGTGGTCTCATCGGAGACGGTGACCACACGGTGGCCTACCGAAAACGATTGGGTTACGGTGCCTCTTTCATCCAGCACGTGGCACCGAATGCCAAACACGTAAGCGCGTGAAATCGGGTCTCGCGGGCGAGGCTCGACGAAGAAGAACGCTTTATCCCACGGTACGGTTATTACGCCCTTCGAACCGGCTCCTCTGAAGGCGTAGACCGTTCGAGTCTGCCGGTTGAACCTGATCGGAAATCGCGTCCAGGTGAAGTTTTCCTGACGCAGCCCCCAGAGACCGATGAAGACAACAGCCAATGCAAATACGAGAAATAATGTAGCGAACCCATATGCGATAGCAAGTGTCACCCCTTGGACGCTACCGTTGCCAGGAGGATTATTCAGGCACCAAAGCATAACCCATGCGAAAAAACCACCTCCCGCGATAATTGCCAGGCAGCCGTACGTTAGCAGCCCTCGCTGCATGAATGCGACGTTGGTGCTTTCCAGGAAAACATCATTCATGGAGAACACCGTGAAGTCATCATTCGGCGTTTCGCTAGCGGCAACTTCCACCTTCAACTGACGAGCCTTCTCTTCCTCCGTGAGCGGACGCTTTAACTTAACCCAAACCGTACCATCCCAAGCCATCGTTATGCTCCAAGTCCGTTATAGGCTTTCTGTTCTTCAGCAAACGAAGTATATCGGTCGTCCTTCTTATTCGTTCCGAAAAAGCTTCGACCGAGGAATTCCTTCAGTTCTCTTTCCTTGAACCACATGATAATCAGACCGATGACTATCAACAGAATGGTGAGCGGTAGGATAAGGGAGGTCAGCACTCCGAAAGTTACGCAGATTGTGAGGGCGAGCCCTGCTGCCGCCGACGTCGAATATGCCAGGAAGAGGCCCACATGGCCTTCCTTCCACGCTGCCTTCGCATTGACCCCGTCATACCAGACGCCGATCAGGGCAGCCGGCGCTGCCAGCAGCCGACTTGCAAGTAGCAGTCGCTCAGCCGCCGCCGCTGAAAGATATCGGGGCAAAGACAATTCCAGCTTGTGCATGGCTTCCAGGGAGTTCCCCGCTAAGGCCATGGCCCCACCACCCAACGCGACAATTGATGTACGGAACTTGAGCATCGTCTCCGTGCTGTTGAAGTGGGTCGATTTCTCGAACTCCTTGGCGGCAAAGAAAACATTGATCGCGGCGAATACTGCACCGATGCCCGCGCCTGCGACCTCGCCTCCTGTGAGTTTGCGAAAGGTGGGAGCAAACTCTTTCTCGATAACTTCGTCCGTTAGCATGAGCTTGTTGGCCGGGTTGGTAATGCTCGCGGCCTTTTCCTTGCTCGTCCCGCTCAGATTCAGACTTTGTAAGCCTTCACGGTCAACAATGATGAACTGAGGCACCTCTGTAACTGGCCCCTCCGCGCCTTTTGTAGTGAACTGGGCTCGGATCGAGGCCTTAAGGGATTTCATTGTCGGCCGCTTGTCGGCCGGCATCATTTCCCACATTTGACGGGCAAAGTACGTGACCCATTGGGACTGCGTACCTCGAACGGAGTGTTCAATCACTACCTTGCCGCTGCGCGCGGAAATCATAAGGACGGCAGCTTTGGCCGCAACTGTATCGATACTGTCCGAGAGCAACTTCGCAACCGGCGCTCCAATCTCGTATATGAGTTTCGAACCCGCCTTGTAAAAATCGGCGAAAAAACGAGGCGCTTTACTCTCAAGTGCTTTCGCCGAGTTAAACCACGTCTCGATTGCTTTTGCGCATGTCTCGCGCAACTCCGTGTAGGGAAAGTCCCCGGCTGCCAGAAGATGTTGGGCGTTGACTGCCTGGTTCAACGCCATTGCACGAAGCAGGAGGTTATTGTGATCATCCGACTTACCTTGCAACCACTTGTACAACAGATCTAGCCCTTCCTTTCGCGCCGAGGCACCCGCAATACAATCGTGGAACGCCATTGCGTACCATGCGCCACCCAGAGGGTCCTGTTCGTCGTGGTCGTAATGAAATACGTGCGCAAGGTTTGGCGAGCCGAGCCATGCGGCATGGTCCATCGACAAGGGCGTCCAGGTTTCTTTCCCCTCCTGTGCGAGTTCCGCTTTCATCTTGTTTCGGTATTCGGTCGCAGCCGTCTCGCTTACAGCCGTTGCGTACTCTTTCCAGGCCTCTTCGCGCACTTTCGGAAGTTCGGCAATCTGGTTGGCGCGCATGTCCGAGAGGTTTTTCTCCAACTGCTTGCCGCCATCCCAGAGGGCGCCCATCGATTGAGCTTCCATCATCTGGCCTTCGGCCATCTGTTCGAAGATCTCGTCACTCTTGACAGCCCCAGCCTGGACAACTTCTTTCACGTTCTCCACCATTTCGGCCGACCATGTGCCCCATTGGTGATCTGCCATCACAACGCCGTAAGCGTATTTGTTTTCGATATTGAGTTCCTGCGTGATACCAATTGGATCCCATAGCGCGAACACCGCGCCCTTGTGCGGAGCAAGGTGGTCCATCGCTGCGTTCAGCGCAGCCGTTTCGACGCTTCGTTCCCGAAACGGGAACGGCGATGTTACAAAGGCCTTTCCAGCTCCGCCCTTGTATTCCGCCACATACTTCTGAACATCGGTCGCTTTCGTGGCGTGCGGGACGTTCGCCCCGGGGTTGGCGAACCAGCCGGCCGCATCGAACACCTGCATACGCTTGGTTCGGCATCCCTCACTGTTCTTCGCATAGCGGTCACGTACGGTCTTTGTCCACTGGACCGTACTGAACGCCAGGTAGACAGTCCCTGCCTTTTCGGCATTCTCAATGGTTATGCATTGCGCAAGCTCCGGATGCCCGGTCTGGGTGCAGGAAAAGGGCTTTTCCGTCGAACGATCTAACACGGCGTCGAGCGGGTAGTCATAGACGTAGCCTTCCTTCGTCACGGCATAACACTGCCATTTAGATGTCTTCGGGTAGAAGACGTAGACGAAGCCATATCGAAGCGAGCGCAAGGTGTACTTCGTTTTGCGCGATGCGATGTCCATCACATGCTGTCCAAAATTGCCGCCCATCAGGATGGGAACACCGTCAATTCCGTGTGCGCGCGTCGCGGCAAAGGCTGAATACCTGACCGGCAGGATCGGTAGTCCCTTTTTCTCGCACATCTTGCACTGCGTGACGGGCGCGCCACCCGCCGCGGCGACCTTCGTGAGGTCGGAGATACTTTGGTAGCCCGAGTCCAGCAACATGAGCGTTCCCTTGTATTGTTTGGATAGTGATTATTGGTACTGGTACAACGCGCTCTCGCGTGCAATGCGCGACCAGTCATCGTCGGTCCAATCAGCCACCGCCTCTGTGTAAGGCGTCTGCCCAATACCTGCGAGAACGGATTTCACCTGCGGGTGCTGATCGAAATTTGGCGAAACGAACACGCCGTGCAATGCGAACGGCACACGGTCCTCGTCCGGAAGCCCATACCGCTCTGCCTTTACCAGCTGTGTGTCCAGACGGCGAGGCAGGTCCTCGGGTATTGAGATATTTTTAGCGGTAAGCGGTTCAAGAGCGTGCCGGACAAAGGCAAGTCGCCCCAGTTGCCCGAATTGTTCTTCGGTGACCTCGACGCGGGAACCCGGGAGGCCTTCTAGCGGCATCTCAACCCAGTTCCCGGCGCTCGAAAGGTAGGTCCAGTGCGTCGTGGGACCTGTGAGGGCGAGGAACTGCTGCATGTCCAGTATCCAGCGCAGATGCGCAAACACTCGAGGGTCGTAATAGCGGAAAACGGTGGTTCCCGACTCCGGCTTATCGAGCACCAACGAATCGGCCAGGTGATGTCGTATCGTGTCGGTGTCCGCAGGCGTCTCGATGATGCAACAGACAAGTGGCGGACGTCCCTCGCGGCAGTGATATTCGGCGAGCTCCTTGACACGTGCCAGTTGCCGGTCCGGGTGCTCAAGGCGATAGAGGATGGGGGCAACGCCTTCGAGTTCCGGGCGCGCGGTCGGAACAAGCTCGCCAATCTCATAGGGATTTGGCGCTGGCTGGATGTCGAACTCCCCGTTGCTGGGTTCGACAATGACATAGGTTGAAATCGACATACGCGTTCCTTTTAGTCTTAGCCAACTAAGGCTGCGCCGCTCTGTGCGGCAGACGCGAACTGCGATGCGCAGGAGGCCGACGTCGGCACCGAATTGGCCGCTGACTCACCTTGAGGTCCTGCAAAGCTGTGAGAAGCGCCTTTGAAGTCGAGTGCTCCAGGCGCGTGCACGGAGATATTCCCGCCAGACATCTTGATTACAGCGCCGGCCGCTGTCAGCGTGATCTCCTTTTGCGCGACGACCGAGACGGCATCAGAAGTCGATACAACCTTCACCGTCTTGTCCGCTGTCAATTCGATGTTGTCGGAAAATGCCATGACTTGGACTTTCCCCTTGCCAGCGAACAGTTTCATCCCCGCGGTCTGGGCGAAAAGACTTATTTTTTCCCCAACGCTTGCTATGAGCGACTTGGTGGCAGCTACGTGGGTATTTGCCCCGCTGACAAGATTGACGTGGTCGGTGGCCGCTGCATGAATTGATTTCATCGAAGTCAGGCCGATGCCAACGGGGCTACCTAGCAGCATGACGGGCTCGGAAAATCCGTTGGCCGTGCCAGTGCCGCCACCTGCGGTATTACCGCCGCTCGTGCTGCCGGGGATTTCCTGCTTCGTCGCATTGGTGAATGCCTGCAGGTCGGAATGAGCGTCCGTCAAATCGTCGGCCTGCACAGCCTTGGCGGCGTCCGAGCGAATCTCGACGACGTTTGTCGATTCCGTCAAATGTTCATTCGCCTCCCGAACATCCAGAGGCTGACTCGCAGAACCGCCGCGTGCGAACGTCGAAAAGAAGATCCCTTGCCCCGCCCGTACTGCGCCATAGGCGTCGGTCTTGAGGTCGAAACCGTTTCCAAGAAAGGAACCGCGGGTGTTGCCTTGCTGGTCAATGAGGTATCCGAGATGCAAGTGTGTCTGCCCGACACTGCTGAACAGTTGCGCACGGTTCTGACCCGTCGAATCGTCCATCACAAGCTGGTTATAGCCAGTCCCTTGAAACTCCTTCGACTTATATCCCGACAGTAGGCCGTTGGAATGCCATTGCGGCGTCTGCCGTCCGTTGAAGAGACTGCCACTTACTACCGGACGATCACAGTCGCCGTCCAGATACACAATTCCGACCTCGTGTCCTACGCGCGGGACAAATACACCGCCGAGAGTTCCGCCGGCGTGCGGCGACATGACGCGCAGCCAGCACGACGCTTTCTCATCGCCACCGTTCTGGCGGTCCCAGTGCATCAGAACCTTGACCCGATTGAGGCTGTCCGTGAACACCTCGTCCTGCTGCGGCCCGACTACGGTTGCGGTCTGGGTGTACATCTGGGGCTTGCGATGTTCGAACGGACTGCGAAAAGGGACAGTGCGGCGCTGCGTCTCCAGTTCAACGAGGAAGAACCCATCGCCGCCGATTGCATCTTTCACGTTGAAGACGTCCGACGCGCCCGCATGGTATGCGCGCGCCTCGGCCAGTTGCGGCTGGAGGCTATGACGGAATTGCGTCCCCGTTGACACAGGAAGATTGTTTTCGATGTACCAAGTCGCGGCTAGAATTGCAAACTGGCGGTTCTCCGAACTGTCGGAAGCAAGCGCCGTTGCCCCCTCCAGCTGAAACCAGCGCCCTACATCGGCGCGCCGAACACTACCTGCGGCAAAGAAACGCTTGGCGCGCGATTCCCACTCCTCCATCCGAGTCTTGGACAGGACACTCCCCCTGTCGCTGGTGCCGTAGGTATAGGCGCCTGTGTATTCATAGACCTCTGTCTGGTCGGGCAAGTCGCCCTGCATGTCGACAGTCGGAGTGGACATTTCCTTCTTGAAGGCCGGATCCTTGTAGTCAAAGGTACGCGTGGTGTAGTTCACGCTTTGCAAAGTGCGTACACCACCCCAATGCACTACAGCATCTGTCTCGCTTCCAATGCCCGCGCGATAAAAAGAGACTTCTTGCGGCGACAAGGCTTTCAGAGAGTACAGGTCGTCTGTAATGACCAGTGTATGCGCTTTGCCATCTTCCGCCTGCTCGAAGTAGCCAAAGATACCTTCCTCTTCCATGAGCCGATGCACGAAATTCCAGTCATCCTCGTACTGGACACAGAATGACCTCTGCGGAAGCGGATTTCGGAGATCAAACCGATATGCGCCGCGTGATTGAGGATGCTCGTCGAAAACGGCCGATAAAATGTCCTCTGCGCTTTTGTCCTGAAAAATCCGCGCATCACTTCTGAACTTCAGGAAGTGCAACCACGAGGAAAAGCTAATCTGATATAGCTGAACGCTTCCGTCTGAGCCAAGCATTCGCGCGGTGTGGACGTAGCCGTGGCGTGGCAAATAGGATGCATCGGTCTGTTGGGTCCACAAGGTCACCGGCTTCGCGATGAGGGATTTAAGCTCGATGGAATCCTTTAGTGAAGCAGCGTCAACGGTGAACTCATAATTGCGACCGATGCGACAAGTACCAACAGCGCGGACCGGCACCAGAACGCTCGCCCCCAAAGCTGTGTCCAGCTTTAACAATCTTCGCGATTGGTCAATTCCAGCACCAATTACGGTAGCCAAGTCGTTTATTGTCATATTCCGCCCCCGCCAGCAAATTTTTACGCGCAAATAATAAGACGAAATAGCGATCCAAACAATGAAATCCCGGGTGCCCAAGGGAGAATTGACAATTGACAAGAAAATTTTGCGAGACGAGAAAATAGGGCGGTCGTTATTTCCGGGCGCTGCGCCCCAAACCATCAACGGATATTCAAGTTGCATCTATCGCAATTTATTTACACCCGCCTGAGATAGTCGAAGGGAATCGTTAACGGCATAAAAGGAGTAACAAAGAGGCCGGTTTAACCAGAGATTTCTGCCGCAGACAGATTTTTGAGTGGCAATAAGCAGCAACGCGGCGAGCTCCCAGCGGCGAGTGGTTCGAGGCGGCCTAGCAAAGATTCGTGAATGCCTGGATCTTCCGAACCCGGTCGCGCAGTCGATTGTCCGACTCTGCAAGGTCGCATACCTGCTTTATCTCTGCATGCCAGTCATGCCTGAAACCATGTCGTTGGTATTGAACATCCGGGAGTTATTGATGTCGGCTACCTTTAATTTTTCGAACGGCGTACTTGACGTCGGCACAGGACCGGTGCTCGCGCCCGATTGCGCGACCGTGTCGGATTTGGTGGGAGCAGGGTGGAAGGCGTTAGATGCTCAAAACGGCTGGGAGTCCTTCAGTGTCGACGAGCTGATGATCTGGCGGCACTCGTTTGCGGTGGCGGCCCGCTTTCAAGAAGGCAAATTTGCCGCCCGTGTGAAGGGTAAGCTGCGTGTCAATTTATGAGTGGCTTAGCTCCCACCGCTATGCAGTTGCGTCCGTTTCGCAATAGACGTTCGGCTACCTCGGCCGAAGGTTCTTGACTTCGATAGTAGATTGGCTATCACGTAGCTGTGCGTCAACAGATGTTTTTCATGATAGCCCCTAAGCCGGCCAACAGTCGAAGTGACACACCACTCCTTGCCGCGCAGTACATCCGTATGTCGACTGATCATCAGCAATGCTCCCCGGTCTTCCAGGGACAGGCCATCGCCGATTATGCATTGACTCACAACATCCGCATTGTCCGGGACTATGAAGACGCCGGCATTAGCGGACTGACACTGAGACTGCGGCTCGCTCTGACACAGCTGCTAGTGGATGTCGTATGTCCTACGCGCAAATTCTCGATCGTTCTCGTCTATGACGTGAGCCGATGGGGGCGGTTCCAGGACGTGGACGAAGCCGCCTTCTATGAATATGCCTGTCGCCGAGCTGGCGTTAAGGTTAACCGAGCGACATTGGCGCTGCGGATCGCTGCGAGCGGTGGCTTGGCTAAATCTTCCGATTTTTAAGCGGATGACGGACGCTTCCTGCACCGCCCCATTCTTGGTCGGGACCACTTCCGCTTCGTACCGATCCAATGCTTCGAAGAGCGTCGTCACCTCGGCTTCGCCGCGACTCACCCACACCCCTCGTGACATTTTTGACTCAATTAGATTGGCCCATGCTTGGGCCTGAGCTTTGGTCCCGAACGTCTTACTCTGTGCCAGATAGCCGCGCCGGCGTATCTGCGCTTCCCTTGAGAGGGACCGCCCTTGCTTTTACATTCGCAATGCGAAGGTCGGGAGTTTGCTCCTTTTCGCAACGGAATTCTTTAGCGCTGAGCCGGACAATACCGATGCCACCTCGAGGTCCCAAAGCCTTTTCACCCTCCGAGGGCGCAGCTGCCTAGCGTTGTGGCCGAGTCTACGGAACCGCGGGTAGAAATCCAGGACACACGCGCACCTGATGCTCCGCCGCGAGTTTGACTGAAACCGCCTCCATAGCGATATTGCCGCACACCAAATGCGAAAAGGGTTACAGGCTTTCACCTGTAACCCTTCGAGTTCCGCAATCAGGCAATTCAAGCCATCTACAGCCGAACCACACCCTTCAAAACATGCGACGCGGACCTAGCCTTGAATGCTGTCTGATAACGAGCACGAAAATCTAATCAACTCCGTACATTCGAGTCCACCTAACTGTGCACTAGTCCAACGATTTCCGTTTCCCTGCACAACCGACAACCCTCAAACATCAATATTCCCAGCCCTAAGCGCATTCGACTCGATGAAAGCCCGCCGCGGCTCCACATCATCCCCCATGAGCGTAGTGAAGATCCCATCAGCCGCAATAGCATCTTCGATCTGCACTCTCAGCAAACGACGCACTGCCGGATCCATAGTCGTCTCCCAAAGCTGCCCGGGATTCATCTCACCAAGCCCCTTATAGCGCTGCTTGGAAACGTTACGCTCGGCATCAGCCAACAACCACTTCATCGCAGACTTGAAGTCGCTAACAGCCATACTCCGCTCACCGCGTTTGATAACGGCACCGGGACCAATCAATCCCTTGAATGTATTAGCGGTATTGACCAGTTGCTGATAATCGGCGGTCAGCTGAAACTCTTCGTCCAGCACCGAAACCTTCTGATTCCCGTGATGCGTCCTCGCCACGCGCAGCGACCGCAACTCGCGCACCGGGTCGTACATCGTCGTAACGGTGACTTCGGGCTTCAGCGCGTCGTCCCGCAGCTTAGCTTCGAGCGCTTTCGCAGAAGCCTCAGCGGCATTTTCGCTAGAGAGATCGATGACGACGCCATCCATCACAGCCTCGAGCGCTCCAGCGTCATACAGCCTGCTCAACCGGTTGACCACCGCCTGCGCAAGCAGATAAGCACGCGCCAACTCGCCCAATGCATCGCCAGTAATTGCCGTGCCATTTTCAGACGGCAACAATTCCGAGCCCTGTAACGCGAGCTTCAGAATGTGAGCATTGACCTCGTTCTCGTCCTTCAAATACCGCTCGTCCTTACCCGCCTTGATTTTGTACAGCGGTGGCTGCGCGATATAGATATACCCGCGCTCGATCATCTCCGGCATTTGCCGATAGAAGAACGTCAGCAGCAGTGTCCGGATGTGCGCGCCGTCCACGTCAGCGTCCGTCATGATGATGATGCGGTGATAACGCAGCTTGTCGAGGTTGTAATCCTCTTTGCCGATACCGCAACCCAGCGCCGTGATCAGCGTCACGATCTGCTCCGAAGAAAGCAGCTTGTCGTAACGCGCCTTCTCCACGTTGAGCACCTTGCCGCGCAGCGGCAAAATCGCCTGAAACTTCCGGTCGCGGCCCTGCTTCGCCGACCCGCCTGCCGAATCGCCCTCGACGATGTATATCTCCGACTTCGCCGGGTCCTTTTCCTGACAATCCGCGAGCTTGCCCGGCAAACCAACGCCATCGAGCACGCCCTTGCGACGCGTCATCTCACGCGCCTTGCGAGCGGCGTCGCGAGCACGCGCTGCATCGACGATCTTGCTGCAGATAATCTTCGCGTCGTTCGGCGTCTCGAGCAGGAATTCTTCGAGCGCTTTCGCGACCACATCTTCCACCGGCGCGCGCACTTCGGACGACACCAGCTTGTCCTTCGTCTGCGCGCTGAACTTCGGCTCCGGCACCTTCACCGACAGCACGCACGAAAGCCCTTCGCGCATGTCGTCGCCCGACGTCTCGACCTTCGCTTTCTTCGCGACTTCGTGATCGGCAATGTACTTGTTCAACACGCGCGTCATCGCTGCGCGCAAGCCGGTCAAGTGCGTGCCGCCGTCGCGCTGCGGAATGTTGTTCGTGAAGCAGAGCACGTTTTCGTTGTAGCTGTCGTTCCACTGCATCGCCACTTCCACGCCCACGCCGTCCTTCTCGCCGCTCACGTGGAAAATGGTCGGGTGCAGCACGCTCTTGGTTTTGTTGATGTACTCGACAAAACCCTTTACGCCGCCGACAAACGCGAAATCGTCTTCCTTGCCCGAACGCTGATCGGTCAGGCGAATCCGCACGCCGTTATTCAGGAACGACAGCTCGCGAATCCGCTTGGCCAGAATGTCGTAGTGATATTCGACGTTACCGAAGATCGTCTCGTCGGCCATGAAATGCACTTCGGTGCCGCGATTTTCGGTCTCGCCCACCACCTGGATAGGCGACACTGCAATGCCGCCGATCTCTTCGATCACACGGTTTTGCGGCACGCCACGGTGGAATTCCATGAAGTGCTTCTTGCCGTCGCGGCGAACCGTCAAACGCAGCCATGCGGACAATGCGTTCACGCACGACACGCCCACGCCGTGCAGGCCGCCCGACACCTTGTAGCTGTTCTGGTCGAACTTGCCGCCGGCATGCAGTTCGGTCATCACGATTTCGGCGGCGCTGCGCTTCGGCTCGTGCTTGTCGTCCATCTTCAGGCCGGTCGGCACGCCGCGGCCGTTGTCGGTGATCGAGATGGAGTTGTCGGCGTGAATGATCACCTGAATGTCGTTGCAGTATCCGGCCAACGCTTCGTCGATCGAGTTGTCGAGCACTTCGAACACGAGGTGGTGCAAACCAGTGCCATCCGATGTATCCCCGATGTACATCCCTGGCCGCTTGCGCACCGCCTCCAGACCTTCGAGGATCTGAATAGACGAGGCGCCGTAGCTGTTGTCGGGTTGCGTATTGTTCGTTTCAGTCATGGATTTTTTCCGGTTCTGCATTACTGCTGGGTTGCTGCTCGGGACTTTTCAAAATGCCATAAAAACGCCAAAGGGGC
>Ga0209796_10000591_pt1 | contig 21283 bp, 20 predicted proteins | sample AgamicOrSfrz_FD_187167 | JGI IMG/M metagenome (GOLD analysis project Ga0209796, IMG submission 187167) | Agave microbial communities from Guanajuato, Mexico - Or.Sf.rz (SPAdes) (version 2) | ecosystem: Host-associated > Plants > Phyllosphere > Phylloplane/Leaf | place: Guanajuato, Mexico...
AGCGACCCTTTTAGGATGTAAAGTAGGCGTCATGAATCGTATTCCAGCGAGCTTCTACGTTTCCGTTGCTTATAACTGCTGGGCTTTCCGCCGTTTAGGTGTGAGTGTGGATGCTGAGACGGGTGAGATTAAAGAGTGGGCATACCAAGAAGGTGAGTTCATTGATTTTGCAGAAACGGAAGCTGAAAAGGAAACAGCTGCAGCTTCATCATCCTCTGATGTTATTACGTTAGAGGCACCGATTACAGAAGAAAAGATTCGTTCGTTAAAGGTTGGCGACGTTGTCCAAATTAATGGATTAATGTACACCGGCCGTGATGCGATTCATAAGTATTTAAGTGACCATGAGGCACCGGTTGATTTGAATGGTCAGGTGATTTATCATTGCGGTCCGGTTATGTTGAAGGACGAAAATGGCGAGTGGCATGTCAAAGCTGCTGGTCCGACAACGAGTATTCGTGAGGAGCCTTATCAAGGTGATATCATGAAGAAGTTCGGTATCCGGGCTGTGATTGGTAAGGGCGGAATGGGTCCGAAAACATTGGCAGCGTTGAAAGAGCATGGCGGGGTTTATTTGAACGCTATCGGTGGGGCAGCTCAGTATTATGCGGATTGTATTAAAGGCGTAGAGGGCGTTGATTTAATGCAGTTTGGTATTCCAGAAGCGATGTGGCACTTGCGAGTGGAAGGCTTTACTGCTGTTGTAACGATGGATTCGCATGGTAACAGTTTGCATGCTGATGTAGATAAGTCTTCATTGGAGAAATTAGCTCAGTTTAAGGAGCCGGTTTTTAAATAATATTGGCTTGGGGGGATAGGCGTGTGGTACGCCTGTCTCTTTTTTGTTGGAGTTGTTGGTAAAAAAATACAATTTTTGTTGATTTAGTTTGTGGTTTTGTAGTATTACCCTTTTCTTTTGTAGAAATAGGCATTATATTTCTTAATATGTAGAATTGAAGTCTTGATTTGTAGAATAAATTGAATAATTGTAGAATTTCTCTTCCGTTTTGTAGAATTCAGCACTAACTTTGTAGAATTCTATCTAAGTAAAAGCCAATTTTATTTTATTCATAAAAAGTTCACGTAAACATTAAAGGATATCGCTTCGAATAAATTGAATTTATTCCTCATTAATGAAAGGAGGCATGAATTTTGTTTGTTAAAAACTTAAAAGTACCTATTATTTTGCAAAAAGCGGAAGCTCTTGAGATAAGAATCCCTCAAAATCATCCTAGTATTTCCGATTTAAAGTCTTTTATCAAAAATTTAAGGTCAGGATATAATGGTGAACGGAGAATAAATTATTATTTAAACCAAATACCGCCACAAAGATTCTATATTTTCCACGATCTCCGCCTTCAATATGGCGATAATGCCTACTTCCAAATCGATGTGCTGCTTCTCTCCTCCAAAGGAATTTTCATGTTAGATGGTAAAAACCACTCAGGCAAGCTAACTATCGACCCCAATCAAATGACTCAAGAGTACGAAGAGAAAAGAGTTATTTATGAAAATCCCATTTCCCAGGCCAATAGACACAACCTGTTGTTATCTTATTTTTTAGAAAAATATAAGATACCATCTGTCCCAATAAAATCCCTTGTGGTGATTTGCAAATCCTCAACTGAATTAGTTATTAGCCCTGGGTATACGGAAGCTACAAAGAAAGTCTGCCGGATAAGTGACTTACTAAAAAAATTAGATGGTCTTTATCATCATTACAATCGAGAGCTACTAGATAACAAAACATTGGAAAAAATAAAAAAGCTGCTTCTTAAGAAACATACACCATTAAATACAGACCTATATGAGAAATTTAAAATTTTGAAATCAGAAGTAGTAACAGGCGTCCAATGTCCAATGTGCTTTTCTTTTTCGATGGAATATCATAGAAAGATTTGGAAGTGCCCTGCCTGTAAATTTGTTTCTCAAGATGCCTATTTGAATGCTGTAAAAGATTACTTTTTGTTAGGAAATTCCTCGTTTACTAACATGGAATTGCGGTCATTCCTTCACCTGCCATCTTCACGCATCACCACCTATACCATGTCATTATTAAATTTCCCTTATACAGGTACAACCAAAGGCCGCATCTACCACCAGCCTAAAGATTTCCTATAAATACTAATTATCCTTTCCCCTTTTATAACAAACACTAAAATAAATAAAAAATAGGGGGACCACGGATGAAACGCTTAATCACTTTCCTTGCCATAATGTGCTTACTACTCCCAACAAGTACATATGCAGCAGTATCCAACCAGCCAATAAACTGGGGATTTAAAAAGGCTCAAAATGAGATTCCGCCAGAAGCAGGAGCCCAGTATGACCAGATTCTCGCCAAATACGGTGCTTTTTATAAAGGCGACCCGAAATCTAAAGTCTTATATTTGACCTTTGACAGCGGTTATGAAAATGGATACATGCCCAAAATCCTTGAAGTTTTGAAGAAAGAAAAAGTGCCTGCAACCTTTTTTGTAACAGGCCACTTTTTAAATTCTCAGCCTGAGCTTGCAAAACAAATGGTAAAAGATGGACATATTATCGGCAATCATTCCTGGAGCCATCCAGATTTTACAGCCATCGGCGATGCAAAAATCCGGGAGGAGCTTCAAAAAGTAAAGGTCAAAGCAAAAGAAGTAACAGGGCAAAAAGAAATGAAGTACCTTCGTCCGCCACGCGGTGTATTCAGCGAAAGGACCTTGAAAGTTGCCAAAGAAGAGGGCTACACACATGTATTTTGGTCCCTGGCCTTTGTTGACTGGAATGTGAATCAGCAAAAAGGCTGGCAATATTCCTACAATAATATCATGAAGCAAATCCATCCAGGATGCGTACTCCTTCTTCACTCGATTTCACAAGATAACGCAGATGCATTAGAACAAGCCATTAAGGATTTGAAGAAGAAAGGGTACAAATTTAAATCACTTGATAATTTTCCAAAACCAAAGTAGTGTTGTTTCATCTCTTTATAAAAGGGGTATTTGAATAATACAACCTTTTTAGAGGGGGAATATTCCATGAGATTGGAAGTAAAATGTAATGTTGAAAATTGCAAGTATTGGGCAGAAGGTGACCAATGTGTTGCAGATTCAATTTATGTCATTGGTCCAAACAGCAGCAGAGAGGCTGATACGGTAGAAGAGACCGCCTGTAAAACATTTGAGCATCGTGGCTAAGTCTTAAATATTATGAGAGAATGGACGGCAAGTTGCCGTCTATTTTCCTGTTTTTTAATAAAATAAAACTAGTTGCAAATAGCCGAGATTCAACAGAATTCGGCTTTTTGTAATGAACATGCTATAATACAACTCAAGCTTTTGAAAAATTTGGAGTGAGTAAAATGAAAACCGAACAAGGTATTAAAATACAACTGAAACAAACCTTTCCGTTAACAATCAAAAGGCTCGGGATCAATGGGGAGGGCGTAGGTTATTTTAAAAAACAGGTGGTCTTTGTCCCCGGGGCTCTGCCTGGTGAAGAGGTGGTCGTTGAGGCAACCAAAATAAATCCTAAATTTGCTGAGGCGAAAATCAAAAAAATTAGGGTTAAATCACCGCACCGAGTCCAGCCTCCATGTCCGTTTTATGATCAATGCGGCGGCTGTCAGCTGCAGCATTTACAATATGGCCAGCAATTGAAAGAAAAACGGGATATCATTATTCAATCCCTGGAACGGCATACAAAATTGAAGGTGGACAATCTTGATATCCGACAAACGATCGGGATGGAGAATCCTTGGGGCTATCGGAATAAAAGCAGTTTCCAGGTAGCACAAAAAAATGGCAAGGTCTTGGCGGGATTATATGGGATGAATTCCCACCAGCTCATTGATATTGAGCATTGTGCAGTCCAGCACTCCCAGACAAATGAAGCAGTTACAACGGTAAAAACGATTCTAGAGGATCTGCAAATCCCTATTTATAATGAAAAGACGAGAAAAGGAATTGTTAGAACCATTGTCGCCCGTGTTGGGGTGGAAACCGGTGAGTTGCAGGTAGTTCTAATTACCGCACAAAAAGAATTGCCTAAGAAGGAGTCTATTATTGGAGAAATACAACAAAGACTGCCAAAGGTAAAATCGATCGTTCAAAATATTAATGGTGAAAAAACTTCGCTTATTTTTGGCGAAGAAACTCTTGCTCTTTCCGGGGAAGAATTCATTCAGGAAACGTTAGGAGATTTACAATTTGAGTTATCAGCCAGAACGTTTTTTCAGTTGAATCCGATTCAAACCGTCAAGCTCTATGATGAGGTGAAAAAAGCCGCAGACTTAACAGGAAAAGAGAAGGTCCTTGATGCTTATTGTGGTGTTGGGACGATTGGATTATGGCTTGCTGACCAGGCAGCAGAGGTCCGCGGTATGGATGTTATCCCAGAATCCATTGATGATGCCAAGAAAAATGCCAAACGTCATGGGTTTACCAATACAAAATATGTCCCGGGTAAAGCGGAAGAAGTATTGCCAAAATGGGTCAAAAAAGGATGGAAACCGGATGTCATTGTTGTGGATCCACCCAGGACGGGATTAGACAACCAGCTCCTTCAAACCATTTTGCAGGTGAAACCAGAGAAGCTTATTTATGTTTCTTGTAATCCCTCTACCTTAGCAAAGGATATTCAAACTTTAAGCTCAAAATATGATGTTAAATATATTCAACCTGTGGATATGTTCCCTCATACGGCACACGTGGAGTGTATCTCGCAACTCATTTTAAAGAAAGGCAACTAACCCTTGTGGTTGTTGCCAATTCTTGTTGTATTCCTACTATTATATATGGTTAACTTTCACCCTTATTAATTCAATCAAAAAAACGCCCCACTGACATAAATTCAATCATCAGAGCGTTTTCGCCATAATTATAGATTCTCAATAAAAATTTTCCAAAAATACGCTTTTATATATTAATACTTTACTACACTGCTTGCTTGATTGTAGACAATCTCTTTTTTTCTCTCCAACGGTAAAACATTTTCATCAAAGGCATAATTAAAATAAAGATGAACAGTAGCCTGAACGTTTGGAACATCGAAACAAGCGAGACTTCTGCTTTAACTGCATCAGCTAATAATACCATTTGATCTAAGCCACCTGGGGCTGTGCTTAGAAAACTTGTAGCGAATGTTGTGTCTAATGCAAACGACATTAGGAAGCTTGAGCCGAATGTTAGGGCGATCAGTGCGAATGCGCTGAAAATGCCGCCTAAAAGTACACGTACTGGAAGCTTAATCATATGTGGCTTGAGCATTAAGCCAATATGGGCGCCGATTAGTAGTTGTGCGACGTCCATAAATATGCCAGGTACTTGTGGCATTGCGATTGGTGTTGTGAGTTGCAACGTAATTAACAAAATAATGGGTGTGATGAAAAATGCGACAGGCAAATGGATGCGTTTCATTAAATGTGAGCATACCCATGCAAGTGCTATTAATAATACTAAACTAATCGTTAGCTTCGCGTCAGTTGGCTGCTTACTTATTACTTGTCCAGCGACGATAAACGGTACGAAAACAACGACTAGTAAAAGCCGAATTACTTGAAAATAAGAAATAACGCCAATTTCTTGAACTTTTTCTTCTTCAGCAAATACGACGATTTGACCTAAACCGCCTGGGATAGCACCTAGTACAGCAGCTTTCATCGGGATTTTTGCCCATTTACTCGTTAAGTAAGCGATGCCGATTGAGCCACCGATTAAAATAACGTTTAGCGTTATCATGTAAAATAAAATTGAGTCCATCATGCCGAATAAATCGATGTTAAATTGTACACCTATTACCGTACCGACCATGACGACACCTAAATCACGCATTTGGCCGGACCATTTGAGCGGTCCTTTATAAACAAATTGGGCTAACATGATGACAACAATTGGGCCGAGCATCCATGGAATAGGGATGTGCAGCAGGCTAAAAATATAACCGCCAATTAAAGATAAAACTAACACCTTTAACATTGCCTTCAACAGTAACACCCCTTCCATAATAATATTCCTAACTACATCTATTACTTAAGAAACCACCAGCGTTCATCGTCATGAATACTGGTGGTTTACTTATTATGATTTCGCTAATACTTTTACTTGTACTTCACGATCTACGTCATCGCGGCGGCGATCACCCCAGTATGCCGAACCATTTTTCAAATATTCTTCATAAGTCCATTTTACTGGCTCCCAGTCTGGCTCAAAGATTAAGTAGCCGTTTGTAAAGATTTCAAGACGTAAGCCGCTTCCTGGGTCTTTTACGTAAATGTACATTGCTTGAGAAATACCATGTTTACCAGGACCAACGAATTGTACATCTGCTTCGCATAAAATGTCAGCAGCACGTAGTAAGTCTTGTGCGTTGTCTAACCAGTAAGCGATATGGTGCATTTCGTTTGGCTCTTTTGAACGTGATGTAGACATGATTGCTACGTCATGTACTAAGTTTGTTACTGATAACCAGCTTGCTACTTGTACATCGTCTGGATTTACGAAATATTCGCGTAGCTTGAAGCCTAATGCTTCGTGTAAATATTTTACAATCTCAGCGTTGTCGTGAGAAGTTTGTAAGTTTACATGATCGATACGGCGTGGAGATACACCTTTCGCCCAAGATTTATAAGTTTGGTTTTTAAGTACTGATTTACGAGATTCATCAGCAGGTGTTTTTTCCATATCGTAGTAAAGTTCAAATCGGTGCCCACTTGGTAATTCGAAGCGGATTGCTTCACCTTGCGCTACTTCTTCGCCTGCTTCTATCCAACGTACTTCTGTACCAGCATCTTCTAATAAATTTGCGAAAGTTGCTATGTCCTCGCGACGTTTTGTACGCCAGCCGATGTGATCGATGTAAGAAGTTTCACCAGCTGTAATTGATAATGTATGGTGTTCGAAGTCGCCCCAAGCTCGTAAGTAGTGTACGCCATCTACAACTTCTGTTTCTTCTAAGCCGATTGTGTCGCGGAAGAACCATAAAGATTTTTCAAGATCTGCTGACACTAAAGCTACGTGTCCTAATTTTGCAATTTCCGGTGCGTAATGAAATTTTTCCATTTATATTCACCTCATAATTAGTTGTTTTTTATATAAGAGGACATGTGAAATACGAATCCACTCTTTATAAATCACATTTTCGAATACAATATTACCCTTGAATGTTTGTATTAACGCCGAATAAATGTCTACCGTAACCTAAAATGCCGTCTTCATATAAAGAAGTAATGTGTGTTGCGATTGCCATTAAGTCACGAGTGAATAGCTCTACTGGGTGGCCCTTTAATAATGCGTGTCCACCTAAAGTAAGTAGTGATTTTACGCCGATTTGTGTAGACTTATCGATAATCTTTGCACGGATTGCTTTATATTTTGCTCCTTCGTATGGGCCACCTTTATCTGTTTCCATCATTGCGATGTATTCATTTAATAAACTTTTAGCAGAAAGCATTTCAAGCTTTAACTCCGAAAGTACGCGTTGGCTCGTAGGAGAATCTTTTTCGTTTATGCCAGAGAAGCGTACGCGACCTGCTGTATGCTTTTCGAATTCGTCAAGTACACGCTCTGCACCACCAACAGCCATCGCTGCGAACCCTACATAGAAGCCAGGGTAGAATGGTGTGTTGTAGTATAAGTAGTCTTGATCGAACTCTTCATACGGTGGTTGGCTCTTTTCGATAATTTTGCTAAAGCGTAAAATTGCATCAGGCTTAACGAAAACTTTATCCACGATTAATGTATTACTACCTGATCCACGAAGACCAAGCGAATCCCAAGTTTTCACAACTTCTAAGTCAGAAACTTTTAATAAAATACCTACACGCTCAGGTTCGTCGTTGTCTTCGAATTTCATAATTGCGCCAACGCCAACCCAATCGCAGTAATTGATACCGCTTACGAAGTTGTACTTACCTGAAACGATATAGCCGTCTTCAATTGGTTCTACTTTGCCGATTGGTGCAAATACGTCAGCTACGAAGCCGCCTTGGTTAATGACTTCATCGCGAATGTGTCTTGGATAGTAGCATACCCAAGAGTTGTGCACTGAGAAGAAGTATGTTAACCACGAAGCAGATAAGTTGTGGTAACCAACTGTACTTACCATATCAACGAACGTGCGCCAATCAAGTTGTGGATAGCCAAACTCTTTCGGTAAAATTAAACGATGAATTCCCTCCTCGCGGATAATATCCGCGATACGTGGAGAAATTGTCGAGTTTCGATCTGCTTCAATTGCTTCTAACTCTGCAGCTTCTCCGATACGCTTTGCTTTTTGCATAATTTCTTCATAAGTCGCTTTATTTTCAACTACTGTTACCATTTAATCATTCCTTTCCAAATAGTTTATTGTGCTATAATGGCTTGCTCTTTTTCCACTGCTAAAAAATCGATGACAAGTTTGTTTACGGTTTCTGGTTGGTCAGTTTGTGCTTGGTGACCGCAGTTTTCGATATATTCGAATTTAATGTTTGGTAATAATTTCTCAAGCTTATAACCTGTCTCAACTGGTGCAACAGAATCTTGGTTACCCCAAATGAATAGGCCAGGAATTTTTAATTTTGGAAATGCATCTTTAATGCAGTAACGATCCCAAAGCTTTGGTTCTTCATTCATTCTTGCTAAGTAAGCATCGAACGCTTGATTTGATTCTTTTACACCTGGGCGAGTTGCTGCATGATGGCGTAGTTGAATGAGTTCTTCAGGAATGACTGTGTCTTCACTTGAATTGCGATACATAAATTTACGTAACGATTCTTCTGTATAGTCGTAACCAATTACCTCTAAGAATGAACGCAGCTTTCTTTCGGGTACTTCTTGCATCGCTTGATAAATTGTATTACTGCCGATGTAAACAACCTTATTTACTTTTTCAGGGTGGTCAATTGCATATTTAGCTGCAACGTAAGCTCCTTGTGAGTTGCCGACAAGTGATACTTCATCTAGGCATAATGCTTCAATAAAGTCATGTACATGGTCCACTAAGCTTTGATGGCCAAGTACCGGCCATGCGTGGGGGCGTGCATCTGTAAAGCCCATTGATAGTTGGTCTACTGCGTATGCGCGGAAGCCAGCTTTTGCTAATGCAGGTAACATAAAACGCCAACCCGCTGCGCCGCAAGCACCAGGTCCTGCACCATGTAGTAAAATTACAGCAGGTCCTTCTGTTCCGGCCCAGGAATAATGTGTACGTACACCATTTGCTAATACATAACTGTTATGAAATCCTTCAAAAACTGTCATTGGTTTGCCTCCTTGTATTGGCTGTTATTTTCTGTTTTGAGTATAACTGTTAAAAATTTTAAACGTCATAGCGATTTTTATTGAATAAATAGTAATAATCTTTAAAATTTATTGAAAAATAAATTTCTTTTTTGTAATATGGGGAATAGAAATCAAAGGGGATGTGATTTAATGAGTGAAATTGCATTTGATTCTAGTGAAGCGAAAAATATTTTAATGTCGGCAAATGCCTTCCACACATTAAAAAGCAATTTATTTAACAACATTGGCTCTCATAAAACGAAAGGCTTTTTATTCCGATTTGGCAAAGAGTTTGGGATGGAATCAGCAAAAAATATGCTTCAAAACAAAAACTCGATGAATCCTGTCGGTAAAAGACATTCGCGCTTAGGTCATGTAAAAGATGTTATTTTCATGGGGGAAATTGTGCGTCATCCGGACGGCACGATTGAATGTATCGATACGTGGGGACAATGGGTAGAATCATTCGAAGCAGCATTACACCTTAAAAATTACGGTTTAGCAAATGAATGTGTTTGTCATATGTTATGCGGTTTTGCGAGTGGTGCATTGACATATGAGTTTGGCGAGTCAATTATTGCCGTTGAGTACAAGTGCGTCGCAAAGGGTGACCCATGCTGCGAGTTTAAAGTGCGTTTGGAGCGCGATTGGCTCAAAGAGAAGAAGGATCTTATTCACCTTTATCAAAACGACAACATTCTATCCGAGCTTGAAATGACATATGATGCACTTTTGCATCATAAGCAAATGCTCGAAAAAATTTCGATATTTCAGGGTCAACTCACAGAAAAAGTAACAGATAAGCATTCGCTGGATGAAATTGTGCAGGCTGCGTTTGAGCTGTTGAACATCCCGATTTTGATTGAGGATAATCACGGCACTCCGTTAAGTCAAACGGGTTTAACGGAAGAACAGCAGCAATTAATAAAAAAAAATAAGGCGAAATTATCGCATTTTGTCGATAAGCACAACGTTTCGCATTACAAAGGCGATAATTATTGGAAGTTGACGGCACCTGTTCTTATTAATAAAAAAAGTTATGCCACTTGTTCGTTTTTTTACTTTGATGAAAAGCATATGGATGAAAACGACCACTTATTTCTAGAGAGTATTTCAACGGTCGTGGCGTTATGCATTTTATACGAGGAGGCACAGTTTGAAGAGCAACAACGTATGCGCAGTTCACTATTAGAGCGCTTAATTCATAATCGAAATATTAAAGATATCGAATCTTATTATAAATTCTTACCGTTTAAACTTCAGCCGCCGTTTTCTACAGGTATTATTAGTGTGAAAAAGAAAAAGAAAAATCACGAAATTATTGACATTCATGACCAGCTAACAGAGCTGTCTAAGTTGGCAAAAGAGTCGGATTTACCTTGTATTTTTGCAGTACTCGGGGAAGAAATTGCTCTCCTTAACTCGCTAAATAGCGATAAACAAGGTTGGCAAAAGAAAATCATGAAAATTTTTCAAAGGATGGAAGATAAAAATAACAATTATAAATATTCAATCGGGCTTAGCGGAACATTTAGCAACTTTAAAGATTTCGAACGTTCTCTGCAAGAGGCGCGTGTCGCACAGCGCTTCCCTAACCAAAAGCTGCTAACAAATTATGAAGATTTAGGAATGCTTGGCGATATTGTAAGGAACATGAGCATTGAGCAGCTGCATGAAATGGCGAAAAAGACGTTAAAAGACTTATACAATTTCGATGATCCACGTAAAAAAGAATTGTTGCACACGCTTTACGTCTATTTATTAAATAGCCAACGTTTAAAAGAAACGATGGATGAGTTGACGTTATCAATCGGCGGTATCCAATATCGGATAAAGCAAATTGAGGAACAGCTGCAAATTTCACTAAAAAACGCTTCAACAGCAGCGTATACTTTATTAGTTATTCAGGCGCTAATATTGTCGGATAGCTTAAATTTCGAGGAATTTGCACGATAATAAACAAAATATATTTAACTGAAATACTTAAATGTTTTACTAATTGTTTGAGGCATACGCCAAAATGGAAACGGTTTCTTAGTGAATATCATTATTTAACAAAAAAGACTGTGGACAAACCCCCTTTTCCTGAGGTTGTCTACAGTCAAATACATTTTTTCTTAAGGGATAAACCTATGTTGAATTTTATTGCTCAAGAACAACGTCTAAATTCCTCTGCTCTTTTTCAGCAGCACGACTTGCATCTTCTTTTTCAGTTGCTGTAATTTTGAATTTACGCGTAGCTAATAACACTATTGCAGATACAACGTATAAACTAACGATAACTAACACCCCTGAGTTGAAGCCAGAGCGAACGTCATCACCTGCAAGTGTAATTAAGTAACCAGTAATCCATGGACCGATTATACCAGCCATACTTGCAATAGACAATGAAATACCTGTTACACTACCTACTAAGTTTTTCGGAATGATCAACGTTTTAATCGTGGTATTTAACGGTAATAAGCTTGTGTTCATAACTAAGCCCAAACCTAAGAAAATACATGCTAAAACTGGTGAAGAGATAATGGTTGTCATTGCGTAAGAGGCCGCACCAACAAGTAATACTGTAACTAACACACGGTCATATGATTTGATAAGACTTTTATTTTTCTTGAATAAGACGTCTGTAAATTTACCTGCACAAATTGCGAATACTGTACCTGTAATACCCATTCCAGCGAATATTAAGCTCATACTTTGTGGCTCAAGACCAACGATTTTTGTTAAGTAAGTTGGTGCCCATGTAAGAACCCAAGTTGTAATCCACATTGATACGAAACCTACAAGGAAAATTGATAATACATACGGGTTGATGAGTACTTTTAAAATATACTTGAACGGTACTTCCCTGTTAGAAGCTAAAGATTTTACGTCTTCGACCAGGGGTTGTTTTGGCTCCTCTCTCATAAAGAAGAAGAAGAGTGCCCATGCAAAGCTTACTAACCCTAACAATGCGAAAGTATGTTGCCAGCCTAAGTTTGTAATCCCCATAACTAAAAGTGGTGCAGCTAAATATGTACCAACTGTTGTACCAGAAGTCATAATAGCTGTAGCGACACCACGCTGTGCACTAGTGAACCATCGTGCAAGGTGTACTAAGCACAAACCGAGCGTACCACCCTCGAAGAAACCTAAGACAACACGCAGTAAGATTAAGTGTGTTAACGTTTCTACAAAATAAGCGCTTGCTAATGAAATAGTCCATCCAATAGCAATCATCATTAATAAATATTTTGAGTTGAAGCGATACGTTAATGTACCTAAAATAATACTTCCGACAGCGTATGCGGCGAAGAAGCTACTTCCCACTAAACCAAACTGATCGTAAGATAAATTTAGTTCAGACATGATTGGTTCTGCGGCTAATCCTAAAACTGATTTATCTGTATAGTTTAAAACAGATAGCAAGAATAGAAATCCTAATACAACCCAACGCATGTAAAATCCCCCTTGTATTACCGTATTTCCCCATCCACATCATTTCGCAATTAAATTGTTGAACTCTTCCGAAATCTCTCAAGATAATTTCAAATCTCCGTTTTCTCCTAAGCTCTTGTTAGCGTTTTCAAAAAATATTTGGATCATTTCACACCTCCTTTTGTTTTGCAAGAAACGCATATTTAAAAAAAATAATAGTGTCTTATCGGAAAATTCGGAGTATGAATCTTCCATGAAAAGAATTCTATTTGAAAAAAAAGAGATTGACAAGAAAAAAAAGATTGATATTAATTTGTCTTTAACAGAGAACAAAAAAGAAGTAACAAAATTTCAATTCCAAAAAGTTAAATTTTTTGACATTATGATATATTGATAAATCTGATTTTTTCTTACAAATTTATCAAAAAAAATTCCAATATGGTTTCGTGTAAATTTTTATTGTTTTCATCCGAATTTTCAATAAAAAATACCATGATAATTTTTAATAGACTTAATTATGATTAAATCATTCGATTAAGTATTGGAGGAATTGGGATGGATGATCGTTTATTTAGAGATGCTATGGGAAAGTTTGCCACAGGCGTGACAGTTCTTTTAACTGAAAACGAGGGAGAAACACATGGAATGACAGCAAACGGTTTCATGTCAGTATCATTGGATCCGAAGCTTGTCTTAATTTCAATTGGGCATAAAGCAAAATTTTTAGAGAAAGTTTCACAATCTAAAAAATATACAGTAAATATTTTAGCGGAAGACCAAGAGCATTATTCAAGACATTTCGCTGGGAAACCTGGTGAAACAGTAGAATTTGAAACGTTAGCTGAGCTGCCAGTATTAAAGGGGGCTATCACTCAAATTGCATGTGAAGTCGTATCAGAACATATAGAAGGTGACCATACATTATTCATTGGTAAAGTAGTAGATTTACGTCTTGAGGATAACGATCCGTTATTGTTCTTCAGTGGTAAATATCGTCAATTGACTGAGGTAGAAACAGTTAAGTCATAAAAGGAGTATTGTCTATGAATATTCAGATAATAGCTGAAGCATTGCTTGAAGCAGAACGTACGAAACAACCAATTGCACCTTTAACCGAAACCTATGAAAATATTACAGTTGCTGATGCTTATGCAGTGCAATTAGCGCAAATTCGTCAAAAAATTGACACAGGGGCGACAGTACAAGGGCTAAAAATTGGGTTAACAAGTAAAGCAATGCAAGAAATGTTGAATGTATATACACCAGACTACGGATTTATTTTAGATACGATGGTATATGACGAGGCAGATGGTTTAGTTGCTGATTCCTTTATTCAACCAAAGGTGGAATTTGAGATCGCATTTGTTTTCAAAAAAGAGTTAAAAGGGCCAAAAGTGACGGTGCAAGATGTAATCGATGCAACGGCTTATGTTGTACCAGCAGTAGAAGTAATCGATAGCCGTATCGCGAATTGGAAAATAAAATTCGAGGATACAGTGGCAGACAATGGTTCTTCAGCAGGTGCGATTTTAGGTGAAAAGCGTACACTACTTAAAGATATTGAAGACATTACAAATATTCCAATGATTGTGAAGAAAAATGGTGAATTTTTAGACGAAGCAACGAGCTCGGCCGTGTTAGGTAACCCACTCAATGCGGTTGTTTGGTTAGCAAATGAAGTGGGTGCGTATGGCATTTCTATCGAGCCAGGCATGTTTGTTTTATCAGGAGCACTATCAAAAGCTGTTATCTTTGAAACAGGCGATGAACTCGAAGTTGACTTCGGTATACTCGGGAAAGTAAACGTTAACATTTTGAAGGAAGTGATGAAAAAATAAAAAAGCTTAAAGTAGGGATTATTGGATTAGGAAATATAGGGACGGACCTAATGTTTAAAATTGAGCAAGTCCAGTATTAAATGTGTGGTTATGATAGGGATTGCATCCGAATTCCGATGGTTTAAAACGTGCGAAAAATCGCGGTTATGAAATTATTTCAAACGGGATTGACGGCTTGATGGAACGTCTTAATTTAGTCGATATCGTATATAACGCGACAAGTGCACATGCAAATAAGCATAATAGTGATTTATTAACAGCTGCAAATAAAACAGTAATTGAACGGGACCTTTTAATAAAAATCGGACAAATGAAAGTTGTTTGGTGGACAAGAAGATTTAATTTATGAAGTAGCACAAAATTTAGCAAGATAAAAGAAAAAGGAGAGAATCGCAATGAAGGTAATCTATGTGAATGCTAATAACTTACAAGAGATTAGACAATCATCTCCTAATGTAGCAATGGCGCTTGGTTATTTTGATGGTGTGCATTTAGGGCATCAAAAGGTAATTCAAACAGCTAAAGAAAAAGCAAAGGCACAAAATTTATCACTAGCGGTTCTCTCTTTTTTCCCGCATCCAAAAAGTGTGTTATTTTCGGACATAGAAATCTCATATCTAGAGCCACTAGAACAAAAAGTTGAAAAGTTAGAAAGGCTTGAAGTGGATATTTTTTATATCGTAGAATTTACAAAGGAATTAGCTAAAGTAGAAGCGAACGATTTTTTAGATGATTATATTATAGGTTTGAATGCTAAGGAAATTATTTGCGGCTTCGACTATACATATGGGGCAAAAGCAAGTGGTACTGTTAAAACACTGGCAGTTTATGCGGCTACACAGCAAGTAGGTCTAACTGTTGTCGAGGAGCTAAAGTGGAATAATCAAAAAATTAGTTCAACTTTGATTCGGAAGCACTTAACAGAACGAAAGCTTATTGAATTACCCAATTTATTGGGAGGCTTTTATAAAACTAAGTATTGTCAAAAGAATGGTATACTACCGAATTATTCGTTACCGAATGTAGGTAGTTATAAAGTATTGATTGAAGATCGACATTCTTTTATTGAGTGTGTTGCGACTGTAAAGTGTAAAAAATATATTCAGATTCATCATGAAATGTCCACACTACCGAATTTATTAACGATACAATGGGTTGATCGATTCAGAACAATACCAAGCTGATTATTTAGCCTTTGATTTTACGTTGATAGTAGTTCATTTCCCCAATCATTATCTTTCAGAAAATATTAGTTATCGGAGTATTTCATCTGTACAATCATCTTCTAAAAATTCTATATTTAGACTTTGATCGGAGCATATTCAATGATTCTTGTTGTTCTTGTTGTTGTTTAGCTATCTCCTTTATGACGGAACTAATTGCCATAATGACACCTCTTAAAATGTTATTTTTTAAATTTTTTGTAAAGCTATCCGCTGAACCTTGAAACTTCAAGGTTCAGCAGTAAAAGTAAACTTATTCCCTACTGAAGTCAGCCTCTTGTAATGGAACCATTTTTGATTTTTTAACAATTTTATAGCCAAAATATCCAAGCAAAAATAAAGGTAGTCCAATATAAGAAACGAGAATTCCATACCAGTCGATTTTTCCACCGGAAAATGCCCCATAATTCGTTCCTAGCATTGCTATTAAACATAATATGGTCGCCAGAATTGGTCCTAATGGGAACCATTTTGAAATATATGGAAGTGCATGAATGTCTCTGCCTTGAGCAATGTATGCTTTTCGGAATCGTAAGTGTGCAACAGAAATACTTAACCAAGATAGATAACCTGATAAACCAGCAGCATTTAATAACCATGAATAAACGGTTCCGTCTCCAAAGAGAGAAGTGAGGAAACAAAGCATTCCTACAAACGTAGTAGCAACTAAAGCGCTTACAGGAACGCCCCCATTATTTACTCTTTTTAAGAATGACGGTGCTTTACCTTCTTTTCCGAGAACCCATAGGGTTCGTGAACCAACATATAAAGCTGAGTTCCCTGCTGATAAAACAGAGGTAAGAATGACAGCATTCATAGCAGATGCGGCAAATGCCAGCCCGGCATGTTTAAAAACAAGAGTAAATGGGCTAACGGCAATGTTTGTAAGATCGGAACTTAATAAATTTGGATCTTTATAGCTAATTAAGCATCCGATGATGAATATAGCTAAAACATAGAATAAAAGAATTCGCCAGAAAATTTGCTTAATCGCTTTAGGGATATTTTTTTCAGGGTTTTCACTTTCACCTGCGGCCACCCCAACGTATTCAGTTCCTTGAAAGGCAAAACCGACTACCATAAATACACTGAAAATAGATAAAAGCCCGCCCTTAAATGGTGCTTCTCCTAATTTTAAATTTCCAAATCCACCAGTATGACCACTCATGATTTTAAAAATCATCAGTATTCCTACAACAATAAAAATGATGATGGCGACAACCTTGATAATCGAAAACCAAAATTCAGATTCACCATAACCCTTTACAGATAGTACATTTAGACCAAATATGATCACCAAAAAGGTTGCACTCCAGACAATACTTGGAATAGTAGGCAGCCAGTATTTCATAATTAAGGAAGCAGACGATAATTCAAGTGCCAGAATAACCGCATTGTTATACCAATAATTCCAGCCGACTGCGAACCCTAAGGCTGGGTCAACAAATCTTGATGTATACGTACTGAATGAACCTGAAATTGGTATAAATGCGGCCATTTCCGCGAGGCTGGTCATGATAAAATAAACCATGATCCCCGCAATAAGATAAGCCGCAATCGCACCTCCAGGACCTGCATCATGAATGGTAGTACCGCTTGCCAAAAAAAGCCCTGTTCCAATCGTTCCTCCGATGGCTATCATCGAAAGATGTCTTGTCTTTAATTTCCTTTCTAGGTGTTCGTGTTTTTCTTCAGGGTTTGTCTGCTGAGTTTTTCGTTTTAGTGCCGTATTTTGCATAAAACACCTCTTTTTTAGCATTTATTTGATCAATCATTCTGTTTACAACAATTATTAAAATACAAATAGACACAAGTGGGAGAACTCTTTATAGAACTGTTTACTCGATACTGAGGAGCCCGGGTATAGTTTCATCACTATTCCCGGGGCTGGCTCCTTATGAACTTTAAGAATTATCCAATCTTTCAGAGATTTGTTAAGTAATATTTATTTTATAAAGTCCAATTGCTTGAGGGCTTTAAGATCCATTGTTCTTAGTCCTTCAGCAGCTTTTTCAATATCTTTTGAGAATATGCGATCCTTTTTAATTGAAGGAACCATTTCTCTTCCTTTTTCATAAAGCAGCTTTGTTTGGCTCGCCATTTTTTCAACACCACGGTATTCAACCGCTTGCATCGCACAAATCAACTCAATAGCCAGGACTCTTCTTGTATTCTGTATAATTTGATGTGCATGCCTTGAAGCGATTGTTCCCATGCTCACATGATCTTCTTGATTGGCGGATGATGGAATTGAATCAACACTTGCTGGATGCGCCAACGTTTTGTTTTCTGATACAAGAGAAGCGGCTACATATTGCATAATCATAGCACCTGATTGCAGGCCTGGCTCTGGGCTTAAAAATGGCGGTAAATCATTTAACTGTGGATTGACTAATCGTTCAATCCGTCTTTCGGAAATATTTGCCATTTCTGCGGCAGCAATCTTCATAAAATCCATCGCAAAAGCGATTGGCTGGCCATGGAAATTACCGCCAGATATTACTTTTTCACCGTCATTAAAAATTAATGGATTATCTGTTGCTGCGTTCATTTCGATTTCCAGTTTTTCTTTAACATAATCAAGTGCTTGCCATGTAGCACCCTGAACTTGCGGGATGCAGCGAAGAGAATAAGGATCCTGAACTCGCAATTCCCCTTGCTGTGATGTCAATTTACTATCGCTTAAGTACCCACGGATACGTGCTGCTGTATCAATTTGCTGTTGATAGCCCCTTGCTATATGAATCTCTTCAGCAAAGGCATCAATAATCCCATTTAATCCTTCAATCGTCATGGAGGAAATTAATTCACTTTGGAATGCAAGTTGTTCCGCCTCAAGATAGCCGACAACTCCCATAGCTGTCATTGCCTGGGTTCCATTAATCAGAGCAAGGCCTTCCTTTGCTTCAAGTGTAACCGGAAAAATTCCTTCTTGCTGAAAAGCTTCAAGTGAAGGTACTCGATTTCCTTTGTAGAAAACTTCGCCTTCACCGATTAGGGCTAATGCTAAATGTGAAAGCGGTGCCAAATCTCCGCTTGCTCCAAGAGAACCTTGCTGCGGAATGACAGGGATAATATCTTTGTTTACCAAATCTATTAATCTTTCGATAACAAGCGGTCTAATTCCGGAATAGCCTTTTAAAAGGGCATTAGCACGGAGTAGAACCATTGCTTTTGCTACAACCTCGGGAAAAGGATCACCTACTCCACATGCGTGCGAGCGAATTAGATTAAGCTGAAGATCTTGAACATATTCTTTATTAATGAGAACATCACTAAATTTACCAAACCCTGTGGTAATCCCATAGACGACTCTGGATTCTGAAACGATTTTTTCTACTGCTTCCCGGCTTTTTGCGGCAGCTTTCATACTCTTTTCTGAAGCGCAGATCTTTTGCTTTCCGTATAAAACTTCCTTCATTTGTTCAAGTGTTAAACTTTGCCCTGTCAATGTAATCATTTTTTTCTCTCCTCTATCACTTTAGTAGAATAAAGAAAGAGGCTGGATTCCGATTTTTTTAAAATTGGAGTCCAGCCTCTTTTAAATCATTGATTAAATTTTGTTGTGTTTTTTTACGCAGCCTCTGTTTCATCGGTTTTCCACCCCTTCCTATTGTTAATCCTATTGCTATGAAAATAATTCTATTTTGCAGCATCTATATTTGTCAATATATTTTTCTGAATTTTAGTACAATATCACTTTAGCACAATAATAAATGAAAGGCGTAAAACCTGCCAATCTAAATAATACTGATTTAGACAATCAATATTTTGTTGTATACTCGATTGAAGAGGGGGGACGAAATGTGGAAGGAAAATGGCTGATTGCTGACCGAGATTTAAACGAACGAGAAGGATTAAAATGGCTGTTAAAGACATCTTCCATTCCTGTTGATAACATCTTTTTAGCCTCTAATTTTCAGGAGTTTATCATGTTGTTTGAACAAAAAAATCCTGATATTGTCTTAATGGAACTCGATATGATTGCAAATGAGGAATGGTCAACCTTCCGTGATTTGATCCAGATTTATGGTCCTATATTGCTGCTGACCAGTGCAGAAGCAACATTTGAAAAAGCCAGATTAGCCATTGACCTGCAGGCATTGGACTTAATGATTAAGCCCTTTTCAACAACCAAGGTTAAAACTGCTTATCAATCTGCAGCAAGGCGACTGGGCAAAAATAAGCATGAACATGGAAGTTTACACTCAAATTCCAATAAAGACATAACATATGAATCTTTATTTATCTCTTCTTATTCAACTAATTCCGAGAATTTGAAACTAGCTGCATTTCAATCTGAAAATAAAGATCAGGTTGGAACACTCTATTCCTTTTTAGCTGAATACTCATTTAAAGACTTACATGGCGTTTTCGCTTTAAGTGATCTGGTTATCCTTTTGTTCAAGGAAAAATGCCTTGATTTAAAAGAGCAATGTCAAAAAGCAATTAGAAAGTGGGAAGAGGATTTTTCTGAGTCACTGGCAATCGTGATCGATACGGGAAAATCATTAGGCCTGAATCTCCATGAGAAGTATCTTCAAACCAGGAAAATGTTGGAATTCACCTATTATAAAGGGTATCGACAGGTCTTTGAGTTTGACTATTCTTCAGATTGGGCGTATATTGACCCATTTTTAACGCCTCCAGAACAAAGGGATTGGATTGACATGCTTTCAAACCTGCAGTTAGATAAAATTAAAAAATGGCTTTATGATGAATTTTTACAACTTAAAGATCCGTTCCCTGATCCGGGATTAGTTAGGATACGGCTTACAAGTATCCTTGCTCAAATAAGAAGATTTATGAGAACGTACAATTTGATTGAGGACGAAATTTATGAATGGGAATATCGGGATATTTTCAATTCGATTTTGTATGATGCCGTTCTTTACCGCACAGTCCAAAATCTTATTTTATTTATACAAAAGATCGTTTTCGGGGCAGAGATGAATTCCAGAAAGTATAAACAGGATCCCATTGAGCGAGGCATATCGTTTTTGGAAACAAATTTTGCTCAAGTTGATTTGAAGCTTGATGATGTTGCACAATTCGTGGATAGGAATCCATCCTATTTCAGTCATCTGCTGATTGCAAAAACGAGTAAAGGGTTTTCTGAGATACTATCCGGAATAAGGATGAAAGAAGCGAAACGGTTATTAACAGAAACAAGCAAGCCTATTAAAGAAATTTCACTGCTCGTTGGCTACCAAAATGCAAACTATTTTAGCAGGAGCTTTAAAGAAATGAACGGGGTTTCCCCAAAAGAATTTAGGTTAACAAACACACATCAAATAAAAGGAGAAATGACCCAGTCACAGGACTGAGTCATTTTTTTTGATAAAAAACTAAAAAAAATGCTATTTATCTAATGAAATCATCTTTTTTGCTATTCTTATTTATAGGACAAGCATCATTTTCAAAAATAATTATCACCTTTCTATTCACTGGATGATTTTTTTTAAAAGAATCACAATTTAGAATTGCAAGTATAGAAAACATATTTTAGGAGAGTGGATTTTATGGAAACTAATACAGCTGGCAAAAGAGTTATTACAAATTA
>Ga0209796_10000604_pt1 | contig 20986 bp, 26 predicted proteins | sample AgamicOrSfrz_FD_187167 | JGI IMG/M metagenome (GOLD analysis project Ga0209796, IMG submission 187167) | Agave microbial communities from Guanajuato, Mexico - Or.Sf.rz (SPAdes) (version 2) | ecosystem: Host-associated > Plants > Phyllosphere > Phylloplane/Leaf | place: Guanajuato, Mexico...
CTTGCAGCCATCTCCGTGTTCGGTACCCACGGCGACTTGCTGGCGAGCAGCCGCTTTTTCCCGGTGCCGCCAATTTCCATCGCCGGACGCGAAGACTTTCGAGGGGCATTGGCGTCAGCGCCCGCTCCCTACTTCTCCCGGCCGTTATCCGGCAAAGTTATGCAGTCCGACATTTTCACGACAAACATGGCACGGGTCGGGAAGGACGGAGTTTTGCTCGGCGTTGTATCCATCGCGCTCAAGCGGCAGTATTTCAGCGAATTCTATGCGGACTTGACCAATTCCAACCCGGCATTACTCGTTGGACTGTATCGGCAGGACGGGACCATTCTGGCTAGACTTCCGGACGTCGGGACCTTGAGCAATCCCGCGCCAGATACTCCCTTTACGATTGCGCTTGGACAGGCGGTGAAAGTTGGCCGGGTCAATATGGTCTCCACGGTTGACGGTGTCGAGAGAATCCTATCGTTCCGGCGCGTCGGAAGGTACCCGCTGTACGTCGCGAGCGGCTATTCCACGGCGGCAATACACGAGCAATGGCGCAAACACTTCATGGTCGTCGCGATGTTCGCGCTTGTCCCGTGCATCGCGCTCTGGTCACTGATTGTTTTCTCGCATCGTCAACTGCGAACCGAGGAAGCGGCATGGAATCACTGGAAAGCGGAGTGGGTACGGCGAGCGTCCGCTGAAGCCTCGAGCCGGCAGCTACGGCGCATGGGCGCGCTGGGAAATCTGGTGGCGCGAGTGGCCCACGATTTCAACAACCTGCTGATGGTGGTAGCCGCAAATATGGAACTAGCGACGCGAAAGAACTATACGAACGTTGAGAAGGAGGTTACTGCTGTAAAGCGAGCGACAATCGGAGCGGAACAACTTGCCCGTAGACTTATGAGCGTCGCACGTAAGCAGCCGCTGAAGCATGAAGTCGTTGACCTTGCCACATGGTTTGGGAGTGCCAGAGACATCATACGCACGGCCCTTACCGAGAAAATCGAGATGACCATGGACGTCGCGCCAGATACTGGGTTGGTCAAGGTGGACGCCACCGAGCTCGAGTCTGCGATTCTCAACATTGCGGTCAATGCGAGGGATGCAATGCCGGATGGAGGGCATTTCTCTATCCGATGCTCGAATATTCACCTGAGAGCACTCGAAACCAGACTGCCCGCTGGAGAATACGTGCTTATAGCGCTTTCCGATGACGGGCACGGGATGCCCCCCGTCGTGAGAGAGCACGCGTTTGAGCCGCTTTTTACGACCAAAGCACTTGGCGCCGGCACCGGTCTTGGTCTCGCGCAGGTATTGGCCACGTGCGAGCAATCAGGTGGCACTGCGATGATAGAGAGCGGCGCTGGCAGAGGAACAACTCTCAAACTTTTCTTGCCTCGTTACAAAGGTACAGAAAGTTTTGCTCAACCGGTGTCGCAGGTACCAGCCGCTGCGACTGCGTCCAGGCGCCAGCACGTGCTCGTCGTAGAAGACAACCCGGAAGTGGCCGCCGGAATTTGCGCCGTTCTGGAAGTGCTCGGATGCACGGTACGGCACGCAATGACGGCCGATGATGCGCTTGAAGTGCTCGTCCAGGGCACCGCGTTCGACTTCATACTTTCGGACGTGCATCTGCCCGGAAAGATGAGCGGCATTGACTTTGCGGAACACGTGCGGAGTAGATGGCCGGCGCAGAAGATTGCCCTGATGACTGGCTACGCTGACGAACTGGAACGCGCGAAGCTCGGCGGAATCATCGTCCTGGCAAAGCCTTTCAATATCGACGAACTGGCTTTGCTGATGAGCGACAGTTTTGCCCTCGCCCAGCCATAGCCAGCGAACCCGTCCCCTTCGTGAGTGCTGTAATGATTGCTTTTGCGAACTGCTGCAGACGCGCCCGCCCCGGTTCTCCGCTGCCTGCGGCAGCACCACACCAAAAAACAGTGCCGTCCAGCATGTCGCTTGATGTCCCATTGACTCTTCCTCGGGAGAGGATGTTAAAGACATATGTACGAACCGGGTTTCAGTCTTTGAGGGGCCGGCCATTTAACATTGCCGAACCTGCATCGCACCCAGCGATGCGGGTGAGCCATATCCCAGACCGGCCCCAATGGCCACGGCAAACGTCATGCCGATGGAGTTCCAATGGCATGTTCGCGTGGATTCGCAAACCGCCGGGAAAAGCATTTTCGATGTCGCCCTCCACCACAGCCTTGACTGCCATGACCGGTCCGGCATGAGAGTCGGCAAGCCGGGTGCAATGCGCCGCAAGGCCGGTCGGCGCTTCCACCCAAACTTACCGCGTCCAAGCGCTTACTGAGGTGGGCGACCGCACGAATGCAATCGGCCGGTCGCCTTTAGTTCATCGCCGGTCTCGGCAGCCGCAATTTACAACTGCGCGCGACACGCGCCCGGAACCTGGACAGGCCGGTGCGTCCGCGCGCCGACCCGCCCCCCCGGCCAGCAGCTCGGCCGACAGAGTTCTGATAGCCGGGCGCGAGGATACGGCGAAAGCGGGAGAGCTACTCCGACTGCAAAGACAGGCATGCGCCGACGATAAAAGGGAGCTGCTGCAATGCAACAAATTCATTGAAAGCTCAACCCCTCGAAAGTCAACTGAGCCCCTGTTTGCAGTACGGCAGCGCAAGTCTTCCGAACTAGTCCCTCTGTGCTCGGCAGCACACCAACCGTGGTCGGCTCCAAGATGGGCGTCGTCAGGGCCACCGGTTGTTGCATCTGGATGTAGTGAAGGCTACTGCGTCAACTGCGCAGAAGTTCATCGGCGTCGAATGGCATGCAAGAACCGGGATCCCGTTCGACGGGCCCGCTCAAGTTCATCAGCTTCGCTTGTCATGAGCGCGACGGTCTGCTGGGAGACATTTCTTTTTATCCACTCGGCAAGATCAATGGCATTCATCGCCCCGGCGTCTGGACGTTGGACAGGACGAGAGCGTATTCCCTTCCTGACTGCGGTTTAGAAGAGCAGCGGCAGGCGGTGCCGGAGGCCGCCACGCGCCGGAGCATTGACGTAACCGTCCGGGTTCGCTTAACCAGGCATCTGCCGAACCCATTCGTCGACGGCCCGGCCGTCCAAAATGGAGTTCTGCGGATCGCGATACCGGTTGACCACCGGTTACACAGGGTGGGGATTTTTACTTCGAAATTATGAGGAAGTTACGGGCGGCATTGACAGACGCCCGCCGAGCCGTCCCTTGGCGATGTCCCGCCGGACCGTGAACCGCCGCAGGGACGCGCAACGGCGTGAACACTGCCGGACTGGCCCGGATGAGCAAAGATTTGTCCATGGCGGCTGGTATCTCACCGGGGAACACGTCCCATCGTCGCGCCCGCTTTGGACACAAGTGCTGCCCCGCTAACCCTCGAGGAAGGCGCCAAGATTGCGACATGCCCCTGATATGCAGGTCACCACCCAGGCAATGTCCACGGTACTCATTTGTGACGACGGCCTTGATAACCTTTCGGCCAGTTGGCCCCGGAAAGCGGCGTTCAGCACGTCTTACTTGCGGGAAACGGGGCCGACGGATAGCACAAGGTTGTCCGCGAACTACTCCACGATGAGCCGGAGCGCCCCGCTGCTGTCATTTGAGTTTGCCCGCAAAAATGGATCCCTTGCTGTGATAAGGCGCCATGCCGCGAGGTGCAGGACGGCATGCCACCAGCCCTCGCGCGCTGCTCCCTCAGGCTCTGACCGCAGTTTCCCCCCGGAATAGTCAGGGTTCTGCGTCGATCCTCAAGGACCGGCCTTTTTCATCCGTCACGGAAGGCAGCGCGGCGCGCGCGGTGCGCGACAGAGTTCCCTGCGGGTTCTTCGATGCTGTTTCAAGGTCGTGTGACCGGCTATCCCGGCCACGGACGCTGCGACGGGTCCCGCTTGACGGCGCTCCGATGCGCGTGCCTGTTGTCGAGGACGACCAAAATGCGGCGCTTGCCATGGCCGCTTACCTGTCGCTCGAAAATATCGAGGCCCGGGCGGTTTCCGGCGGAATGGAGGCGATTGACACGGGCCGCGAGTGGGCGCCCCATGTGATCCTGATGGACATCTGGATGCCCAATTTCAACGGCTTCTAGGTGGCCCGCGCGCTGCGACAGGACGCGCGTACCGGCGCAATCGCGCTTATTGCGCATACCGCGCTGGACGAGGCTGAGGTGCACCGCAAGGTCACCGGGGACGAATTCGACGGCTATGCGCAGAAAGGCTGGCCGCCCGGCCAGCTGCTCACGCTGATCACCGCGCTCGTCCGATAACTGCCTGCCGCGGCAGGCTCACTGTGAAGACCGTCTCCTTGTCATCCGATCGCACCTCGATCGTGCCGCTGTGCGCCGAGACAATCTCACGGGCGATATACAGTCCGAGCCCGAGATTGAAGCCTTTGCGGGCGCCGGCCTCCGGGCCGCGCTGGAGCGGATCGAATATCCTTGGCAGCAGCGCTGGCTCGATGGCAGGACCTGCATTTCTGACCTCGAACCGGACCTGCGTCTTGTCGCCGGTCATCACCACTCGCACCGGCATGTCATGCGCACAATACCTGATCGCATTCACAACGAGGTTGGCCAGCACCTGCTGCAGGCGTGGACCGTCCCACACCCCCGGCAGGCTGACGGGCGCCTCCAGCACGATCTGGCAGTCGGGATGAGCCGCACGCAACTGGTCCGTTTCATCGGCAAACACGGCAGCAAGGTCAATCTCGGTCGGCGTGATCCTTATCCCCAGACCCAGCTCGGTCCGATTGAGATCGGACAGATCGTCGAGCAGCGCCTGCATCCGGGCACCGGTCCGGATCAGACGGTTCGCGGCTGCCGATACACCGTCGCCAGCCTTCATGCTTGCAAGCAATGAAGCCGTCGCCTGGAGCGTCTGCAGCGGGCTGCGCATGTCATGGCCCAGCATCCCGAGGAACAGGTTGCGCTCCCGCTCCACCTCGGCGCTGAAAGAGCGGACCGATTCGGCAATCGCCTGGTCGACCGCTTCATTGAAACGGATGATGTCATCGACATGGGGCGCTTCGGGCGCACAACCATCCATCCACAACTGCAGTACGCTGGCGCGCAGCGCACGGTATTCGGCGACCAGCTGGATGATGTCAAAACCGCTTCGCGCGCGCAGAATGGCGTGCGTTTGTGCCGCGGTGTGCGGCGCATCGGTCACCTGCGGGGCACGTCCCCATGCTTTCTGTGATTGCTCTGCGAGCGTTTGCGACGTAGAGAGGTCCGTTACCATCGCCTCAAGCAGCGGCTGGGCATGGTCACGCAAAGCCAGTGAATCCATGGTTGCCGCCGCGGGCAGCAGGGTCACGGCGAACGCCTCCCATTGCGCCACAATCCGCTCCATATCGCGCAGGATGAAATCAGCCAGTCGCATGTCGTTCCTTGGAAAGGCAAGATGCCTTGGGTTTTTGCCGATTGCGATTCGTGCAGCTCAAATGCATCGGTCGGCGGCCGGTGTAACGACCAGTAGGAACAGCTATCGCAGACTTGGCCGTCCGAATTATCCGCCCCGAAGATCGAGATTCTATCAATGCGGGCGCACTGACCATCGCCCGCAAACACGAACGGCGCAGGTTATCGCCTAGCGGTGGCCCGACCGTGCGAGCGGGCTTCCCGCGAAGGGATCATCCTTCCAGTCCGCATCGCTCTGCGTGGCCGGTTGTGCGAGCGTCCCCCACGAAAGCTCGAAGTGCCCGACGGACTGTCCCGCGCTAATGGCCTGTTTCAGCCATTGAGGCGTCTCGCCTTCACCGCTCCAGGTATCACCACCCGCGCTACCGTAGCGACCCATATCTGATCCCGCTGACCTGCTTGCAAGGAAGGAAGCGAGGTCATCCGGGTCGATGCCAAAGTCATCATGCGGTGGCGCAAGTACGCAATCATGCTATCCCTTTTCCGTTCGACCATCAGGCATTCCTGTAAAGTGTTTCGCCGGGGCTTCACCGCGCTTACAGGCGGCAAAGTGCGGTGTGAAACCGGTCCTGTGTGCGGGCGCGTACCGCGTATCGAGCTAGCCTTCCGGACCGAGAATGAGGTCGATTGACGCCTGCGCCGCAATCTCCGCGACAAGGTAAGCCCACCGACGTGAATGCGGGCCTCCGCGAACCCGGATCAGTGTGCCAAACGCAGCGGTTTCCGCATCGCGGGTCGCCCCGTCAATGCGGAGCCACGGCTCGAACATGTCTTTCGATGTGGGTCGCAGCTCAATGTAAATCTCGAGGCCGCGATAGCTCACGGTTCTTTGCATGACGCACTCTCCTTTGCCTCCGCAACTGTGCGCTGGATAACCCTTTACAGACGCTGGACAGCCGTCGCGTAGGACTTCGCCGCTTCCTTCAGTTGCCCGGCCGCAGTCTGTACGCTCGTCGGCAGCTCATTCAGCGCGAGCAGAGTGTCCGCGCCGTCCAGTCGTCTGCGAAGCTCGATCACGAGATCCATGACGCTGGCATCACCCACCCGCCGGCGATTGCTTTGTCGGGAGCTCACCATGGAGCAGTCGACGAGGCGATCGATCTTGCGAAAGTAGGCCTGGGCAGCAACGCGATGCCTCGCATACAGCGAGGCAACATTTGACTTCGAAAGACAGTCTGCAACGACCTCCGGATTCACGCCGAAATGAACCTGCAGCGCGTCGGCGGCGTCTGCCCTGTGGAAACAGGCCACCTGGTCGAACAGCGTCTCGCCGTCCCTGTCGATGAGGTCGATCCAGACCTCCCCGTCTTCGGGGATCTGGCCAGCGCGATAAATCACCCGCTCGTCCTGATTGGCGCACGCGAGCATCCGATGTCCGTCGACGTCATCAACCGGCATCTCCAACACCTCCACCAGTTCTCCGCTCACTGCGACCTGCATGACCAATAAAGCCATCTCTGCTCCTTGCAATACCAATGACGGGAATACCGCTGCGCAGATCAGCGATCAAACTTAGCGATATGAGTGAATGTGAGGGAGACGAGGTCTGAGCCTTACGCCCTCGCGGTTGTGCAGTAAGACGTTTCATCACATTCTGGTCGACGTGGGTACAGGGCCCTCGCAACCCGGACACTGAAACGCGGCATCGTGGGGGCCTGAAATTGCACCGGGCGACCTCCGGCGATACGGCGACGCGCATAACGACAGGGAACAGATTGTGATCGGACCGGCGGGCGCCAGGCAGCCGCTCAAGCGGTGCAGGCCATGCCGGCTTAACCGCGGCTATCGACCCAGCCGCGAGCCCATGCTGCAGCGTGCCCCAAGGCCTGTATTTCGCTACCGAAATAGTCGAGCGCATCAAACTGGTAAGAAACCGGCTCAGCACCGCGGCCGTCACCTCTGGTGAGCAGCAGATTTGCAGCAAACCAGCCGTCGGGTAAGCGGTGCGCGGACGGCGAGACTGAATAACCGTTGTAATGCTGAATGTGTTTATTATTTTGCATAAGCGATAACTGACCGCACGACATCAGATCGTACAGGCTATATAAATTGAAAACGGGGCGAGACGGATCGTGTCGAAAGACAAATGATGCGCACGTTAAGACGCGGCAATCAGATCGGGAGCGCAGAGCTCCGCGAGGATGCTGGTCAGGCTGACAAAGCTAGGGCCGGCAGGCCGGCCCCTGAGATACGTTACTGCGGCGAGATATTCGCGGCCTGCATACCCTTGGGCCCGCGCTTGGTCTCGTAGCTCACCTTCTGGTTTTCGGCGAGCGTCTTGAAGCCGTCGCCCCGTACTTCCGAGAAGTGAGCGAACAGATCGTCGCCGCCAGCGTCCGGAGTAATGAAGCCAAAGCCTTTGCTATCGTTGAACCACTTGACAGTACCCGTATCCATGAGAATTCCCTGAAATAAAAATAACAGCTCCGGTGCGGAGCGACAAAAACTTCAAGGAAGAAGAGAGGACAGCGAGTACCGCACAGACGAGGCGGAAAATGGTGATCAGCAATCGAGCTTCTTGAATATTTCGAGGCCCACAATATAGTGCTGGTGGAAGGCTGTCAACGCCTTTCGTCATCGGCTCCCTCTTCCGTCCGACAATCCGTCGGCGCCAATACTCTGGCCTTGGTCGACGCCGACTCGTAACATGCCTGCCCTGTCATCCGTGCCTGCAGCCCCGGACGTTTGCCGGACAGGCAGGAACTTACTTGCCCTGGAAGTCGGCAAGCCGACGCCAGTATTCGTCCTGTCGCCCTTCGGGACTGCCTTCCTGCTGCCACAGAACGTAAGCCCGCTCCCGAAGGTGCTGGTCCAGAGCGCGCGATGCCAGTATTCTTCCGCACGCCCTTCAAGGCGTCCTTTGTTCTCCCAGAGCAGGTAAGCACGTTCCCGGACAACCTGGCCCAGATCCTGTCTGGTCTCGGAGTTTCCTTGCGGGTCATCGCCGTAGGGCGCCATCTGACCGCCCCGACCCGTGTGCATTCTGGCGGTCAGCGTGCCGAGTTTGTCGTCCGGCACGAGCCGGCCGTGCGCTGCCCTCCCAGCGCCCTGGCCTGGTATTCGGAATCGTCAGCATTGACCGACTCGCCCAGCGTCACGGGTAGGTATGCAGGACATTACCGGTGCCATCCATTACGTCAACCGGTTGCGCGGTCATGATCGTCTTCCTGTCGTTCCTGAATCCCGGCGGGGTAACCGCGTATGATGCGCTGCCATGGCGCGCCTCTTGCTGGCATTTCCTCATGCCTTCTGCGGCCACGCCTGACAAACCGCTGCCCACAATTAACATGACAGACCGCACACCGCCCCGCAGCGAAATTTCCGAAGAACAGTCTTTCCGGCTTCTTGTGGCAGGCGTGAGGGACTATGCCATCTTTATGCTGGACCCGGACGGGATCATCAAAACCTGGAATGCCGGCGCCGAACGCTTCAAGGGCTATGCTGCCAGCGAAATCCTCGGCCTGCACTTTTCCGTTTTTTACACAGAACATGACCGGATTGCCGGTCGGCCGGCGCTTGCGCTGCGAACCGCCCTGGACGAAGGCAAATTCGAGGACGAGGGCTGGCGGGTGCGCAAGGATGGCAGCCAGTTCTGGGCGAGCGTGGTCATCGATCCAATCCGCGATGAGGCCGGCCACCTCATCGGCTTCGCCAAGATCACCCGTGACATCACGGAGCGAAAGGCCGCCCAGGAAGCGTTACGGGAAAGCGAGGAGCAGTTCCGGCTGCTGGTGCAAGGGGTGACCGACTACGCGATCTTCATGCTGTCGCCAGACGGCGAGGTAACCAGCTGGAATCCCGGAGCCGAACGGATCAAAAGGTTATTCGCGCGCAGAAATCCTCGGCAAACATTTCTCCTGCTTCTATACGGAAGAAGACCGGGCCAGCGGTCTGCCAGCACAGACGCTCGCCACAGCCCGCGCCGAAGGCCGCTTCGAGCGGGAAGGCTGGCGGGTACGCAAGGACGGCTCGCACTTCTGGGCCCATGTGGTGGTCGATGCAATCCGTGACGACGCTGGCGAGCTCGTCGGCTTTGCCAAGGTGATACGTGACGTGACCGAGCGTAGGCAGACCATGGAGGCGCTCGAGCGCGCCAACGCCGCTCTCTTCCAGTCGCAGAAGATGGAATCGCTCGGCCAGCTGACCGGTGGGGTCGCCCACGACTTCAACAACCTGCTGGCCGTGATGTCGAACGGACTCGATGCGCTCTCACTGCGGGTGCAAGGCCACGCCGATCTCAGGATGCTGGAAACCATGCAGCGGGCGGTCGCCCGCGGCGCCACCCTGACCCAGCAGCTGCTCTCGTTCGCGCGTCAGCAGCCACTCAAGGTCGAGAAATGCAACCTGAACGCCGTGATCCGGGGCTTTGAGGCGGTCCTTCGCCGGGCCGCGGACGGCATGGTCGGGCTGGAGGTCCGGCCGGAGCCGGGGCCCCGGCCTGTACTGCTCGATGTCGCCCGGTTTGAGTCCGCGCTGCTCAACCTGGTCGTCAATGCGCGCGATGCCATGCCCCAGGGCGGAAAAATCGTCATCGCGGTCGGGAACATCGTGCTCGGCGAAGGGGCCGTGGGGACGCTGGCGCCGGGCCCGTATGTCAGAGTCTCCGTGGCGGACACCGGCTCGGGGATGTCGCCCGAGGTCGCGGCGCGTGCCTTCGATCCGTTCTTCACCACCAAGGAAATGGGCAAGGGCACCGGCCTGGGCCTGAGCCAGGTATACGGTTTCATTGCGCAGTCCGGCGGCGACGTGCTGATCGATAGCGAACCGGGCCGGGGCACCACCATCAGCATCTATCTGCCGGTAGCGGAAGACACCTCTGGCGACGCTGACACCTTGACCGGCCCGACGCTCGATACGGTGCTGGTCGTCGACGACGAGCCAGATCTGCTGGACGCAACCGCGGCGCTGCTCCACAGCCTCGGCTACGAAGTACTGACCGCCAGCAACGGATCGGAAGCGATGGGCGTGTTGAATCGGCGCGACGACATCGGCGTCCTGTTTACCGACGTCGTAATGCCTGATGGAATCGATGGCATCCAGCTCGCGCGTTCGACGCGTGAGCTCCGTCCCGATGTCAGGATCGTGCTTGCGTCGGGATACCCTCTTCCCGCGTTGAGGGCGCAGCACGGCAACCTCAGCGACTTCGCATTTATCCACAAGCCGTACCGGCTGGCGGATCTGGTCCGCACGCTGGGCATGGCGACGTAGCCGCAGGGCGCGTCGCGGGTAACGGGCCGTGCCAGCGCTGATACCCGCCGCGTTGCACGTCGTCATGACGGGGAGCAGACCCCATCGCTAGTCCGCCATGCAGTGTTCGAGGGGAAGACGCGCGGATTGCCCGCATCGTCGCGGATCACTGATCGAAGGCTCGCCGTCGCATGAGCGAATGGTACCCGCGGCGCATCGCGGTACAAAAATCTGCGGAATATCTCTTGAGAAATTTCTGCCGCATCCCTATTTTCAACCTCATCAAGGCGCTGCGATGGCGCTGATGTTCGTCGATGAATTGACCACCACCAGCGCAACGTAGATCTTCCACTATCCGCTCTATGGACAGCATCAACGCTATCGGGCAGCTGGGCGCGCACGCTGCGCCCGTTCTCACCGCCCTCGCCGCAGTAATCCTCGGTCTCTTTGGCGTTAGCCGGTGGCGGCACAGGCTCCGTGTCAATGCCGAATATGCTGCAGCGCTGGCGTTAATACGCGCCCCCTACACGCTGCGCGAAGCGCTCTCCGATTGCCGTTCGCACATCATCAAATCGGGTGAAACGCCGCCCGGCTGGCGAGGACCGATGGACACCCTGATTGCGGCCGACGGCGCCGCCAGGGAGGCGCTTCCGGCGATTGTTCGAAGGTACAGATCCGCAGGCGTCCTGACGTGGGCGTTGCTACATGAAATCGAGGCGGACGTATTGGCGCATCTGGCATCCACGGGACAGCACCGCAAGCGCGTTCTTGACCTGATCCGCGCGCCCGCCAGCCTGGGTTATCCGCGAGACGAGCGTTCGGCATCCTTTGAAGGGTGCGACCTGGTGCCAGTCGTCTTTCAGGCGATTGAAGAAGTGTGGCGTCGCGCCGGGGACGGAGAAAGAGGCGCGCCAACGCCGCCGGCTCCGCACACCGGCCTCAGCGACGCAAGGTGTGGCGAACTGAACGCTCACGCCTGATGACGGCGACGAAGTCTCCTGCACGCTTCACGGAAGCGCACTCACGGCCTGGGATCGTTAGCAGAGAGGGGCTTCTGGCACACCCTCACTCATCCTGCTCATCAAGGTTCTTGCTTGAAGAGTTTGACCCTTCGGTGTCTGCCTTACTGGACTGATCCTTCCCGGATCGGGTGGTTGACACGTCAAGTTCATCCAGTACCTGATCGATCTTTTCGTTATCGCCATGATCGAGGGCGTGCTGCGTGGCGGCGTCCGAGGTCGGCGGATGGACGGACTCCTCTTCGTCCCCATGGACTTTTGGGCTGGCATGATCGGGGGTACTCCCTTCGGGTGATGAGTTCGTCATATGCCTTCCATGGTGTAAAGCCTGTGACGGGGTTGCTACTCATGCAGGCGCACGCATTAGGCGTGCCAGCGTGGTTCCTTTAGAGGTCCCACTGCCTCATGAGTGACGTAACACCCCGAATTTCGACAGGCGCCTCCTGGATCCGCTCGAACGGCGAGCCTTTTTCCGAGCACTGGCGAGCCTCTGCGAGAAGGTGGCCGACGATAGGGGTTCAGGTTCATAGGAACACAAAACCGGATGACGCGTGAGCGTTCGCGGCGTACAGCGGAAGTTCGTCTGCCCGGATGAACTCACTGGCAAGGGATATCTCGGCGCGGACCACGATCGGCGCAAGCCGACCCGAAATGGTCCGTCGGGCTTGCCGACAACGGAGTTCACCGAAGGAGACGTACAGCGGTGACAAGGCCACGCGCCCCCGATTTGGTCGATACGTGCCGCCGATAACTTGCGCAGGGCCGAACGTTGCGCGTCCTCCGACGCGTCGCTGACGCCGGCGTGACCAGATCGCTCAGCCTTCCCGGTTATCCGACTGAAAGTGACACTGAGATAGAAAGACACGTGCGGAGCGCTGAAGACCGCCAGAATCGACGCGCAACGCCGATGCTCGCGCCGGTCACATGGGCCGATTCTGACTGGCGCAAGGACGTGACCCGCTTAATGCTCGCGATCCCAAAACAAGCGCGTCCCGCCTTCAACGACGGTTTTCCTATGGTTCTCCCTGCAAAAGCGCAGGTCGAACTGCTCTGCTATCTGGTTGTAGCGCAACCCATCGCGCACGCACGGGCGGCTCGTTGAGGATGGACCATTTCGTCGAGTCCCTGCACATCTGGCTGAATGCCAACGGCACACAGGCCGATTGGCTTGAGCGGATGTACTTCAAATCGCTATCGGAGATCGTGGCGTCGGACTTCGGCAACCTGCGCCACTTCGCAGATGAAACCCCGGTCGCCGAACTGTTCACCGACGTTTGGCGGCTCGACTACCTATCGCCGGTTGTCCGCAGTATCAATGCGGCTTGCGAACGGGAATTGGAGCGGCATCACTGATCTCCTGAACGCTGCCGCACTTCCAAAGACAGCGAACATGCGGTGCCTAGCCGGGCTACCGCGTGGCACTGGCAGTGCGATAATCCATTCTGCATGGGGGCGGTCATGAAACGGATCTACGAGTACAAGGGTTTTCAGATCGACGTCGAACCTGAGCCCGTCTGGCAGCCCGGCGACGGGACTGTCTCGACTAACCTGACGGGGTATCTGGCTGTAGTGCGCATCAGCACGCGGACCGCAGGCGTCCCGATATTCATACCGTTGCGCCTGACGGCAGAACGTTCAAATCCCTTTCCGACGGAAGCCGAAGCACTGATGGCCGGGTATAGCGCCGGCCAGAGGGTGATCGACGACACGGACTCTGTCTGAGAACGGCCCATTTTCCTCACTGCTCGATATACATCCGCCATTGCGGGAACTGATCGGAGAAGCTTTCGTTCACATGTGCCCGATACAGGATCGGCAAGCTCTTGTCGGTTGTGGCGCCCAGCCCGCCGACTATAGAGAGGCGCGGATCCATCCCACCGGAGTTCGCCCACGCTGTGAGGTCTTCCACGAAGTCGGGAGCTTGGGTCAGAAACAGGCGCATATTGGTCGGGCCCATGAGATTTCCCCTACGCGAACTCATCGCCTAAAGTGTATGGGTCCCACAACAAAAATCAACCATGGGTAAACGTCGCCGAATTGAACCCAGTCTTCCGCTGTTCGAGGAAATGGTGGCGCTTACTTCGACGGTCCGCACCATGCGCCGCGCGCGGGGAAGAAAAATCCCGAGGACGTTCCATTTGGCTGCCCAGACTGGGACGTCGCCGGCGCGGGACTTCTGCGCGACGTGTACACAGCGATGGAAGGCGATCCGGACGAGCTGGGCAAGCGCGACCGTTGATCTTTCCGTTCGGCTTATTTCGTCCTGCGCAAGCGGAAGCCCAGCGCGAACTAGGACGACTTGCCTCCAGCGCGCATCTCTGGCAACCAGCGCATAATGTATGTCGCCAATGACTCTGGGAGTATGGGAGACGTGTTTCTGACATGCAAGATATGCGCGAAAGGTTCCATGACCCCGCTCGTCTTCGGCGGGAGGCCCGGCAACAGGCCTCAATACAGGGTCATCAAAGCTCAGTGCGACAGATGTGGGAGCATTCTCAGCGCTATCCCGCCCTCAACTCGATCTGACGATGTGGCGGTGGGAAGCAACAACTTCGGCAGCTGGTGAGATCCAGCGGCAGTTTACCAGGACGTTTCCAGAAAGGGTTGGGACGGAAATGAACAATGCCTGACGGAGCCGGGAGCCGCAAGGCCGCCTTTCAGCGCCGGACATACGCTTCTTTACGCTCGTTTCGTTTCTCCCGTCATTGGACTGCCGATGACGACGGCCCACTACAACGACACCAACCCCTTTGCAACCAGGTTTCAGGGGCCGAAGAACGTCACGAGTTATGTGCTTGGACAACCACCCAAGTCGTTCGGCTGGCGTGCGCGAAACGCAAAGCCACATCCGTGGCAGCGCGTACCTGATGAAATTTTCGCGGCTGCCTGCGAACAAGCGAACCAGATCATCGCAATCTGCGACTAGGAAAAGCGGTCATACTGATCGGATGGAAAACAGGGAAAGCCGCGAGCGCAACGCGACCGTAAAAAGGACGAAGAATGACTATCAGGATTGAAGTTTCGGACGCGGCCTCGAAGCGACGGAGTGTGACTCGCTCGAACGGTTCAAGGAACAGATCCGCAATCAACCGGCTCACGGCGTCGTGACGACCGACGGCGGCGCCGGAGCCGACTGAATGGCCAAGTACGATCTTGAAGTTATCAAGGTCGATTGAGACGAATTCCAGACCCAGCGCAGCTAGTCCTGCCGAAGCCATTCCACCTCTTCTGTAACTAGGGCCGCTTGTACGTCATCCATGACCTTTTTCTATTCCGCGAACACTTCCTGCAAGGTACGCAGCGTGTCCAACATCGTTTTAACGGCAATCGCGCCTTCTTTCCTTGCCAACCGCACCTTGTCTACCGCGCGGATTTGGTCCAGCAGGACCAACCCCCGTTTCCGCTTCAACGTCACGGATATGCGAAACGGCGCAGGGCGGCCCCTGAAGGTCATCGGCGCGACGATGACCGTCCGCAGATGGTCGTGCATTTCAGGCGGCGATACTACGACACAGGGCCGCGTCTTTTGAATCTCTCTACCTAGCGTCGGATCGAGCGCAACAAGCCAGTCTTCGCCGCGCGCTACCATGCAAGATCCGCATCGTCGGCGTTGCCAAACTGACCCATCACCAGCGCGCCGTCACCGCTCTCAGCAAGCGCTTTGCAAGCCTCAGCCCGACCTTCGCGAGCTTTATGACCGGGGCGACGCAGCACAATCGCATCGTTCTCAACTTCCATTTCCACTTCCCTCTCCAGTCCCAACTGTGCGAGGCCGGGCTTTGGTATCAGCAAACCCTGCGAATTGCCCATTCTGCGAATCGTCGTTTTCATATATCCACCGTAATTGCAGTGTTTTACTTTGACCGCTGATTGTCACTCTCGCCTAGAGTCCATCGTGGACCGGGGCTAGCTCCGCCTTCATGTCTTTCTCGGAAACTTCAAGATACGGGGCCACATGATCGAGCTGTGAAGGACCAAGCAGTAACTGCACGGTATCAAGCCAGTGGCCATGAGCTACCAGGCGGCTTGCGAACGTCCTGCGGCCCCCATTTCCTAGCTCAAACAATATTTCATGAATTCAGGACGCTAGCCGTATGCCTATCACATCTTGAATGTATTCCGTCTCGTACCAGATGTTCATCTGGCGCTGCGCCACCTTTAGGCCGGCCGGGTAACAAAATAGGTAGCGGTGCGGAGCGCCGCCGGCTCCTCATAGCGTGCGCGCGCGTGGCGGGCGCCCTTGTTACGCAGATCGGCGAGATTGCGGCACGGCCGACGCTCAGTTGCCGTTCCGTGATTTGCTGCACGCCGCTCGTGGCGCAATCGGCGAGCGAGGCACCAACGGCGCAAGCAGCTCATACCACGCCGGATCCATTCATTTTTTCAGCTATAGCGCTAAGTCAAGGCGTCGCCGACAGCTGTCCCTTGGAACCGCGACGCCTCTGCGCGGCATGGCTATTGCGCAGGGACCCTTAACTGGAGAAGGATATATTCGCCAGACCGACCACATTGGAATTCCGAGCCGATGCGACCTAACCTCGACGACGAAGCCCGCGCCGAACTGCTCTGCTATCTCGTGGTTGGACAGCTTGTCGCTCGGGCACGCACGGGCGGCTGGTTGCGGAGTGACCACTTCGTCGAGTCCCTGAAGATCTGGTTGAATGCCAACGCCGCGCAGGCCGACTGGCTGGAGCGGATGTACTTCAAATCTCTGTCGGAGACGCTGGCTTTAGACCTCGGCAACTCACCGCACCTGGCGGACGAAAGTCGGCTGGCTCAGCTGTTCACGGGCGGCTGGCGCCTCGACTACCGGTCGCCAGTTGTCCGCACCATCCACGCCGCCTGCGAACGCGAGCTGCGTGACATATGAGTGCTCGGGCTACTGCTCAATGTAGATCCGCCATCCCGGGAACTGATCGAAAAAGCTCTCGCTAACGTAGGCGTCGTACAGTATGAGGGAGCTAACGTTGGAGGTGCCACCGGTCTCGCCGACCACGGCCATGCCAGGGTCAACGCCGCTTGATGCTGCCCAGGCGGTAAGGTCGTCCGCGAGGTCGCTCGTTTCCTCGTGTGGCACTCGCAATCTGGTCGGCTTCATACATTTCCCTTCGCGATGGTGTGATCCGGATGAGCTGGACTTCTCATTGACGCGCCGTTCGGTGCGGATTGCCCCCCGCTACCCCCCGACCGGGCGCTGTCGAGCACGACCTGCAATGTCTCGAAGCTAATCGGCTTCACCAGGACGCCATCGAACAGGCCAGTCTCCCTGATCGCCGGGTCAAACGAGCCCGTCGCGGCAACCACCCTGCATCCGAACAGTCGTGGATCGCTGCGGATCCTGCGGCATATTTCGAAACGATCGTCACTCCACCGCCGGACGTCCAGCAACACCAGATCAGGCAACCAGGCCGCAGCTTTATCGACTGCCGTTGGACCTGGTTCCGCCGTGTCCGCGTCGTGACCTAGCACCCGCACTAACTCAGACAGGGGCTCAGAAAGGTCCGAATCATCCACCACTAGTACCTTCACGCCTGTCCTTCGATAGAAATCAATGGGCTAAAGATTAATCCTTTCTCGCCGAAATCAGAAGCATGGAAAACGACCACCGCCTCCGCCAACGCGATCCGCTCTATGAGGAAGCTCGCGCACTTGCAATGACTGTTCACTTGATTCGGCGTGCACGAGGCAGGAAGAACCCGACAGATTTCCCGGCCGGCTCGCCAGAGCACGACACCGCAATGCTTGAGTTCCAACGCGACGTATGTCAGGCGCTCGGCGGCGATCCGGACGACCGCAGACCCATCGTCCTGTGATCGACGCGCCACTGCCCGAGACACTAGCGAGCCCAGGCGTCCTCGAGCGTAACGGTGGACAGTAGGAGAAGGTCGCCCAAGACTGTCGCAACGAATGACGATCTACTCTTGTCCGCAACATCTTGAAGAGGCTGTCGCGCCAAAACCCCCGCGGTAGAGCGTCACAACCTCATCCCAATCGACTTCATCGATTGAAGGTCGGCTAGGCAGAGCGGCGCTGCCACTTGATCCGACCACCTCAACTGCTTTTTCCGCCAACTCTGCAATTGCGCACGTCCCCATAGTCACCATGCCACTTGCGTTCAGGGAAGAGGTGCACGTTCAGGCGAAGCAGGTGCAGGATGATGTCGTTCAGCAGGTACGACTATCCGCCCCCTTACTTTTTTTGCTCTAAAAACCAGACCGCTAGAACAGAGTCGCTGCGAGCTCGCACTGCAGCGACTTGTTGCGGGAAAAACCGGATCGGCGCGAGCTTATCGCAGCATACTCACCGGACGACCAAACGACGTCCGTACCATCGCGTCGACCATGCCGATTCATGGCCGTCGAGCCCAATCCCATCCGAATGGAGCGGGATCACGGCTGACATTGTCATCGCCATCGCCGGTGTCGCGCATCGCCACGTTAACCGTAAAGGTGCTCTGTGCAACTATGTTGTCGGATGCATTGCCGACATAAACCGTATAAGTCCCCGCGGCGATTTTCCAGCTCTGCGCTGGACTGTCCCAGTAGCTAAGCGCGTGAAAGCCGTTAATCGGATAGATATACAGCGAAAACGCCCTCTTCTCGCCCGGTTTGAGCAGCACTTTCTGGAACGCGATCAGCCGCTTCGCGGGTTCGCCGAGGTTCGGCGGCAAGCCCAGGTAGACCTGTGCGACCTCCGCGCCTTCCCGCAGCCCGGTGTTCTCCACGCTCAGCGCGACCTGAATTGGGCCGTTGCCGGTATAGCCACGCGGCGAAACCTGGACGTCGGAAATCTTGAAAGAGGTATACGACAAGCCGTGACCAAACGCGAACAACGGTTTGATCCGTCGCGTGGCATACCACCTGTAACCGACCAGTAGACCCTCCGAATATTGCACAACGGGATCCGACCCGGACGTTCCGGGGTAGCGGTCCGGCGTGCTGGTAGGAGTATCCGTAGCCAGTCGTGGATACGTCACCGGCAGCTTGCCGGAAGGATTGGCCAGTCCAAAGAGCAACCGCGCGACGATGTTGCCGTCTTCCTGTCCTGAATACCATGTCTCCACAATTGCCGGAACCTGGTCGACCCACGGCATCAGAACCGGGTCGCCGTCCTTCAGAACGACGATGGTTCGCTTATTGCTGTTCGCGACAGCCGCTATCAACTTGTCCTGCCCTTTCGGCAACGACAGATCGGTACGGTCGGTTCCCTCTCCGGTCACGACGCCCGCCATCACGATCGCGACGTCGGCGCTCGCCGCAGCCGCGGCGATCGCCGCGTCCATGCTCCCGTCGTTCGGCGCGGCGAGCACCTTCACCGTCGCACCGGAGCCTAGCTGCCGGAGCACATTCGTGACCCCTTGCAGTGGGCCAACGGTGTAGGTCGGTAGCACTAGCGAACTACCGCTTCCGCCAGCGATTGCGTTATCCACATAGGTATTGTGCCCAACGATCACGATGGATTTCACCGCGCCCGACAGCGGCAGCAGATTGCCGCTGTTTTTCAATAACACCGCGGACTGTTCGCCGATCGCACGGGCCTCGGCTCCGTCACTCTGGATCGTCGCGGAATCGAGCGGCGTGCGGACTACCGGACGATCGAAAATGCCCGCTTTGAACATCTGCGTGTAGCGACGCGTCAGTGCCCGGTTGACCGTCGCCATAGTCAAGGCGCCTGTCGCCAATGCCTGATTGATGTTTGGCAGCGTGAACCAGATACCCGATTGCATCTCGAGGTCCATACCGGCATTCATCGATGGTGCAGTCGAATGCGTTGCGCCGAAGTCGGACTGCACGTAGCCGGTGAATCCTAATTCACCGCGCAAGGTTGCATTGAGCGTTCGCGGGGTTTCACAGGCGTACGTCGGGCCGATCCGGTTATAAGAACACATCACCGAATCGACGTTGCCCCTTCTTACGGACACGCCGAATGGCAGCAGATAGATTTCATGAAGCGTACGGTCATCGACGACCACACTGACGGTGTTACGGTTCGCCTCCTGTTCGTTGAGTATGAAATGCTTTGACATCGCAATGACGCCAGTCTCTTGCGCACCGCGGATCTCGTTCTCGGCGATAACACCGGCGAGCACGGGGTCTTCGCTAAGGTACTCGAAGTTCCGGCCGCCCTGTCCCACGCGGACTGCGTTCATGCCAGGCGCCTCGACCACGTGCATACCCAGCATGCGTGCTTCGCGGCCCAACAGGGCGCCGTACGCTCGGGCAAGGGTGGGATCGAAGCTCGCTGCCAGCGCCATCGACATCGGCAATGCGGTCGCCCGGTCCTGCGGCACACAGTCGCCCGCCCCAATACCGACAGGTCCGTTCGTAATCCGAAACGTTGGAATGCTCAGCGCGGGTATTCCCGGGACGTGACGAATGCTGTTTCCACACGCCGGCACCTCGGCTATCGTGCCGCTCTGGCCATGTAACTGCGCGGCTTTCTGATCCAATGTCATCGCGCTGACCAGCAATGCCGCTCGCTGCTCGGGAACAAGAGCGGTATTCATCCACGGTGGCGCACTTGCTGCTTGCGACGCACTCGCTGACAGCACAACGAACGTGGCGACTGCAACGGCGGTTTCGCATGCGATGCGGATTGCGTGCTGCGAGATCACGGGTAGATGAGGTGATGCTTTGGAATTCGACATATCGGTTCCTCGATCGAGTGATCAAGGAAAAGGGGACCCGATATGCAGGGAGCCTATTCGTTGTTGACTACGGCATTGCAAGATCCAGTCCCCGTTTTTTGCTCGAGTCACGGTTCATCGGAGTGACATTCGGCGAGCCCGCTTCGACCGGCTGCTGAAAATGGGAATCGCGCAAGGTAGTTGCTTCAGTGGAAGGAGCCGCATCGAACGTCGTCTTATGACTAATTTTAGTGCTGCCGTTCGACACAGCTTCAATCTCGTAAACCCTGCTGAACGGGCCAACCGTGCCAGTCGTCCCCGATGAGGGCAGTGACCCAACCGTACCGTCGGCTTTCGCCAAACAGAAGACGAGTCGCTTGCAGATCTCTGGTCGTCACGCTACCGCAAGGCTCGGCAATTACCACCTCCGGCGCGTCCCTTTCCTGCGTCCGGACGCTCTCACCGCGTCGAAACGATGCCTGCATGTCCCAGATGTGGGCACGCGTCGCTAAGTTACTGCCGCTCACTACGACCTTCTGAGGGTCGGTCAGAGACCCACCACATGAGCGTAGCTTTTGGCGTAGGTTTCACCATAGAAGGCCGCCGAAAAGGAGCTGACGATGTTCTGCGAGCATTCAGCGTTGTTCCTTCATCTTCCCGCGAGCGGTCGTCGCGCGGGGCATTTCTTCGTCAAGCCTTTTGCCATAACGGCTTTATGTATCCGCAAGCGCCGTCTGTGCAACTCCAC
>Ga0209796_10000606_pt1 | contig 20950 bp, 25 predicted proteins | sample AgamicOrSfrz_FD_187167 | JGI IMG/M metagenome (GOLD analysis project Ga0209796, IMG submission 187167) | Agave microbial communities from Guanajuato, Mexico - Or.Sf.rz (SPAdes) (version 2) | ecosystem: Host-associated > Plants > Phyllosphere > Phylloplane/Leaf | place: Guanajuato, Mexico...
AAGTTATCTATACTCGATGATAATGCAAAACCTAATATGAATAACCATTCCATTTTGTATTCTCCTTTTGTTGATAATGTTGAGGAGATTTGCTTATTTGTTGCATATATTGTTGATAAACCTTCAACAAAATAATCACTGCGCGTTGAAAAATATGAAGAGGTGAATCGCTATGTCTAAGATCCAACATGACCAAAGCCTTGGTTTGTTATTACGGTCTTTATTAAAGGAAAATGCTTTATCTATGCGGAAGCTTAGCTCCCTTACGGGAATTGATACGGCAACTATTTCACGGATTATAAACGGAAAGCAGCAAGCAAATCTACATCATTTAAAGCAGTTTGCACACTATTTAAATACTCCTCTTGAAGCATTGATTGACCCTGCTGGAGCTGCTTCAAACCATACAGAAAATGAACTAGAAACAGGCATTCATTACTCCATCGATAAAATTCAAGAAATACTTAAATCTTTTAATATAGTGGATACAAACTTTACGATTGAACGTGTAGAACAAGAACTAACAAAATATAAACAATATGCACAGACAGACGAAGGACACAGCATGATTTGTAATAACTTTCAAACCAAAATAGAGCAAGTAGGCAGTGTCGGAACCTTTATTGATCAACTAAAGCAAATGTATCTTGAATACTGTAACGAAGAAACGTCAGCTACCAAACGCTCTATTTTAGGAAGTGCACTATTGTATTTTATTTTGCCTACCGATATTATCCCAGACTATGTCTTTCCAATCGGCTATTTAGACGATGCAATAGCTGTACAACTAGTGATGAATCAGCTTACAGAATAAAAACTGAATTTTATTAGGCGAACTGGACGCGGCATGCCGCTAGTTATTGTGAAAACGGAACTTTTTCTGAACCATGACGATGAGCAGGTAAATATTCTATGGCTTTCTTTAATTTAGATAATTCCTTTGGCACAATCTTTTTGATGATTTGTTCTTTTTCACATCGTTTGCATGACTCGTGGTTGCATCTATGTGCACACATACCTAAAGGGATTTTCTCTCCTACAAATGAATCTATATAGACTCCATTTTCAAACAGCTTACTCTTAATAAGATTTTCATTTTGCAATCTGCAGCAAGTAACGCAATAGTACATTCGTTTTCCACTCTCTTTCTCATATTTGATTTTGAAACATCTTATGAGAACTCATCAACAGAAGTGCTTGTTCCTATATTAAAAGTTGAAAAAATCTCAACAGGCGTTGATGAATACTCAACACACATCACTTACAAACATATAGTTTAATAACGACATCATAAAGAGTGTCATACATTGAGGAGGGAATGCGGTGAAAACAAGAGGTATTATTAACGCTATAATCGGTATTTGGTTTGTTATTGCCCCGTGGATGCTTGGTTTTTCATACGATGCAGGAGCTACTTCAGCAAGTATTGTATTTGGAATTCTCCAAGTCATCACATCTCTTTTAAGAGCGAATAAACCAGGATGGAATTCATGGCAAAACTGAATTTCCCTTATTAGCGGATTATGGTTTGTTCTTTTTCCCTTTATTTATTCATTAACAGATGAGGTACTTTGGTCTAGCATTATACTTGGGTTAATGACCGGGCTATTTAGCTTATGGAGCTTGAACTCTAAATTAAAACTAAAAGCTGTAAGTTAAAATACCAATAATATTCCACTATTTACTTAACTTGTTGAAGATGCCGCCACGCATCGATCTATGGGAGAAACGATTCTGCAGCAGAAAAGCTCCCTACAGAAATAGGGAGCTTTTTCTACTTTTTATGTAAAGCCTACACAGATTCAGTCAACGTAATGTACTTTATAGAAAATAACAAAGGTGTCCCTAATTGCTAGAAGACACCTTTATGGACTCTTTAGAAAGCTAATTTTTGACAACCATTATTTATCTCTACTCATGCAAAATAGATACTAACGAACTTTTTCTTCACGGTCATCTCTTCTTTTAAGACCAAAAAGACCAGCTAGTCCTAGTAATCCTAGTAATTCCCAAGGTGAATCATTGTCATCATCCACATCAGTTGCTGTAGTGACATTTCGAGTATTTACGTCATCGTTATAAGTATTTACGTCATCATTATAATTTGCTCTATCTACGTTATTGTTTTCAGCATTAACCGGCAAGATGAAAGTCATCATAGCTAAAGCTAACGTACATAATAAAACAGACCATTTTTTTCGCATAATTTCTCCTCCTTCCTTTTGTTAATAGATAAAGTTCCCAAGGTTATTAGTTACTATTCGTTAAGTAGATATATCATTTGAAACCACTCACTAATACCCAAAATAAAGAAGTTTTAAAATTAGTATGAATATATTTCTTATCTATTAAGCAAACTACTCAAGATGCAATGAATCATCACTCATGAAACCTAATTACGTCATAGAAAAAACTACCTTCTCCATAACTCTAAGGTAGTTTTTTCTATTTTTAGGCTGTATGTGATACATAATTATAGTTAACATAATCACTCTTTGCGGAATACATCATAAAAACGAGCCCTTGATACACAAGGACTCGTTCACCTACTCGCTTTTTCATTTATTTGATACATTATTGATCTACCAGCATTTTGAACACTATTCAGACTAGAACTTTTACATAAAAAATAAACTTTTTATACCCAAAGCGAACTCGTGCCTTCATTTTCAAGATGCAGTACGTTCACTTCTATTCCTTTATCATACTCATGCTCTCCACCTGGAAGAACAATCAGCGCGTTTGCTGCAGCTAATGATGAAATAGCGCCTGACTTGTCCATGCCAACAGGCGTCACAACAAGCTTTCCGCCTTCGTCTGAAATCTCTCCTCGCACCATTCGCGTAAAAGCATTAGGTTCTTTAAAACGTCCGTTTAACACCGCTTTTGTTTTATGTAAATGAGGCAGTGGTGAATGTAAAAAGCTGCGAACAATCGGACGAACAAACAGTTCAAACCCGACATAGCAAGCAGAAGGATTTCCTGATAGTCCAAACAGCAGCTGTCCGTTTCGTTCTGCGACTGTTGTGACGCTTCCGGGTCGCATCGCAATTTTGTTAAACAGCACATTTGCACTAAGCTTTTCATAAATAGCCGGCAAATAATCATAGTCGCCAACGGATACCCCACCGGTTGTCAGTAAAATATCCACTTCTTCAAGCGCTTTTTCTACCGCTTCATAGCAGCGGTCAAAATCGTCTTCAAGCTTCCCTAAATATTTCGGAATTCCCCCGCTTCTTACGATTTGCGCAAGTGCCATATAAGAATTGCTGTTGCGGATTTTTCCTGGTTCTAACGGCTCGTTCACATCAAGCAGTTCACTTCCCGTTGTTAATACGCCAACCACAGGCTGCTTCACCACGGCTACATCCGCATAGCCAAACGTAGCTAAAAAAGCCGTGACGCCCGGATTGATTCGCGTCCCTTTTGAAACAAGCACGTCTCCTTTTTTTGTTTCTTCTCCCTTTAACGCAATGTGCTCCCACTTTGAAGCTGGCCTGCTTAACGCCATATACGTTTTGCCTTCTTTTTCATACGACTTCGTTACTTCAAGCATCACAACCGCATCACATGAATGAGGCACTTGCGCTCCTGTCATAATGCGCACCGCTTGAAACGGCTTTACTTCTTCTTCAAAAACAGAGCCAGCGCCGATTTCACCTACAACTTCGAACTCTACAGAATGTTCACTTGAGACTTCTACGCAGTCTTGCGCTCGAACCGCAAAGCCGTCATAAAGCGATTTATTAAAATGAGGAACGTTTTGGTCGGCGATAATATCTTCTCCTAAATAGCGTCCATAGCTTTCGGTGATCGATACGCGTTCGATGCTGCCTTTTCTTTTATATGTCATGACTTTTTCAATTGCTTCAGGAATTGAAATAGGTGTTCTGCTTTCTAACATACATTCTTCACTTCCTTTATGTCTGTTCACTTTTTGCACTATGGTGTAAAATCATAGCATATCTCACTATTTCTATCATACAACAAAATTTACTGAAAAAGGATGAAAACACCGATGTCTTCTTTTACACATTTTAATGATCAAGGCCGTGCCAACATGGTCGATATTAGCGAAAAATCTATTACGCGCCGCGTCGCAACAGCTCGTTCAAGCATACTTGTTAACAAAGAAATTCACGAAGCCATTGTAGAACATAAAATTGGAAAAGGCGACGTCCTTGCTGTCGCACAAGTAGCGGGAATCATGGCAGCAAAACGCACGTCTGACATTATTCCGATGTGTCACCCTCTTTTATTAAAAGGCGTAAACCTTTCATTTGACTGGGATACAAGTAATGATCAGTACCGTTTATTAATAGAAGCAACTGTTAAAACGGAAGGCTCAACGGGCGTTGAAATGGAAGCTTTAACCGCTGCTTCTGCCTGCGCTCTAACCGTTTATGATATGTGCAAAGCCATTGATAAAGGCATGATTATCGGCGAAACGTATCTGCTTGAAAAATCTGGCGGCAAAAACGGTGACTATAAACGCATGGAATCGTAAAGGAGGTACATAATGAGCGTACACGAACATAAATCTAAAGCAACTCAGCCCGTTCGCTGCAAAGTCATTACGGTATCAGACACACGTACGAAAGAAACCGATAAAAGCGGCGCGCTAATGATCCAGCTTCTGAAAGAACACGACATGCAGATCGCTTCCTATGAAATTATAAAAGACGACCAAACGTCGATTCAACAAGCCATACTTGCTGGCTGCAGTGATGAGAACATTGACGTTGTTCTCACAAACGGCGGGACGGGCATCACAAAACGAGACGTCACCATTGAAGCCGTTCAAGCGCTTATTCATAAAGAAATCGTTGGGTTTGGCGAGCTGTTTCGCATGCTGAGCTACACCGAAGATATTGGCAGCGCTGCGATTATGAGCCGGGCAATTGCCGGGACGATTAACGAAAAAGCCGTTTTTTCTACACCAGGATCAAGCGGTGCGGTTCGTCTAGCGATGACCAAGCTGATTTTGCCTGAACTTCGCCATGTTGTGTGGGAATTAAACCGCCAGCGCTGACAAAATGCCTATGCACACGCATAGGCATTTTCATTAATCATAGTCTTTATGTACCCACTCATCTTCTGGAATACCTAAATCTTCTCCAGAAAAACGCTCTTCTTTAAACGGATCTCCTCTAAGATGAAAGCCGTTTTGCTCCCAAAAGCCAGGATGATTTTCATCAATAGCTTCAAAGCCTCGAAGCCATTTAACACTTTTCCAAAAGTACAAATGCGGAACAACCAATCGCAGCGGATATCCGTGCTTAGCTGTAAGCGGCTCTCCGTTAAAGGAATGAGCGAGAAGAATATCGTCTCTCAGTAAATCTTTTACCTCAATGTTTGACGTATAGTCATTATCTCCATGCAGCATGATGTATTTACTTTTTAACTCCACGCCAACTGCTTTTAAAAAGTCTGTAAACAGCACGCCCGTAAATTCATTATCAAGCCTTGTCCATCTCGTTACGCAGTGAATATCACATTTCACCGTTATTTGCGGCATGTCCAATATATCTTGATACGAAAGCGTCACTTCTTTGTTTACTAATCCAAACACTCGAAGCGTCCACTCCTCTAAGTTATACTCCGGCACGTCGCCTTCATGTAAAATCGGAAAGCGCTCCGTTACTACCTGACCCGGAGGCACTCGTCCTTCATACTTTGGATCAATTTCCGGTGTTTTCATTCGTTTAATACGGTCTGCTTTGTTCAAATTATCACCTCGTTATTTTTTGTACATAAAAAGCCCTTCCTTAAATAAATAAGGAAGAGCTTTGTTTCAGCTTCTTCCTTATCTCTAAGAGCGATACACTCTTAAGGATTTGGCACCATTCTGTCATAGACAGCGGTTGCCGGGTTTCACAGGGCCAGTCCCTCCACCTCTCTTGATAAGGAAACAAATTGTATTTGTTTTATGTAATAAAGTCAGTATTAAGCTTTTTGTCATAATTGTCAATATTATTTTTCTTTTCCGCCAAAAAACTTTAAAAACAGATAGGGTTATAAGGTTTTAGTCTACTAAAATACCATGTAAAGCCTTTACCCTTCTCCATCAATCATCGTATACTTCCTGGCAAAGCGCTTGTAGTAAATTTGCTCATCCTCTTGTCCATCGTTAAAAACAAGTCGGTTATGATCAATATCTTTTTCTTTTAACACGTATCCCTTTTCATTCATCAGTTGAATATATTCATCTAAATGTCCTTTTTTCACCATATAATGAAGAGCATCGTCTGAATCTGTAGTCCTTGCTACACCTTGACTTCCCACTTCTAACTTGAATACAGCTGTTGCTGTTTGAACGGGACGATAATCTCCAAACACTCTTTCCCAATTTAAGAGCAGCAGCGCGCCGAAGATTATGATAAATCCTCCAGCCGCTACGGTGAGTACAAATCGTTTTGACACTACTTTCTCTCCTTTACATTCTTTTTCTTCTATTTAATACAACGGATTGCCCTAAACTTGTTTTTACGCCAAGTCCTAGATACACGGCAGTACCTAAAGCAATTGAAATACAAGATGTGCTAATCGCAAGTGAAGATGGGGACAGCTTGTTTTCTAAAAAATAGTGAGAAGTATAATTGCCGATAATCACAGCGGCTGACATCACACTTACTAATAAAACAGGTGTCAACGCAGCTTGTCCCAGTGATTGAACTCGGTAAGAAATGAATTTTTCAATTAAATAAAAGTTATAGATAACCGATACACCATACCCTCCGTAAGTCGCGACAACCGGTCCAATTTCTTTTAAGCTTGAAACCAGCAGTACGTTTAATACTATCTTCACAACAATTCCTAAGCCCAAGCCTAAAATTAGCTTCTTTTGCTGATTAATTCCTTGGAGAATTGCGGCTGTTACGGTAAAAATAGCAAATAAAATCGCAGCAGGCGCATACCATTGTAAAACAACTCCACCGATTTCAGGACTGTTTTTTGCTCCAAAAATCATCATATATACCGGCTTGCCTAATAAACAAAGCCCCACGGCAGCAGGAAGAGTAAAAAATAACAGCAGCTGCAGCGTTTTTGTAATTTTCCCTTTTACTTCCCGTAAATTTCCTTGCACAAAAGAAGACGTAATGCCCGGAATCAGCGACATGCTGAAGGCAGTCGCTAACGATACCGGCACCATCACCAAAATTTGTGCTAACCCAATAACGGAGTTGATCGTTTCAGCCTTAGCTTGTCCATATCCTATTGATTGAAAAAGCATGTTAATCGTAAACGTATCAATATTTTGATAGATAGGAATAGCTAAACCAACTAATACAAACGGAACGGCGTACGTTACAAGCTCTTTGAACATTAAAGAGAACGAAACGGATTTATTATTCTTTCCGCTGTTCACTTCTTTCATAATCAACCGCTTGCGCTTCAAATAAACCGCTCCAAGAATCCCAATTCCCCCTACGCCTCCAATAAACGCTCCAAACGTACCGATTCCAACAGCTTTTGTCATTGTACTATGAAAAAGGTGAATAACAGCGTATGCTCCTACTAAAATGAACAACACTCGCACTATTTGTTCAATAATCGTACTTAGCGCGGACGGTCCCATAGACTGGTTACCTTGAAAGTAGCCTCGTAATAGACTCATAGGCGGGATAATAATTAAAGCAAAGCTTACCATTCGGATGACGTACACTACGTCTTTTTGACTATTTCCTGAGGAATCTTTTCCGTTAATGACTAGTTCAGCGAGCCGCGGTGCCATCGTATAGAGGACTAAGAAACCTATTATGCCTGTTATTGTCATTAATAGAAGTCCTGCTTTTAACAGATCTTGTCCCGCACGGTAGTTTCCAAGACTGTTATATTTCGATACATACTTCGAAACAGCAAGCGGAAGACCCATTGTCGACAAGCTTAGCATCAAGGTATATGGACCGTATGCATACTTATAAAGCGCGTAACCTGACGTTCCCACTAAGGCTGTGAAAGGAATAATATAAATAAAGCCTAAAATCTTTGTTAACAAAGAAGACGCTGTTAATAAAAGCGTACCTCTCATCAAATTTTTTTCCATACATCAAAACTCCAGAAATAAATATTGTATTTTTAACAAATACTTGATTTATTGTATCATACTTACAATCATTATCTAGTTTTTTATAAAACATTAGAACCCCCTCTATGTTACGTTTTTTTACCTAATAAAGGAACATAAACCAATCTTTTCACCTATGATAAATGAATCGTTTTTTGCTTTTTATTTTAACTGACGTTTACATTCTAAAAGACGTGTTAAATTATATATATCAGTTACCAACTAAACTAAGACTCCTTGACTATTCTGGCCTACCTGTTCTTTTAGGTAGACTGAGGTTGCTAAATCGTTATATATAGGAGGAAAAAATCATGAAAATGAAACAACGACTATCAAAAGCAGCGGCGGCTGCAACGATTACAGGAATTGCTGCATTTGGATTTGCTCCTGTCGCTCAGTTTGATACACCAGCACATGCAGCTACATCTCAAGAAACAAACAGTCAAAGTCAAACAGCTGTAAAAAACATTAATGAAATTTACAACGCCGCAGTAAAAGGTGAAGTGCCACGCTTAACGGCAGACTTCAAAATTGGCAAAACACTGCGTCAAGACGTTCGCGATCAGTTCGGTCCCCCGCCTGAAGGTTCATCAAACAACTTTGACTACTATCATGCGGAAATGGGTCACCCTGGATACGCATTTGGCTATGATCAAAATAACGTCGTTAACGAAATCCGCTATTTTGGTACAAATGTAGAGCGTCAAACAAATTTAGGGTCCATTACGCAAGCTAACTTAAAGAAAGAATTAGGTCAGCCGAACTTTACAGGCAAAGTAAAAGGTGATGGTACGACTCAAACAAAGTACACGTATCATGCCGGCGCCTATGATCTTGAATTTATTTTTGACGATACCAAAACGTTAAATCACGTAAACTTAGTTAAAAAGCCTTAAGTAATAGAAAAAGTAGCAGACAGCCTGCTACTTTTTTTCATGAAATAAAACTAATGCTGAATCGGCTACGTGTTCATACCCAATTTCCATATAAATCTTGTTAGACGTAGGGTTTGTCATATCTGTGTATAGACTTGTTGTTTGAAACCCTTCATCTAGCATAAGCTGAGAAAGCGTGGATACACAGCTTGAGGCATAGCCTTTTTTACGTTCTTTTTGAGGCGTGTACACAAAGTTAATTGTAATGTTATGGGCCGTTGGACGCGTAGCATTGGCAATCGACACATACTTCCCGTTCACTTCCCATAAAAATAGCCGTTCTGCTTTAATAAAAGCTTCGCCTGTTTTGACAGCTTGTTCTTTTGACACAGGCTCTCCAATGACGCCCATAAACTCCCAAATCCATTCTGTCACGAGCGGAAGGTGCTCCAACCTTGCTTTTACCAGCACTCCGTCAGCGTCCGCAGCTTTTTTTACTTTGTCTAACCGATAAATGCGCTGATCCATTTTTAAAGAAGCTTCTTGATTTTTTAAATCTGCTAGTTTTTGAGAAAGGTATAAAACCATTTGTCTTTCTCCAACTAAGCCCGGTATTTCGATTTCTTGTAACAGCTCTGCCGCTTTGCTTAGTTCACCCTCCGTTAGCTGCTGTATTTGAGACAGTATGATTTGCTTAGGATGGGTTTGCAGCAACACAAGCGCAGCACGGCTGTCTTTTAAAATAACACCCATAAAATTTGGTTTGCTGTTTTCCTGCAAGCTGTGTAAAATGCCGAGCGCTAAGTTATGAAGAACTTCATTCTTTGATAAAAGTGGCTCTACTTGGTTTTTAAATTCCTGCACTTCTCTATATCTATGTAACTGGATCATTTTCTTTCTACCTCCGCAAATGCTCTTACCGGAAACGTTCCAACTCCTTTTATTTTAGGAGGCACGGCGTAAAATAAAAAGGACTTCGCCGTTAGTTGATCTAAGTGACATAAGTGTTCAGCAATTACAATGTCCGCTCCTAACAGCAGCGTATGAGCTGGTCTTGTTTTTCCTTTTGTATCATCAATATTCATCGAATCAATTCCAACAAGAGCGGGCTGTTGAGATACTAAATAAGCTGCCGCGCTTTCTGTTAAGTATGGATGATTTTCTAAATAATCGTCTGTATTCCAGTAGCGATCCCATCCTGTATGAATTAATACCGCTTTGCCTTTTACATCTACATGTTGAAAATGAGATTCATCAATCGCTTTTAAAGTCGTGTCAACTGAAACGACTATTCCTTCTAACCCGGCTGTTTTATCAATAGCCATTTGAGCTAAATCCGCTCCGTCTTTGTATCTGTGAAACGGCACGTCAATATACGTACCTGTATTCGTGACCATTTCAATTTTACCGATTTGAAATTCAGTGCCTGGTTCATAAAGCTTTCTAGACTCTTCTCGGCTTAAATAGTCGCAAATGATCGGTGCCGGCAAGCCTTTATGTGTGATAACTCCGTCTTCAATGATGTGGCTTAGATCAATATACGTTCTTTTTTTCATACCTCCACCCACTTTTTCGATATTCAGTAAAAATATTCTAACATAAAAAAGCTCTTCCTAGTTTCCTAGAAAGAGCTTTTTTTAGAGAACGTTATTAACTTGATAAACATACATCATACGTATGCTTTGTATAAACAAATCCTTCAAAAATAAGACGGGCTGTACGCACTACTTTGATTCCGTTAACCTGTCCATCTTTTAGATCCACACTGGTTTCCATAATTCCCATTGGATGAGCAAGTCGAACGGTATCACCTTTTAATTGAACCATTTCTGACGGAAGCGTGCCTTTTGTATAGATAGCCGCCGTTGTACAAATTGCTCCTGTAATCGCAAGCGTTTGATGCGGTTTTTGCATCGACATCATGCGGATTAATACGTCCATTTGAGAAGCAGCTTTTTCTCTGCCAGTCCCGTCGCGATGGTCCATAGGAGGAGAAATAATCGTCATTTTTGGAACCGCTGGTGATAGTTTAGTTGCTTTGTCTTGAGGTGCAAGCCCCGCTTTTTCCGCTGCAATGGAGCGAATTTCTTCAAATAGCTTCAGCTGTTTGTCCGTGTATTCATGCGGAAGTTCTGCTCCCTTTAGGCCAATATCCGCTGCTTTAACAAATACAAGCGGATTTCCTACATCAACAATTGATGTTTTTATCGTCCCGATGGATGTTTGCAGAAGATCGATAGCGTTCCCGGTTGGAAGCAGTTTTCCAGTAACGGCTCCTTCTCCGTTTTCAAACGAAAGATAAATGGGTGAACCCGTACCTGGCACTCCAGGAATCATACAGGATCCTTCTGTTTTAACTTTCCCGTTTTCTACTTCTACTTCCGCTACGATTACTTTTTTGGTATTTGTATTATAGATCCGCACTTTAGTCACCGGTTCCACAGCTTGTACAAGTCCTTGTTCGATTGCATAAGGTCCGACCGCTGAAGAGATATTGCCGCAGTTTCCTTTAAAATCAACGAGAGATTCGCTGATGCTAACCTGCGCAAACGTGTAATCTACGTCAGCTTTCTCTAAAGCTGATTTTTTTATAATCGCGATTTTACTTGTCAGCGAATTAGCTCCGCCGAGTCCATCAATTTGACGTTGGTCCGGACTTCCCATTATATCTAGCAAAAACGGTTCCCAATCCGATTTGTTCACAGGCATTTCTTCATGATTGATAAAAACCCCTTTACTCGTTCCACCTCTCATAACCGTTACAGGAATGCGCGTCATATTAATCACCTTTCTCCCCTACTAACAAACGCCGAGGCGTTCATCAAACCATTTTATTTTTTTACTATTTAGAACCGGTTCATTTGCCATTTATCGTATAATAGAGGTGGTCATAAGTAAAATACATAAAATTTATTGTCTTTTTAAAAATTTTTTTATAATCTAAATACAAGGGGGAATCGGGATGGATCAAAAAGATTGGATATTAATTAAAACGCTTCACGAAGAAAAGAACATTACGCGAACGGCTGAAAGGCTCTACGTATCGCAGCCTTCTTTAAGCTACCGCCTTAAAAATCTTGAAGAAGAATTTGGCGTGTCGCTTTTCTTCAAAACGAAAAAAGGAATTGAGTTTACATCTGAAGGTGAGCATCTTGTTCGCTATGCGGAAAATATGTGGAAGCAGCTGCAGGAAACAAAAGACAGCATGCGTAATATGAGCGAAACCGTTACGGGAACGCTTCGCTTAGGGGTATCGAGTAACTTTGCACAGCATAAGCTTCCTAAAATTTTAAAGCAGTTCTCTCTTCACTACCCAAATGTACAGTTCAGCGTCAATACGGGCTGGAGTACGCAAGTTATGAATCTATTAGACTCTTCGCGTGTGCACGTTGGTATTTTACGAGGCAATTACCCGTGGAACGGAGAAAAATCACTGCTGACGAAAGAACGGCTCTGCTTAATTTCGAAAAAAGAGATTGCGATCGATGATTTGCCGAACCTGCCTTATATTAACTATAAAACCGATACGTCACTAAAAGATCTCATTCAAGAATGGTGGCATGACAAGTTTTCAGAGCCTCCGTTTGTGGCAATGGAAGTTGACCGGCAAGAAACGGCCAAAGAAATGGTCAAAAATGATTTAGGCTTTGCCATTTTACCTGAAATTTGCCTTCACTCCAGCGACAACTTATATACATACGGACTTTCGTACCGAGATGAATCACCTTTGCTTCGAAACACGTGGCTCATGTATGATCCTTCTTACTTGAATCTATCGGTCGTGAAAGCGTTTATTGACTTTTTAAAGCTAAGTGAAAAATAAAGCCAAAGCTAAAAAGTTTGCGTCTTGGAAGAATCTCTCTTTTAGACCAAGCTTTTTTCTAGACTGCCATTATAAAAATTTTTTATGAACTTTCTAAAAAAACCTATATTTCCTTTATTTTTAAAAATGTACTAACATGAAAACAAGAAACATCAGCGGGAGTAAAGAGCGGCTTTGAAAATTCTTAATAATCAAACTACAACTCATACATGGGGATGAGAAATGTTAGTCACGTTTTTTTTACTCTAAAAGAAAACGCTTTCAGAGAAAAGAGGGAAAATAAAGGAGGTTATTTGAATGCTAGCACTACTAGGTTTTACAATGATTATTGTCTTTACGTATCTCATTATGTCAAAAAGGATGTCTCCTATCGTAGCTTTAATGGTCATTCCACTTCTTTTTGCGGTGATTGGAGGGTTTGGCAAAGGCGTCGGAGACATGATGCTAGAAGGGTTAAAACAAGTAGCTCCGTCAGCTGCGATGCTGCTGTTCGCCATCTTATATTTCGGGGTTATGATTGATGCCGGACTGTTTGATCCATTAATTAAGCAGCTGTTAAAAATCGTAAAAGGCGATCCGCTTAAAATCGTCATCGGAACGGCTCTTCTATCGCTTTTAGTTGCACTAGACGGAGACGGTACAACCACTTATATGATTACGGTTTCTGCTCTTCTTCCACTTTATAAACGCCTGAATATGAGTCCGTTAGTGTTAACGACAGTTGCGATGCTTTCTCTTAGTATTATGAGCAGCATGACGCCTTGGGGGGGCCCGGCTACTCGTGCGATTGTCGCCCTTCACCTCGATGCATCTGAGTTCTTTATTCCACTTCTTCCAACGTTAATTGGCGGAGCTTTGTGGGTTGTTTTTACAGGCTATATTCTTGGAAAAAAAGAGCGCAGACGACTTGGTGCTATTGACATCGAGCAGTTTGAATTAAAAAGCTCGCTTGCGTTTGCTGAAGACGCATCTTTAACTTCTCAAGAAGATATTACACAGCCTAAAAAAATCTGGATTAACTTAGCTTTAACCATTGCACTCATGGTCGTATTGGTTTCTGGCATTTGGTCTGTTTCTGTTTTATTTATGATTGGTTTTGCGCTTGCTCTTATGATTAACTATCCAAAACTTGAGGATCAAAAAGAACGTTTAATGGCTCATGCAGGCAACGCACTAACCGTTGCAGCCCTTGTTTTTGCAGCCGGTATTTTTACAGGAATACTATCCGGCACTAAAATGGTTGACGAAATGGCAAGCCTGTTAATTCATTTAGTTCCTGATTCACTCGGTTCGTTTTTACCGACAATCGTTGCTTTAACAAGCATGCCGTTTACATTCGTGATGAGTAACGACGCTTATTACTTCGGTGTTTTACCAATATTCGCTGAAACAGCTGCTTCTTACGGAATTGATCCGATGGAAATTGCGCGAGCTTCAGTGCTCGGACAACCTGTTCATCTGTTAAGTCCACTCGTTGCGTCTACTTTCTTACTTGTAGGTATGGTAGGTGTTGATCTTGGTGAACATCAGCGCTTTGCATTTAAATGGGCCATTTTAACGTCTCTTGTTCTAATTGTCCTTGCTATTGTCACAGGCGCACTTACGCTATTTTAATAGGAATAAAAGCCGTTATGGCTCTTTATTAATAAATTGATAAATGATAGGTGGAGGTACTTCTAAAATGTATGTAATTACGTGTTATGTAAGAAAAGGTGAAATGAGAATGTACGAGTTTGATAGCAAAGAAGAAGCCCTTTCTCAGCTCAAAAATCTGAAAGGCTGCACCATTCTTTCAGAAGTTGTTTATTTTAATGATTCATCGGTTATTCCGGTAGCTATTTAATTATGCACCACTCAACCCTATAGGTACAAACTTGATAAGCTTCCTTTCGCTCAAAAGGAAGCTTCTTTTTTTATGTTCTTCTGAGATTTCGGTCCCTTTTCTCTCCCCAACGTTTTGTTACGTCTGGTTCGTTTTGTTTCCTTGCTTCAATCATATCAATAATTTGATTTGTATGTGGAGTTAGCACAGCGCATTTTTGATAGAAAGCTCCGTCTACAACGAGCAGCTCTTCATCCATCCCGCAAAACTTGCAGCGGAGCTCTTGTGGTCCTGCGTAAGAGGTGTGATAAACACTATCGTTAAAGATGGTGTAAAAAGTGTCTCTTTGCTGGGCATCGTAAAAGCTATATTGCTGGTTAGCGTCATCACGGTAGTTAACTCCATAGTTCCGGTCGAATTCTTCTTGAGTAAATCTATCCTGTAAAAGTTCATTTTGTATTAGTTCTCTTAAACAGCACTCTATTTCTTCATAATTAAATGAACAATTATGTGCGTAAACATTTAGTTCTTCAGTGCTATTCTCTTTTACCATCACTTCACTGCCGCAAATCTTACAGGGGTGTTTGGGACTCTGTTGATCAAAGTAAGAGAGCGTTTGGACCTTTTCCACTGCTATTTCATCGCTCACCTTTTTAAACTTAATCATCACATTTTCTGTTTGACTGACGTTTTCGTTATACAACATCACTTCATATTCATCTATATTCTTTCCGTTTTCTTTTCGACTCATATGCTCCATTACTTCATACGAAGAAATAGTAAAAAACTCCTTAAAATTCACCACTAACATGCATCCTTCCAAAAAATTTACGTTCTCTATGTACCTGCTCTATACTACCATTTTTTCAAAGACTCGCACCACTAAACGAACTTTTTTTAGGTTCGTGCATGTATAACCATTTACTATAGCTCACCAATATGCAATTAGCTAGCTATTTTACATTTACATCAAATAAATAAGTTGCCTTTCCATGAGGCCATTTCCCAGATACTTCATAAAGATAGTAACCACTCTTTGAAGACACTTCAATACGATTATTCTTTATCGTAATTTTTTCTTTTTGATTGTTTTGGTTCAGTTGATAGACAGTAAGTTTTGGATTATTTTTTAGTAGAATTTTAACTTTGGTATCTTTCTCTAGCATAAGGTCATCAAATTCTTTAGCAACCTCTTTTGGTGAGTAAGAATCCGTTTTGGCTATGTGCGCACTATCGTCACCGTTCCATTCATATTCTCCTGCTCGCATTTCATACTCTTTGTCATTAACCACAATGCTTCCTGACACTGGAACTTGTTCATCATTAGGTGTAGATACATTTACCTTTTCTTGGTTGCAACCAACTAGCAAGAAAAATAATAACGATGTAATAGCTACTTTGTTCATACTTCCCCCCCTTTTCAGACTGGATCTTCTCCTCGGCTTGTTTTTCATCATAAATACACAATACCAAAAATAACCATAAGAGAAACCATTAAAAATCATCACAATTATGATTTACCTCAACCTATTTGTTTACAATGTCCTAAGGATACACGTTTGCTATCTGGCATACATAACACTAACCCTTTTATAAGGAGGATTTCATGAATATGTATATAATCATCAGCATTGGCGTTGTTGCCAGCGCATTTTTATTTCGGAAATATCGAAAACAAGTCGTTGAAATATATACAATCAGTGAATTTATTCACGCTAAAAACGGCGCGGTCGCTACAAGCTCCACGTGGTTTGACAAGTTTTTTAAAGAACCTTACGCTACCGGACCAAACTATGAAAAAACAGAGGATGACGTTAGCGAGGATGGAGATGGAGACGGCGGAGAATAAATAAAAGAAAAAACCTGTTGTGACAACAGGTTTTTCTTATTAATCATCGCTTCCTAAAATACCGAAAAAGCGAAGCAAGTTGATGAATAGATTAATAAAGTCTAAATAAAGAGATAGTGCCAGCAGTGGAACAAGCTCTTCCGTGATTTCACCGTGCTTCATTTTATTAAAATCATACAGTACGTAAAGTGAGAAAACGATGGTACCAATCACTGAGAATGCCATGAGTCCAGGCGTTGTTAAGGGACTAAACAGCGAGAAAATGCTGATACAGACTAGTGCTAACAGCGCTACTAATAAAAAGCTGCCTAAAAACCCTAAATCTTTTTTCGTTTTTGCCCCAATCACACCCATCACCGTAAAAATAACGAACGTGCTTCCAAACGCATAAAGCACAACTTGCGCCCCCGCTACTGATGCATAGTAGCTAACAATCGGAAACAGCGTGATGCCTGATATAAATGAAAACGCATATGTAAAACCGTATCCTACGCTTTTTTTCTTTCGTAACATAAATGCCGCAACCAGCATCACAAGTTCAGCAATCGCTAACGGAATAAAATAAGCCGGCGGCACATATTGACCTACGTATAAGCCAACTGTTGAAATAAATAACGAAAAAATAAATGTTACTAATACTTTTTGAAACAGAGACCGCTGCTCTACTCCAATCACTTCTTGCATGTGTAAAACCTTCTTTCTAAAATCTGTTATATTTTATATAATACCTACCTTTTTAAGAAAAATAAAGATAATACTAAGGTCTTTTTTCTTATTTCTATAGAAAGAAAGCATAGACGCTGCCGTCTATGCTTCCTTGGTGTCTCTTTATTTTGGCAACAGAATACCGTCAATAATTCCGTAAGTCTTTGCTTCTTCAGCACTCATAAAATAATCTCGTTCCGTATCGTTTGCCACTTTTTCAACCGGCTGTCCCGTTCGTGTTGATATGATTTCATTAATATGCTGCTTCAATTTTAAAATTCGCCGAGCGCTAATTTCAATTTCAGTCGCCTGCCCTCTAGCCCCTCCTAGCGGCTGATGAATCATAACTTCACTATTTGGAAGTGCATAGCGCTTTCCTTTTGCTCCTGCTAGGAGAAGCAATGCGCCAAAAGAAGCGGCCATGCCCGTGCAAATCGTTTGAACATCCGGCTCGATATACTGCATCGTATCATAAATCGCAAACCCTGCTGAAGTGGAACCTCCGGGGCTGTTAATATAAAGTGAAATATCTTTTTTAGGATCATCTGCCGCAAGAAACAGCAGCTGCGCGACCACGCTGTTGGCAATATGATCATTGATTTCATCACCAATTAAAATAATTCGGTCTTTTAACAGCCTCGAATAAATATCATACGAACGTTCACCGCGGTTGCTTTGTTCAATTACATATGGAATCGTACTCATATATATCCTCCTTATCACACGTAATATGGCTATGCAGCCATGCAGAGAGTGCACTTCGGAGTATACGTTGGTTTTTGAATGACGCTTTTTAAGGAAGGCAAAGCATGAATCAAAAATGCTGGGTCCTGCGCTTCTAACGTTTTATAAAACAGTTCTGACAGCTCATTACGCTCTTTTTCATCCCAAAAAGAATCTGTAGAAAACGGCTCACCGTCTTTTTCTAACCGCTGCTTAGCACGATGTAAATTGCTTTTTACCGCTGTTTCTGACGTTTGTAAAATCAACGCTATTTCTTTTAGCTGATAGCGAAAGCCTTCTTTTAAGAAAAAGATAACTGCTTGCTTTGGCGTAAACTGACTAAGGAGCAGCTCGACCGAGTGTCCTTTCATATCAAACGCCCGCTTGCCGTCTTGTTGGTCCAAACCTTCTTCTGCGGCTATTACTTCACGCTTTCGTTTTCTCAGCAGATCAATCCAGTGGTGATACGCAATTTTATTTAACAGCGCGGAAGACAGCTTGTGCTCTTCACCTTTATATCGCTGAGCTTTTAAAAACGTTTCTTGGGCAATATCGTCTCCGTCCCACGCATTTTGCGCTAAAAAGCGGCAGTACTGCTGCAATTTTGGGTAATGCTCGTTCCAGCATGCATCGTCAAAGCTTTCTGTTTGTGTTTCGATTTTTTTTGAATGTGACATGATTTTCACTCCTTTTGCACTCTCTATTTATTAAACGATTAAAGGAAGTTCAAAAGATACGGGGTATCAAACTTTTTTACACATTATACGCTTAAACAGCTATTTTTTTGTATTATAATGAAGATACTTTTATCTGAGGAGTGTAAAATAATATGCGAAGAAGAAAACTATACAGCAAGAAGAAAACGAACAAACTTCACTATAAAGACTTAACCTGTGAACACCCTCAGCCTGCTTTGCCTATGAGCTATACAAGTGAAGCTCCTTTTTACTATTATGACGCGTCAGACGATGAAAGACAAAACGACTTTGAACTATATTCAGAGATTTGTATCATGAACCAAGAACATTTTTTCGTAAGAGGCTGTGTTGAAATTCCTGTTCTTAATGAAGAAGAATTTTTCACTTGGAACATATGGGTTTCTTTAAGCGAAGAAAATTTCCATCGAATGATAGATTTATGGGAAAGTGACAAAAGAGAAAATGAACCGCCTTATTTCGGCTGGTTTTCAGTTTCAATTCCAGGCTATCCCGAAACGTTAAATTTAAAAACAAATGTGCATACAAGATCTGTTGGAACAAGACCGCTCATCGAGTTAGAGCCAACCGATCACCCTTTAGCCGTCGAGCAGCGGGAAGGGATAACGCTAGAGCGAATCAAAGACATACAAAAACAATTGACTACCTATTAAAAAACCAAGACAGCCCCAGACTGTCTTGGTTTTTACCTTTATGGCATGCGCTTTGCTCCATAGTATTTAGGCGCCCAGTAGCTGTCTACTTTATAGTTTGTAATTTTCACGCCCTCAGATGTGGACACGTGAACGACATAGTCATTTCCAATATAGATAGATGGAATAAGTGAACTTCCTTCAAAAAAGACGAGATCTCCCGGCTTCAAGTCAGATTGTGAAATGGTTTCTCCTGCTTCCCACTGCTGACTCGCATAGCGCGGAATGTCTTTTCCAGCTGCTTCTTTATAAATGTATTGAACAAAACCAGCCGTATCAAAGCCTGTAGAAGGACTTGTCCCACCTTGTGCATAAGGTACTTCTCCTACATATTTAAGAGATTCAGTCACAAATGGGTTGTCTTTTGACAGCGATAAGTCATCGTAGCGCCTTGCTCCTGCGTACTTAGACGTCCAGTAGCTGCTTGTCAGGTAATCCATCGTCACATTTTCGCTGCGCTTGGCATGAATAAACTGATTGCCGCCTGCGTAGATACCGACGTGTGAAATCCCTTCACGATACGTGTCTTTAAAAAAGATAACGTCTCCTGGCTTTAAATCTGCGCGAGCAACTTCTTCTCCAACTTGCCACTGCTGATCGGTTGATCTCGGAAGGTAGACGTCCGATGCGTGTTGAAATACATATGCAACAAATGCGGAACAATCAAAACCGTCCGTTGGCGACTCGCCTCCAAATACATATGGTGTGCCGAGATGTTTTAGCGCTTCTGCAATAACTTCATTATCTTTTGCAATTTCCGGTGCTCCTGTAATGCGCTTTGCTTTGGCAAAATGTGATGACCAATAGGCGCTGCTTGAAATGTTTTTCACCACGACTTTTCCGTCTGAAGAAGATGCATAAATCATCTTATCGTCTCCGATATAAATAGCGGCTACGTTCACTTCACCGTTTTCATTGGTGCCAAAAAATAATACATCGCCCGCTTGCAGCTCGTTTTTATCGACGTCTGTTCCAAGCTCTGACTGTTCTTTCACGGAACGAGGCAGCTTTGTATCGAGCGCTTGTTTAAACACATATTGAACGAAGCCAGAGCTGTCAAACCCTTCGCTTAGCGTCTCTCCTCCAGACGTATAATCCGCTCCTTCATACGTTTTTGCTTTGTCAGCAATCACGTTTTCATCTGTAGCAGCCTGTACTTGCACAGCTTTTTCTGCAGGAAAAGCGCCTTCATAAAAAGTGGCAAGACTAAGCCCTAACGCTGTGACCATAAGAGGTTTCATTACTTTCATGTTTGTTCTCCTTTGTTTTTTATTTCATCCAAGAAGTTTTATATGTAAATGGTTCCTCTGTTAAAGTATGGTGCAGATGGATAGGAATTGGCTAGTACCTTTTGACTTAAATATGCTTCCCTTCCAAAGTCCTGTAAAAAATCCATAAAAAAACTCGGCGCACATTACGCCGAGCTTTTTTATTTCATGCCCACCTGGATATTTGCTGCTTTTTGTTTTTGACGTAAATTTGCAATCCACTTGTAGTAAAGTGTAATCAAAAGAACAAAAATACCAAGTGCAAAGTACAGTTTTGAATATCCTAAAGCACCTGCTGCAATTCCTAATACAAATGAACCAACCGCAATACCGCTATCATAAAACGTAAAGAATGTAGCAGTTGCATATGCGCTTCGGTGAGCAGGCGCCGCTTGAATCGCAAGCGTTT
>Ga0209796_10000607_pt1 | contig 20892 bp, 23 predicted proteins | sample AgamicOrSfrz_FD_187167 | JGI IMG/M metagenome (GOLD analysis project Ga0209796, IMG submission 187167) | Agave microbial communities from Guanajuato, Mexico - Or.Sf.rz (SPAdes) (version 2) | ecosystem: Host-associated > Plants > Phyllosphere > Phylloplane/Leaf | place: Guanajuato, Mexico...
CGCCGCCTACGATGCCTTTTTCGATCAGCGCGACTTTGACGCCGCGCTTCGCGAGAAACCATGCAGTGAATACGCCGACAATGCCCGCGCCTATCACGACGACGTCGGCGCTATCGGGCAGCGCCGGCCTGGTATGAATGCGGGTCAACGGTACGCGCATCTATGAAAGTTCCTTCTTGAGTCGCGTGTCGGGTAAATGTCTGTCGGCGACTTTGCCAGTTGCAACGCCCAGAACATCGCCTGGCTAACGAACCGGTACGACCGGTAGACCGGATCGGGTGCGCCTTGATGCGCGGCGGTGGGCACGTTGTGCACCATCTTCAACGCGGTGTCGACGCAGCACCATGTTTTCGCCCCTCTTCAGCAACGCGGACATCATCACCTTTCGTTCAAGGTCCGAAGCGCGTGTCGCGAGTTCAGGAAGCGGAGGGAAATCGGCGGCAGTCACATGACGCGTCCGCTCACCGTTGGGCAGCTTGACAAGCCAAGGCGGTCGAAGTCGAACAGAGTTAACGGCGTCGTTGCTGAGGTGGCAACGTATTCTCGTGCAGCCTGTACCATCTGTGTGTCCTGGATCAATTAGCCGTCGACCTGCCAGTGTCGAGATGCTTGCTGCCGGCTCGCAGAGCTCACGGATCAGCAAGATTTCAAGTGCGCTATACGGGCCGGGCCGGTAGAGTCTTTATGGTACGTGGGCAATGTCACTCTGCGACGCTCGAAAAATATTTCAAAAGAGTATGAAAACTGCGTTTGGCGTGCCTTGCGCAGCATTTTATGTGGCGCACTCATCGACTTGACTCGCTGGAGCGGCGAGTCGCGATCCGTAGAAACGCGGCCAGGCTTCGATCGCGTCGCTTGGCGTGACGGCCTGATGGGTTTGATAGGTCTGATGCCGCGTTCCGGTCGAACACGCAGATTTGTAGAATGCTCAGCCGCGCTCAAATTGGATGCAAGGCACAGCAACGCAATTGCTGGCCTACGGGTGGGGCGCAATTGATAATTGCCAGCAGTTGGATCCGCAACAGGGCCGTAAGCTGTTCAATCCTTAGCAGTGGGTTTCTGGCTCAATACCGCCTGCAACTTGCCGACTTCAGTTCGCAGGCGGCATTGTTCACGTTAGCTTGTCGATCACGAGCAACGTCGAAGTGGCCGACGCATATAACTTTCCGGTGCTGTCCTTTAGCGTGGCCTCGGCGAACGCCGCGCGGCGGCCAATGCTGATCACCCGGCCTTCCGCCCGAAGCGTGCCAGTCTCATGCGTTATCGCTTTATGGTACGAAACCTTGAGTTCCAGCGTTGTATAGGCTTGCGTTGGCGATAGACGCGAATGGGCGGCGCAGCCGCATGCGGAGTCGAGCAGTGTGGCTGCATATCCGCCATGTACCGTACCGATAGGGTTATAAGCTCGGAGTGACGGTACGCTTTCGAAAGCTGCGAAGCCTTCCGACGCTTCAACCAGCGTGAAGTCCAAGGTATCACCGATCGGTGGCCGTCCCCCTGATTGCATTAATTTGTGTAGCTGCTCCAAGCCGGAGAGATTGGGTGGCAGCTGTTCGACAAGGTTCATTTGCAAGACTCCAGGTGGAAGCGTCGTTTAAGCGCTGTCTTCGCGCGCATCAATATTTTGTCGGAGCGCGTTTGATCCGGCTCCCCTCTGGCAAGCATTAGCGCGCCAACCATCTCGCACAATAGCGACTCCGCGTTCGAGTTCGCCTCTGCGTCTCCAAGCTCCGACAAAAGCCCTGCAAGCCGCTTTCGCAGCCGTGTCGTTCCCTCTGCAAAGGCCGCGCGTGCTTCAGGGGATACCCTCGTCATTTCAGAAGCTAACGCAGCAACCGGACAACCAAGCGGAATTGCGTCCCGGTGCGCGCGCGACAGATAAAAGCGGATGTAATGCCAAAGGCCTTGCGCAGGCGATCGACCGGATACTTGATGGAGAAAGTGGGCTTCACTCTCTTCAAACATCGTGGCAATGGCAGCAGTCACAAGCTCGTCTTTCGAACGAAAGTGAGCATAGAAGCCACCATGAGTCAGTCCGGCGCCCTCCATAACCCGCGCCACGGCAATCTGCTGTGGCCCGTGTGCCCGAATTGCATCAGCGGCTACCTTCAGCAGCTTTTGACGCGTTTCGTCTTTGTGTGTAACGCCATATCGCATTGACCGGTCCCGACCATAGTATGATCACCATCATATAAAGAAACGTGTTCGATCACAACGCTTCTCGCCACGACAGTTTTCGCGAGAGCTGGCACCGCCGTCAGGCGGCGAGTCGTCCGTTCGCTCTGCGACTCGCGCCAGGCAGGTTTAGTTTTGCTGGCCGACTTTGACGGCTGACGTTAACAGACGCGAAGACGAATGCGACTGACAATGCGGACACCAAACTGCCAAAACGGGTGGGTCCGCGCTCATAACGTAAAGAACGCCGCATCCTCTCGTAGCCTCGGGACGATTCGTCTCTCCGCCCACTCCAACCACGCCCGGGTCCTGGCATCCATGAAGTGCCTGGAAGGCAGGAGTGCATATATTCCAATGTCCGGCGACCGCCACGCTGGTAACACCCGGCGGAGCCGGCCATCGCGGATCGCGTCTATGACCGAGAAAAGCGGAAGCAGCGTTATTCCGCCACTCCTCACAGCAACATCGAGCAGCAATTCTGGCGTGTCCGCCACCAGCGGCCCTCGAGGGGAAAACTCCTGCACCGGGCCTTGCCCGTCTGTCAGTCGCCATTCAGGAGTGATGGAAGGATTAATCAGACGCAGGCAGGAGTGCTCGCTCAATGCGGCGGGCGTCGTAGGCTCGCCGAAGCGTTGCAGATATTCGGGCGACGCGCACACCACCGCGAATGTCGTTCCCAGCCGACGCGCCACCAATCCCGAGTCAGTCAGCGACTCCGCCAGATAAAAGCTCACGTCTACACCGCGGGCGAGCAGGTCGGGAAAGTACTGCGAAGTACTGTAGTTGACGATGACTTCGGGATAACTCGCACAGAAATCGGCGAGCGCAGGCGCGACATAGTGGTGGCCGAAACTGGCCATGCATTGCACGCGGAGCCGGCCAGACGGACTGGATGCCGTCCCGGAGGCCTTCGCTTCGGCTTCGTCCATAAGCGCAACGATCTCGCGACAACGCTCGGCGTATTCGGCGCCTGCATCGGTGAGTAGCCGATGGCGGGTCGAGCGCTGAAGCAGCTTGACGTCAAGCCGCTTCTCCAGGTCCGACACGAGCCGCGAAACCTGCGCCGTAGTGAGATCCATCTGCTCGGCCGCGGCAGTGAAACTGCCGCTATCGACCACACGCAGGAACGCGCGAATCGCATGGAAGAGGCCTGTCTGAAGGAGGTCTTTGCGCATTCCGTAAATATACTTTGTTCGGGGCTCTATTGTTACTGAAGTTGTAGCGTCACACAATCGGGCCACTGAATGGCAACCGCGGAGAACCTCCCATGAAACCCGATGTGCGTGCTCCGGTGAGCAGTAGTGGCCGGCTGGCAGGCTTACTGATTCTGATCGTGCCTCCGCTGTTGTGGGCCGGAAACTTCGTGGTCGGCAGGCTCGCACGTAACGACGTGCCACCTATGACGCTGGCCTTCGGCAGGCATCTCATCGCGCTGGTGTGTCTCCTGCCGTTTGGATGGGCCGCGATGAAGCGCGACATGAGTCGGTATTGGGCGCTTCGCTGGCGACTCGTGCGCGTATCCCTCGCAGGTATGGTTGCCTTCAATCTTCTCGTCTATGTAGGGCTGCATTCGACGACGGCGTCGAATGCCCAGTTGATGAACTCTGCCATTCCGGTGCTGATCATCTTGATCGGTGCTGCATTTTTCGGGCAACGGCTGACCGCCGTCCAGAGCTTCGGACTCGTTCTGTCCTGCGTCGGCGTTTTGACCATCATCTCGCACGGCGACACTGCGCGACTGTTAGCGCTTCAGTTTTCCCGTGGCGACCTGTTTGTCTTCGGCGCGATGGTGGCCTTTGCTCTCTTCTCGGTCTGGCTGCGTTCCTTTCCGGCGGACATGGACCGTCTCGGGCTACTTGGCGCGCAACTCGTCATCGCGGTAGCGGTGCTCTTTCCGCTGTTCATGTGGGAGTACATCGCGGGGGAACGTGCAACCTGGAACAGCGCGTCTCTTGGAGAAATCATGTACGTAGGGCTCGCACCATCCCTGATCGCCAACCTCCTGTATATGTTTGGCATTGCGCGCGTAGGCCCAGCTCGGGCGGGGCTCTTCATTCACCTGATTCCGCTCTACGGCGCGTCGATGTCAATCGCGGTTCTGGGCGAGACGCTGCACGTTTATCACGCGATCGGCATGGCCGCGATCGTCGTTGGTCTGGCCTGCTCACGTAGCAAAGACAGACCGGTATCCCGATCTGCCGATGAGAACGAGGGCGATCGCTATAGCAAGCGTCGTCGGGTACAAACGGTTGGATGAGTCTCCTACGCTTTGACCACTCTATCGATCGCCCTCACGGGTATTAGCCGCCGTCAGTGCGTTTGGCAGCTTGATGAGCCGTCTTAATGCGTAGGCCGATCCCGGCCACATCAACTTCACAATGTCATATCAGCGAGTCCGAACATGAGTTTGCAATCCGTCCGAGCATTTCTTTCACAGCATGCTCCCGACCTCGAAATTCTGGAGAAGCAGACGAGCACCGCCACTGTCGCGGAAGCCGCCGATGCCCACGGTGTGTCCCCGGGGCAGATCGCGAAGACGCTGTCTTTGTGGCTGAAGGACGAGGTTATCCTGCTGGTGCTTGGAGGTGACGCGAAGATTGACAACCGCAAGTTCAAGGACCAGTTCAAAGGCAAGGCCAGGATGCTCAATGCCGAGGAGGTGGTTGAATGGACCAGTCATCCGGTGGGCGGGGTGTGTCCGTTCGGACTGCCGCGCGAAATGAAAGTCTTTGCGGACGTGACGTTGAAGAAGTTCGATGTCGTGTTGCCTGCAGCGGGCGCAACGAACGCGGCACTCCGCATTGCGCCCCAGCGCCTTATCGAACTGGTTAGGGCAGAGTGGGTCGATGTCGCTCAGGCTCAAGCCCTGGCCGTATGACGGACTGTTTTCTTCCCGTCCGTCAGCGAGGCGAAATCGACATGACTTCCGCTCGTCGGACGGCGCGGCCGCGACTGAAGTTATCGCCTCCGCGGCGTCATACAATCGTTCGTCCCCAACTGTAGTTTCTGTCGCCGCTTGGAGTTAGACGCCTCTGCAAAAAGTTCAGCGAGAAATGTCCTCCAGCGACTTTCCAAGCGTCCGAGGCCCCATCAGTCCGATTGCGAAGATGACCAGCATCATCGCGCCGGCGATGAAAACGAACACGCCAGTCACGCCGAAGTCCTTCAGCATGAATGCAATGATGAACGAGCTGAACACCGCGGATGCACGACTCCATGAATAAACGAAGCCTACCGCCCGTGCGCGAATCGTCGTGGGGTACAGCTCCTGCTGATAGGCATGGTAGGTGAACGATATGATGTTGCCCGCAAGCGTTAGACAAACGCCCAGCATCACGATCGCCACGGCCGACGTTGCTTGGCTAAAGAGAAGTCCGGCCACGATGTTGAGCGCCGCCATGCAAACAATGACGTGCTTTCGCTCGAAGCGGTCAGCAATGAGATAGCCGAGCAAAGGTCCAAGAGGCGCCGCCAATCCGATGACTGTCGTGTAGAGCAGGCTCGACGTCACGGTGATTCCCTGCTTCACGAGCAGCGTGGGTACCCAGTTAGCAAAACCGTAAAAGCCGACCGTCTGGAATATGTGAAAGACAATGAGCATGACGGTCCGCTTGCGGTACGGCGGTTTCCACATATCAGAAAAGCCGCCTTTGATTGCGATCGGCTCGGATGGTCCTGGCGGAGGAAGAGGCCTTCCGTATTGGCTTTCAACTTGCGCTTCGAGTCGGGAGAGCACGGCGTCGGCCTCTGCGAATCGCTGCTTGCTGGCGAGCCAACGCGGGCTTTCCGGCAGGTTTCGACGGAAATACCATACGAACGCCGCACTGATGCCGCCAATCAATACGACCCACCGCCAACCGTCCAATCCCAGATAGGATTTCGGTACGAGCAGGTAAGACAGGAAGGCTACGACTGGGACCGCGGAAAAGCCGATTGCCTGGCAGACTGCAAACGCACGCCCGCGCATATGCTTCGGTGCGAGCTCGGACATGTAAGTGCCAATGGTGATGAGTTCGACGCCGATACCAAGACCGGAAACGAAGCGCCAGAAGTTCAGTCCTGTCGCTGTATCCTGGAAGGCCATTACCGTATTGGCCGCTACGTACCAGAGCAATGAATACGTGAAGATTGCACGCCGGCCAAAACGGTCAGCGAGGAATCCGCAGGCGATGGTTCCGACGAACAGACCGCTAAAGAGAGATGCGATAAAGCTGGCGACACCCGACGTTCCGAAAAGCCCGTGCGTCGTCGCAGTGAGAATTCCTGCCTTCACGAGACCAGGTGCGATGTACCCGGTGAAGAGCAAATCGTACAGTTCGAAGAAGAAGCCGAGGCTAAGCAACACGATCAGTTTCCAGACGCTCCGCGTGGCGGGAAGTCGGTCAAGACGTGCAGATATTGCGGCTTTATCGACGAGCGAATCCTCACCGGGCACGCTGGCTTCTTTGGCGCCTAAGGGTGAAGTGCCTTCCAAAGTGGTCATGGTTGTCTCCGTCTAGTATTTGCTTTTGATGCTGCCGGGCAAAAGTCAGCTAACCACAGCTATTAACAGCAATCTTCACTGGCGTTGCTCCTTGAGTTCGGCGAAGGAGACGATCCTGCCGGCCAGCGCGCTTGCCACGACAGTTGGTGGGCTGGCGAGCCAGACCTTTCCTGGCCCAGAACGACCCGAGAAATTCCGGTTGATTGCGCTGATGGTGACCTGCGACGCATCAGTGGATGCACCAGGACCACAGTTGGCGCATGCGCCGCATGAGGGCTGAAGCAAAACTGCGCCAACGCGCTCGAAAGCATCGAGATATCCGCGCTCGATGCAGTAGTCCCGCACGTCTGACGTGCCGAACTGTAGAAACAACTTCACGTGTTCAGGGACCCGGATTCCCCGGTCGGCAGCCCAGGCGAGAACCTCATGATAATGGTCGAAATCTTCGCGCTTGCCGGCAGTACATGAGCCGCCGTACGCAATATCAATCTGCGGCCTGTTGCTCAACTGATTCAGCGCGATGCCGTTTCCAGGGTCTCCGGGTGCCGCAAGCATAGGGGAGAGCCGAGTGCAGTCGATCTCAATGGTGGCTGCGTAAGGAGCGCCGTCGTCACTTCGCATCCAGGGCTCGATTTCGAAGTCCACACCGCGACGTTCCTTCAGAAACCGGACCGTCTCTTGATCGGGAGCGACGATCCCTGTGAAACCGCCAAGCTCTGCGGTCATGTTGGTGAGCGTGGTGCGCTCGTCGGTGGTTAGCTGCGACATGGCCGAGCCAGCAAACTCGAACACCTTGCCGACGCCCGCGCCGGCACGGATGCGGGGGTCCGCAAGAAGATGGAGCGTTAAGTCTTTAGCTGTCACTCCTGACGGAATCGGTCCGCGGAAATCGACTCGCAGCGACTCGGGAACGGTCATCCGTACCGCGCCGGTGATGAACGCATTGGACATGTCCGTCGTGCCAACCCCAAATGCAACGCAGCCAAGCGCTCCGCTGTGCGGTGTGTGCGAATCGGTGCCTACCACCAGTTGGCCTGGCAGCGCGTACCTCTCCGCCATCATTGCGTGCGAAATGCCTTCCGAACCTTCGCTAATGCCACTGCCGTTTTCGCTGAGGTAGCCATGATTGCGTAGACCATAATCGCGGGCGAAAGCACGGTGCGCTTCAGACAGCGCGCACACATCCGGAAGTAGCCCGTTGCGGATGTGCAGTTCGCTTTTATGCGAGTAGGACAGGTGGTCCTCGAACATCAAGATCGTCTCAGGCGAATGCAGTTTCAGTGGGCGACCGAACGTAGCATGCAGCATGTGACTCGCCATGCCGGTGTAGTACTCGTGAATGAAACGCCAGTCCGCGCGGACAAAAGCTCCTTCCCCAGGGTTCTGTGAGTCCCGCGTGGCCTCCGTTTCCAACGCGTGCCTCTCGATGATTTTTTGAGCGAGCGTGCGTGGGCGGCTGTCGCTGGCCTGTGTGGTCGTCCCGATGTGCTGCATGTGCGCAGCGCCGTACCGCAGAAGGCCCCCGCTGCAGAGAATCGCTGACGCAAGCGCGTCGCGAGATGCGACCAGTTCGTCGATGTCGATTTCTTCACCACGCTCCATACGTTCGAGCAGTCCAAAGTCTGTCGACGTGAAGAGTCCTACGTTGTCGGCATTTTGCCGGTAAATGCGCTCGAAGCTTCTGGCGATAACAAGCCGGATACCAGCACGATATTCCGCTACCGGGCTGTGCTCGCGAGACGACCCCTTGCCGTACCGGTTGCCGGCAACCGTCACACAAAAGCCTCCGGCGCGAACAGCGTCCAGACCAATGGGTGTGCGTTCACCTGCTGTGAATCCAACATACGGAACACGCGCAAGCCGCTCGTCGAAGCGGGTGAGCACGCTCATTGGTGTGATTTCATCGGTCGACACGTCGTCTCTCAGCGTGCCGGCCGTGGTCTCGGTCAGATCTTCGCCGCTCAATTGTCGGTCGATGATGTCCGGGTCTGCGGAAAGAAAGAGCACCCGGCCATCGAGCTTCAAAATCGGCATGTCTAGTCTCCTTGCGGGAAATCTAGACTGTCTTCGGCACCGGGACGAAGTGCTGGAATCGCAGGGGGGGCATTACCAATCGCGACGTCCGCATTAACCCTGGTGGCTATGTGAACTTAGATGGAATATCAAGGCCGCAACGGCTTGGCGGCGCGCTGACCTTTTGAAGGCATGCACCCGCAGCGTCCTGCTCGCCGCCCACGGCGCGTCGAGCGGGTGACGAATGAAGTTTCCCGACCCGGCGAACGCCGAAGCCGCGCTCGTCGGCACGATGCCAATGCCTAAGCCAGCCTCTATCATCCGGCACTGGGCGTCAAAGCTATTGACCGTGACCGATATTCTGAGTGCCTTTCCCATGGCTGCCGCGCGCTCGCGCAATTCCTGGTCGAGCGTTCCTCCGGCCTGCAGTGCAACGAGTGAGAAGTCCAACACGTCACTAAAGGTCGGGGCGGTCACCGATGCGAGTGCGTGCTGCCGTGGAACGACAACCAGCAAGGGGTCGTCTGCAAAGTGCCAGGAGTCGAGGCTGTCCGGCGCGACAACTGCCGACGAGATTCCCACATCTGCGCGGCCGTCCACACATGCGCGCAGTACGTCGCTGCTGATCTGCTCGATGAGCGCAATCTCGACCAGCGGATACTCCGCCTTGAAAGTCGTCAGTAGTTCAGGGAGAAACCCGACGATGGCGGACGCATTTGCATACAGCCGGACGGTTCCCGAAACCTGACCTGCCAGCGAATGTACCTCGCCCGCCAATGACTGCAACTGGTCGTTCAGTGCGCGGGCCCGCGAAAAAACATGGGCACCGGCCTCCGTCAGTTCGACACCGGACGGTGAACGCGTCAGTAAAAGCGCGCCAAGCGAGGTCTCAAGATCAGCAATCCGCCGGCTGATAGCCGACGACGATATGTGACCTCGTGCTGCCGCTCGGGCTATCGAACCTTCCTCGACCACCGCAACAAAAAGTTCAAGACTGTATGGGTCAATGCGCACGGATATTGTTCTCAGCAGAATGGCGACTACCAGGCATTGAGCGCCATGAGACATGCTGAAGGCCTCTTCGCAATAGCAGGCCAAGGCTGGTCGCGCCGAATCGTCGAACTTGCGATTATCCGCCCATCGTGCCGCCGCGCAAGGAACCCTCCATGTGGTTCCTTTTCGCGAGGCAAGTCACCTCCAGCACCGACAAAGCCAACAAAGCAGGTCATGCGGATCGCAAAGTCAAAGCCGGCTCGCATATCATGACCACATCAAACTGGAGGCACCATGTGCTACTCGGCTCAAGTCGTGGCGGACTATCGAAAATTCGTGCGTACCTTTGGCGCAATCATCGACATCCACGAGTTTGCGCGTTTGTTTTTTGAACGAACGGAGGGCATCGGCAAAGCGAAGATACCCAAAGCCATGGAAGACGCCTTTGCCGATCCGCAGGACGAAGCAACGCGTGAGATCAATGCTCTTATAGCGCGCTTCACGTCGGCGCAGGTGACGAAGCTGGAACAGGATCTTTTCAAACAGCGCACACGGCTTGCAGACGCCGAACGCGCGCTGCAGACGAAGGTCACGAAAGCGGCAACGGAAAGTCAGCGCATTGCCACCGACAAAATTGCATGGGTCAAGGGAAAACTTGAAGACCTGCAGCGAACCGCATTACAGCCGCGGGACTCGCGCATCTTTCCCGGTAACTACGCGCCGGTCATGGTGATGGAAGGCGGGCAACGGGTCGTCAAGCCTATGCGGTATCAATGCCGCATTGCTGGAAAACCTGCGTCGTACGATACGAAGTATCCCGGGACATACAATGCGCGCCGGGATAGCCTTGAAGGTTTCTGGGCTCCGTGCTTTGGGTACACGCATGCCGTCCTGCTTGTCGAAGTTTTCTATGAGAACGTCAGCCGGGCGAAGTACGAAGGCACGCTACTGGAAACTCACGAACGGGATGAGAACGTCGTGCTGGAGTTTCGTCCGGGCAACGGGGAATTGATGCATGTTGCCTGCCTGTGGTCGCGGTGGTCCGCACCGGGCGAGCCGGACCTGCTGTCATTTGCGGCGATAACAGACGAGCCGCCACCGGAAGTCGCAGCGACCGGTCACGACCGCTGCATCATTCCTATCAAGCCGGAAAACGTAGATGCATGGCTCAACCCAAACCCGAACAATCTGGAGGCAATGTACGCAATTCTCGATGACAGGGACCGGCCGTACTATGAGCATAGGTTGGCGGCATAGCGGTGACGCGCCCAATTGTTCCTGCTTGGGGTGCCATCAACCAGCCCGGACCGATGCGGCGTCACTTGCGCCAGATGGCTCGAACAACCGGAAGGAGGCTTGCATGATACGAAAAATGCTCAATGCGTCGCAGCTTCAGCAGGAGGTCAACCGGCGACTCCATCGGCTGCCGGAAATCGTCGAAGACGGCGTCAAGATTCGCGTGCCGCGACCGCAGTTGCAGGAGGCCGACAAGACAGGCTGCAACTGGACGATGACCAATTTCGGCAACGCGATCGGCTTTGAGCGCGACATCGAGAGCGTGCTAAAAGCCGTGCGCGCCGAATACAACCTCAGTACTGAAGTGAAAGACACGGGCAACCCGTTCGGAGAGTAGGCGCGAAAGGCGCTTAAAACGTCATCGTCGTGCACGCCGCCTGGAAGATACTGTCGACAAGGCGCTGGCGCTCGGGTCTCTTCAGTCTACGAGGCTCGACGAGGAAGCCGCGCGCCTTGCCACGGCCAGTTCGCCGAGTGATAACGGGTCAGTTCTTCAGGTCATCGGGCACCTTGCCACCGTTTTCAGCGAGCTTCGTCATCACCTGCTTGTGCAGCCAGATGTTCATCGAAGCTGAATCTTCCGTATTGCCTGTGTAGTGCAACTCGGATGCGAGTTCCTTGCGGGCCGCGAGACTGCTGTCGAGTCCAAGCAACTTCAGCAGATCGACAATGGACGTACGCCAGTTCAATGTTTCGCCGCTGCTTTCCTGCATTTTTATCAGAACCGCTTCGACGTCGACCGTCGGCATAGGGGTAACGGGAGGCTGTGCATTACCGGCGGCGGCAGTGGAAGGTGTTGCTGGCGTTCCAGCCGGCGCAGTTGCGCTGCCCGGTGCCGCTGTCGCCGCGGCTGCCGGTCCGGCGGTGCCGCCCGAGCCCGTGTTCGCCGGATGATCATGCGGGAAGATCTTGTTGAGGATCGTCGAAAAAATGCTCATTTATCGCTCCTGGTTCGCGCCGGTCACTGCGGCCGGCGTATGGGGCGCGCAACGCTCGTGCCTGTGCGCACTTACGAACGTTACGAGCAAGCCTGCGTCATGTCACTCGTCATACTTCTGATTTGCATTGGTGCAGTGATTTACATCGCTATCCTAATTAATAACGTCGGTTCGAACGGGACTTTATTGGAAGCACTCGGCGAGGCACGCGGTTTGCTGAACCTTGTCCACTTAACGGAGACAGGGAGGGTTCAAATGGCCGAGTCTACTCAAGCCACCAGTTCGGGTTCCGCCGATGCATCGCGCGACGACAGCCTCGCGTCAAGGCCGAACGGCAGCGACGAACTGCGTGCCCGCAGCGCACAGAAACTTTCCGAATTGAAGGACAGACTTGCCGACGCGCAGGACGTTGTCAAAACGAAATACCGCGTCGTGTCTGAATCTACCGACGACTTCGTCCACGACAGTCCGTGGAAAGCGGTAACGATGGCGTTGATCGGCGGCCTGATCATCGGAATGCTGGCGGCTCGATAACGCGCGTTACGAAATGCGCCCCATGTCACCGCAGTACAACGCGGTGACATGGGCACTCAGAGGTCAGCTACGGCTTGAGTGCTAGCTCGCGTCAGTGCTCACTGGGCCGGATGGCAGGATCCTCCTCGACGACTTCGCGGGTCGCCGTCCAGTATGGCTGCCGGTTGTAGTAGCTATAGGTCGATTCGCCCCAGGTCGGGTCGGCCATTGACGGCCAGTGGTCCGGGTCGAAGCCCGGGTCGTCTTTCAGACGTTGCGCCGTGATGTCGACGAAGAAGCACTTCTGATCGGTATCGAGAGTCAGCGCGCTCCAGGGAATGGCGTGCAGATTCGCTCCCATGCCGAGGAACCCGCCTTCGGATAGCACCGCGTACGCGATGCGTCCATTGCGGACGTCCAGCATGATGTCGGAAATCTTGCCGACATGCTCACCATCCGACGACATCACCTTCGTGCCGTCGAGCGTGGCCGCAGCCATGACGTCGGGCCCCGGACCTTCGCCGATACCGCCGCCGACAATTTTCGCTCCGCCGCTAGAGGCGCCTTGCGGATTGATTGAGCCCATCTTTCACCTCCTTTATGGAAAGGGTGCGCTTTGAAACGCGCAAGCGGTGTGCCCGCTGAAGAGCGCGTGAACTGCGGCCCGCAGGGGCAAAGCCAGCACCAGAAAGAGATGAAAGAAACGAGATAGCGGGCTGTGGCGAGCGATACTTAACGCGACAGCAGCGTAACCGTGGCAATGCCGAGAATCGTCATGACGAGCGACGCGCCCACATGTATCGCGACTTCGCCGGCGGCCCAGCCGAGGCGGCCGTCCTGCAAGTGCTGCACCACTTCGGCCGAGAAGGTGGAGAAGGTGGACAGTCCGCCCATCATTCCGGTGATCACGAAAAGCCGCCACTCGGGTGCAATTTGCGGCGCGCGCGCGAAGCCCGCGACGGCCACGCCGATGATGTAGCCTGCGATCACATTTGACGCGAAGGTGCCGAGCGGCAACGACGGAAAGAGCGCATTCAGACGCAGGCCGAGAAACCAGCGAAATAACGAGCCAAGTGCGCCGCCGACGGCGACCGCGAGTATCGACCAATACATGAGAGTGCCAGGCGAAACGTGGGATTCAACAAACCGAACGGAGCGGGACGCAATGTCGAGTCGGCTCTGTTCCGGGGAAGCAGGCATCGTTCGGAAGGGGGCCATGATCGGCATGCCATGCCGAGCGCATCGCAACCCTTTCGAGTGTTCAGTCTGCAGCGCGCAAGTCTAACATTCGCCATTCCATGGGGACAGGTCGCGCGTGCCGGCCCGGCGCGGCCGGCGCATGCCATCAGCCCAGGCTTTCGCGCTCCGGCGTAGCAGAGATTTTGTGGATCGACAGGTCGGCGCCGTTGTACTCGTCCTCCTGATCGAGGCGCAGGCCCACCGTCAGGCGGATGGCGCCGTAGACGAGCGTGCCGCCGAGCGAAGCCACGACGATACCGCCGAGTGTGCCGAGCACCTGTGCGCCGAACGAGACGCCGCCCAGGCCGCCGAGCGCCCGCAAACCGAAGATGCCTGCTGCGATGCCGCCCCACGCGCCGCACAGACCGTGTAGCGGCCAGACGCCGAGCACGTCGTCGATGCGCCAGCGGTTCTGCACGCACGTGAACATGTAGACGAACAGCGCGCCGGCGATGCCGCCCGTAAAGAGCGCGCCGAGCGGATGCATCAGGTCCGAGCCGGCGCACACGGCGACGAGCCCGGCGAGCGGCCCGTTGTACGTGAAGCCGGGGTCGTTGCGTCCCGCGAGCCAGGCGGTCAACGTGCCGCCGACCATCGCCATCAACGAATTGACGGCGACGAGGCCGCTGATCTTGTCGACCGTCTGCGCGCTCATCACGTTAAAGCCGAACCAGCCGACGGCCAGCACCCACGCGCCGAGCGCGAGAAACGGAATATTCGATGGCGGATGCGCGGCAATACCGCCATCGCGGTGATAGCGGCCGTGGCGCGCACCGAGCAGCAACACCGCGGGCAGCGCGACCCAGCCGCCAAACGCGTGAACGACGACGGAGCCCGCGAAGTCGTGGAACGGTGCACCGAACGTCTGGCTGATCCAGTTCTGCACGCCGAAGCGCTCGTTCCAGGCAATGCCCTCGAAGAATGGATAGACGAAGCCGACCAGAACGAAAGTCGCGAAGAGTTGCGGATTGAATTTCGAGCGCTCGGCGATGCCGCCGGAGACGATCGCCGGAATGGCGGCGGCGAACGTCAACAGGAAGAAGAAGCGCACCAGCGCGTAGCCGTTGTGAGCCGCGAGCGATTCGGCGTTGCCGAAGAACTGCACGCCGTAGGCGATCGTATAACCGATGAAAAAATAGGCGATCGTCGAGACGGAAAAGTCCACCAGAATCTTTACGAGCGCGTTGACCTGGTTTTTCTTGCGCACCGTGCCCAGTTCAAGGAACGCAAATCCTGCGTGCATCGCGAGCACCATTGCGGCTCCGAGCAGGAGAAAGAGGGTATCGGTCCCGGATTTGAAGCTTTCCATCGATTATTTCCGCTTGTGCCAAAAAGCCGCGCAAGAATGCAAGAAGCGGGCCAAAACGGTGCTGTTTAGCGCTGTGCCGGTGCAGCGAGCACTGTGAGGGAGCTGCACGCACGCGGTTGTGTCGTTTACCTTCTCGCCGCGCACCTCTCGCGCACATTGAGAGCACAATAAATGTGCGTAATCGTTCCTTTTTGGCAATGCATGAACCAAGTTGGTTCGTAATTTTTCGTCTTGCTTACGTATGCTGCAGAATGTCGAGGCGCCCCCCACGTCTCTTTACCGGCTCCTCGATGCCTTGGCAGGTGACGCTCAGCCGGTGGTGCGCCGCTTTGTTTCGTAAGCAAACGCCGACATAATGTGCCGTACCGCGCACATCTGCCGGCCCACCCCTCCAACGCGTGCGCATGCGACTTACCACTAAAGGCCTGCTGCTGATTGCGATTCCTGCTGTCTTCGAACTGGCGCTTCTGTCCGGCCTGGTCAAGGCGCAGTCCGACGCGGCCGAAGCCGAGCGCAGGGCCGCTCACGGCCAGGAGGTGATGCGCCAGACCACGGCGATTCTGGATCCGGTGCTAGGCGAGTCCGTCGCGTTGCGCGGCGCGGTGCTCGCCGCCGACAACCGCTTCGTGACGCCGCTGTCCGTATGGGTCGACGTCGATCGACGCATAGATCAACTCGCCGAACTCGTGTCGGACAATCCGTCGCAGGTCGAACGCGTGGTCCAGGTGCGTCAGGCGGTGCAGGCCTATCGGCAATGGTCCGATCGCACGCAGGACATGTTGCATTCGGGCCGTCGCAAAGACGTTGTCAACCGGTTCAGCGAGCTGGCTCAGGCCGACGTGCTCGATCGCTTCCGCCAGCAACTAGCCGCCTTTCAGACGGAGGAACGGCGTCTGGAGGCTCAGCGTGCGAGCGACGCCGATGCCGCCCGCGAACGGCAGCAGACGCTCGTGGTCGCGGCAGTGTTCGGTTCGTTGCTGTTCGTGGCGCTCGCCGTGTGGCTTTTCACGCGTGGGGTGCGCGGACGGCTTGCGCTTCTCTCCGACAACGCCGGGCGCCTTGCAGGCAACGAGCCGCTTGCGCCCATCGAGCCGGGCCACGATGAAATCGCGCGCCTCGATCTGACGCTGCATGAGACCAGTCGACGTCTGCTGGAAGCGGAGCGAATCCAGGCGCGCTTTCAGGCCGACCTTGCGCGCCGTGCGGACGAACTGTCGCGCATCAACGAAAGCTTGCGGCAGCAGACGCAGGAAAACGAAATGTTCATTTACAGCGTGTCGCATGACCTGCGCGTGCCGCTTGTCAATCTGCAGGGCTTTTCAAAGGAACTGATCCGCGCCTGCGAAGAACTGCGAGCAGCCGTCAGCGACTCGTCGCTCCCGGCGCAGACGCGGCAGCGCATCGAACGGATAGTCGATGAAGACATCGGGGAAGCGCTTCACTATTTGCAGACGGCGGTACTGCGCGCGTCGCACATCATCGACGCGTTGTTGCGGCTCTCCCGCATTGGCCGCGTCGAATACCGGCAGCAGAAAGTCGAAGTGTGCGATATCGTGCAGCGCGTGATCGACGCAATGCAAGGCTCGATTCGCGCTCGCAACGCGCAAGTGCATGTAGGCGAATTGCCGGCTGTGTGGGGCGACCCGACCGCGCTCGAACAGGTGTTCGCCAATCTGATCGGGAATGCGGTGAATTATCTCGATCAGTCGCGAGAAGGCCGGATCGAGATCGGTACGACGCCTGCGCCGCCCGGCGTGCAATCGCTGCGGATTTTCTACGTGCGCGACAACGGGCTGGGCATTCCGGCGATCGCGCTGCCCCGGCTATTCAACGCTTTTCAGAGATTGCACGGCACGGCGGTGGCGGGAGAGGGCATCGGCCTCGCGCTCGTGCGGCGCGTCGTGGAGCGGCATGGTGGACGCGTGTGGGCGGAGTCGACGGAAGGTATGGGCACGACGTTCTATTTGTCGCTGCCCGAAGCCGGCGCACGGTCGGCATTGGCGGCTGCCGAAGTCCGTGCCGGGGCGCATGCCGCGAACGATCAGGCGATGGCCGATGAACAAGGGAATCTGGGGATGGGGCGGTGAGGCGGGTTGCAGGTTTCGTCGCGAAGCCTGTAGCCCGTGAGCGCGGCGTGTGGCGTGTGGCGCAATTCGAGCGCCGTCGCCGGTTAGCAGGAGATAAACAGACGGCGCGGTTTCAGGAGCCGCCGGCCGCGCACCGACCAGTAGCAGCCGCATGCAAGCAGAACAGCGACGACGGCGAGCACTTCCTGAAACGTTGGACGCAGCCCGAGCAAACCGTCGAGCGCAAACACACAACGCGCCACGATCAACAAAGCTGCCCACACGGAGCAGGCGGCTTGCACCAGCATCCTCGTTCCCGCGAGGCGCCGCGCGCGGTTCTCTCGCGACCAGCCGGCCGGCGTGTGCGCGCAGCGAAAAGCAATCGTCATCAGCGTGATGGCGAGAATCACAATCCAGTCGGTTAGTTCCATCGAAGAGCGCTCCCAAGTCAGCCCGTGACTATAGGAAGGCCCTCCAACGCGAACTATAGGACGACTCTCAAATGCCGCGCTTGCCAGCAATAGCCGCGCGGCGCTTGAACTGGCTCAAAGCTCGATACGCGTGCCCAGCAAAACCAGGAACTGGCGAAGCCATTCGGGATGAGCAGGCCACGCGGGAGCGGTCACGAAGTTGCCGTCGGTGATGGCGGCGTCGACCGGAATGTCGGCGAACTCGCCGCCAGCGAGTTTGACCTCGGGCGCGCAGGCCGGGTAAGCGGAAATGCGCTTGCCTCGGATCACGTCGGCGGCGGCGAGCAGTTGGGCGGCGTGACAGATGGCGGCGATCGGTTTGCCGGCTTCCGCGAACTGCCGCACGAGTTCGATCACTTTGGGATTGAGCCGCAGATACTCGGGTGCGCGCCCGCCGGCGATAGCGAGTGCATCGTATTGACGCGGATCGGCGTCTTCGAACGACGCGTTCAGCGCGAACAGATGGCCCGGCTTTTCCGTGTACGTCTGATCGCCTTCAAAATCGTGAATCGCGGTCTTGATCCGATCGCCTGCTTTCTTGTCGGGGCACACGGCGTCGACCACATGGCCGACCGCCTGCAGTGCCTGAAACGGCACCATCGTCTCGTAATCCTCGGCGAAATCGCCGGTGAGAAACAGAATTTTCTTTGCCGCCATCGTATGCCTCCGATTGATCAATGGAACACAGCTAACCCTGGACGGACCTTGATTGCCCGCAGCCAGTCTACCGCACAACGTTTGACAGAACCGCGACTGCCGCGGCCCGCGAGCCGCGTCGATCCGTCCTGCATGACTGCTTGTGGGGCGCTTCGCGGCAACGGCGTATGATGGGCGCGTTTTCGTCAGCTACGCCGCCTCCTGCGGTTCAAAATACACATGACTTCATCTTTCCGTTCTCCGTTGCTGCGCCGTGCCGCCGTGGTCCTCTTCGTATTCGGCGGTCTCGCGGCTTGCCAGAAGAACGATGCGTCGGCGGGGCAGGTCGCCGGCAAGCTCAACGACGCGGCGCAGGCCGCCGGCCAGAAGCTCGATCAGGCGGCGAGCTACGTCGGCCAGAAGGTCGACGAGACGAAATCCGCCGCGCAGCAGAACCTCGAATCGGCCTCGGCGCCGACAGTCACCATCGACCCCAATGCGCTCGCTTCGAGCGCGCAAGCCAATCTGCAAAACGCGGCCAGTACAGCCAACCTGCAACTCGGTAAAGCGGCGTCGCTGACGGGCCAGAGCCTGGAGAACGCCGGGCGCAAGCTGCAGGAGTGGTCGGCGCAAAGCACGGCTTCGTCGACGAACGCCGCTGCTTCGTCGTCTGGTTCGAACTATGGCGGCGACGCGCAAAAGCAGATGGACAAGTGAGATACGCATGAGCACGCTGAATCGCGTGGGCCTGCTCGGCCGCGATAACCATGCGTCCGGCAGCGCGTTTGACAGCGTGTTTGACAGCGTGTTTGACAGCGCCCATAAATGTAATTACCATGGTTACACATTGTCGTCGCAGGACGGGTTGTTGTGAACACGAGTAGCCGGTTTGCGTTTGCGGTGCATGTGCTCGCGTTGCTGTCGCTTCAGGAGGGCGCTCCGCTTTCGTCGGAAATGATCGCGGGCAGCGTGAATACGAATCCCGCACTCATCCGGCGGCTTCTGACCATGCTTGCCGAGGCGGGCCTCACCACGTCGCAACTCGGCGCGGGCGGCGGCGCGCTGCTGGCTCGCGCGCCCGAGCAGATTTCCTTGCTCGACGTGTACCGCGCGGTGGACGACGCGCAGCTCTTCGCGCTTCACCGCGAGGAGCCGAATCCGGCATGCATGGTGGGGCGCAATATTCAGGTCGTGCTGCGTGGAATCATCGACGAAGCACAGCAGGCCATGGAGGCGTCGCTCGCGCAACGAACGCTGGCCGATGCGACCGCGGACCTGTTGCGTGCCGAGCGCACGAGGGAGCGCAAGCGGCGACCGCCTGCGTGACGCGGGCGCTTTCTGCTGCGGCGAGCGTCGATTCGGAGTTTTCAATAAATGTTTTGCAGGAACCCCGGGGGCCAAGCCCCTGTTTTTTTTGATGTATATGTAATCAAGATGGTTACATATAAACCATGACAGGAGCAGTTGAAATGAGCAAACAGTTGAAGATCGCGTTGTTTGGCGCCACCGGCATGATCGGTTCGCGTATCGCGGCTGAAGCAGTGCGTCGCGGGCATCAGGTGACGGCGCTGTCGCGCAACCCGGCGCGCGTGCCGACCGACGTGCCGAATCTGAAAGCGGCAGAAGCCGATCTGCTCGACGCGGCGAGCGTCGGCGCGGCGGTGCGCGGTCACGACGTGGTGGCGGGCGCGTATGCGCCGCCGCAAACCGATGTCGGCTCGCTGGACAAGGCGACCCGTGCGCTTGTCGAAGGTGTGCGCGCGGCGGGGCTCAAGCGTCTCGTCGTGGTGGGCGGCGCAGGCTCGCTCGAAGTCGCTCCGGGCAAGCAGCTCGTCGACACCGAGGGTTTCCCGGACGCCTACAAAGCTGTCGCGCTGGCTCACCGCGAGGCGCTGAGCTACTACCGCAGCGTCGCGGATCTCGACTGGACGTTCTTCTCGCCGGCCGCGATCATCGCTCCCGGCGAGCGCACCGGCACGTTCCGCACCGGCACTGACTCGCTGATTGCCGACGCCCAGGGCAACAGCCGGATTTCCGCCGAGGATTACGCAATCGCATTCGTCGATGAGTTAGAGCAGGGCCGTTTCGTCCGCGAGATCGCAACTGTCGCGTATTGAGCGTGGGCGTGCGTTTTGTCGCGCGGCACTGGCGGCATCGCGCAACAAACGCACGCCGCACGGCAGGCGATAGCCGCTCAGGTGCCGCCTGCAACGGCCGCAACCCGCGTCAGCCCGACCGGCGCCGCGCACGCGGCACACCGGAACGCATGCAAGCGTCCTAACAATCGGTTACGCATGTCCGGTTGCAGGCGGGCAAACTGGGGCTACACTGGCGTCTCCCGTTTTCTCACGGATTGCCATGCAGTCATGCCCGCCGCGGCGTGAGTCTGAGGCTGCGCCGTCAAACGGCGGGCTTTTCGCGATTCACGCTGCATTACCTCGTCTTTTTGCCCGGATCGGATTCCTGATCCGTCGCGGCGCGTGCCCGCCCGGCGCGGGCCGGCTCAGCGCATGGCCGGTCGCGCTCTTCGTCGCGCTTTTTCTTTGGACCGCGTGGCTTCCCACCAGCGCGCATGCGGCCGACGCGAGCGTCGGCACGCCCGTCATCCCGGCGTTGCAAAGCCTGATCAACAGTGCGACCGTGGCGCCCGCCTCGTCGGCGTCCGGCGCGTCGGCTGCGGAAGCCGCGTCGGCGCCGTCGCCCGCTAGCCAGGCGGAAATCGCGCGTTCGCTCGACAGCGTGATCGCCACGCTCGACAACG
>Ga0209796_10000608_pt1 | contig 20862 bp, 17 predicted proteins | sample AgamicOrSfrz_FD_187167 | JGI IMG/M metagenome (GOLD analysis project Ga0209796, IMG submission 187167) | Agave microbial communities from Guanajuato, Mexico - Or.Sf.rz (SPAdes) (version 2) | ecosystem: Host-associated > Plants > Phyllosphere > Phylloplane/Leaf | place: Guanajuato, Mexico...
CACTGATCAAACAAGAAGTGGAAACAGAAGTTGTCACGTTGCATGATCGGAAATTTAAAGTGGTGATTAAACGAGACGAGCGCTTACTGTACTTCTTTGATATTACAGAGCAAATAGAAATCGAAAAGTTGTATGAAGAAGAACGAACAAGTTTAGGCATTATCTTTTTAGATAATTATGATGAACTAACGCAAGGAATGGATGATCAAGTTAAAAGTAACTTGAATAGCCAAGTAACTTCTATGTTAAATAGCTGGGCTCAAGAATACGGTATTTTTATTAAACGTACGTCTTCTGAGAAATTTATTGCGATTATGAATGAACAAATCTTAATTCATTTAGAGCGAAGTAAATTTTCTATCTTAGACCAAGTTCGAGAAGAGACGTCTAAACAAAATATACCGCTTACATTAAGCATTGGTATCGGAGCTGGTGCTGCTGATTTACCTGAGCTGGGTGCTTTAGCTCAATCTAGCTTGGATTTAGCCTTAGGTCGAGGCGGAGATCAAGTAGCCATTAAACAGCCAAATGGAAAAGTGAAATTCTTTGGGGGCAAGACAAACCCAATGGAAAAACGGACGCGCGTGCGTGCAAGAGTTATTTCTCACGCGTTAAAAGAGCTCATTACAGAGAGTGGAAAAGTGATTATCATGGGTCATAAATATCCGGATATGGATGCTGTGGGAGCTGCTATTGGGATATTAAAAGTAGCGCAAGTAAACCAGAAAGACGGTTTTATCGTATTGGATCCTGATCATATCGATACAGGTGTTCAGCGAATGCTAGAAGAGATTAAAAAGAAAGAAGGCCTGTGGGAGCGATTTATTACGCCTGAAGAAGCCTTGAATCTTGTGAGTGATGATACTCTTTTAGTAGTAGTAGATACGCATAAGCCATCGCTCGTTATTGAAGAAAGGTTATTAAATCGTATTGAAAATGTCGTGGTCATTGATCATCATAGACGAGGAGAAGACTTTATCGAAGATCCTCTTCTTGTCTATATGGAGCCATATGCTTCCTCGACAGCTGAACTCGTTACTGAGCTTCTTGAATACCAGCCAAAACGATTTAAAATTGATATGCTAGAAGCAACAGCACTTTTAGCCGGTATTATTGTCGATACAAAAAGCTTTACATTACGGACGGGATCTCGTACGTTTGATGCAGCGTCCTTTTTACGTTCTCAAGGCGCAGATACGGTTCTTGTTCAAAAGTTTTTAAAAGAAGATATCACGCAATATGTACAGCGAGCACGCTTTATTGAACATGCAGAGATTTATACAGCAGGTATTGCCATTTCAAGAGCTGAACCAAACAAAATGTATGATCAAGTGTTAATTGCGCAAGCTGCAGATACGCTGCTTTCAATCAGCGGAGTGGTTGCTTCATTTGTTATTTCTAAGCGGCGGGATAATCTAATTGGTATTAGTGCTAGATCGCTTGGAGATATCAATGTACAAGTTATTATGGAAAGTCTCCAAGGCGGAGGCCACTTAACGAATGCTGCTACTCAGCTTCAAGACATTAGTTTGGATGAAGCTGAAGAACGGCTTAAACAAGCAATTGATGAGTACTTAGATGGAGGTAGAAGATCATGAAAGTAATTTTCTTAAAAGATGTAAAAGGAAAAGGCAAAAAAGGTGAAGTGAAAAATGTTTCAGACGGTTATGCACATAACTTCTTATTAAAAAATGGTTATGCTGTTGAAGCTACAGGCGGTAATGTGAAAGTATTAGAAGCACAAAAAAATAGAGAGCAAAAAGATGCAGCTGCAGAACTTCAAGCAAACAAAGAGTTAAAAGCAACTCTTGAAGAACTAACAGTTGAATTAAAAGCAAAATCTGGTGAAGGCGGCCGTTTATTCGGTTCTATCACAAGCAAACAAATTGCTGAAGAATTAAAGAAAAAGCACAACATTAAAGTAGATAAGCGTAAAATTGAATTAAATGATGCAATTCGCGCATTAGGCTACACAAATGTACCGGTTAAATTACATCCGGAAGTAACGGCTACTGTAAAGGTACACGTGACTGAACAAAAATAAACGTACGATTGAAAAATAGGTAAATAATATAAAGGGTTGGCGCGGACTTGTATTTGTTCGCGCCAACATTTATGATGAAAGAAAATACGAAAGAATATAAGAGGGGCATAGAAATATGAGTGATCTTTTTGCTGATCGTCTTCCGCCTCAGAATATTGAAGCAGAGCAAGCGCTATTAGGGGCCATTTTCTTAGAGCCTTCTTCTTTAACCTTAGCATCTGAGCTGCTAATACCTGAAGATTTTTACCGGGCATCGCACCAGAAAATCTTTACATGTATGCTGAAACTTTCTGACCAAGGTGAACCGGTTGATTTGGTAACGGTAACGTCTGAATTAGCTGATCAAAAAATCTTAGAAGAAGTTGGCGGCGTATCGTATTTAAGTGATTTAGCTAACTCTGTTCCAACGGCTGCAAACGTAGAGTATTACGGTAAAATCGTAGAAGAAAAGTCGATTTTACGCCGTCTAATTCGTACTGCAACGCATATTGCTTCAGAAGGATATGCAAGGGAAGACGAAGTAGAAGTTTTATTAAATGAAGCGGAAAAAAACATTTTAGAAGTAGCACAGCGTAAAAACAGCGGTGTGTTTCAAAATATCAAAGATGTACTTGTACAAACGTACGATGATATCGAAGTTCTTCACAATCGAAAAGGTGACATTACAGGTATCCCAACCGGGTTTAGTGATTTAGATAGAATGACAGCAGGGTTCCAGCGAAATGATTTAATCATTGTAGCGGCCCGTCCATCGGTAGGTAAAACGGCTTTTGCCTTAAATATTGCGCAAAACGTCGCAACGAAAACGGATGAGAACGTAGCAATCTTCAGTTTAGAGATGGGTGCTCAGCAGCTTGTTATGAGGATGCTGTGTGCCGAAGGAAATATTGATGCACAAAGGCTGCGTACAGGCTCGCTTACAGCCGATGACTGGGGAAAGCTCACGATGGCAATGGGATCTTTGTCCAATGCAGGGATTTATATTGATGATACACCGGGTATTCGAGTAGGTGAAATTCGTTCTAAGTGTCGTCGCTTGAAGCAAGAAGGCGGGCTTGGGATGATTTTAATTGACTACTTACAGCTCATTCAAGGAAATGGACGAAGCGGAGAAAACCGACAGCAGGAAGTATCTGAAATTTCTCGTGCGTTAAAAGCTTTAGCTCGTGAATTAGAAGTTCCTGTTATCGCCTTATCACAGCTTTCCCGTGGAGTAGAGCAAAGACAAGATAAGCGGCCAATGATGTCTGATATCCGTGAATCCGGAAGTATTGAGCAGGATGCTGATATCGTAGCTTTCTTATATCGTGAAGACTATTATGAAAAAGATACAGAAAATCAAAATATTATCGAGATTATTATAGCCAAGCAGCGTAACGGTCCAGTTGGAACCGTACAGCTTGCCTTCGTAAAAGAGTACAACAAATTCGTTAATCTCGAGCGGCGCTTTGATGACGCAGGAGTGCCGCCTGGTGCATAAAACCTCTCAATATGAGAGGTTTTATTTTATTGTTATCGCATTCGTTCCGCAAAATACGATATATTTGTAATAAATTTTGTTAAATCGTTCGGATTTAATTGACTTTAGCGTGATAAATTGATACACTTATCCATGGTTAAATTATGTCGTAGTGAGCTGTTGCTTACTAAGCGGAGGTGCTTAAGATATGTCTTCAGTCGTTGTAGTAGGAACACAATGGGGAGATGAAGGAAAAGGGAAGATTACAGACTTCCTATCAGAAAATGCAGAAGTGATTGCACGTTACCAAGGTGGGAACAATGCAGGTCACACAATTAAGTTTAATGGTGAAACTTATAAGTTACATTTAATTCCTTCAGGTATTTTTTATAATGACAAAACGTGTGTAATTGGAAACGGTATGGTTGTCGATCCAAAAGCGCTTGTTCAAGAATTAAAATACTTACATGATCGCGGTGTAACAACAGAAAACTTACGTATTAGTAACCGAGCTCATGTGATTCTTCCATATCATTTAAAATTAGATGAAGTTGAAGAAGAACGTAAAGGTGAAAATAAGATTGGTACAACGAAAAAAGGTATTGGACCAGCTTATATGGATAAAGCAGCACGTGTTGGTATTCGAATTGCCGATTTACTAGACCGTGAAGTATTTGAAGCAAAATTAACACAAAACTTAGCTGAAAAGAATCGCCTTCTTGAAAAAATGTATGAAGTAGAAGGCTTTACATTAGAAGAAATTTTAGATGAGTACTATGAGTATGGTCAACAAGTTGCAAAATATGTTGTTGATACATCAGTAGTATTAAATGATGCGTTAGACGAAGGACGTCGTGTACTATTCGAAGGCGCACAAGGTGTTATGTTAGATATCGATCAAGGAACATATCCATTTGTTACATCTTCAAACCCAGTAGCGGGTGGAGTAACAATTGGTTCTGGTGTAGGTCCATCTAAAATCAAACACGTTGTAGGTGTATCAAAAGCGTATACAACTCGTGTTGGTGACGGTCCTTTCCCAACTGAATTAACAAACGAAATCGGTGATCAAATCCGTGAAGTAGGACGTGAATATGGTACAACAACTGGTCGTCCTCGCCGTGTAGGTTGGTTCGACAGTGTAGTTGTACGTCATGCTCGTCGCGTTAGTGGAATCACAGATTTATCTTTAAACTCAATTGATGTATTAACGGGAATTGAGACATTAAAGATTTGCGTAGCTTATCGTTATAAAGGGGAAGTTATGGAAGAATTCCCTGCTAGCTTAAAAACACTTGCAGAGTGCGAACCTGTATATGAAGAGCTTCCAGGTTGGACAGAAGATATTACGGGTGTGAAAACATTAGATGAGTTACCTGATAACGCTCGCCACTACTTAGAGCGCGTGTCTCAATTAACAGGTATTCCTTTATCTATTTTCTCTGTAGGTCCAGATCGTACACAAACAAATGTATTACGTGGTGTATATAGCTAAATAAAAAAGGTTAGCTCCTCGTGAGCTAACCTTTTTTATTTATAATTGGTGCTTTGTTAACAAGATTTTTTAAAAAAGTTCAATAATAAAAAGAAAGTTTTTAAAAAACTATTGCATTCATATGAAATATCATGTTATTATAATAAGCGTCGCTAAGAGATATAACATGAGCCATTAGCTCAGTTGGTAGAGCATCTGACTTTTAATCAGAGGGTCGAAGGTTCGAGTCCTTCATGGCTCACTTTTGTTACAACGTGGCCCGTTGGTCAAGCGGTTAAGACACCGCCCTTTCACGGCGGTAACACGGGTTCGAATCCCGTACGGGTCATTTTTAATATTTTTAATACATAGCATATAGACTGAGGTCCCGTGGTGTAGCGGTTAACATGCCTGCCTGTCACGCAGGAGATCGCGGGTTCGATTCCCGTCGGGACCGCCATTTTGGCTCGGTAGCTCAGTTGGTAGAGCAAAGGACTGAAAATCCTTGTGTCGGCGGTTCGATTCCGTCCCGAGCCATCAAAAAGCATGACTTTATTTAAAGTCATGCTTTTTTCTTTTATTTACATTTAAAAGAAAACGTTATTTGCTTTGTATCTCTTTTGTGGTAATATATTACTTTTGTATTTAGAGATGGTTGAAAATCATATATCTTCATGTATAGTAGAGGATGAACTTGTGACGTTTCAAGGGTTATCAAGTATAATAAAACTACGGTATTCAAACAGTATGAATACTATCTTTTATATTTTGCTTCAACTAATAAAGGAGAACGATGATCATGGATAAACGTATTTTAGTCGTAGATGACGAAAAGCCGATTGCAGATATTTTAAAGTTTAATTTGCAAAAAGAAGGTTACGAAGTATTTTGTGCTTATGATGGCGTAGAAGCACTTGAAAAAGTGGAAGAAGTACAGCCTGAAATGATTTTATTAGATATTATGCTTCCTCAGAAAGATGGAATGGAAGTTTGCCGAGAAGTGCGCAAAAAATATGATATGCCAATTATCATGTTAACAGCAAAAGACTCTGAAATTGACAAAGTTTTAGGTCTAGAATTAGGTGCAGATGATTATGTAACTAAGCCGTTTAGTACGCGTGAATTATTAGCACGTGTAAAAGCTAATTTACGTAGACATCAGCAGGTAGCTGTTCCAACGGAAGAAAGCGAAACGAATGAAATTACGATTGGAGCACTTGTTATTCACCCAGATGCCTATATCGTGTCTAAGCGCGGAGAAACGATTGAACTGACTCACCGTGAATTTGAGCTGCTGCATTATTTAGCGAAGCACATTGGACAAGTCATGACGCGTGAACACTTGCTTCAAACTGTATGGGGTTATGACTATTTTGGTGATGTGCGTACGGTAGATGTAACAGTTCGAAGATTACGTGAAAAAATTGAAGATAATCCAAGCCATCCAATGTGGATTGTAACAAGACGTGGAGTAGGCTATTATTTACGCAGCCCAGAGCAGGAGTAATTTTAGATGAAGAAAGTAAGGCTCCTGCAATCTATTCATTTAAAGTTTGTATTGATTTATGTGCTGCTCATTTTAATTGCGATGCAAATTATTGGGGTCTATTTTGCACGACAATTAGAAAAAGAATTAGTTAACAACTTTCGAACGTCTCTTCAAGAGCGGACAGACTTGCTGACGTATAACATTGGACAAGAAATGGTGAAAAATCGTGATGATGATTCACCCACTCTTGAGGAAGACTTAAAGACTATTTTACGAGATTTTGCTTCAAGACCCAATTTAGCTTCAAATGATATGAATGACATCTCTGAAGTAAGAGTCATTGACCAAAATAGAAGAATCATTGCTACATCGAACTCAAATCCTCAACAGATCATAGGTAAAAAGACTAATGATTTAGCGATTACAAATGCGTTGTTAGCAGGAACGAACTCTGATAATGTATTTGTTGATCAAAGCGGACAGCGAATCAGAGTTATGATACAGCCTATTCGTTTACAGGATAAAGTAGGTGCCAGTCAATCAAATTCAACTAATAAAAATGGAAAAGTTCAGTCTAGCGAAGAAATCTTAGGTGCTATTTACTTAACAGCTTCCATGGAGCCTGTTTACGATCAAATGAGTAATATCAATCAGATCTTTAAGGCAGGTACGGTGATTGCTCTTTTTATTACAGCTATTTTAGGCGTGTTTTTAGCTCAGACGATTACTCGTCCAATGTCTGAAATGAGAAAACAAGCACTTGAGATGGCCAAAGGGAATTTTACGAGAAAAGCTAAGGTATACGGGTATGATGAAATTGGTCAGCTAGCTCTCACATTCAACAACTTAACAAGAAAGCTTCAAGAAGCACAGGCAACTACAGAAGGGGAGCGCCGTAAGCTTAGTTCAGTATTAGCTCATATGACGGACGGCGTTATTGCGACGGATCGAAAGGGAAGAGTAATTTTAATTAATGATCCAGCTGCAGCTATGCTAAATGTTTCACGTGAAACGGTTTTGTCTGATCCAGTTGTTTCCCTATTAGATCTTGAAGAAACGCATACGTTTGAGAGCTTGCTCGCTAATCAAGAGTCATTAATTTTGGACTTTAGTACAAAATCAGATCCCTTTATTTTAAGAGCTACCATTTCCGCTATTCAAAAAGAGACCGGTTTTATTAACGGGATTATCATTGTCTTGCATGATATTACAGAGCAGGAGAAAATTGATCAAGATCGCCGAGAATTTGTAGCGAATGTTTCACATGAATTGCGTACGCCGTTAACAACGATGCGCAGTTATTTAGATGCGCTTGCAGAAGGAGCATGGCAAGATAAGGACTTAGCTCCAACATTTTTAAATGTAACGCAAACGGAAACAGAACGAATGATTCGTCTCGTTAACGACTTGCTTCAATTATCTAAGCTAGATAGCCAAGACTACCGATTTAGTCGTGACCCAATCAATTTTGTGAAGTTCTATCATTACATCATTGATCGCTTTGAAATGACAATTGAACAAGGTATTTCTTTCGTGCGCGACTTGCCAAATGAAGCAATCTATGTCGCTATCGATCAAGATAAAATTACACAAGTATTAGATAACATTATTTCCAATGCAATAAAATATTCACCTGAAGGCGGAACCATTACATTTTCAATTGCTCAGCATACGCATGAAATTGTTGTGAGCATTAAAGACCAAGGTATGGGAATTCCAAAATCAAATTTAGCTAAAATTTTCGAACGCTTCTATCGTGTAGATAAAGCACGAACGCGTAAATTAGGCGGAACAGGATTAGGGCTTGCTATTGCCAAGGAAATTATTGAAGCACATGATGGACGTATTTGGGCAGATAGTCAGGAAGGAAAAGGAACAACGATTTACTTTACTCTTCCGATTGAAAGTGAGAATGATGACGAATGGGAATGAGATATGAACATATCAAAACGGCCATCTTAGTTGTTCTCGTCGCTTCCAGTTTAATTATGACGTATCATATATGGACGTATCAGCCTTCTTATAAGGTCATTTCAAAAAATCAACATTTGCAGGAAGTTGAAGTGAGTTCAAAAAGTAAAATAGAAGATCATATTCTTCCAACAGAAGTTCTCTATCATCGAAACGATAATCACTACATGTCTCACGACGAAGATGATGTAAACAAATGGGTAAATGAAATGAAAAAGTGGAAATTTTCGAATGTGACGGACGTTTCGGATGCTATTTCTCCTGATGGATTTTTAAATTATGTCCATGGAAGTAATTCTATTGAAGTGCTGTATCCAGACGCGCTACCGTTAAAAACATTTCAACAGCTTTTTTCATTTTCTCAAACGTCTTTGCCTAATCAAACATTTGACCGTGTACTCATTAAAATTAAGCGTACACCTTCCTTTTTCGTGAGCGTGTATCTTGTGAATTATGAGCAAAAAAAGATTTATTCGGTTACAGTCAAGAATTTGGCCAAAGATGATATCAAAGAATTAGAAGACAAAATGAAACGTACGTATGCCCCGAGCTTTGTATATAAAGAAAACAAAAATCGGTATATCTTCCTTCCGGAAAACAATATCACGATGAATAGTGAAGTCTACTATACGAGCATGAGGCATTTAGATATTGAAAAATATAAGGAAGCGCTTTTTAACAACCCAGACTATGCACGGAAAGAAACGTCTACAAACCGAGATGTCTATACCGAAGGTACAAAAGTGATTAATGTTAATACGAAGACAGATGTGATGGAATATGTGAATCTTGTAAATTCCACGACCGAAGTAATGGAAGATTATAATTTAATAAACCGTAGCTTTAGCTTCGTTAATGACCACGGAGGCTGGACGGAATCTAATTACAGGTTCAACAGCTGGAATCGTATTACAAAAGAAATTAGCTATCGTTATTATAAAGATAACTATCCAGTTTACAGCAATCAGGGCATGACTGAAATATATCAGAGATGGGGAAATGCGGAGATTTTAAATTACCGTCGTCCTCTTTATCGTTTTGTAAGAGTACAGGATTCCAGTGTAGAAAAGCTGCAGTCATCTCAAAAGGTGATTCAATTAATTGAAAAACACCAAAATTTTGACCCGAATCTGTTAAAAGATATTTCAATAGGCTATCAGCTAGAAGAAGTGTCACAGCAGCCGAAAACCGGTGAAAAGACGGTTGAGTTTAATTCTAATTCTGTCAAACTCGTTCCTTCTTGGTTCTATTATTATAATAGCAAGTGGTATCGAATTGCACCGCCGACCGAAGGAGGCGATAACGATGGATTGGAATAGAACAAAAACCATCTTTATTTTCACTTTCTTGATTCTTAATATTTACTTAGGCTATCAGATTTTTAAAACTCATCAAGAAGATCAGTATTCTCTATTTGTAGAGTCGAGCGTTGAAGAACAATTAACGAGTGAAGGCATTGAATATAAACATTTGCCTACAGATGTGAAAGAAGCTTCGTCGTTAAATGCCAAAAGCAAACTGTTTAAAGATGAAGATTTAAAAAAGCTTAAAGAACAAAAAGCAGCGCTGCTTGAGGAAAAAACAATTCGAAGCGTATTAGACAAACCTTTTTCAGTACCTGAAAAAAGTCCCGAAGCAAAGCTAAGTCAATTTCTAAAACGGTATGTGATCTCAGGTAAGGAGTATGAGCTATGGAATGTTAACAAAGAGAAAAAAACAGTTACATTCTTTCAACAATATAAGAAGCATAAAATCTTTGACAATGAAAATGGTATGATCGTTGCTCATTTAAATGACAAAGATGAAATTATTTCGTATGAACAAACGATGCTAGGTTCTGTAAAAACGTTAGATGATGAGCAGGATGTTTTAACGCCTTTAAAAGCATTAGAAAATTTGTTTTTGAAGGATGAATTGAAAAAGAAAGATTCTGTAACAAAAGTAGAGTTTGGGTACTATACGTTTGATCTGCCGTTACTAAATTCTCAAGTTTTAGCACCAACTTGGCACATCGTTGTAAATGGAGATACGAGTTATTTTGTAAATGCCTTTGAAGGACAGATCATTAAAAAAGGAAATAAATAAGTATTTGGAGTGAGATAAATGAGCCTGCATTTCAGCGTGCTAGCGAGTGGGAGCACAGGAAATGCGATTTTAGTAAGTGATGGAGAACATTCCTTACTAGTTGATGCAGGGCTGAGCGGAAAACAAATGGAAGCTCTATTTCAACAAGTAAATCGCAATATCCCGGATTTATCAGGAATTTTAGTGACTCATGAACATAGTGATCATATTAAAGGACTAGGTGTTCTGGCACGTAAATATAAGCTCCCTATTTTCGCAAATGAAAAAACGTGGAACGCAATGGATGGCTTGATCGGCAACATTAATACGGAACAGAAGTTTCACTTTGAAATTGGCCAAACGAAATCGTTTGGTCAATTGGAAGTGGAGTCTTTTGGCGTTTCGCATGATGCCGCAGAGCCCATGTTTTATGTCTTTCATCAAGGGTCTAAAAAATTAACCCTTATTACGGATACCGGCTATGTAAGTGACCGCATGAAAGGTACGATTAAAAATAGCGATATGTACGTATTTGAAAGCAATCATGATGTTGAAATGCTGAGAATGGGGCGCTACCCTTGGAGCATTAAAAGACGAATTCTAAGCGACGTGGGACATGTATCAAATGAAGATGCGGCGCTTGCAATGGCAGATGTGATTGGAGATCAAACCAAACGCATTTATTTGGCGCATTTGAGTCAAGACAATAACATGAAGGAAATTGCCCGCATGTCGGTTGCACAAGTGTTACAACAAAAAGACATCAATGTAGAGGACAATATTCTCCTATGTGATACTGATCCAAAAAGACCAACTGATATTGTTTATGTATAGTCTCTAGAAAGGAAGCGAAAAATAACTTCATTTAGTACGTGAATGCAGACATTCACGATGATAAATGAAGGGTTCGGTGATAGTGTGGAACATTATGATGAAGGCCAAGAGCCAAATAGTCGGCCGCCTAAACGCCGCAGAGGATATTTCGCTTCTGCTCTGGTTGGAGCAATTATAGGTGCACTTATTGTACTGCTTCTTATGCCAGCCTTGGTGAGGAACGGGATTTTGCCATACGGATGGATGACGGATGAAAATAGAGATGAACAAACAGGTTCTACCATTCAAAAGTCAGTATCTCTTGACGTCACTACGGCCGTTACAAAAGCTGTTTCTGAAGTCAATGCAGCAGTTGTAGGAGTTGTAAACATTCAGAACTCTGAAAGCTTTTGGAATGATGAACGAACTGATGCCGGGACAGGCTCAGGTGTTATTTACAAAAAGCAAGGCAACAAAGCTTATATTGTGACAAACTATCATGTCATTAAAGGCGCTAACGAAATTGAAGTGAGCTTCAGTAACGGTACAAGGGTATCGGCTAAAATTCTTGGCAGCGATGATTTAATGGACTTAGCAGTTCTTGAAATTGAAGCAGGCCACGTGACAAAAGTGGCTACCTTCGGAAATTCTGATAAGCTTAAAGCTGGTGAACCAGTGATTGCTATCGGAAACCCGCTAGGCCTTCAATTTTCTGGCTCCGTTACACAAGGAGTTGTCTCAGGGATTAACCGTGTCATTCCTCAAGATTTGAATGGCGATGGAAATCCTGATTGGCAATCAGAAGTTATTCAAACAGATGCCGCCATTAACCCTGGTAATAGCGGGGGTGCTCTTGTTAATATTGATGGTGAATTGATCGGTATTAATTCCATGAAAATTGCTCAAGAAGCAGTAGAAGGCATTGGTCTTGCGATTCCAATCAACATGGCTAGGCCCATTATTAATGACTTAGAACGATATGGTGAAGTCAGACGTCCATATCTTGGAGTTAGTACACTATCATTAAGTGAGGTATCAGGGTATCATTTAAAAGAAACCCTTAAGTTACCGCATGATGTAGTAAACGGAGTCGCTGTTCTAAAAGTCGAGCCAGGTTCGCCAGCCGCTAAAGCCGGATTAAAGGAATATGATGTGATTGTTGAGTTAGATCACAGCAAAGTAAGGGACATTGCGACACTTCGCAAACACCTCTACATTGAAAAAGAAATTGGCGATAAAATGAACGTAACGTTCTATCGCGATGGCAAAAAGAAATCCACAGAAGTAAAATTAACGCGTCAAATGAAGTAAAAGAAAAGTTATCCACAGGGGATAAACTCCTGTGGTTTTTTAATGAAAAGAATAGAGAAAGGAAGATAAATACATGAAGATATATTGCTGTTTAGAACATACAGAACTAGCGCTGGATGTAATGGTAGATGAGATTGAGCTAGCGCCGGTTTTTGAAAAAATAGAAAATTCCACTGACAAAAAAAGCTGTGAATATTGTGACAATGAAGCTGTATATGTAGTAGGGAACTAATATTCTTATACAAAATGTGGATATAACATGTGGATATGTGGATAATATCTGTGGATAAGAGATAAAGGAGAGGAGAATAGCCTGTGAATATCTCTATTATAACTATTGGAAAGCTAAAAGAAAAATACTTAAAACAAGGTATTCAAGAATATTTAAAGCGCTTATCAAGCTATGCAAAAGTAGAAATTATTGAGCTTGCAGATGAAAAAGCGCCAGAAAACTTAAGTGAATCTGAAATGGAACAGGTAAAACAAAAAGAAGGAGAGCGCATCTTAGCGAAAATCTCAGACGATACTCATGTGATCGCATTAGCTATTAACGGAAAACAAAAATCTTCCGAGGAACTCGCAAAAGAAATTGATTCATTAGCTACCTACGGAAAAAGCAAAATAGCATTTGTCATTGGCGGGTCGCTTGGTTTAAGCAGCGAAGTAATGAAACGCTCAAACGCAGCCCTTTCTTTTTCAAAGATGACGTTTCCTCATCAGCTTATGCGCCTAGTATTAGTAGAACAGATTTACCGAGCTTTTCGTATTATTCGAAATGAACCTTATCATAAATAGAACGTGTGGATATTTTTTTATTAAAAGCTGAGGCAGAAGGAAATGTAAAACCTTCTGCCTCAGCTTTTATCATATGTGGATAAATAGCACACGTCTATAAAAAAGAACAAGAGGTTCTTCTCTCCGATAAAATGTTAGAACAATTGAGTTTAAGCAAACGAGATCTTATTTAAGAAACAGAAAAACCTTCGTCTTCTTTCACTCCAGCTCTGTCTTTAAACTCATCAAGCAACGCACGCACTTCGTCAGTTGTTTCCGTGCTCATGAGTAGATTTCTTAATTCACTTGCACCGCGGAATCCGCGAACGTAAATTTTGAAAAAGCGTCGAAGCGGTTTGAAAGGGCGCGGCTCTAATTCTTCAGAATACTTATCATGAAGATCTAGCTGCAGGCGAAGAAGTTCTAATAGCTCTTCGCTTGTGTGCTCTTTCTTTTCTTTTTCAAACGCAAACGGATTATGGAAAATTCCGCGTCCAATCATGATTCCATCAACGCCGTACTTCTCTGCAAGTTCCAGACCTTTCTGGCGGTCAGGAATATCACCGTTAATTGTTAGTAGCGTATGAGGCGCAATTTCGTCACGAAGTTTCTTAATCTCCGGAATTAACTCCCAGTGCGCGTCAACATCGCTCATTTCTTTTTTCGTACGAAGGTGAATAGAAAGGTTCACGATATCCTGTTCTAAAATGTGCTTCAGCCAGTCGTACCACTCATCAACTTGCGTATAGCCAAGACGAGTCTTTACGCTTACTGGAAGCCCTCCAGCTTTGGCTGCCTGGATAATCTCAGCCGCAGTATCTGGACGGCGAATCAGACCAGAACCTTTTCCGTTTCCTGCAACGTTCTGTACAGGACAGCCCATATTAATATCAATGCCGCGAAAGCCCATTTCGGCCATGCCGATACTCATTTGACGGAAGTATTCAGGCTTGTCTCCCCAAATGTGCGCAACGATTGGCTGTTCATCATCTGTAAACGTCAAACGTCCTTTTACGCTATCTTTTCCTTTCGGATGGCAGTAGCTTTCCGTATTCGTAAACTCTGTAAAAAATACGTCAGGTCGTGCTGCTTCAGTCACAACATGGCGAAAAACGACATCCGTCACAGCTTCCATCGGTGCCAAAATAAAAAACGGACGCGGCAACTCATGCCAAAAATTATCTTTCATCTTATATCTAAACCCTTTCTTTTAGGGAAAACATATTCCCAAAATTAAAAAGTGTAATTTCTTTTATCAGGCTGAATGCTAGTATAAACTTCAACCAATATATACTTTAATGGTATGGAACGAAAAGTGCAAGGGAACGAGTGGTTTTGTTTTGCTGGAAATACTTATTGAAACAAATTTTATATCTAGTATTAGTGGAGTGTAAGCAATTAAAAGCGAGCCTGAAGGCATGTAACGGATACCTGCGAATAATCATCCTAAAGCATTTGGTTCGTGTGTAGGTACTTTCTCCAAGGATATTATAAAGTATTCACTATAATTATGATTACGATAAACGATTTTATAAATAACTTCGACTATATAAAAAGCCACGTCTGTCACTGTACAACAGACGTGGCTTCATTACGTATTAATGCTTTTTGTAAGGAGCGCCGTCCTTAGAAGGCAGTCCGGAAATGTATCCGACACCACCTGTTTCTTGAATGCCAATGCTTTCTTTCATTGCATTAGCAAGCTCTTCTTTATCAACAGCGGTAATGTTTTTGTCGCTGATGTCCTCGCCCGGGTGCTGATAGTTGCTTAGTACGTAGCGAGAGTTTTTAATGTTTTCTACTGCACGAAGTCCTGTTGCTTCTGCTCCCACTGGAACTGAAAGAATGCGTGATAGTTTTTTTGTTTTTACATTATAAGCCCATACGAAGTTGTTTGTGTGCAGTGAGCTGTCTTCTCCGATAAAGAGTGTATTTAAGTCATTTGAATACGTAAGGTTATCAGGGTTGGCAACTTTATTTGGATCCGCTTTATTACCGTATGCATCTGCTTTTTCTAGGTCTTGTCCAATCAGTAGCCCTTCCATGCTTGCAGGAACGTAGCGACTGTTAATCTTGCCTTTTGCTTGGTCTTTTTGATGCGATCCTAAGTTCAGCTGGTAGGTCACACCAGACTCTAATTTTGGAAGCTGAATATCATCTTGGACAGCACCAGATTCTTTTAGCATGGCACTATTTTGGTAAGAAATAGCCATATACGCTTTTTTATCTTTTTTGTTAACCGTTAGTCCTTCCATCTTGTTGAATTCAGATGTTGCACCTAAAATTGCACCGTATCGGCGTGATTCTAAAAAGGCAGCTGCTTTTTCCATGCCAGGCTTTACTTTTAAATATTCAACTTTTTTACTTGCAGCGGTTTTCACAGCTTTAAATCCTTTTGTAGGCTGGTCAGCTGTTTCAAAAATATCACTAAATTTTGTGCCTTTGTCGATTATTGTTTTCACTTCATTGTCTGTTGCATGGCCAAGCTTAATCCACTGAAGGTCGCCTTTACCTCCATTTTCTGTGCTCGTTTGTTTAAACTTTGCCGCATAAAGAGTTCCTGCTGAGAAGTCTTTTTCCTTATCTGCTACATACATAAACATCATGGTATTAGACCCATCGTCTCCAAAAAGAGCGGTTTTGTTATCTGGAAGTACCTGCATCATTTCGTGTGAAAAACGACCTGTGCTGTAATGTTTTACGACGGACGCATTGCCGCTTTCATCCACTGAAATTTCTGGAATCCAGCCGTAGTAGTAAGGATTTGCTTTTGACATGTCGCCGAAATAAAGCTTAGCGAAGTTCGTGACGTCTTTATAAGAGCTGGATGAAGGGTCTTCAAAAGCACGTGCATCAGGCTCATATTCTTCTGAACCAAGGTGAGTACCCCAATCCGTTGTAGAGCCATTACACGGCGTCCACAAACCATTTACATTAGAAAAATCAATTTTTTTAGCATGGTTGACGGTTAGTTTTCCTGTTTTATCATCTCGGTCAACTTGTGTAAGCGTCATTGAAGCAGGAAGACCGGAAATCTCTTTTCCAGCATTATTAACAGATTCATATTCATAATGTGAAATAATATAAGACTTACCGTTGATGGTGATAAAGCTGTTTGAATCCGGTGCATCTGATACGTACGGTGATGGCTTATCAGGAACGCTTCGGTCAATAATCGGATCCCCGTTTGCATCGATCGGTGTACCTGCGGCGATTAATTCCCCTTTATTATCGACAATTTTATCTTTTGAAAGAAAGAGCTGGTTATAGTTAAGCGGCGTTTCTTCAACGCTTCCATCTTTATACGTTACTTTTACAGATGCCTCTGTATACGTTTTAATCATATTTTCAATCGTAGTAGGTGCTTTCATTGGCTGAAACTCGACGCTTTTGATTTGTTTTGGATGTTGAACTGGATGATGCTCTGCTGCAAAAGCAGAAGCGGCGCTAGAAGCTAAAAGAGTGAGAGATAGTCCAAGAGATACTCGTTTTTTCATGGTTGATAACCTCCAAATTGTATTCATACACTTATTAAATCATTTGATTGTTGAGGAAATATAAAGAGAAGCGCTGGATTTGTTGAGCTGTTGTTAAAAACGGTGAACATTTACATGACAAGTTTAACTAGAAGTTATTCAGCTATCTTTCAGAATTTGTTCAGATAGCATTCAGCTGGGCTTCACAGTGAATTCATGTTCCGCTCTTACAATAAACACATAGCTAAAGGCGACAAGACAAAAAGCGCTTTGGCTTGTACAGCAAAAGTGAAAGGTATTTTAGCAGAAAAAACGTTGCTCCAATAGCGCTATTTTGATAAATGACCGCTGCTAAAAACTTTAGCTTGTGCTGTAAATACATTGGAAATTACGCGGAGGTATAATCATGATTGGAAAAGTATTAGCAGGAAAAGCAGTAGTAGCAAAAGCCGTGGGAGGTGCCACAATTGGAACAGCTATCGCTCTTGGTTCAATGACAAGCGCATTTGCTTCAGACGGCCAGCACATTACTTCAACAAAAGCGTCGGCTCATACCGAAGCGGCAACATATACGCAAGCTCAAGCAAAAGCAATTGCCTTAAAGAACTGCGGAGGAACGGTTCAATCAGTTTCTTTTGAAAATAACGCCTATACGTTTTTAATTCACGGACAAGATAATCAAGATCATCATGTGAAAGTAAATGCACACAGCGGAAAAGTGGTAAAGGTTGAAAAACTATCTTTTTCTCGAAGTGAGGCACAAGCAGTAGCGTTGAAAAATTGTGGAGGAACGGTTAAGTCGGTAAGCTTCAATGATGGAGTATATACGTTCTTAATTCACGGAAAAGATAGCCGTGATCACCACATGAAAGTGAATGCACAAAGTGGAAAAGTGATTCAAATTCAAAGCGCTGCACTTACAAAAGCACAGATTCAAACGATTGCACTAAAAAATTGCAGCGGAACAATTCAATCAAGTTCATATGCAAATAATGTATATACATTTTTGATCCACGGAAAAGATAACAAAGATCACCATGTGAAAGTAAACGCTGAAACTGGAAAAGTAATGAAAGTCGAAGTTGTAAAGTTTACACAAGAACAAGCTAAACAAGCTGCTCTTCAACAGCACAAAGGAACAGTTCAATCTGTCTCATTCAGTGAACAAGCATACACGTTTGTCATTAAAGGAACAGACAACGTACAACATACTGTAAAAATCAGTCCTCAAACAGGAAAAGTGTGCTGATTTGACAAAAAAGACGATTGCTGTAAAGCAATCGTCTTTTTTACGTTAAGGGCAATAAAATTTCAAAAGCAGTTCCTACATTCAATTTGCTTTTTACACGTATTTTTCCCCCGTGCAATTCTATAATAGATGCGCTGATAGCCAAACCTAAACCTGCTCCTCCATATGCCCGAGAGCGTGAAGCATCAGCTTTGTAAAATCGCTCAAATAAATGAGGAAGGTGTTCTTGAGGAATACCATGACCGTTATCTTGTATTATTAACGAAAGTTCTTCCTCATTTATTTTTCCTACCACTTGAATAACTCCTGTAGTTGGATTTGTATGCTGTACGGCGTTGGAAAATAAGTTTAAAACAACTTGTTTAAATTGATCTTTGTTAACTTCGGATGGTAAACGGCTTGGGAAGTCGAATAAAACCTTTCTGTTCCCCGCCAACAGGATGAGTTGAGGTTTCATATCTAAAATCAACTCATCTATAAAACAGTACTCTTTTTGAAACGGTGGAAGTTGATCAAGCTGAGCAAGAAGCAGAAGATCCTGAATCAGTTTGCGCAGTCTTTTGGACTCCCCATACATGCTTTTTAATGCGGCGTTTAACTGCTCGGGATTACTGCTAGCCCCTCTTAGTAAAACTTCTAAAAAGCCGTGAATGGATGTAAGCGGCGTTCGCAGTTCATGAGAAGCATCCGCCACAAAGCGCCGCATTTGTTCTTTGGCTTCTGTTTCTGCTTTAAATGCTTTTTCAAGACGTTCAAGCATTTCGTTAATAGAAAGAGAAAGGCGATCCATTTCGATTTGTCCTTGATTAACAGGCAAGCGGTCATGTAAGCTTCCGGCATTAATATGCTCCACTTTTTTAGTAGTAATAAACAAAGGGACTAACGTCCGTTTTAAAACAGACGAAAAAACAAAAAAAGCAATGGTCATTGCAGTAAGTGAAAGCATTAAAAAGATCATCATTTGTCTGATTAAGAGGTCTCTTAGTGATTCAGTGGGAGTATTGATTTGAATAACTCCCTGTATTTCTCCATCAAAAACAATGGGTTTTAAAACAATGACTTGCTCTTGATGACCATCGATTTTTTTTATGAGGCTCGTCGTGTTGTCCGGCTGTTTGATGTTGTTCATTACTTGTTTGTATGTAGATGCAGAAAGCTTAGGAAAGTAAGAATGATGTGGATCCTTAGCCAGCCTTAAAAATGTGCTTTTTTGATTGATAAAGGTAATATTAACACCTGGGAAATAAACCATCGGTCTTGATCTTTTTACATTCTGGCTTGTTTCAATATCATGCTTCCAGACATCATCGGGAATTAAGTGAATTTGGTCTTCGATGCTTCTAATTTTATTTGTGTAAATAAATTGCTTCATGAATACGTATTGAAAAACGCCTATCAGCATGAGTAAGCTCAAAATAACGAGTAAACTTCTAGATAAAAGCTGAAGGCGAAGAGAGTTCAGATGAAAGAAACGTTTGTATTTCATGAAATATCAATCCGGTATCCTACACCGCGAAGCGTTCGAATAACGGTTCGGCTATGGTCCTGTAATTTTTCTCTCAGTGATCGAATGTATACTTCTACAATGTTTTCTTCTCCTCCAAAATCATATCCCCACACTCGATCTAAAATGGTGGATTTACTTAGTACGAGACCGTGATTAATAACCAAAAATTTTAAAAGTGCGTATTCAGTCGGGGATAAATCAAGTATGTGATTAAGGTATTTAATTTCTTTGCGGCGGTCATCAATTTTAAATGGACCGATTGATACTTCGTCTAATAAGTTGGGAAATTGATTGCGGATTCTAGCTTGAATGCGTGCAAGAAGTTCTTCAAAACTGAAGGGTTTGACCATATAATCATCTGCTCCAATAGTCAGCCCCTTTACTCGGTCATCTACTTGATCTTTTGCTGTTAGCATAATTACAGCTATATTCCCCATTTTCTTCAACAAGCGGCATACTTCAAATCCATCCATTCCTGGAAGCATAACATCTACAATAGCGATGTGGGGCTTGAATTCTTTGGCTACATTAATTCCTTCAATTCCGTCTTGGGCAGCTTTAATATCAAATCCTTCATTCGTTAAACCCAAAGATAAAAACTGTAAAATAGTTGGTTCGTCATCAATAAGCAAGACTTTAATTCCTTTTAGTTGTTCCATCATGGTGAAAACTCCTTTGCTCCTCTACTTTCTATTATGCTTTTTTATCTGAAACAGCCCTGAATAATAGCTGAAAGCAAGCTGAAAATAGTAGCTATTCTTATATCTTCAGCTAACTTTAAGCTTCTATTCGTCTTATTCTCAGAAATCTTTTGCATAATGAACGGCGTACTAGATAAAACCCCATAAATTAGACGGAAAGTCTAATGGTGAAAAAGGAGGAAATTCAAGGATGATTAAATGGGCAAAAGTATTGTCTACATCTGCTTTAGGAACTGCAATTGCATGTAGCTCTATTACAACGAGTCACGCTGCAGAAATGAAGACAGCGAAAGCAGAAACAACTGAACATATGAGTATTTCTCAAGCTCAGGCAAAAGGTATTGCTCTGCAAGATTGCAAAGGGACAGTTACGTCTACGGAATTTAAGCAGGAATCAAGTGTATATGTAATTACAATTGTAACGAACAGCCTTGAGCAAAGAATCGTAGAAGTAAATGCAAGTACCGGAAAAGTAGTAAAGAAGCAAGAAGTGAAGTTATGGACACAAACTCAAGTGAAAGAATCTGTTT
>Ga0209796_10000609_pt1 | contig 20861 bp, 20 predicted proteins | sample AgamicOrSfrz_FD_187167 | JGI IMG/M metagenome (GOLD analysis project Ga0209796, IMG submission 187167) | Agave microbial communities from Guanajuato, Mexico - Or.Sf.rz (SPAdes) (version 2) | ecosystem: Host-associated > Plants > Phyllosphere > Phylloplane/Leaf | place: Guanajuato, Mexico...
ACATAAAATTTTTATTAGCTATTTTATATCTAGGGATATTGTCATCACTTGGGACCTCATACCTTTCAAACTATGCTTTGTCTAAAATAGCAGCAGCTCAAATGAGTGTTTTCAGTAACGTTGCTACACTAATTACCATTATTGCCGGTGTTTTATTCTTAAACGAGGCGTTTCATTTTTATCACTTAATTGGTGGAATTATGATTATCATTGGTGCAGTGGCGGTGAGACGCTACTTAACAACAAGTAAATTAATGCAAAAAAGCAATCAAATTAGACTATAGTTATTTGATTGCTTTTTTCTTTTTTTGTTATTAGTTAAATAAAACCAAAGATGTTGTTCTTTTATAAACTGTTCTTATACATAAAAAAATTTAAAAATAAATATTTTAATTGATTCTACTCATAAAAAAATATAACTTACTCATAATTCCTATAATTTAATAGTTAAATGATAAAGTGCTTTATATATTATTAAAGTTTCACTATTTACACTAAGCGACGACAAATTAGCATTTTTTCTACAAAATATTACACTTCTAAATGACAGAGTATGAATTATTAATTGACAGTTCTTTCTTTTACTGCGACTTTCATGTTTCTACAAAGGTATACTTTTACGGACAAGATATTTAAATCTATTACAAGATGTAAAAGTAATTATTATCATTAACAAAACAAAAAAGCTACCTCCTTTTTACTAATAGTAGTTTAGTGGTGGAGTGAGATAGCTTTTGAGATATCATTATGGAATTATATTCCTGTATAGATAGCAACATTTTTCTCTAAAAAAAGCCATATTTATTAGGTGAATCCCAAATAGAGACATTCAAATTACACTTTTTAAAATATAGCTCTTAAATATAGAATTGTTTACGTATCCTAGCAGTTGACTACGCTCCCTCTTACAAAAGTAATCCTGTTTCTTTTGCTTTTTGCACGGCTTCTTCTCGATTTTTAACTCCTAGCTTCTCATAGAGATTGGAGGCGTAATTTCTTACCGTTCCGTTTGACAAGTAAAGTCTCGACGCTATTGTTTTATAACGGCTTCCTTGTGATAATAGTTCCAAAATCTCTAATTCTCGTTTCGTTAATCCATAATCTTTTCCATCTGATTTTGATTCAAATGATCCTATTTCTTCATTTTCTTCCCACATTCTATGGAACAAGTCATGATTAATCATCGTACCTCCTCGATAGACTAGACGAATTGAGTCAGCTAGTTCACGCGAATCTATGGATTTCAACAAATATCCATCCGCACCATTTCGTATGATTTCTTTTGCCCTTCTTGTATTCTGAAAGGTTGACAGAATGAGTACACGAATTTCCGGCCATTGTTCCTTAATCATTTTAGTCGCATGAATTCCATCCCAATTAGGCATCTCTAAATCCATTAATACTACATCTGGCTTTAGTCTTTCACACAATTCCATAGCCCGTTCTCCATCTTCAGCCATTCCCACTACTTGTAAATCCTCCTGCCCATCCAAAATTGTATGCAGACTTTCTCGAATAAATGAATGATCATCGACAATACACAGGCGGATTTGTTCACTAGATAGTTGTACTTGTTTCGGTAATACACATGAAATTAACGTACCTTCCCCTTTTTTGGAATAAACAATAACTCTTCCTTGTGACTGACTCACGCGCTCTTTCATTGCAGTTAATCCAAAACCATCCTTCCACTCTTCCGCCCCGCATCCATTATCCTGTACATCCAATCTTATCTGTTGTGGTTCAAAGTGGAGTGACACAGTGATTTCTGTGGAATGCCCATGGCGAACAGCATTTGTTAGTGATTCCTGCAAGCTCCGATATAGTGTCATTTTTGATTGTTTGGAGACCATATACTCTTCCCCTATTATTCGAGTACGTACATTTACCTTTGTATGTTTCTTAAATTCCTCTGTCAATTGTTGTAATGTGATAGGTAAGGGAAGCGACTCTTGTGATAAATCCATTTGATGCAAATACAGTCTTACTTCTTCCATACTGTTACGGGCCAATTGTAATAATGAATCGAGCTGTTGCTCTCCTCCTTTAGTCTTTAATTCCGTACGTAATGTTTCCATACCCATAATAATTGAAGTATAGGAATGTCCCATTGTATCGTGTAAGTCTTTTGAGAGCCTATCACGTTCCTCCAGTAAAGTAATCCGTTCAACCTGGGATACGTATTGTTCCAATACATGTTTCTGGTTCCGAATGGTTTCACTTTGACGGTAATTAATAGCCAGTAAACGAAAGAAAGAGCCCATAGCAAAAGCTAAACTGAGGTGTGGGATGATTACCCATAAATCTGTTACTTTGGAAAATATCGCAATGAGCAACGGAAACAAAATAATTGTGATAGGACCCGACCAGCGGTAAGATTTATGAGCGCTATTTGCCGCAATCATAAAAGTTGGCATTAAAAAAGCAAGATACGCTGACGGAAATAATAAAGTTAAATAGAAACACACTCCGCCAAATAATATTATTTCAGTCAACAAATAATAGCGATAACTGAACATTAAACAAATCCAAGGTACTGAAAATGAAACGACTTCCCAAAGAATTATGATCCAAAGTGGTACTGTCAAATGATCTTGTTGTTGGATAGTCGCAAATATCAATGATAGCCAAATGATAAAACGTATACAAAGTAAGGCCCAATCATACCAAAACCATAGTTTCAAAGTCTTAAACAAGTTATCACTCCTTTATAGCTTTAAACATGGAACGCGTGTACATTCCAATAATTCGAACTAAGCAGTTTCCAATAAGATTATGTATCCAAATGAGAATGAAACCAACAATCATGACAAAAATTGCCGTCTCCCATGAATTCACAGCAATGCCCAATAAGTATATATTAAAACATCGAAAAAGTAAGGGGGTAACGATACATACTAGCGGCATTATATATAGTAAAACAGCGCATATAAGACTCATTATTCCGACAAAAAATTTCTGCATGAGCCAAAAAACAGCCCTCCAGTTGCTATTATTAAGGATTGTATCTCTCGCTTTAATCCATTTATCTCCCTCCTCTTTTATTCTTGGTTCGAATAAATCTATCGATATATCTGTATAAACCTTCGTCTGAATACGTTCATACTGAATAAACGTATGAGTTGTTTGTAGCACCCATTCCAGCAAGGGAATACCCAAAAAGATAATCGTCATTATTAATGCCAATGTAATGCTGACTAGATAGAAACAAAAGTAAAAGAATCCGGATACAAAGGTAAATAACAAGAAATAAAAATCTTGCAAAGTTTTTTGAGCTGATGTTTTCGTCATTAAAATCTCTCCTCCACATTCATTGCTAATGCGTTAAAAGCTACTTTTTGATTCTAAGTATTTTTCTGTCACATATGGTAGTGTCAAAGTGTCATGGTTTGTATGACATAACTATTAATACAGCCTTAGCCCACTCAACTTTTGTTATCGGTTATAAATATGACAAAAAGTTCACTATCGACTATGACTCGCTGCTTGCTACACTCTGTCCATACGCTAACGAGCCACTAACTCGTTGTGCTAAAAATGAGATTGTGTTCCCAATCTTATCTTTTTTCTTTGCAGATTTTTTGATATAAAGAAGGAATCCTTATAATAAGGATTCCTGAAAGAAACGAAGTGTCATAATCAATTCCTTGATTTCGTGCATCATACTTATAAATTCCTTAGTCCCTCATTTTATTTACTAAATAATACATAGTATTATATTTTAAGAGATTCTTATTGATGTAGTTGAGATGGACTCACTTTTTGAATTTGAACAAGTATATCAAACGTTTTACCTAATGGTATATCAACAGTTTTTGGTATATCAGGGCCTTCTTTAGTTATTCCAGCGAAAATTGGATGTTGTTCGTTTAACCAAGTTTTTGCCACTCCGTTCGCCTTACGTAAATCAATAAAAAATTGATCTTTTTTGACCTGTCCCAAAATGTAGTTATAACTATTTAGATCATCTAATTTTAATGTTCCAAATGGACCAAATTCACCGTTGCTATTATAGACATTATATTGTCCTCCGTAAACTGATGTTCCAACAGATACATACCGTTTCCCATAATATTCTGCTAAATGCTGCCCAGCTACTTTAGGGTATATAAAAGGAAGCATATTTGTTTTTGAAATGTGTCCATTATGTCCCCAAACTATGGTTTTCCCTAAATGTTCTTCAGTCCACTTCGCATTTTCATACATTGCAATATCATGTTTTAAAAAAAGATCCGATGGTTTATCAGGGGGTGATGCTAACATTGTAGTAAACTGTTCAATAATACGAGCATTTTGTTTTATCCATGCGAACTCTTTGGATTTCCCGTTTAGAGAACTTTTATTTTGTTCTAATAAAGCACTAATTTGTTTAGCATCTGAAACATACTTTTCTTTTTCCTCTTGCGTAAGGCTCTCAAAAGTATTCATATCCTTTGTTACAGGAATCAGACCTTTTATCTTCTCTTCTACTCTAGGCACAAGATCCGAATTATTTTTCTTTATATATTCTATTATATTATTATAAACATTCTCATTTACTGATTGAATATCCATCCCGATGACACGCACTTTAGATTTATGTTTTGGATTAGCATTATATTGTCGAATCCAACTAAATAGATCCAACATTTCTTTCGTGTTAAATGTAGGTGATAGATGTTGACTTGGTTTTCCCTTACCGGTAAGAACATATCGATCAAGTTCCAAAGCTCTGTCCCATCCCTCTTCTAAAACTAAGTTGACAAAGCCCTTTTCAGATACTAAATAATTAACAATACGGTGTTTCATTGTAAAAACCTCATGAGCCCCATGCGTAGCTTCACCTAAACCTACAATTGAAGCTGAACCTACCATATTCTTAAGTGGTTTTAAATCATTAAGGGATGCGGTTGAATTAGTTGTTTTTAAAGGCTTTGCATTTGCTTCTAACCATTTCACTATTTGATTTGTATTGTAGGGAGCTGTAACAGAAGCTTCTGTTTTCGAATCTGCATAAGTATTTCCTACAAAATTAGTCAGTGTTATAGCAGAAGTAACAATTGCAATAATCATTTTCTTTTTCATAAAAACCTCCTGAAATACTTCTTTATTAATTTTTGACATGCTCTAAGGACTTCCGTTTAAACCATTAGCTCTCTTATTACTGTTAAGATAAATTTATTCTATTTCCTAATACTCACTTATTTCTTAATAGGTTCTTATGAACTTGCTCTATTCAATTTTTTTAGAGTAAGTTGTTTTTTGAACCAGAAAGGCATATTTTAAACTATAAAAACTATGACAAAACTTATCCGGTTTTCCTTTTTGCCTACTTGCTAAATTCAGCAAGTAAAATATTTTTAAACGGATCAGGACTATCGGCTTTAAAACTGTTCAAATTGACGGCCAATGTATGCTTGCCTCCAAGTGTGCCTCCAGCAAAGGTGGTAAACCCTAGAACGATACCTCTATGTCCCCATATCGAGACACCGTTTGGAAGCTTAGTTTCATAGATTCCAAGACCATATCCGGTTCCTTCCCTTCCTGTAGGAACTGTAGTAAGCATTTGTTTTAGTTGCTGTTCCTTCAATAATTGACCACTGAGTAAGTAAGAGAAGAATTTGTTTAAATCGTCAGCAGTAGAAATCATATCTCCATCCGAGCTACCTGGGTTAATATAAGTAACGTCTTCTAGCTCACTTGCTCCGTCTAGTTGGAAATAGCCACGGGCATGCTTGGTGCCTGGAATCACGCTTGAATTGCCAGGTAGGAATGTATTTGACAAATCAAGTGGTTCAATAATTCTATTTTCAACCTCCTCCGCATAGCTGTTTCCAGTTACTTTTTCAATAAGCATCCCCAGTATTACGTATCCTGTGTTTGAATAAGACCATCCCTTTCCTGGGGGAAAGTCTGGAGGAAGGGAAATCCCCATCTTTACGAATTCATCAGCTGTATACGATTTTTTTGTATCCATAATATCGAAGTCTTTTGAATTTACATAGTCAGCGATACCACTTGTATGATTCAATATCTGCCGGATAGTAATCTGGTTACCATCATATCCGTTTCCTTGAATGACACCAGGTAACCATTTTTCAATGGAGTCGTCTAGATTCAAGCGGTTCTCTCCAGCTAATTGAAGTAGAACTGTTGCAATGAATGTCTTCGTCACACTGCCAATGCGAAAGCGAAAATCTGTTTTCATCGGTTTCTTGGTTCTCAGATCTGCTATCCCAGCAGCATAACTCCACGTTTTTCCACCCTTATGAATTTTAGCAAGTATCCCAGGGTATCCAAGTTGTAGCGTATCCCGCATTGCTTGCTTGACAGCAGTACGATCTCGTTGAGTACTTGTTTGTAACGAACTAGATACACTTTTAGTAGGCTCTGCTTTTACAATTGAGGTTGGCGTTGTGTATAACAGGGAACTTCCAGCTATTAAAAGGGCAAGACTTGCAAATGTAATTTGGCTACGTGTTTTCATAAGGTATTCCTCATCTCTATTTATCTTGTATAGTTAGTTGTTTGCTGTTTCTTATTAACCACACAGCTATTATCTCCACCAATGACAAAAGTTCAAAATTCAATTCGTAATCATATTCATAATTATTATTTTTACAATCGCCGTTCTGTCCTAAGTAAATCCCTCTTTTTCCATATGCATGTTAAACTTGGAAATTACTTTCTTTCCTTAAAGCACTCTTGTTACTGGTTTGTTTTTCATAAATAGGTCATACCTGTTTCCCCTTTCACGCCTCTTTATATTTTTAACATACACAATGTAGATCTCCCTTCCTCATTTATTGTTAATGTGTTAAAAACTGCTCCTTGATTCTAAGTGTTTTTCTGTCACATACGGTAGTGTCAAAATGTCATGATTTTTATGACATAACTATCAATACAGCCTTAGCCCATTCAACTTTTGTTATCCGTTATAAATATGACAAAAGTTCACTATCGACTATGACTCGCTGCTTGCTACACTCTGTTCATACGCTAACGAGCAGCTAACTCGTTGCGCTAACAAAAAAATTCCAACCAAATAAAGGAGCGTACAAAAATGAAACAAGCAATTAACAAACTGGGGATCGTTGCAATTCTTCTTTCTTCTTCAACCATGATTTCTGCGTGTTCCCAGCAATCATTAGAAGCAGGAAAATCAAAACCATCGGCATCCGCGAATAATATTCAAATGACAAAAGGACCTAATAATAAAAAAGAAATAGAATCTTTTGCTGATCTGTTATTTGAGGAAAAAATGAAGGAGTACAATGTGAACGGTTCTAGTTTTGTCGTCGTTCATGACGGAAAGGTCGTTGTCAATAAAGGGTATGGGTATGCCGATAAAGAAAAGAAAATCCCCGTCACTAAGGACACGGTCTTTCAAATCGGTTCGGTCTCGAAAACTTTTACTGCTTTGGCTGTGATGCAGCAAGTCGATAAAGGAAAGCTTAAACTTGATCAAGACGTACAAAAATATCTCGGTGGATTACAAATACCTAATCAAACAGGGAAACCTCTTACCCTCTTTGATATGCTCACTTATACCAGCGGGGTAGATTTTCCCGATCTCACGAATATAACCGGACCTGAATATATTAATGACGGTATACTAATGAAAGAATTTTTCTCTAAACATATGCCAACTGTGGTACGCCCACCAGGTGAAGTTTATACGTATGACAACGTCTCATTTGCGCTCGCAGGGTTTGCAGTAGAGAATGTTACTAACACCCCTTTCTCAAAATATATGGAAAAGAATATTTTCAAACCATTAGATATGAAATCTACAAGTATGAGCTTTACGCCTGATCTTCTTGAAAGAATGGCTACACATTATGGTCCCACTGGCGATCCAATTCCAACAAGTGGGAGCGGTTTAAGGGATACACCACAAGGAGGCATTTTATCTACTGCGGAAGACATGTCAAAATACATGATTATGCAACTACAGAAAGGAAAGTTTAAAGACAAAGAAATTGTAAGTAAAAAAAGCATGGATATGATGCATGACTATCAAGTTTTTGATGATAAGACGACTCCTGTTGCGACAATTGGATTTGAAACGCCTTTTAATAAATTTGCTAACGGTCAACACGTTGTAATAAAAGGGGGAAGCATGCCTGGACATCAATCACTGCTGATTTTAGTGCCAGAACAAAAAACAGCATTCTTCATGTCTTACAATAATGATTCAATGATGAGCGTAGATATATATGAAACTCTCATGGATCACTATTTCCCTGCTAAGAATAATGAAGGAAAAACAAGTTATCTCCCGTTAGAGGAAAAAGAAGCTCATAAATACTTGGGCCTATTCCAAAATACGCGTTTCGCTGCACTTCGCACTCATTTTACTTATGAAAACGGGAACTTGGTCATGGAGGGTGGAACTGGAAAACAAGTTCTCAAAATGATTCATCCGTTGTTATTTGAAGATTCGGAAGGCAGCAAAGTTGCTTTCAAAAAGAATTCAGCTGGAGAAATAGCATATTTTCACTACAACTCTCCTAAAAGCCTTGATTTTGTAGCAGATGCCCAGAAAATTAACAACAAACCGCCTTTTGATGACGTTCCACAAAAGAGTAACTATAGAAGTCACATTGATAATCTTCATGCTCTAAATATTATGGGTGCTAAAACAGGTAATCTATTCAATCCGATGGACATCATGACACAAGGAGAGTTTGAGGATACGTTGTTACTTGCTTATGGATGGAACGGTTTTCCAGACGACTCCAAGGAGGCAAGGGAAAAAGTTAAGAAAGGAATTCCAGTGTATGACCGTGCTACTCCAATTACACGAGAGGTCGCAGCAACCATGATTCAAAACTTAAAGCAAATTCATGACATGAAACCGATTCAACCTGACAAAGCTATTAAAGTTAAATTACTTGATGCTGCGGATGACTGGGCAATTCAATCGATTTTGGCACTTGCCTCCCAAGGAATTCTAGACCCTGATACTTCCATCAATGCTGACGGATCCTTTATATTCCGTTCGAAAGATCTGTTACTACGTCAAGAAGCAAGTGCCTTGCTGGATTTAGCTTTTAACTATTATGCACTGCCGGAGTCTTAATCAGTATTGCTGGAGCAGGAGTATTAGCAGGTTCTTTATCCAATGCAATAATTATTGAAAAAACACCTACTTCATGGCTTATTGGTATGGGCTCCTTAATAACTGCAGTAGGTTATATAGTTTTTACATCTTCTAATACCTTTTTTATAGCAGCTGTAGGAGTTTTTGTTGCGTCATTTGCTACTGCTTTTGCTAACACTGGTTTTTACACGTTTTATCAAAACAATATACCTGTTGATATGATGGGGAGAGTTGTAAGTATTTACGGGTTTATTGAGGCTTTTTTAATTAGTGTCGTTACTGCAATCTTTGGTATTTCTTCTGAGCTTATATCTATACGATTTGTTGTAGTTTCAGGGGCATTTATAATGTTTTTGGTATCTATTGTACTATTTATCAGCAGTGTTCAATCATCAAAAGCTAAATTCTATTCTAATTCATCCGAACTTAAAGATTCATTTCAATAAATTTATTGTTTACTATATAAGAGTAGATAATATCGAATTGGAAATCCTTTTTTTCTTTCCGATGAATGACATTATGTTAACTAGATTTTTATGCAGGATAAACCTTCTGTTAAACATTTACAAAAATAGTAAGTGCACGTATTATTAATAATACGTGCACTTACTATTTCTAGGAGGTCTTATCATGTGGAACTACGAATATGCTATTTTTTCTACTTCTAGCCCTATATCTATTTGGAATTTGTATCAAGATATATCTAAATGGTCAAAGTGGGATAACGAAATTATAGAAGCTCATTTAGAGGGCCCCTTTACAACGGGGAGTATTGGAACTCTAAGAGTTCTCAATCAAAAAACTAATAACTTTATTCTTAAAGAAGTGAAAGAAAATCAAAGATTTACAAATGTTAGGAAGGTGAAAACGAATGACTAAAATACGATATTGGATAGGTGTAGTATCTGAGGATCACGTAAGAATAGGAGAGGAAAATGGCTTTGCTCAGCTATGTCATGGTAAAGCATATCCTTTAAAACGAATGAAAGCAGGAGATTGGCTCATTTATTATTCCCCAAAGACATCTTATAAAAATGGCTTACCTTTACAGTCTTTTACTGCTATTGGTAAAGTTAAATCGGGTGAGGTTTATCTTTACGAAATGAATCCAAATTTTATACCGAATAGAATAGATGTAGAGTTTAAAGAATGCCAATCTGCTAGTTATTTAGAAATTAAGCCTTTATTAAATTTTGCCCGTATGACCCCAAATGTAGGTTTACTCTTTAGAAGGGGGCATTTTGAGATAGAACGGGAAGACTTTTTAACGATTGCTAAAGCTATGGGGGTAAAACAACATGAAATGGGTTTCCAAATTTAATAATCCAGAAGATAGCTCAGGATTTCTATTATGGCAAGTAACACATGCATGGCAAAGACTCATAACAAAAGAACTGAGTAAGATAAATGTTACTCATTCACAATTTGTGTTACTAGCAGCATGTGATTTTCTACAGACTAAAGGAGAAAACGTGACTCAAAAAAAGCTTGCTGATTTTACAAAGTTAAATATTATGATGATTTCTGATGTAGTACGTACTATTGAAACAAAAGGGCTTTTAGAGCGAAGTAAGAACCCTTTAGATAAGCGAGAAATTTTATTATCTATAACTGCAGAAGGAAAAAATAAGGTTAAACAAGGGATTCCAATTGTAGAAAAAGTAGATGAACAGTTTTTTAATAATATCAAAGATACTCAGGAAGACTTTAATGAAATGTTAAATTCTTTATTATAACTAAGTTGGTTTCTAGAATAGCTCATACTATTTCCTATAACGTGTTTTATGTTAACTGGATTGATTTTTTTTGAGAAAGTAATTGCTTAAAAAGCAATTACTTTTTTCTTTTTTATAGAAAAATATGAAATTATTGTATACTTTTTCGTTGTTAATACGTTATAAGACAGGAAGGAGGAAAAACATTTGAAAAATCGGTTATCAAACGATCAATTAAAGAATGTCATGAATCAACTTTATTTATACTTAATCAAACAAGGTGCAAACCAAGAAACAGCTAAAGATATTATTCAAGAAGCTGTTTGTAAACTACTTATTCATCTTGAATCGATTGATACCGATAAATATAAATCGTGGCTTTTTAAAGTAGCTATAAACTTATATTACGATTACTGTCGAAAGAACAAAAAATCTCAGTACGTGGTAGTAGAAGATTATCTTATTACCAATGAGCGATTAATTGAAGAGATGATGATTGCAAAAGAAAATCAGCTTCTAGTAAGAAGAACACTTCAACAGGTGTCTCCCACCTTTAAGCAACTACTCCTTTTAAAGTACGAGCTAGAGTGGTCTTATAAACAAATTGCGGAATATGTAGATATGAAACCTGAAGCTGTGAAAACGTATTTAGCTCGTGCTAGAAAAACATTTAAAGAGATGTATAGGAGAGAATGTAATGAAGAAAACGAATGATGAGTTAGATTCTATTTTTGATGACAAGTCTTTACATAGAACGCTTAAAAAAGCAAAGTATAGAGCAATTTTACGAACAGTTTTTATCTCCGCACTCGTAGTTAGCTTTGCTATTGGTTTATTTGTCAAAGGAAATAATTATTTTATTGCTTCAAAAGGAGACAAGATTACTGATCGGATAATTACTGAAAATCAGGTGATGATGTCTCCAAACACATACACTAACACTGATACCATTTCGATTGGAGTTTTAAAGGGGACTATTAAAAGTGAAGTATTTAAAGTAATTGAAGACAAGGTGATACCTTGGGGTGCAGAAGATATAACGTATGATTTACTTGGCAACGTGAATGCATCATTTTCCACGAGTAGTACAATTGTCAATGACACGACAGTTTATCATATTCCTAATGGGCAACGTGAGATGTTATTTTACGTACCAAAATACAAATATAAGTTGTATGCAAATGACTTTGACATGATTAAAAAATATCCAAATAATAAATACATGGAGATGGCCATATCTTTTAATAAAAATTATACATTGAAAGAAGTACAAAAGATGCTGCCTACATCTGCTCACCAAACATGGTATTGGGTAGATAACTATGCAAAGTCTACTGGTTACAGAGGTGAGCCAGAAAGTGGACGATGGTTATTAGGTATTTCTAAACCATCACCACAACTAGGAGCAAAACTAACGTCTACTAAAATTAAAACAGAAGCAGACTTTTTGAATGAACTCAAGAAAACAGATCCGGGAGAGTCGAAAAACCTAAAAAATAGACAGAAAAACGGATTGATTATAGGTGTAGTTGTCACAGGAACAAAAGAAGAGCTGCTTGCCTTACAAAATAAGCCATATATTAAAGCAGCTAGTTTAGGAGCAGTAGTAGATAAATATTAAATTTTAGGGAATTGAAACAGAGGAAATCCATTTTATGTTAACTGACGGATAAATTAATGGTATGATTAACCATATATTTAGTTCTTGGAGGACCAACTTGAAAATACGTTTTAGTCAATACTCATTGTGGTTATCGTTGCTTGGAATTGTTATTGGGGTAGGACAATATTTCACACCAATATATAGCTCAAATATTCTTTATATAGGAATTGTCCTTTACCTTATGGGCTTTTTATGTGGAGTAATAGCTTTTGGAAAAAGTGAAAAAGGGCTAATGAAATATTTTAGTTTGAGCTCTTTTGTTGTAATTCCACTACTTATCATGTTGGGTATGCTATTTTTTGCAATGAATTTTGGTGAAAGTTAAAAGAAGCGAGTACAGCATGCTTGCTTCTTTTTGTTTTCTATAAAATCTATTAGGAGGAAATTAGATGACGAAATTCTTTAAAAATGCTTTAAAGGTTTCAATAGCCTCTTTAGTCATTTCGATAACTTTGTATGTAGTTATAATTGGATTGTTTCTTTTATCAGTTGTTACAGCAAACGCTTTTGGTACTGTAATTAAGATTACTGTGCCTATTTTAACTCTAGTAACAATTTTAGGATTTATTTATTCTTTCTTTATTAGAGGTAAACAAAAAATTTCTTTTTTAATATTGCACTTTGTTTCTTTATGTACTATTTCATTTGGTATCTATCTCGCTATTAGTTTTCAAGGGTTTGCACCTTAAGAAATATTTACATAAAAAAAGAACCCTTTGCCCATATAAGCAAAGGGTTTTCAAATTTATCGGAATAGATTAAGAAATATAAAAACCATTATTATAATCTTGATAAAACATCTACAATCTCTTTAGGTTGTGTTATAACCTTATCTGCACGTCCTGTGTTTAAAAGCTCTACTGAGTCGAACCCCCAAGATACTGCTATACAAAAAAGGCCATTTTTCTTAGCTGCTTTGATGTCTCTTAGTTCGTCACCTACATAAACCACATTTTCTTTCTTTAAATCATACTTTTTCAAAAATGAAGAAATATCTTTTGATTTAGAGAGAGGACTAAAAGAAAAATGACTATAATCAAATATGTTAATAGAATTCTTTATTAAAAATTCATTCAGTACAACTTGATTATTACTTGTTGTAAATCCTATTTTATAACCCTCCTGTTTTAAAAGTCTGAGAGTTTCTGTCATTCCAGACACAGGTTTCAAATTAGGAATATATTGTTGAGATCTTCTTTTTATAGCGATCCCAACTAAAGGCATTTTATATAAAGGTAGATTAAGTACCTTGCATCTATTACGTATCGATAATGCACTCAAATAAGAAACATCTTCTTCTGAAATTTTTTTGTATCCTTGCTTCCCAGCAATTTCGTTATACATATCAATTGCTAAAAATTTTGTATTTGTAATGGTCCCATTGAAGTTAAAAAGAATTACTTTTTTCATACACTTCTCCTTATATCTTATTTTCAAAGAATATTGTTTATTTTAATGTTAAACAAGTGATTTCTGGATTAAAATAGTATAATCCCGTTTATATTTTCAGTGAAGTTAAACCTTACAATTATACCATATAATTGCAATAGAAAAGAGAGGGAACTTTTTTTCTTCTCCATACACTACAGTAAAAAAATCATATATATTACATTTTAAGTTAGATAATAACATTAGCCTCACGAATATTTAACGCTACTATGTTTTTCATAACATATAGTTAAATAAAAATATAAAAACAATTTATTTTATACAAAAGAGTAAATATATAAACCAACTTATAAAAAATAAAGTTTCACTATTTACTCTAACTGACGACAAATAGAACCTTTTTCTACAACATAAGTAATAGTTAACTCTATTTTTAATAAAATGCGTTAATCATTACTCTTATTAATAACTTTAAATTAAATTTATATAAAAACTGTTATATATTTTAATTATATACCGTTTATCACAATACTATATAATTTATATATACAAATAGAATAACTGTTTATTTGTTGTCACTATGAAAATAATGATTAAAGAAGAAATTTTACTTTTAGAAAAAACGATGGTTATGTTGTGGGGGAATAAAGTTTATTAAATTAAGCAAACTAATCTTGAGGTCAATTTATGATTTCAAGAACAACTTCTAATTACTCACTATTCGCAGAAGAAACTACTGGAGCATGGTCAGTAGTTTCTTCTTTTTTTTTAATATATTAGGTTATACAACTTTTGGTAACATAAAGGACTTTAAAGAAAAGAACAAATTAGTCTAAAAGAATGTTGAATTTCAATAACAACTCTAACTAATAAAGACTACATTTTTTAAAGGAATTTTCCCTTAATATGTAGAATTAATAGCCGAGCATTCGTCTTTTATAAATAATGAGAAAAAAGTACAATCAACCGATCTTCCTAAGAACTTCAATTTAGGGATATTCAGATTGAAAAATTGTTATTTTTACATATTATATCGGCGAATCACTTGAAGGTAATAAAAGAGTATGAAAAGTAGGGAAAGAACGGAATTTTACAAGGAAGTAATGTATAGGTTTCCTTAAAAATTTTAATTCCGGCATACTACGTTACAGGAGGAATTATCATAATGTCAAAAGATTTTTATTCCGTTTTAAAAGAAAGACGCTCTTATTATGGGATCAATAAGGATGTACAAGTATCTGATGAAAGAATTAAGGAAATTGTGGAGTTTGCTGTAAAACACACTCCATCTGCATTTAACTCACAAACAGCACGTCTTGTCGTATTGACAGGCAAATCACATGATGAATTATGGAATATTACTACGGATACTTTGAGGAAAGTAGTAGGGGATAGAGATTTTACTGGAACTCAACAAAAAATGGATGCATTTAAGAGTGGTTACGGGACTGTATTATTCTTTGAAGATGAGGCAGGAGTAAAAAGTCTTCAAAAACAGTTTCCTTCTTATGCCGACAACTTCCCAACTTGGTCAAACCAAGCATCTGGCATGCATCAATTAGTGATATGGGCTGCGTTAGAATCAGAAGGTTTAGGAGCCTCACTGCAGCACTATAACCCACTTATTGATGAAGAAGTAAAAAAAGAGTGGAATATCCCTTCTAACTGGAAGTTAATTGCTCAAATGCCTTTTGGTAACCCAACTGCAAAACCAGGTGAGAAAGAATTTCAGCCTATTGAAAATCGTGTAAAATTCTACAGCTGAAATTGAAACAAAGAACTTTTGAAGACCCTAGTTGCAACTATTAAACCTCTAGGTTTTTAAACGAAACAAAAAAATAGCTTTCAACATATAAATGATGAAAGCGAAAGATAGTCTGATACAAGTGATTACTTACACTTTATCAAACATACGTTCGATTGTCAATTAATAGAGAACAAGGTGAGGCAGGGCATCAACATCGCTATCCTTTAGCCGTATAATAGAAAGAATAATTTTGTAGAATTAGTCAATGTAATAATTCAAGTTTAAAATATCTTTATTCAGATAATATAATAAATAAGCTAGATTTAATTCATCATCTAGTTTATTTTCTATATCGTAGGAGGAAGTAAAAATGGAACATGGTAAAGTGAAATGGTTCAATGCTGAAAAAGGTTTCGGGTTTATCGAACGTGAAAATGGAGAAGATGTGTTTGTTCACTTCTCAGCTATCCAAGGGGAAGGCTTTAAGTCTCTGGATGAGGGGCAAGAAGTAAGTTTCGATATTGAACAAGGACAACGTGGTCCACAAGCGACAAACGTAAGTAAAGCGTAAGAATTTATAGTGAAGACCTACTGATGTATTGTATTCCCTATCAGTAGGTCTTTCTGTTTCCCCCTGATCTACTCCACATAATGCAACCATTAAAAGGTAGTAATTGTAATTAATTTCATAAAGACTCTCCTCTTTTTTATATTTTTATAGGAAACGAAAAAAGCACCTTCTAATTAGAAAGATGCTTTTTCATCACAATCATTTATAAATAAAAACTTAGTTAAGCGACGCTTTTAACATACAGTGAAACGCTCTATGACGAAATTAACTTTTGTTTTGTGTATGATTGCCCATTCGATGCAAATTTCAGCACTTTAAATAAATACTCATTTCCTTGCTTTTATTGGTTCTCATCGAGAACGCCAACTTATTTAATAAGAATATTGTTCTTACCCGTCTCTTTAATAAAAACAGAAAAAACCACTAGTGTGTTTCTAGTGGCTTTACTGTTTAAAAATCGTTATATTCTTCTAAGTCGTCATCGTCTAATGAGCCAGATATATTTTCTAAATCTGCAATCTTTCCTTCTTTCAGTTGGGGAACCTTTAAAGGCTCTTCTTCTTTGAAAGAGACACTTTCTACAAAACCTGTTGTTTTTGCTAATGTTTTCAAATCAGCTAATTCATTCTTGATATGTTCAAGCATTTCATAGGTTTTTGTGTCTTCCATTGCTTTTCTTTCAGTAGATGAACCATCTAAATCACGTAGAATTAAAGATGAAATATAATCCCCTAACTTACGCGATTTAGCATATGAAGCTAGTTTATTATAAACTTCATCACTCAAACGATTTGTCTTAATCGTAAACGCATTTTGACGCTCTGACATCCCCATCACCTACGTTGTTAGGATTTAACGGCTTTCTTCTCTGCTGCTTGCTTCTTTTGAACGTAACCAATACTACGAATCTCTAAGCCAAATAAATTTAAATGGCGGCTATCTTGGGGAACCTTATGATACTTCTCAGTACGTTCTTCTCCAATTTTGTCACGCATACTATTCATGATAGCAACTTCTAAAGTAGGAGCTACCCCACCACAGTACACATATTTACGTACTTTATTTGCTGGTGGTGGTGCAACATCATTTAATTTAGCCAATAAAATCTCTACATATTCTCGAAGAGAAGACTTGATTGTACTTGTTAAATCAATGGATTCGCCTGTGTTTTCGTTTTTTAATACAAACTTTTGTTTGCTGTAGTTATCAAGAATAAATTGATCAAAGGCACGTAAGTCTGTAAACAGTTCTAGGAATTTTTCTTTACGTAATTTATCAATATGCGCTAAATAAGGAATGCCTTCAATGCTTTGGAATGACTCACGACTATTGGCAGCTTTCAACCCTTCCGGTAAAATAACCACATCAATGGAACCACCACCAATGTCCACCATAACTGTTTCACATTCCACATACTCATTCGCATCTTCACGATCTTCAAGCGTTAAGTCTTTTTTCAAGGCAAAACGTGCACTTTCTCCCTCTTTTAAGCACGCACTTTCTTCTACTACTACTTTTAACGTATTTTCAAAGCCAGGTGTATGCACAGTAAACGAATGGTCGCCTAAGAAACGATTTGCCATGGCTTTTTGAGCTGCTCCAAATGTGCTCTCTTTTTTAAGGAGCCAGATTGGTAGCATGGTAGAAAAATAACCAATTTCGATGTTTTTGTCTTTTTTATCTTTCGCATGTAACGCATGGTAATACGCAATCGCAGCTAAAAAGGTGATGTATGGAATATGACTTGTAATTTTATTATGTAATTTATTAATATGATTATTAGCCAGCAATTGACTAGCTGCAATGTCTCCTACTAAGAAATAACGCTCTTTCTCTTCCCCATGAATGGTTGTAGAAAGTAAAATACGCTTCTTAAATTCTTCTGGAGCTGTAACAGCATCTGTAAAGAAAGAATCTGCAGCATCCTTTTGGAGTTCAACTACATTCGTTGGAAAATCAAATAAATATCCATCCATGATGTTCATATCCACAGAGTTTCCGCAATCTTTATTAAAACGTGAAATTTTCATCTCTATACACCTCATTTTTAAGTTGAACTTCTATTGAACTAATTATACATAAAAAAAAGAGGTTGGACAATCTTTTTAGATGAACTTATTTATCATCAAAAACTTACATATATCAACAATTATGTTTATTTAGTTGATCTTACCTTGAGACGTAAATTAAATTAGGATAAGAGGAATCATGTTAATAAGAAGGTACTAAGTCGCTTATAATGAAAAATACTATGTGTTGACTACATAACCATCACATCAAGTATTTTCATACATCTAAAAAGAAAAAAGGAACACAAAAACCCTGTCCTTATCTATAGAAATAAAAATTGCTACAATAGAAAATCTAACAACAAAAGGTTCTATTTAAATCTTCACATAGACGGTTCAAGCACACTAGGGTAATTCCATACATACAGTAATTAGAAATCTTGTTCCTTCCACATTAGCCCAATTTCTTGTTCGCGCTGCAAAACCTTCTCCAGATAACGCTCTGTTGTCTTACGATCACTGTGACCTAGTTCCTTTTGAATTAAAAAGATATCTGCTCCCTGCTGCCTACTGTAAATGGCATAAAAGTGACGAAAATAATGGGGCGTAATCCTGTCAGTTCGTTCTTTCACAAAAGGTAACTCTGTTCGTTCAATGATACGCACAATATAATTACTTAAGTTTTTATAGTGATAATACTCTCCATCTTTGCTCGGAAATAATGGGCCTTGATCACTCGTATTTAAGGCTGTACTGACATTGCGTCTTGCTCTAAAGGCAAGAATTCGTTCATATAGGGAGGGATGAAGTAACTTATCAAATTTCTTTCCACCCTTACCTACTCCTCTTAAGCGATAATGCCCACTTAAGCTGTCTAGATATACATCTCCCCATGAAGCATTGGCTATTTCTTGTACACGTAATCCTGTCATAGCCAACATGGTTAACAATCCATGGTTAATGGGATGGTCTTTATAATAGTCTAGGATCTGCTTAACTTCATGATAGTACAAATCTCGATTTGGAATTTCTTGTTCTGATAGTGATGTGCTCAAAATTTCTTTATGCAACGGATACTGAATATACTTCGTTTCATGTAACCATTTCATAAAACTTTTTAAGATCGTCATTTTAGCATCTAAAGTTGCGGGTGAATAAGGTTTACCACCCTTACCTAACAATGCAGTACTTAAATACATTTGATAATTCCTTATGTGCCAAGGTCTTAGATTTTTAAAAATCGTTTCTTCTATATAATGGTCTACATCTTGTCGTAAGAATGACTCACTTTCTATTGCATACTGATAAAACTGCAATAAGATCCGTAGGTACTCTACTTTTGTATTCTCTTTTCGTTCTCGATTCTTTCGGATATGCTTTCGTTGATGAACATAGTAATACATCATGTCTTCGTCTGTAAAATCGCTAAACATGCCTTCGTTTTTTCGCTGGTGATGCTCATTTCTTTCTTCTAAAGCATCATAGTATGTAGTATTCAACATCAACGAAACTACTTTATGGAAATTCTCTTTTCTCTCACGTATCTCCGTTCCTATATTCATTAAGGATATATTTTGCATAAAACCTCTCCTTTCAATAATCTCGTTTTCTTATTCATATTTCTCTTTAGTATTAAGGTAGTTTCTTCTCTATTTAAGATTATGTATCAATTTATGTGTATGTAAAAAGCAAGGGACCTCTAACAGTGGTGATAACGTTCATAACAAATTTAAAAGTGATAAAATACTAGTTTAATATTAATTATTACTACAGTTAAGTACGCATTAAAATTTATTTTTTAGAGATATTACTTCTTTATTTTATCTTATATAGAAGTAAAAGTGAAAACTTACTTTTTATAAAAACAGGATAAAATTTATATCATTTGTAGAAAAACGTGGTATTTGTCGTTATTTAGAGTCAATATTAAAACATTATTTTTTATAAGTTAGTTTTACCATTTACACTTATAATACAATAACTTTTAAACTTTAATCTTATTTAAATATGATATAATAGATTATTAGTTAATAGAAAAATAGAAGGAGTGTGCTTTATGATTGATAACCCCAGTAAAATTATTACCATTGAAGACGTGATGGAGATGTTAGCTATTTCATCTAAGAAAACAATTTATACATATATCCAGCAAGGAAAACTACATCCGATTAATAAAGATGACTGGCATATCGAGGGTCGTTATGAATTTGATCTATTAGATGTGGTTCAGTTAAAAGAAGAATTAAAAAAGCCAGGACTTACGACAAAAGAAGTAGCGCAGCAACTCGATGTGTCCGTTACAACGGTCAATAAGTATATCAAGCAAGAATTATTACCAGCGTTCCAAGAAGAATACCGAGGAATCAATTGCTATTTTGTCCATGAAGAAGAGTTAGAGGCATTTAAGCGCACGCATGAAATCGGGCGCAAACCGAGTAAACGCCATTTTTATCATGCCGAACAAAATATTGCTTTATTTCAACTTTTTGTAAAGAAAGACGAGGAAAAAGAGCAACTTGCCCGTATCATCTCCGTAGAAGATCCGATTATGGCTATTACAGAACAACATGAGGAGTTAACATTAGAGGAATTAATTGACCGAGGCTTTGAAGCAGCCTATACCATTGAGTCGAAAAAAATGATTACCAAAGAAGGCTATGCTACGTTTACCTTTAAGCAAAC
>Ga0209796_10000613_pt1 | contig 20827 bp, 25 predicted proteins | sample AgamicOrSfrz_FD_187167 | JGI IMG/M metagenome (GOLD analysis project Ga0209796, IMG submission 187167) | Agave microbial communities from Guanajuato, Mexico - Or.Sf.rz (SPAdes) (version 2) | ecosystem: Host-associated > Plants > Phyllosphere > Phylloplane/Leaf | place: Guanajuato, Mexico...
AGGTAGATGCTGCCGGTTGCGTTCAGCTTGCCGAGGATCATCGACGGCGTGCCGCCTGTCACGCGATTGAGCGTCGCGCCGTTGCCGTTGTTGATGTTGACGGTGTTGTTCCGGCCAATCGAAAAGCTGTTCCAGTCGATCACTCCGCGCGTTGAGCCCGGCTGGGTGACAGTGAGCGTATCGCCGGACGTGGCAATGGAGCCGCTGCCGCTCACATAGGCGCCGCCTTGCGGCAGGACGCCAGCCGCGACCACCGGCGCGGCGCACGAAAGACCGAGAAGGGAGACGATGACGGAGACAGCAGATAGCCTGAGCGCACAGTGGGGCGCACGCATTGACAATGTATTGGGCGACATCGCTTCCTTTTCTATCAAAGGATTGGCATGCCACTCGGCCCGGCGGTCTGTTCAGGGTGTGGCCTCAGAAGCATAGTCATAAGTGGACCACTTAACTAACAACAAACTTTCAGCATTTCGCGACGGCATTCACTTCTTTTGCGCCGTCGCGGTGGGCTTCAGGGGCTCGGTGAGGTTGACCGATGCACAATGCATGGCAACGTAGCCAACAGCCCGTCGTAACGTCTGGCGCTTGTCGGTCAACATCCGTAAGCTTTAAATCATGAACAGGATAGGTTTTGATGGCGGACATTCGATATATGAACTCGGTCCTGCACCGGATGTTGTGTTGTTCTTCGACTGCGTGAAAATATATGCGGAGCGGGATCATCCCGAACGGGGCTTGAGCCTGCTAACCGATCGTCTGTATCGGCGTTATCTTCGGCGGGAAGAGCTCAAGCCTGCACTGCTGCTGATGGGTCAACTGCGGGAGCTATTTGTGCAACGACCAGCCAAGTCGTCGATTGAGTGGGACGCTAAGGTACTCGCAAACCATGAAAAGAGTTGGTTGAATCCCGGGCAGCCGACATTGGCTGAAGTGTTCAGCAAGGATTTTGAACACTTTGCGAGTGCATGTGGTCCGGCTGAATCATTCGTGGATGCATTCAATATCTATCAGCCGGTACGGGTAGTAATCTCGGATTTGCCCGGCTTTGTGCGCGACAACAATAAGCCGCATGCGGAGTACGACGCATTAGAGGGCGAGCCGTTCTGGCTTCGGTCGTGATGATAAACAGCAAATCAAGCTCGCTGCTGCTCGAATGCTGTAGCGCTCTATGCCAGAGCCTCTTCCATTGTTGCCATGGAGCGTGCGTCCGGAACGGTCATCGGCAACTGCTTGTCCCGCCCGTATTGCAGCTGCCTGCAAATCTGTTTGAGTCTACGCATCTGCTGCCGCAGCCTGACGGTCTTTACATCGAACCCGGTAGGACTGGTCTGGTCTGCAGGTCGAGGTATCGCTGCACGCTTTCCTCGATCGCAAGCGCGGAGAAATGGACGTCTGGAACCGTTTGGCTATGTCAGATGCTTGCTGCCGCCAGCGGCGTTTCGATAGTCAGAGAACGCGAAGATTGCGGATCTTGGCGATCTGCGATGAGCGCTTCAGCATCATGTCTGTGATGTATTCGGGCAGTAGCGCGCGCGGGATGTTCGCCGGTACGTCATCGTCTCCCCCGGGGAATCAGGATGGCATAGACCATTCAAACCTCCAGTATCTACATCTTTAACGTCCCGGCACGGTGATACTTGAGCGGGGCCCTTGACTCCATGATTCTTCGTTCATCATAACGGACAGAGGTAGAGTGGGGCGTGCTCGGGATGTAGATGTTGCAGAACCGAAATTCGTTCCTCCTTAGCGACACCGTCCTGTACCAAGCTTATTCGGTGATGCGGAAGCGTTCGAGGTCCTGATCCTTAAGCCATCGCGGTGCTCGCCCGCGCCCACTCCACGTATCGCCAGTCTCAGGATTAAGGTATTTCGCTGCCGCCGCGCGGCGAGTTTTTTTGCGAGGGTTGCCGAACACATCCTCGGGCGTAAATGCGAACTCCGCAACAGTCGCGCGTACCTTTTCAAGCGCAGACGCGGCTTCCTGCTCCCGCGCCTCAGCGATCAGTTTCTCAAGCTGCTCTTTTTGCGCAAGTAGTTCTCTGTAACCTGCCATCGTCTTGAATTTCCGTTGGGGATGATGGACCATTCTACCAGGCGAAAATCGTCGTCAAGCGCCATTCGTGGTGAAGGTGCAAGGCGCAATGTTTGCTGCAGTCATCACCAGCAGTAGTTCAACTCCGACATTCGCTGCATCAGTCACCGATGAAAAGAATCTCTGTCCGCCGCTCAAGCGTTCACGGTCGCGGCGTCTTTGCGCTGCGGCCGATATGCGCCGGCGAGCTTATCCTCGAGTACACCGGCACCGTAATGAGCTGGAAGCGTGCGAAGGGTCGCCATCGGCGGTTCGGGGAGGAGGGGCATACGTTCCTCTTCGGCCTTTCGAACGGGCGCGTCATCGACGGTTCGCTTGGCGGCAACAGCGCCCGCTGGCTGAACCATGCCTGTTTCGCCAACTGCGAGGCGGTCGAGGATGACGGAAGGGTCTACATTCAGGCTGTATCGAATATTGAGCCGGGAGAGGAACTGTTCATCGCCTACGGTCTGACGACAGACGCTCGCCCGTCAGCGGCGGTGCGGGCGCAGTATGCCTGCCGCTGCGGTCACCGCCGGTGCCGCGGAACGATGCTCGCAGGTGCATAGACAGCGTATGGCAACGCCCCGGGGTCGGGTTGAGAAGCGCTGGTAACGCTACGGGATCGGCCGGCGGGAACGCGACTGCTGGGGCGCACGTGATCTGCATCACAGATCATCTCTACTTCAAGCGTTGCCTCATCATCGTCTCTTCATAGGTGCGCGGAGTCGGCAATCCAATTCCACCAGTTCAAGTCGGAATGGGGACGGCGGAAACGAAGGCTGCAGATCGGCGAGCCGGGTAAGCGCGCATGGGACGGCGAGGTGGGGAGGGTTTGCGTCTGGCACTGCCCTTAAACTAACCGCTGACGCGAGACGGCGCCAGGCTCGCCTTAGCGCGGTCGCGTGTTCTTCGATGCCTGGTGCCGCCAGCGGCGTTTCAATAGTCAGAGAACGCGAAGATTGCGAACCTTCGCGATCTGCGACGAGCGCTTCAGAATGATGTCTGTGATGTATTCGGGCAGCAGCGCCCGCGGAATGTTCGCTGGAATGTCGTCGACGAGCTGCGAGGGCACGTGGACGATGAAGTCGTCAGGTGCGCTTCGTAGGCTGTGCTCATAGGCGACGCGATATTGCATGGCGAACCGAGGAAGCGGTGGGGAAATGAATTCTAGCAGCCCGCGCTCAGGCCGCGTGGACACTGGTATGGTTTCAGTACAGCAGTCCGTCCTGTCGTTATTCAGAATCAGATAGCCATGCTCAACAACCTTTTTGACCGGACGCAGCCGCTATGCCACGGACCCGCAGCAAGGTGCTGAAATTCCAGCCGCCTTTCAAACAGCATGGTGGCTTTGGCGTGGCCGTGGGAAGAGGCCAAGCGACGCCCCCTGCGGGTATGCGCTGAAGCTGTTCCCGCGCAGTCAGATAGCGGTGCATGGGCACCGAGGCAAGCTGTGCATCGTGAATAGCGATTAAATGTTCGAGCAGGGTAGCGTTGGCGGCATCAAACGCCAGCGGCTCGCCGCATTCCGCGCGCCGAGTACACCGGTTCAGCGCTGCCTCGGCGTCGGTGTAGGGAGTAATGTCATCGGGGCGGCCATCGCACAGGAAGTATGCGACGAAGACGACGTTGAGCAACGTGGCGAGGTGTTCTATCGTGCCCCGACCGTTGTGCAGCACGGCGACACGTCTGGCGTTTATTCCCAGGCGGTGTTGTCATTCCTGCCGCAAGCTTAGCGCCCTTTTGCCAACACGTGTCACAAACCCTGGGCGGATTGCTCACAGGGACGCTGAGGCTTCAATCTGTTGCTCAGAGTTTCACAGCCTCACCGGCCAGGTTCGTCAGATAGACGTGCTCGCGCTGCTTTACCCAATCCCGTCCTGGCCAGAAGACGATTACAACAACCGGGGTAAGTATGCAAAACAGAATCGACATGCTTATCGAGAACAGGTCATTATTCTCCAACAACACACGTGCAGCGGGATATGCAAACAAATAAACCGAAAACAAGAATACAAAAAAGCATTTGAATGAAAGTCGATTTGCCCCTGCGGCGAGATACAAAGCTACGAGCGTGCGCGAAAAGAAATTCCACGTTGCGATGGACAACAAGATGCAGCCGACAATAAAGACAAGCCATTGCGAGATGCCCCACGCAAACTCTATATGGCCGAGATCACCATGTTTTGTAATAGATCGGAGCACGACATAACTGATCAATTCGGAGAGATTGGTGACGTTGATCCAAACGATAAAATAGAATAAACAGGGCCTGCGTTGCAGCTTCGTCGAACGAATGACGCGTGATGATGCAAGGTATAGTAACAAGGTGGCAATAAATGGTCCGGCAAAAGCGATCATCCCTAGCGCGAACCTGTCGCCGAAAAGATAAATCAGGAAATAATTGACATGCTCATCGATCCCGTCGACGAACAGTACATTCTTCCAGTCAAATCTTCCGTAATCGATATCCAAAGGGTTCAGCTTATATCCGAACAGCCATGCGGTTATCGAATGGGCGTACTCATGAGGAAAAGCGGAGACCCAAAGAGAGAGAATAAAGAAAACGGGCGTAAGCATGATAAACGCAACTGCTCGTTTTGCATTTTTCATCTATCTGCTCCCGGGCAATTCAGGCTTTCCAGCTTCTTATTCCTGCTTATGACGCGCGATGTTTCCTCGATCCCGCGCCATTGATCCGCTATCTGGCGCGCAGTCAGACGATTTTTGTCTCTCATGCATGGGTCTGCGCCATATGACAATAGCAATGCAGCCGTCTGCGAATTGTCCGATGCAGCAGCGGCCATCAGCGGCGTAACGCCGTCCTCGGTGGCCCGATTTATTTCCGCGCCGTGTTGATGCAAAGTCTTGATAATCGCAAAATCGCCTACCGTTGCAGCGATAACCAGGGCCGTTATACCGCTCCGATTCTCAGTATTTGCGTTTGCCCCATGTTTCAGCAAGTACTCTACTACTTCGGGGCGCTCGTTAATTATCGCGTAAGACAGGGCATCCAGACCTTTATCGTCTTTTGCGCTCACATTGACACCTGCGTTCACCAGTTGCTGAACTTTGGACAGGTCACCATGTTCCGCAGCTAACGTAAGCGGGCTTCTCTCCGGTGCTTTCGAGCACGCAAAGAGGACGAACAGAACAGGCAACACGGAAAACACCACGGATCGTTGGCGTATGGTCTTCTTCTTATACTTGAGCATCACGATTTTCCGCCCTCGTCAGAGGAAACCCGGCTGGTGCTTCCTGAGGCACTGCTTTACCGCGCTCGTTAGAGGATAGGACTCTTGAGCGGATTGTGAAAACGCTATTTCATCGAAGAGCTACTGCTGTCTGGCATCGCGCGCTCGAATGTTGTTCCGGGGGCCATTGACCGCATCTGCAACTGACTGAACGAGACCGTCGGGAACGACAGCATGACGCACCGCTTTCATGCGCCAGTGGGTCGAGCGCGGGCTCCCACTGACCTTGGGTGTCGTTCACACTGCCGAATCGGTGCCGGTTGTGCCGACCCGGTCATGGATGGCTTCGCAATGGTCTACGAGCGCGGGACGGGAGAGCACGTACTGCTTCAACGGGGTATCGATTTCGTAAAAATAGATATTGGCGACGAAGCCATAGATTGCAGCGTCAACGGTGGAAGGACGGCTCCCGAAGACATAGCTGGTGTCGCCAAACAGGTCTGCCACGACGCGCAGATTCGCGATACCCCGCGCATAGACCTGCTCCGGTTCATATCGGCCGATGCCCTGATAGTGGTACCGCAGGCGGTTGTATTCGCGGGCGGTTTCCAGATCATTCGCTTGAATGTCTGGGTGGGCCGCAAGCACGGCGTCGCGAAAACGCGGCCAGAAGCGCTCGTCGCGCCAGCGTGAGAAGCTCATGCTCCAGTACAGGTCGTCGAGCGTTCGACGGATCATATGGTCGAGATTCAACTGCTCTCGCGAAAGGGCGCGATCGATGTCCAGATCATACTGATGTGTCAGGTGAGCGATGATGCTGTCACTGTCGCCGATCGTATCCTCGCCATCAAGGAGATAAGGTAATTGGCTACGCGGCGCAGTGCTAGTGTCGAGGACGTGACGATGCTCGAAAGCGAGCCCGCACAATCGCATGAATGCAAATACCTTCAGACCAAACGGATTGTTATCGGCGACCCCGAAGAGATCCGGATAGGAATAGAGCGTCAGCATAAGCACTCCTTTGCTGCGGCGGGAACGAACTCATTAACGACAGAAGAAAAATACCGGACGTTCGTTGGCCATGCTACTTCATTCTGCCCATTCCAAGGGAAGCGCCGGTTGTGTATCTGCGGCCAAGGCAACCGGGCTGGCAATGCACGGCTTCTGCATCTCGGGGCTGCAGAGCTGCCTTGCAGGCGAGGCAGGGCCCCTTCAGCCGGTAGTTCGGTGGTGTTAACCGGGTCCGCGGTAAGATACATGTGTGGCGCGTCAATCAGGCCTTGGTTGCGCTGTCATACGATTGGACCGCCAAAGGGCATGGGGATACGTTCATGGCCGCGCCTCATCAAACTGTCGCAGTGATCGACGATGACGAGTCCGTTTGCCGCGCCCTTCAGCGCTTGCTGCGATCCGAGGGGATAGAAACAGACACCTTCAGCAGTGGCGAGGCGTTTCTCGACACGCTTCGGTCGGTGAAGTCGCCCGTGCCGCGGTGCCTGATCGTTGACGTCCAGATGCCGGGCATGGACGGGCTGGAGGTTCAACGTCACCTGGCACCGACTGGTGTGCCCATCATATTCGTCACCGCGAACGACGATGAAGCCGTTCGCGCGGAGGCTCTGGCGCGAGGTGCGGCTGTATTCCTGAACAAGCCGTTAGACACCGCCTTATTGATCAGCACGGTGCTGATAGCCTTAGGACGACCGCAATCAGCTACGAGCGCTGCGGCTTCGTAGGCGCCAAAGGAGCCGGATGTCGGTGGCGGGGCCGCGTTGCGACGCCTCGACCGTGGCGTGCTATTTGGCGGGTGGCTCCGCAGAGCGGGGCATAGCGCGTGCGTTGCTTTCGGGCGACGCGCGCTGTTTTTGTTCTTCAAGCAGGCGCAAAGCTGCCCGCACCACCTCGCTCGCAGAGCCGTAGCGCCCGCCTTCGACTTCCTGTCGGATGAAAGCAGCCAGACGCTCGGTGATACTGATGCTCAGCACGTGTTTGCTCGACATGTGGGCGTGGAAGGTGAGGGTGGGAACCCATCATACCCTTTCGCCCATGTCTTTCCTGCCAGGGCGCTCTGCGCCGACGGGTGGGACAGCGCGCCGTGGCACCACTGCAGACAACGATACGTTTCAGCGGGAGTGCAGCCGCTTCGTTCGGGTTTTCGATATCAGAGTGTATTGATTGAGCGTCCGCCCTCGGATCGCGTCCCGGTAGAGTACCGCTCCACCGTTTAACCGGGAGCCGAAACGCTGCAGAAATTGCTGTGCTCGAATTCCCGGTATCGGTTCAAGGCCGATAACGCGGATCGATGGCTGGACAGCGCGCCTGGATGCCCTGCCCATGAGATTTGATGACGCCCGCGTGCGTCAGATGTGCTGCGACGAACCTGTCGGCCACATTGAGGAGTGCCGTCGTTGACGCGGGTTCCCTGAAGAATATGTTCCACTGAGGGCTGTCTGCCTGTTCCGATACGGCCGACAGCAGTATCACCGCCGTGTATCGAAATGCAGAAGGGAGAACCTGTGTGGCATCAAAACGTGTGGGCGCGTCGGCGTCAGTGTATAAGTGACAGGGCGAAGTCTAGAGACTACGAGCGGAAGAGTTTACGTCGCAGCCACCATCAGCACCTGAACAAGGATCGAAGGATGGACCAGATTCCGAACCCCCACGGCGATGCGGCCGAAACAGAAGAGCTGTTCCGGATTCTTGTGCAAGGTGTTACGGACTATGCGATCTTCATGCTTTCGCCTGCGGGAGTGGTGACGAGCTGGAACGTCGGCGCCGAGCGGATCAAGGGCTATACGCAGCCAGAAATCGTGGGCGAACACTTCTCCCGGTTCTATACCGACGAGGACAAGGTGGCCGGTCTGCCAGCCATGATCCTTGCGTCGGCAGCGAAGACCGGCCGCGCCGAACGCGAAGGATGGCGGGTCCGTAAAGACGGTAGCCGTTTCTGGGCGCACGTCGTAGTCGATGCCATCCGGAACGGCGAGGGTACGCTGATCGGTTTTGCAAAGATTACCCGAGACATCACCGAGCGCAAGGAAGCTGCGGCCGCCCTCGAGAAAGCTAACGCGGCGCTCTTCCAGGCGCAGAAGATGGAGGCAATCGGGCGTCTGACGGGCGGCGTCGCGCATGACTTCAACAACCTGCTGGCAGTGCTCTCCAACGGTCTGCAGGTGCTCGCAATCCAGTCGCCTACGCCGGTTCACAGGAAAATGATCGACGGCATGCGGCGGGCGATTGACCGCGGCGCCACGCTCACCCAGCAGTTGCTTTCGTTCGCGCGCCAGCAGCCCCTGCAGGCGCAGGTGCACGACCTGAATGGTCTGATCCGGGAGTTCGCGCCCATGCTGTCGCGCGCGGGCAGCCGTAACACGCATGTCGAATTAGCCCTCCAACCCGGAGATGCCTTTGCATCGGTTGACGCAGCGCGGTTCGAGGCGGCGCTGCTCAATCTCGTTGTCAACGCGGTCGACGCCATGCCGAACGGCGGTACCATCACGATCCGCACCGTGACGGTCCAGGCGGACGCGACGATGACCCCGGCACTGCACGAAGGCGGCTACGTTCGCGTTTCGGTTTCGGACACGGGTACGGGCATGTCCGGCGATGTTCTTGCACAGGCGTTTGAGCCGTTTTTCACCACCAAACAGCCTGGGAAGGGAACCGGGCTGGGGCTGAGCCAGGTGTATGGCTTCATTACCCAGTCAGGCGGTGAAGTTCGCCTCTCGAGCGAGGTGGGCATGGGCACGACAGTAGATCTTTATCTGCCCGTCGCGCAACCGGCGATCAACCTCGATGTCCCGCCGCTCCCGAGGGCGGAGACGGTGCTGCTTGTCGAGGACGAGCCTGATGTGCTGGGCGTTGCGTCTGAGCTGCTGATGAGCATCGGGTATGACGTGGTGCCGGCAAGCAGTGCCTCGGAGGCAGTGGAAATCCTCCGGGAACGCCGGGACGTTGACGTTGTCGTCAGTGATATTTCAATGTCCCACGGGATGAGCGGAATCGAGCTTGCACGACTGGTGCGCTCAGACTATCCGAAGACCAGGGTAGTTCTGACATCGGGCTATTCACCTGCCGCGCTTCGCGACGCAAAAGGCGGACTGGGCGACGTGCTGTTCGTACCCAAGCCCTATCGCCTCGCGGACCTGGCAAAAGCGTTGCGAGCGTGAGCAACCACGCTCTGCGGTACGCAGGACAGCGCCAATCTCTACTCTCCCGGCGGGACCTGCAAGGCAAACGGCATGGAACGCTGCGCTATCCTGTCTGCCTGACCTCGAACTCCTGTCGGCAACGGGAAACCTGGAACCAACGGATTTCAGTCGCGGGAATGGCGACCCACTCGCGACCCGCCCTTCGATCCGCGAGAGCGGTTTTACGCCTGCCGCAAACAGCGGCACACATTGGAAAAGTGTCCCTATGTGGCAAGCCGATTCGTTGCCCACCCGCATTCTTTCCGGTCTGAATCATGTCGAACGTTGAACAAGTTTCGGGCGCCGCACAAGTCATGTCAGAACTGCAGGCGCTTCTGGCCGCACCGCCCGGCGCGCTCGACGCGATACCCGGCGCGGTGTATCTGTGTGACCGCGACGGTTGGCTCCTTCGCTGCAATGCTGAGGCGACCGACCTGTGGGGCAGAACGCCTACGATGGGCAGCCAGCGCTTCTGCGGATCGCACCGGCTGTTCACGGTCGATGGCGAGCCTGTCGCACACGACCAATGCCCGATGGCCGACGCCATCTTTCACGGCGCGGTGACGCGCAACGCCGAGATCGTCATGGAAAGACCTGATGGCTCGCGCATCGTTGCGCTTGTCAACATCCGGCCTCTTAGGGACGCGCAGGGCCGCATCGAAGGGGCCATCAACTGCTTTCAGGACATCACGGCCCGCAGGCACATGGAGGATGAAATCCGTCGCAGGACCGAAGACCTGGAAGATTTCTTCGAAAACAGCGCGGTTGCTTTGCATATTGTCAATGGCGACGGGACCATCGTGAGGGCAAACAGAGCCGAACTCGAACTGCTCGGCTATACGGAAAGTGAATATGTCGGCCGACCGATCGCCGAATTTCATGCGGACGATTGCGTGATTCGGGAGATTCTGCAGCGCCTGTCGTCCAACCAGCCGCTCGTTCGGTTTCCGGCGCGGCTGCGCGCGAAGGATGGTTCCATCAGGCACGTGCTTGTAACCTCCAACGGACGCTTCGTAGACGGAAGACTGCTCAACACCCGTTGCTTCACGACTGACGTGACAATGCTGCACGAAGCAGAAACTGCGCGTCGCGAGAGCGAGGAACGTCTTGCCGCCACCTATGAGGCGGCCACGGTCGGCATCGTCGAAACTGACGCAGCTGGCCGCCTGTTGCGGGTCAACAATGCGCACTGCCGGATATTGCGGCGCAGTCGGGACGAGTTGCTTGATATGCGGTTCACCGATTACACGCACGAGGATGACCGGGAGAAGGACGCCGCCATGTACGCCCGTCAGGTAAGCGGCGAACTGGCACACTATTCGATTCGCAAGCGGGCCATGCGGTCCGACGGCAGCATGGCTTACCTGGACGTCTCCAGCTCGTCCGTGCGTGACGCGCAGGGCCGTTTTCGCTATGGCGTGCGCGTAATCCAGGACGTTACGGCGACGCAGCGCCTCGAGGACCGGCTGCGCGAGCGGGAGCAACACATGCGCGAACTGCTGGAGGCACTCCCTGCCGCTGTTTATACCACCGACGCTGAAGGCCGCATTACTTTCTACAACAAGGCTGCCGTGGAGATGGCCGGCCGTACGCCTGTGGCAGGCGACCAGTGGTGCGTAACATGGCGCCTGTTGTGGCCCGACGGCACGCCGTTACCTCACGATGAATGTCCGATGGCGGTAGCCCTGAAGGAAGACCGCCCGGTTCGCGGGCTGGAGGCTGTCGCAGAGCGCCCCGATGGAACACGGGTGCCATTCGTGCCGTATCCTACGCCCCTGCACGACGCCGACGGAAAACTGGTGGGTGCGATCAACATGCTCGTCGACATTACTGAGCATAAGCAGGCGGAAAGCCGTCAAAAGATGTTGATCGACGAACTGAATCACCGGGTCAAGAACACATTGGCCACCGTCCAGTCGTTGGCTAGACAGACGGCAAGGCATGCCGCGAGCGTCGACGGGTTCATCGGCGCATTTGAGTCCAGGCTCCTGTCGCTTGGTCGGGCGCATGAGCTGCTTGCGAAGCGGCATTGGCAGGGCGCACCGCTGGAAGCTCTTCTTCGGGAGATTACGTCCCCGCTTACGGGTGCCATGCAGGATCGCGCGGTCATCGCAGGGCCTGCCATCACAGTGACGCCGCGCGTCGCGCTCAATCTGACGATGTGCATCAACGAACTTCTGACCAACGCGGCGAAATATGGCTCCCTGAGCGCCCGCGATGGGTCGCTGGCAATCCGGTGGGTTCTGAGTCCCGCAGAAGGCGGCAATACGCTCGATATATCCTGGCTGGAGCGTGGCGGACCGCCTGTCATACCACCCCAGCATCGCGGCTTCGGGACACGCCTGATCGAGCGATGCATAGTTCGAGACCTGGGCGGCCAGGTTGAGCTGTCCTTTCAGGATGAAGGCCTGCGTTGCCGTCTCGCCATTCCGTTATCAATGAACGAAGGGGGAACCTATGACTGAGCTCGCAGGGTTGAAAGCGTTGGTGGTTGAGGACGAAGGCAGCGTGGCTTTGCTGATCGAGGAGATGCTTGAATCGTTTGGCTGCGAGATCGCGGCTTCGTTGGCACGGGTCGATCAGGCACGCGAATTTGCGAGTAAGGGGATATTTGACTTTGCGGTGCTGGACGTGAACCTGCATGGGCAACCGGTGTTCCCGGTCGCGCACATTCTGTGCGAACGACAGATTCCGTTTGTGTTCAGCACAGGATATGGTCCCGGCGGAGTGCCTGCGGGGTTCAATGCGTCACCCGTCCTCGCAAAGCCGTTCGGGATTGCGGACTTAAAACGTGCCGTCTCATCGGCACTGGCTGGCTCCAGCCACTAGCTGTGATTTCCGCAGGCTGCGGGCTTGCGCGAATCGGTCGCGTGAATGCCCACCAGAAGGGCATCCGTTGATCTGCGGTGCGCGCAGGCGGACCAGTTCGAAGAGGGACTTTTCAAGCGATAACTTGCCGATCTGGTCTTCAAGCGCGAGCGGGGCCTTGATCATTCGGGTTGGCCTCGTAGAACATTAAGACGTTGACCATGACCTGCATGCTGAGGATGCTTTGAATCCGGTGCGATTGCTGCACTCGACGGAGGTGCATTTGCGACGCCGCATACAACTGCTGCGGTGCTTTCGGCCATGAAGAGACACTCGCAGGGATGTACTGAACTGCAGTTGTCGCCACCATACCGGGGATCGCGTTAATTTGGTTGTGCGACATCCAAACTTCTCGACATGCGCCCGCCTGGCTCGGGCGATGTCAGACGTTCGGCCGATTTTTCCACTGACGGAAAAGTCATTCCATCCATGCCCGTCTAATCAAAATTCCACGGCAGTCCGACACTCCTCTCCATGCATTCGATTCACTTCCATCACCAAGCACGGAGAAGAGCCATGAATACTCTCACGAACCAGCAGTTAAAACGCGTCTGGTTTATCACCGGCGCATCGCGCGGTCTGGGTGCACTGATCGCGCAAGCCGCGCTCGACGATGGCAACGCTGTCGTCGCGACCGGCCGCAACGCCGCCGCGATCGCCGAGCGGCTTGGAGAGTCGCCCGCGTTGCTCACCTTTGCACTCGACGTGACAAACGAGGCACAGGCGAAGGCGGCCGTCGAAGCCGCGGTCGATAAGTTCGGCCGCATCGACGTACTGGTCAATAACGCGGGCTTCGGGCTGCTCGCGGCCGTCGAGGAATCGAGCGATGCTGAAGTTCGCCGCATCTACGAGACGAACGTGTTCGGGTTGCTCAACGTCACACGCGCCGTGTTGCCGGTGATGCGCAAGCAGCGTTCGGGGCATGTGATCAACACGTCGTCCATCGTCGGTTATCAGGCGGCAGCAGGCGTCGGCGTCTACAGTTCGACGAAATTCGCTGTGGAAGGCATCACCGAAGCACTGCATGCTGAACTTAAGCCGCTCGGCATTCACGCGACGATGATCGAACCCGGATTCTTCCGCACGGACTTCCTGGATGCGTCGTCGCTGGCCGTCGGCAGGACGATCATTAGCGACTATGACGAGACGTCGGGCAAACTGCGGCAGCTCGCAGGCGAGATCAATCATAATCAGCCGGGCGATCCCGCAAAACTCGCAACCGCGATGATCACGCTCGTCGATGCAGAGACGCCGCCGCTGCGTTTGCCGCTGGGCACGGATACGCTCAAGGCACTCGCTGAAAAGAATGCATATGTGACGGCCGAAACGGAAACCTGGAAGGCGCTTTCCGCATCCACCGACTTCCCGGCCTGAGCCGCACAGAACGAACGGGCAGACAGCGCTCGTGCGAGCGGCGTCTGCCCGATTCATACAAGATGCGGTCATTGCCTTTCGGGCTTGCGCAACACTGACATGAAAAAAATCGGTTTTCTATCGTTTGGCCACTGGTCTGCGTCGTCACATTCGCTTGCGCGTTCGGCTTCCGACGTCCTGCTCCAGTCCATCGACCTTGCGGTCGCCGCCGAGCAACTCCGCGCGGATGGCGCGTATTTCCGCGTGCACCATTTCGCGCGCCAGCTCGCGTCACCATTTCCGTTGCTGGCGGCTGTTGGGGCGAGAACCAGCCGCATCGAAATTGGCACAGCCGTCATCGACATGAGGTACGAGAACCCGCTGTACATGGCCGAGGATGCGGGCGCGGCCGACCTCATCGCCGGGGGACGCCTGCAACTCGGCATCAGCCGCGGCTCGGGCGAGCAGGTGGTCGACGGCTGGCGCTATTTCGGCTATGCGCCGGGCGAGGGTGGGACGCACGTCGATCTGGCCCGTCGACACACGGAAGTGTTCTACGAAGTGCTGCGCGGTAAAGGTTTCGCTGAACCAAATCCCCGACCGATGTCGGCCGCAATTATGCGGCAGAGCCCGACGCGCTTGTCAGGCAACTCGCAGCGGACGAGGCCATTGCGGAAGCCGACACGCTATTGTCGACCGTACCGAATCAACTCGGCGTGGAGTACTGCGCACACGTGATCGAATCGATCCTCACGCACGTCGCTCCCGCGCTCGGCTGGCGCTATTACGACGGCCCCCCTTCAACGCAACGGAAGCCAAAGCGGTCCCTTCCACGCTTTCAGCGCATCGAGAAATGCTTTCAACCTCGACGGCATGAAGCGCCGCGTCGGATAAACGGCGTGGACGAACAGCTCCGGTGACGACCAGTCCGGTAGCACACGCACCAGCTCTCCGCTGGCGATATGCGGGTCGCAATAGCTCGACGGAAGCAGCGCGATGCCGTGTCCGCGCAGCGCGAATGCATGGACGATGTGAAAGTCGCGCGCGGCAACCGGCCCGCTCACGTGTACCGTGGCCGCTTTGCGGCCGTTCACCAGGTGCCATTCCGTCTCGTTGTTGCGGGCGTTGATCAGCACGCAGGGATGCTGGCTGAGCTCGTCGGGCCGCGATGGAAGGGAATGCTTTCGAGCATAGTCGGCCGAGACGACGAGCTGCCGCACGCTCCTTCCTACTCGCTGCGCAACGAGGCTCGAGTCCTGCAATTCACCAAAACGAATCGCAACGTCGACGTTTTCGGCGATCAGGTCGATAAACGCGTTCGTGAAGTACAGGTCCACCTGAATCTGCGGATAGTCATTCAAGAATGCCGACAGGAAGGCGTAAAACGGTTCCTGTTCGAGCATCACAGGACCGGAGATGCGTAGCACGCCCTCCGGCTTCTTCTGCGTCTGGGTGATCACACGCTCGGCGTCATACAGATGACCTAGCGGCTCGCTGCATTGATCGAAGTAGGCGCGCCCCTGTGCAGTCAGGCTCAGCTTGCGCGTCGTGCGCTGCAACAGGGTTACGCCGAGCCGTTCCTCGAGCGCGCTCACCTTGCGACTGACGGTCGACACAGGCATGCCGAGCGCGCGTGCAGCGCGGCTGAAGCTCCCAAACTGCGCTACCCGCACAAAGACGGCGATGTCGTTCAGGTCGGCGAGCTCGGTCATTGACCCCTCGGTGACGATCTTTGCAAGGGTGGAAAAGACATTCTATACATTCCAGTCTAATCAAAAGTGCTCGTCGGGACGAGACTTCTCTTCACGCAGTTCAACTTCCTGGAGAGAAATCATGGCAAACAAGGTCGTCGTCATTACCGGTGCTTCCAGCGGAATCGGTGAAGCCACCGCCAAACTTCTTGTCTCCAAGGGCGCCACTGTTGCTCTGGCCGCCCGGCGCATCGACAGGCTGCAACGCGTTGCAGCGGAAATTCTGGCGAAAGGCGGGCGAGTGTCGATCCATCAGGTGGACGTGACGGATCAGGAGCAGGTCAACCGCCTGATCAGCGACGTCGTATCGCAACATGGCCGCCTCGACGTCATGGTGAATAACGCTGGCCTGATGGCGATCGCGCCACTGTCACTGCGCAAGACCGACGAGTGGGACCGGATGATCGACATCAACATCAAGGGCCTCCTGTACGGAGTCGCCGCGGCGCTGCCGGTATTCGAAAAACAGCAGTCGGGCCATTTCGTCAATATCGCGTCGGTCGTGGGTCTGAAGGTGTTTAGCCCAGGAGGCACGGTTTATTCGGGGACGAAGTTCGCGGTGCGCGCGATTTCTGAGGGTCTGCGGCACGAAGTGGGCGGCAACATCCGCACGACCGTCGTTTCACCTGGCGCGATCGACACGGAACTGAAGTTCGGTTCGGGCCACGACGACAGCCGCAATTTTGTCGTCGACTTTTACAAGATGGCGATCCCCGCCGACGCGATTGCGCAAGCCATCGCCTACGCAATCGAGCAGCCCAGCTCGGTCGACGTCAACGAAATCGTGATCCGTCCCACCGTTCAGGACTTCTGAAGCGTGGCGCCGCGGTAGCTGAGCGCCGGGCGGGACAGAGGGCTTCTTCCAACCCGTCCGCGCGCCAGTCACTGCAAAGCCAGCCCGAATGACTTCATTGAGGAGTTCATCATGCCCGCAGCAGTGTTTTCCCTCGCTTTCGCCGCGTTCGCAATCGGAACGACGGGATTCGTTATCGTCGGCTTGTTGCCCGACATTGGCAGAGCGTTCGCATCTCGGTGTCGACGGCAGGTTTGCTGGTGAGTTTCTACGCGCTGGCCATTACGGTCGGCACGCCTGTCGTCTCCGCGTTGACGGCGCGCTTGCCGCGCCGCGCGTTGTTGCTCGCGCTGATGGCGTTCTTTACGCTATGCAATCTGGCGGCCGGACTTTCGACAGCCTTTCCAGCGCTGCTCGCGATCCGGATCGTGATGGCGGTCGCGCACGGCGTGTTCTTCGGCCTCGGGACAACCGTTGCGATGTCCCTGGCGCCGCCGGATAAGTCAGGCAGGGCCGTGGCGATCATGGTCAGCGGCCTGACGGTCGCGATGGTGACTGGCGTCCCTGGCGGAACGTGGCTCGGCGATCTGATGAGCTGGCGGCTGCCGTTCCTGGCAGTGGCCGCCATGGGCGCGCTGGCGACCATCGGTCTTTGGCGGCTTTTGCCCGCGCTTGCGGCTCAGCGCAGCGCCGGGACCGTGCTCTCGCAGCTCGCTTTGCTGAAAAGCCGCGCGTTGATGCCGCTCTATGCGATCGCTGCACTAGGCATGGGAGCGACGTTCGCGGTGTTCACGTACCTGTCGCCGCTGTTGATTCATACCACGGGGTTCAGGAGCGAAGGCGTAACCGTTGGGCTCATGGTGTTCGGACTCGGTTCCGTGGTGGGACGATCGGCGGAGGGCGTGTGTCCGACCGATATGGCCCGAAGCTCAGCATGAACATCGCGCTGGGTGGCATCGCTGCGTCGGTCGCCGCGCTCTGGCTCACCGCACACCACCCGGTGCTGGTGTTGGTCAACCTGTTTGTCTGGGGTGCGTTCGCCTTCGCCGTTCCTCCCATCATGCAGGCGACTGTCGTGCTCGTGGCTCGACGAGAGGCGCCCGAGGCGGTCGGTACGGCGGCGGGGCTCAACGTTGCTGCGTTTAACCTCGGCATCTCCGGCGGGTCATTCCTGGGCGGACTGACGCTCGCAGGTGTCGACGTCCTCACGACGGTGTACGCCGGCGTGGCTCTGGCGGTGGTGGGACTCGCGGTTGTCGCGATGTACCGATGGTCGGAGCGTCCGGCGGCCGCGCCTGCCCGAGGCGCACTGGGGCGGTGCTGAGCGTCAGCGCCGCGCTCGACGTCAACGAATCACGCAACGACAAACATCATGAATCGATCGAAACCTCATGTACCGCAGCCCGGACGACGGCGTTTCGTGCAGATTCTCGCATCGCTGCCGCTCGTTTCCGTCGCCGCACTTGCTCACGGGCTCTCACCCTCGCCGTCAGGAACTGCAATGACAACTGCACACGACACCATTCGACCCAAGGCCCTTGTCTTCGATATGCAAGGCACCGTCTTCAACTTCTACGATCCGATGATGCATGAACTGGCCCGGCTTCCCGCTGTGGCGTCGCGGCTTCAGGACTGGTCAACTTTTCCGGGACGGTGGAGCGCTGGGGCGCACGACCGTATCGTCGAGATCGCAGCCGGGCGCAAGCCATGGCAGCCCAACCGCGCCGTGTATGCAGGCGTGTTGCCTGCGTTGCTTTCGCGCTATCCAGGCGGCAATGGGCTTTCCGACGATGACAGGACCCGCTTGCTCGACGTCTGGACAGCGATGACACCGTGGAGCGATTCGCGGGCAGGACTGACATCGCTGCGCAAGGCCTTCATCGTTGCAACGCTGACCAATGCGTCGATGGCGGGAATGATCGGCCTCGTCAAACGCGAAGAACTGCCCTTTGACGCGATCCTCACCGGCGAACTGGTGCACGCGTTCAAGCCTGATCCGCGTGTCTACCAACTCGCGTCTGAGTATCTTGGCTTTGTACCGGGCGAGATCATGCTGGTGTCTGCTCACAAGTGGGATCTGATGGCGGCCAAGCGCAGCGGGCTGCTCACAGCATTTGTTCCGCGTCCCTTTGGAAACGGTCCCGGGACGGAGGTCGACACCTTGCCGGAGTCATACATCGACGTTGTTGCCTCCGATTTACCGCAACTCGCGTCGCTCCTGGGTCGCAGCTGAACAGATCGGCCGGGCAACGATCACGAGCCTTGATGTGCCGGTCACGCGACCTACGGACGTCCGCTGTGGGTCGCCCTGCAGACATCGGCCGGGGGTTGGGCAGATGACGGCAACGGGTCGTGCAGACTCATTGGCAGTTCCCAAAAGCCGACATACAACTGTGTACTGCATCGCCAAAGGCGGCGAAGTTGCATGCGGCATCCACACGTCGGCAGACCGTTGAGCGTAGGGTAGGGCCCTCAGGAGCGTCAGACGGTCCGTAGAAAATCCCTCGCGCGGCCGATCTGCGCGATGAAGCACGCGCGGTGCGAGGGACTGAAGGTACGTGAAATCAAAATATTTCCAGCCGTCCCTGAAGAATTCCTCGTCGACGTCGTTATCCGTCATGCAAACGTAGCGACTGCAATGTCGCGCGAATTGATCGAATCCATTAAGAGCAGCCGCAACGAGCAAGTTGCGGAATAACAGAATGTTCAGCAGCATACGAGGAAGCAGCGTGGGCCCACAGAACCCGCGTTCGCGTAATTTTTATGTCAGGGCGACCGCTGAAGCGGCGCGTACCCTCAGACGCGGTGCGAATGCAATGCGCATATCGTGTCACGTCAGAGCGCCACTCACCGTTTCGATTTCCGCTGTTGAACTTTCACCGTCGATATGTCGCCGGAAATGCGATTGCGCTGCTTCGTATTACGGTGATTTCAGCGTGGATCTTTTTGCTGGCCCGCTTAGTAGCGCAACTTACGATCAATTGTAAAAACCACATGACTACAACCAAGATAAATCCAATGCGAACCATTTGTGCAATGTTAGCCTCGGTTACTTTGATCATGGGGTGCGCAACCAGGCACGCCACATCACATAGGACCGGAGAGGAAGAAGCGCAAAAAAATGCCGCTCAGGCGGCAATCGTCGCTGACTCTCCTAAAGACGGTGCAAAACTGGTCTTCACAACGAGCGGGATGCCGATGGCAGTGGGATTCTCGACAAGTACATCGAAACAGGCATGCACTGGATTCGAGCATGTCGGGACCGTCTTCGATAGTGGCCGGGAAGTGCTGTTGCCGTCGATTGCACGCTTGACCGAGAAGCTCAACAAGGCGGTCATGAGAAGCGAGACATCGCGAACAATGGACGTTCAGCCCGGCATACAGATCCAGGTAAAAGGACTTTACGGTGACGACAAGGACCGCCGTTCCAATTCGTGTGGACCATTCGTTACATCGTTCGTCCCTGAAAAGGGGCACACATACCACGTCAACTTTGCGTTCGATGGCACCCGGAGTTGCTCGCAAAGCATGAGGGATATTACGGTTCGAGACCATCCCGTTTTGGTCGGACGGCCACTTCATTGTAACTGGCGAGACTTCACAGCTGCCATCAACGATAATCCGCTGCGAATAAAGCACGAGCAAGCACTCGAGGCGGCGCGGAAAGAGGAGGCAGCCGCAAAGACGGCATCGGATAAAGCATTTGCTTTGAAGGACGAGGCTGCTGCCCTCGACTCCCTTGGCAGATCGGACGAGGCTCTTGCTCGGATTGACGAGGCTTTGCGATTGGCGGAACCCTCCAGAAGCAAGGATTTGATCGCCACGAAGGCGGGCATTGAGTTTTCGCGGAACGATCCGCAGCAGGCGCTCGCGCTTCTGGCTCCGGAAATACAGAGGACGCGCGAGTTCGCTGCTCGCAACCCGCAGCTCGCGCGCGCCAGTGCATTGGGAACCTACACCGAAGGATTCGTCACGGCCACTTTCGCCAATATTCAGTTGGAGCAATGGAAGGCGGCGATCAGCACATTGGCCGATGCCGAGTCGGAACTGGAGGGGCCGGGCTTCTATGCGTACCGGGCGCTGGTCTACCGCTACATCATGGCGAGAGCTCATGATGCGTCGTTGAAGAATCCGCAACTCGAGCGGGAAGCAACGTACTACGCTGCGAACGACAAGAACCAGTACGGAGTCTTGCTACGCATATGGCAAGGCGACGACGCCCTGAAGGAACTTTCGATCATCAACGCCGGGTTTTCTGGTGACGACCGGCAGGAGGCGGAAGCAGAAGAGCAATTCTATCTCGGCGCCTATGCGAAGTTCGTCAAAGGCGATACCGACGCAGCGCGCGGGAGGTTGCGTATCCTTAATCAGCTTGCGCCTTATGGCAGCATCGAATGGATCTATGGCAGGCGCGTCCTTGAATAGCCGACCCCGCTTGGGATCTGGTTCTCGCGCGCGCCCGTCGCGATGGCGGTCTGCGTGATCGCCCTGCATATCGGCGGAAAGCGCGCAGGAGCCCTTCAGGGCACGTTCGTAGGACGCAGTGCGGCCACTTTCGGACGCTCGACGCTCTCCGCAAACATCGTCACCAATCCGCGCGATTC
>Ga0209796_10000617_pt1 | contig 20646 bp, 18 predicted proteins | sample AgamicOrSfrz_FD_187167 | JGI IMG/M metagenome (GOLD analysis project Ga0209796, IMG submission 187167) | Agave microbial communities from Guanajuato, Mexico - Or.Sf.rz (SPAdes) (version 2) | ecosystem: Host-associated > Plants > Phyllosphere > Phylloplane/Leaf | place: Guanajuato, Mexico...
CACGTGTCGATTGATGGTCGCACGCACGTCGGCGGCGGTGGCATCGCCCGCTACCACGCGGCGCGAAATCTGTCCGGTCCGGTCGATCCACTCGACAATCCGGCAAGCGCCGCCCCACGGTTGCTGAATGGGCGCGGAGACCCGGCAACCGCGCACCTGTATCGGCCGCTCGGCTACGGTTTCATGTGACTGTTTCAAGGCGCGATCCTTTTTCCGGCATCGAAGGGATGCAATACCTGGCAGCTTAAGGAAAAAGGAAGGGCTTGTTGGTTACAGCCAACCTGGAGATATTTACCGCGCATTACGGCAAGCGCCGCGCGAGCCACCGTCGCGGCAGCGGCGAAACGCCCGTCTAGTCGAGCGTGCGGACCCGGTCGATTGCCTGTTCGATACGCTCGACCGCAACGACCTGTAAGCCTTCTATGGGCTGCTTGGGCGCATTGGCCTTCGGAATCACGGCCACCGAAAAGCCGAGCTTGGCCGCTTCCTTCAGACGTTCCTGACCACGCGGCGACGGCCGGATTTCGCCGGCGAGGCCGACTTCGCCGAATACCACGAGACCTTTGGGCAACGGCTTGTTACGCATCGACGAATGAATGGCGAGCAGCACCGCGAGGTCAGCGGCCGGCTCGGTGATCTTCACGCCGCCAACCGCGTTCAGGAACACGTCCTGATCGAAACAGGCAATGCCCGCATGCCGATGCAGCACCGCGAGCAGCATCGCGAGACGATTCTGTTCGAGGCCGACGGCGAGACGCCGCGGATTCGGCGCGTTAGCGGAATCGACGAGCGCCTGCACTTCCACCAGCAGCGGCCGCGTGCCCTCCTGCGTCACCAGCACGCACGAGCCGGGCACCGACTGTTCATGCTGCGACAGAAAAAGCGCCGACGGATTGGCGACGCCGCGCAAACCGCGCTCGGTCATCGCGAACACACCGAGTTCGTTGACCGCGCCGAAGCGGTTCTTGATCGCGCGCACGAGGCGAAACGACGAATGCGTGTCGCCCTCGAAGTACAGCACCGTATCGACGATATGTTCCAGCACGCGCGGCCCCGCGAGCGCGCCTTCTTTCGTGACGTGGCCGACCATGATGATCGTGGTGCCCGACTGCTTCGCAATCCGCGTCAATTGCGCCGCGCACTCGCGCACCTGGGCGACTGAACCTGGCGCGGACGTGAGCGCGTCGGAGTACACGGTCTGAATTGAATCGATGACGGCGACATCGGGCCGCTGGTCAGCAATCGTCGCCTGAATTTTTTCCAGCTGGATTTCGGCGAGCAATTGCAACTCGCTAGCCTTCGACCCCGGTTCGAGCAGCGACAATCGTTGCGCGCGCAACGCAATTTGCGCAGCCGATTCCTCGCCGCTGATGTAGAGCGCGCGTTTGTCCGCTGCAATTTCAGCGAGCGACTGCAGCAGCAGCGTCGATTTGCCGATGCCCGGATCGCCGCCGATCAACACCACGCCGCCCGGCACCAGCCCGCCGCCGAGCACACGGTCGAATTCGCCGACGCCGGTGGTGAAGCGCGGCACGTCGGACGCTTCAATGTCCGCGAGACGCCGCACCGGCGCGCTCTTCGCGAGCGACTGGAAACGATGTGTGGACGGTGCTTCCGCGACCGATTCGACCAGTGTGTTCCAGGCCTGGCATGACGGGCATTGTCCTGCCCATTTCGGCGATTGACCGCCGCATTCACTGCATACGTACAACGTTTTTGCTTTTGCCACGCGTTCCTGCCCGAGTTGCGGTTGTTCTAATATCGTTCGCTGCTGCTTTGCTGCTGCTTTGCTGTTGTTTTGCCGTTGTCTACATCACTCCGCACGCACCGGAACCCGCGGCGCGACCGCGCACATCAGCTCATAGCCGATCGTGCCGCACGCGCGCGCGACATCGTCGATGGGCAACGACGCGCCCCACAATTCGACGCGCGAGCCGACGTTCGCCGTGGGAACCGGCGTGAGGTCGACGGTCAGCATGTCCATCGAAACGCGCCCGACGATCCGCGTACGCACGCCGTCGACGATCACCGGCGTGCCTTCGGGCGCGACCCGCGGATAGCCGTCCGCATAGCCGCACGCGACCACGCCGATGCGCATCGGCCCGCGCGCCTTGAAGAGCGATCCGTAGCCGACGGTCTGACCTTCCGCGATGTTTTGCACGGCGATCAGTTCCGACGCAAGCGTCATGGCCGGCTGCAAGCCGGTGCCCTGGACCGCCGCGGACACGCCCGAAGGCGACGCGCCGTACAGAATGATGCCCGGCCGCACCCAGTCGAAATGCGATTGCGGATGCCACAGCGTGGCAGCGGAATTCGCCAGGCTGCGCGCGCCGGCGATGCCTTGCGCGCCGCGCTCGAACGCTTCCATCTGGTGAGCCACGCCGCGCTCGCTGTCGGCGTCGGAGAAATGGGTCATTAGCGTGATCTGGCCGACGCCCTGGCAGGCGCGCGCCCGCTCCCACGCCGCGCGGAATTTTTCCGGCGTGTAGCCGAGCCGGTTCATGCCGCTGTTCATCTTCAACTGGATGTTGACGGGCTTGGAGAGCCGCGCCATTTCCAGCATGCGCAACTGCTCGTCCGAATGCAGCGCCGTGGTGAGGCTATAGCGGTCGATGACGTCGATGTCCGTCGGACGAAAAAAGCCTTCGAGCAAAAGAATCGGGCCGGCCCAGCCCAATTCACGCAACTTCACGGCTTCTTCGAGGTCCAGCAACCCAAAGCCGTCGGTTGCCCGCAAACCTGGAAAAGCGCGCGCGAGGCCGTGCCCGTAGGCGTTGGCCTTGACGACCGCCCAGATCTTCGATTTAGGCGCATAGCGGCGCGCGACGGCAAGGTTATTGGCAAGGGCGGACGTGTGAATCGTGGCTGAGAGGGGGCGCGGCATGGAATATTTTCGTAAAGACGCTTGCGAATCAGCGGCTTACAGGGCGTTTTCAACGCGCGGCAGCCCGCTGGGCGGTGCGATCAAGGATTCTGCTAGTCTGAATGCAGCTATTTTCATGATATAAAGCCGTGCGCACAACCCATTTCGAACGGCATAAGCCCGGACGCATAACAAACGGCCGGGGCGGACAGACCGCAGCGAGGACAGCATCGCATCAGATGAAAAAAGGTTTTTACACCATCATGGCCGCGCAGTTTTTTTCGTCGCTGGCCGACAATGCGCTTCTGATCGCCGCTATCGCACTGCTGAAAGATCTACACGCCCCGAACTGGATGACGCCGCTGCTCAAGCTGTTCTTTGTGCTGTCGTACGTCGTTCTCGCCGCCTTCGTGGGCGCCTTTGCAGATTCCCGTCCGAAAGGTCGCGTGATGTTCATTACGAACACCATCAAGGTGCTCGGCTGCATCACGATGCTGGTCGGCGCGCATCCGCTTATTGCGTACGGTATCGTGGGTTTTGGCGCGGCCGCATATTCACCCGCCAAATACGGCATTCTCACTGAACTGCTGCCGCCCGATCGCCTCGTCGCCGCTAACGGCTGGATAGAAGGCACTACGGTCGGCTCGATCATTCTCGGCACGGTGCTGGGCGGCGCGCTCATCAGCCCGCATATTGCCGCGCCCATTCTGCGGCACCACATTCCCACGGTGAACACGCCCGCCGAAGCGGCAATGCTTGTGATCATGGTGATCTACGTGGTCGCCGCGCTCTTCAATTTGCGCATTCCCGATACCGGCGCGCGTTATCCGAAACAGGAACACGGGCCGATCAAGCTCGTCACCGACTTCGCCGACTGTTTCGTCGTGCTGTGGCGCGACAAGCTCGGGCAGATTTCGCTGGCGGTCACCACGCTTTTCTGGGGCGCGGGCGCCACGCTGCAATTCATCGTGCTGAAGTGGGCGGAAGTATCGCTCGGCATGTCGCTTTCCGAAGCTGCAATCCTGCAGGCGGTGGTCGCCGTCGGCGTCGCGGGGGGCGCGATCTTCGCGGCTTCGCGCGTACCGCTGAAAAAGTCGCTGTCGGTTCTGCCGGTCGGCATCATGATGGGCGTTGCCGTCATGATGATGGCGTTCTACACGCGCCACCTGTTCCCCGCTCACTGGGGCCTGTACTTCGGCCGCATGCACGTGCCGGGTTACCTGATCTTCGCCTACCTTTTCTTGATGGTGGTCGGCGGCCTGTCGGGCTTCTTCGTGGTACCGATGAATGCGCTGCTCCAGCATCGCGGCCACGTGCTGCTGTCGGCCGGTCATTCCATCGCCGTGCAGAACTTCAACGAAAATCTCTCCGTGCTGGTCATGCTGTGCCTGTACGCGGTGCTCGTCTGGCTCGACGTGCCGGTCGCCGCGGTCATCGTGCTGTTCGGCACCTTCGTCTGCCTGATGATGTGGCTCGTCATGCGGCGTCACCAGGCAAATCAGCGCGCGTTCGACTCGGTCGCGCTGATCGGCGAAGTGAAGCACTGACTCGAGCACTGAAGCAGGCACTGAATCGGGCAATGAATCAGGCAACCCGCCGCATCTGCCGCGGCCGCCGCAAGCGGCCAACGCCGGCCGGCCGACTGCCCGCCGCCCTTATCCTGCTTTGCCTGTCCGCTTTGCCATCTTTGCCATGACCCAACCGATTCCCAATGTGCTGACAATCGCCGGTTCGGACTCCGGCGGCGGCGCCGGCATCCAGGCCGACCTGAAAGCCTTCTCCGCGCTCGGCGCTTACGGCGCGAGCGTGATCACTGCGCTGACCGCGCAGAACACGCGCGGCGTGAGCGCAATTCACGCGCCGGACGCGGCCTTCGTGACGGCCCAACTCGACGCGGTGTTCGACGACATCCGCATCGACGCCGTGAAAATCGGCATGCTGGCGAACGCGCCGATCGTGCGCGCGGTGGCCGAGGCGCTGCGCCGTCACAAGCCTGCGCGCATCGTGCTCGACACGGTGATGATCTCCAAGAGCAACCACGCGCTGCTGCTGCCGGACGCAGTCGCGGCCCTGCGCGACGAACTGCTGCCGCTCGCCGATCTGTTGACGCCGAATCTGCCCGAAGCCGCCGCGCTGCTGGGCGGCGTGCCGCCGGCTGCCGACGAAGCCGCGATGGTCGAGCAAGGCGAAGCGCTGCGCGCGCTGGGCGCCCGCGCGGTGCTGATGAAAGGCGGCCATCTGAGCGCCGCCGACAGTCCCGACTGGCTGGTGCAGGAAAGCGGCACGCTGCGTCTGGGCGGCCCGCGCGTGCCGGTGAAGAACACGCATGGGACAGGCTGCACGCTGTCCTCGGCAATTGCCGCGCTGATTCCGCAGCGCGACAATCTCGCGAGTGCCGTCGCGGATGCCAAGCAGTATCTGACCGGCGCGTTGCAGGCGAGCGATCGGCTCGAGGTGGGCAGCGGCGTCGGCCCGGTGCATCATTTCTATCGATGGTGGTGACCCGGCGCCTTACTGCCCGGCATACTCTTGCGCTCGCTGCGGCCAGTCGTCGGGCACGATGAACCCGCGTGACTGTTCGAGCAGATTGCCCGCGCTGTCTTCGCTGAACGAGGCGACCATCGTTGGAGAGGGTTGCCGGAAGGTGTGAGCGGCAAGCGTCGCGGCGTCGACCAGAAGCGCGTCAGCCGCTGTGCGTTCCCCGGCCGGGTGGCGTCGCGGCGCAAGCCATTCGAGACGCGGCAGCACACGCCAATGCGAGCCGCGCGTTTGCGCAAACTCCAGCCATTCGCTGTGCGTCACCCACCAGCCCCGGCTGTGCGCGGGATTCAGTTCGGCCGGATCGGGCGGCACCTCGCCATGCCGATAAAACAGCCAGCCTTTGACGAACATTTGCGGCGTCCACGAGCCGGGATAACCCGCCGACGCCAATTCGTCCCGCGCGCTCAACGGCAACTGATGACCAAGCAGGTGGGCGAGCTTGAGGTCGAAGCGGTCTTTGAGATTCGGGCCGACGTAGTCCGACAGTCGCGCTGAGCCAGGCGCCGATCGATGAGCAGCACGCTCTGCGTCAACCTCGCCGGCATGCAGGTAACACTTCACCGCCAGCTCCCAGTGAAGCCGCGCGCCCTCTTGCGTGTTCAGCAGAAAATCGCATTCGCCAAGCGTGACGCCGGCGCGCCGCAACGGCACGCCGGCCGCCACCAGCCGCGCCGCCGGTCCATGCTGCAGGAACCAGCCCAGCAGGCGTTCGGCGTAGCGGCCGAGGCGCGTGATGCGTGTCGCGGCGAGATCGCGCAGCAAAAGCTCCGGGGCTGTGTCGAGCGCGCGTAGAAATTCGAGCGTTGCGGCGAGTTCACCGGGCGTGTCGAACGGCGTGGCCAACTCGCCTGCAGGCGGTTGCGCACGCAACAGATCCGCGCTCAATAGCAGCCACGTCAGATCGCGCACTGCGGGGTCATGCAGCGTATCGAGCATGCTGCGAAGGATCGCGGGATCGGCGCAGAGCGTGTCAGCCCGGCGCGTCGGCGGTCGCTCCACGGTCACTGCTTCGGCGCATCCGACGGCGTCCCGCCGCCCTCGCGCCACGTATCGCGCGCAAGGCACAGATCGGCCCACGCCTTGGCCTTGTCGGGCAGGCTGCGCAACAGATAAGCCGGGTGATATGTAACCACTACCGGCACGCCCTCGTATTCGTGGACGCGCCCGCGCAGCGACGAAATGCTCGCGTCGGTCTTGAGCAGGCTTTGCGCGGCAAAGCGGCCCAGCGCGACAATCAGCTTCGGCTTGACGAGCGCCACCTGGCGTTGCAGATACGGTTCGCAGCGCGCGACTTCGTCGGGCTCGGGATTGCGATTGCCCGGCGGGCGGCACTTGATGACGTTCGCGATATACACGTTGGCGCCGCGCGCGAGCGTCAGCGAACGCAGCATGTTGTCGAGCAGCTTGCCCGCCTGGCCGACGAACGGCTCACCCACGCGGTCCTCGTTCTCGCCCGGCGCTTCGCCGATCAGCATCCAGTCGGCCTGGCGGTCGCCGACGCCGAATACGGTCTTCGTGCGTTTCTCGCACAGCCGGCAACGCTCGCAGCTCGCGACGCGCTCGCTCAGTGCGTCCCAGTCGAGCGTGTTGATGGCAGGCAGCGCCGGCACGGCGGCGTCGGACTCGCCCGGCGGGTGGAGCGGCAGGTCGTCGAACCAGGCGAAGCCGTCGTCGGGCGGGGCGTCGAACGAAGCGGGATCGGCGCTCGGACGCGCTTGCGCAGGCTGTGGGTCGCCGCTCGCATTGCTCGACGGCGCGCGCTGTGGCTCGGGCGCGCGTGACGGTTGGGCGGTCGGCGCCGTATAACTGTCGTCTGCCGGCTGCAGGCGTTGCGTGGGTTGCGTGGGTTGCGGCTGGGCTTGCGATGCCGGCCCGGCAGTGCGGCCTTGCGCGATCCCATCCCCACCTCTTGCGGCGTTCGTCGCTGCATCGGTTTTTTGCAAAACGGCCGGTGTTTGCGCTGCGGCTTGTGCGGGGGCCACAGACGCTTCGGGTGCTACAGCCGGTTCCTGCGCCCCCGCCGATCCGCGCGCGGCAGCCCGTGGGGGCGCCACTTGTGCGTCCAGCGCCGCCGCTTGCTCCTGTGCAACAGCAGACTCGTGCCCCACCGCCATCCCGCGACGTACCCAGCGCGGCGCGAGGCCGAACTCTTCCAGCACCGATTCATGCAGCGCCATCTGCGCCCTCCCTGACAAACGATAAACGCATCACGATGGCGTCCTCCCGGCTGCGATGCCGCGCCGGATAATAGTTTTTGCGCCGGCCGATCGACGTGAAGCCGAAACGCTCGTACAGCCGGATCGCGCGATGATTCGACGGCCGCACTTCGAGCAACACGCCGTCCAGCTTTTCGGCGCGGGTGATACGCACGGCTTCGCGCAGCAGCGCGAGTCCGGCGCCTGCGCCTTGCGCGGCGGGCGCTACGCACAGATTGAGCAGATGCATTTCGTCGACAACGGGCATCAGCACGCAATAGCCGATCAGCGTCCCGGTGACGTGCCGCAGACAAACGCCGAAATAGCCGTTGCGCAGCGAGTCGCCGAAATTGCCGCGGCTCCAGGGGAATTCATAGGCGAGCTTTTCGATGGCGGCCACTTCGTCCAGATCGCCTTCTGTCATCGGCGACATGTAGCGGTCCGCCAGCAGCACGCCGCTCATGGCCTTCCCTCGCGCGGTTGGGGATCGCCCTCGCGCGCCGCAGTTCGGCGTGCGTTGGCGGACTCGGCGGCTTCGGTGGCCTGAGTGGCTTTTGCGGCTTTCTCCGCCATGCGCTCCGCCGTGGTCTGCGCGACCTTGTTGCGCACATATTCCGGCGCGGCCTGATCGGCGGGCACCGTACGGCCCGCGCGGAAGGCGCGCAGCGCCGCGTGCGCAAGCGGCAGAGCATGCGGCAAGGCATCGCGATCGACGCTTCGAGCGGCGGCGGCCGCCGCAGTGCCGACGAGACGTGGACCGAAAGCCGCCGCGGCATTGCCGGCAAGCGTGAACGGCTGATCCGGAAAAAGCAGACGCTCCGGCGTATCGAGCGACGCGCCGTGCACGACGCGCCATTCGCCTTGCGCGTCGTCCCACGCGTAGTCAGCCCAGTAGATTTCGTCCATGCGTGCGTCGAGCGCGGCGAGCACGCGCGTCGCGCCGGGATCGCGGCGCCGCGCGCTTTCGGCGCACACGAGCAGCGTGCTGACCGGCACCACCGGCAGATCGAGGCCGAATGCGAGTCCTTGTGCGACGCCCGTCGCGGTGCGCAATCCGGTGAATGAGCCGGGGCCGGAGCCGAACGCGATCGCGTTGCAGTCGGCGAGGGTCAGCCCGGCTTCCGCGAAAAGTTCGCGGATCGCGGGCAGAAGCCGCGTGCTGGACACGGCTCCCGTCTCTTCGTGACGGACCCACGCGCGCGGCTCGTCAGCGTCGACGGCAGTGGCCAGCAACGCTACCGAGCAGAATTCGGTGGAGGTATCGAGGGCAAGAAGCACGGTCTGAGTCATGGACCGTATTGTAATCGGCGCCGCGCGCCAGGATGCGCTTTGGCCGCGCGCTCGTCGAACGCTCCCCCGCTCGTGGCTTGCGGCGTTTGGAATAAGCCCTCGGCCACGCCGCGCCGTGCAATTGTTATGATCGTCGGCCACCTGACCATCCTGCCGGAGAGCACCAAGATGACGGACCTCGACACCCAGTTCACGCAAGCTCAGGAAGACGTCAAGCAATTGCCTGAGCGCCCGGGCAACCTCACGTTGCTGCGTCTTTACGCGCTCTACAAGCAGGGCAGCGAAGGCGACGTGCAGGGCGACAAGCCGGGTTTTGCCGACATTGTCGGCAAATACAAGTACGACGCGTGGGCCGCGCTGAAAGGCACCGCGCAGGAAGCGGCCAAGCAGCAGTACGTGGAACTGGTCGAATCGCTGAAGAGCGGCACCGCTGCGTGATGGATCTCGCGGGCGATTGCCTTGTGAGGGGCATCGCGCGGGCGGATCGCCTCGCGGGGGCATCGCGCGGTGCGATCGCGGCTCTTGCGGCACATGCGGCTCATGTGGCGCGACTGCGGCTCTTGCGGCTCGCCGGGCGCGGCTGCGGCTCTTGCGACTCGCCGGACGCGGCTACGGCTCGCAAGATGATTGAACAGCCTGACCGCCGCTTGCGCGGCGCCACTCGCTCCTGCCGCAACTTTTGCACTAGGAAATCTCCTAACAGTGGCGCAGTGCAGCAAATACCTATACAATGTCGCCTGCGCTTCACTGCTTTGCCCGGCTTTCATAAGCGGCCGTTGCGGCGCAGCGCCTCGTAGCGTTTAGCTCCAATCCAGTTTAGAACCTGTCCCCTCCTGCCTAGCCCCCTACGGGCGATCATGTCCCAGGCTGGCGGCAAGCCATGTTGGCGTGTCGCATCCGATACAGCTTCTAACGAAAAACTCGCCTTCATTGTCGCGAGTTGCCCCCGTTTTTCGATTTGCTCGCTGCTTCTTTGCTCGCTGAATCCGACGACTTGGGTATGCCGATTGGCGCCGACGTTTTAATTCCCTGTGTTTTGAGGATTCTCATGACTTCGAGCAATACTTCCAGCAGCCCGTTGAATGCCATCGCCGACCAGGCTCTCGGTTTCGCCGACGCACCCGCACAAGCCGCCGCAGACGCTGCAGCAGCACCGGCCGTCGCCGCTGAAGCCGCGCCCGCCGGCCCGACGTTCGCGTCGCTGGGTCTCTCCGCGGATGTCGTCTCCGCGCTGACCGCCGCTGGTTACCAGAACCCGACGCCGGTGCAGCAGCGCGCGGTTCCCGCCGGCATCGCCGGCCGCGACCTGCTGGTCTCCAGCCCGACCGGTTCGGGCAAGACCGCAGCGTTCATGCTGCCCGCCATCGAGCGTTTCTCGCAATTGCAAAAGGCGCAAGCCAGCCAGCCGCGCGAGCCGCGTCCCGCCGACGGTGGCCGTGGCCGCCGCCCGCAAGCGGTTGCCCGTCCGACCATGCTGGTTCTGACGCCGACCCGCGAACTCGCCATGCAGGTCACCACCGCCGCCGCCACCTACGGCAAGCATCTGAAGCGCCTGCGCACCGTCAGCATTCTCGGCGGCGTCGCTTACGGCCAACAGCTGATGCTGCTGGCGAAGAACCCGGAAATCCTGGTTGCCACGCCGGGTCGTCTGATCGACCACCTGGAGCGCGGCCGTATTGATCTGTCGCAGCTGCAGATTCTCGTGCTCGACGAAGCCGACCGCATGCTCGACATGGGCTTCATCGAAGATATCGAAACGATCGTCGCGGCCACGCCGGCCACGCGTCAGACCATGCTGTTCTCGGCCACGCTCGACGGCAAGATCGGTTCGCTGACGGGCCGGCTGCTGAAGGACCCCGAGCGTATCGAGATCGTTCAGCGCATGGAGCAGCGCACCAACATCGCGCAAACCGTCCATTACGTCGACGACCGCGATCACAAAGACCGTCTGCTCGACCATCTGCTGCGCGACGCGGGCCTCGACCAGGCTATCGTCTTCACGGCTACCAAGATGGACGCCGATCAGCTAGCCGGCCGTCTTGCCGACGCGGGCTTCGAATCGGCCGCACTGCACGGCGACCTGCCGCAGGGCGCGCGCAACCGCACGATCCGCGCGCTGCGCGAGCGCCGCGTGCGCGTGCTGGTCGCAACGGACGTCGCCGCTCGCGGTATCGACATTCCGGGCATCACGCACGTGTTCAACTACGACCTGCCGAAGTTCGCCGAAGACTACGTGCACCGCATCGGCCGTACTGGCCGCGCCGGACGCTCGGGTATCGCGGTGAGCCTTGTGCATCACGCCGAGCAGGGCGCGCTGAAGCGCATCGAGCGTTTCGTGCGCACGCCGTTGCCGGTGAATGTGGTTGAAGGCTTCGAGCCGCGCAAGTCGGCTCCCTCGGGCAATGGCCGTCCTGGCTTTGGCGGCCGCGGCCGTCCGGGCGGCAATGGCGGCGGACGCCGCTTCGGTAGCGGCTCGGGCAAGCCGGGCGGCAACGGTGCTTCACGCAGCGGCAGCGGCGGCGGTTGGGCTGGCAAGCCGTCGGGCAGCGGTTCGCGTGACGGCTACGGCGGTTCGCGCGACGGTGGCTACGGCGCACGCCGCAGCGACGGCCCGCGTACCGCGCGTCGCGGCAGCTAAGACGGCGCAATCCGCAGCGCTTGCAACACTAGCCGGCGGCGGCTTGCCGACCTCCCGGCAGCCGCCCTTCTTCGGCTGATGCAAGCAACGCAGCAGTATGCAAAAAGACCCCGGTAGCGCCTTGCAACCGGCTGGTCGATTCGAAGAACCGGTGCCCATGCACCGGTTTTTTTTCGCCTGCGGCGGACGGCGGCCCATATTTCACGATGTGGAAAAATTTTTTGCGTCGTAAAAAATCATGCTGCAAGGCACAACAAGCGATGTTGCAGCATGGGAAAACTCGTTTCTCGATATGAAATTTACACTGTAACTATTTGATTTTACATATAAATAATAATTAGAGAATCGTTCGTTAGTCGCTGTTGCGCGTCCGTCGATTTGCCTAGACTCTTATATAAGACTTCACGAAACGAAAGGCCTCGTTTGCTCAATCCGAGGCCCATCGTTGCGGCGAAGACAGAGTCCACCATCCATTTCTTAGGCAACCAAGGAGAAAACCATGACGACGCGCGAAGAACAGGCCCGCCAACTTCAACAGCAATGGGAAACCGATCCGCGCTGGAAAGGCGTGAAGCGCAGCTACACCGCCGAAGACGTGATCCGTCTGCGCGGCTCCGTGCAGGTCGAGCACACGCTCGCGAAACGCGGCGCCGAAAAGCTCTGGCATAGCGTGAATACCGAGCCGTTCGTCAACTCGCTCGGCGCGCTGACCGGCAATCAGGCAATGCAACAGGTGAAGGCCGGCCTGAAGGCGATCTACCTGTCAGGTTGGCAGGTCGCGGGCGACGCGAACGTGGCCGGCGAGATGTATCCCGACCAGTCGCTCTACCCGGCGAACTCCGTGCCGCTCGTCGTCAAGCGCATCAACAACACGCTCACGCGGGCTGATCAGATCCAGTGGTCCGAAGGCAAGAATCCCGGTGACGAAGGCTATATCGACTACTTCGCGCCGATCGTCGCCGACGCTGAGGCCGGTTTTGGCGGCGTCCTGAACGCGTTCGAGCTGATGAAGGCCATGATCGAAGCGGGCGCCGCCGGCGTGCACTTCGAAGACCAGCTCGCCTCGGTGAAGAAATGCGGTCACATGGGCGGCAAGGTGCTCGTGCCGACGCGCGAAAACATCGCCAAGCTGACCGCCGCGCGTCTCGCCGCCGACGTGTCCGGCGTGCCGACCGTCCTGCTCGCTCGCACCGACGCCGAAGCCGCCGACCTCATCACCTCGGACGTCGACGAAAACGACAAGCCGTTCCTGACCGGTGAGCGCACCGTCGAAGGTTTCTACCGCACGAAGCCGGGTCTCGAGCAGGCGATTTCGCGTGGCCTCGCCTACGCGCCGTACGCCGACATGATCTGGTGCGAGACGGGCAAGCCGGACCTCGAGTTCGCGAAGAAATTCGCCGACGCGATCCACAAGGAGTACCCGGACCAGCTGCTCTCGTACAACTGCTCGCCGTCGTTCAACTGGAAGAAGAACCTGGACGACGCGACCATCGCCAAGTTCCAGCGCGAACTCGGCGCGATGGGCTACAAGTTCCAGTTCATCACGCTGGCCGGCTTCCATGCGCTGAACTACTCGATGTTCAACCTCGCGCACGGCTACGCCCGCAACCAGATGACCGCGTTCGTCGAAATGCAGCAGGCCGAATTCGCGGCGGCGGAAAAGGGCTTCACCGCGGTCAAGCATCAGCGCGAAGTGGGCACCGGCTATTTCGACGCGGTCACGCAGACGGTGGAGCGCGAAGCCTCGACTACCGCGCTGCACGGCTCGACAGAAGACGAACAGTTCTTCGACAAGAAGGTTGCGTAACTGAGGTTACACGACTGCGATCACGCAACGAGGCCGCGTGACACGTTGCATCGCGGCGGCGCGGCGGCGCGGCGGCGCGGTGTCGCGGTGTCGCGGTGTCGCGGTGTCGCGGTGTCGCGGTGTCGCGGCGGCGCCGCATCACGGCATGACGGCCTCGCGGCCTCACGGCCTGGCGGCCCGATCGCGAAAACGCAGGGCAGACGGACGGCCGGCAGCGGGCGCAGCTTGTGTGCGCTGCCGCCGTCGACAGGCAGGAACCTTGGCAACGGCGCGCGGGCCGCGTGAGTCGCGACGCCCAGCGCTCGCGCCAAGCGTTTCAGACAAGATGGGGGCTGCATAAAGCCAGCACAACCAGGTTCAAGGGACTGTGCGGCGCATGGACGACGCGCCGGCCTGTGTGCTGGCCTGCATGCCGGCGCGTTTTCCACCGTGAACTGCCCAGGCAGGCGTGGTGAGCGATGTGCGCGGAATTCAGCGGTAGACCAGCACCGGAATTTTCGTGTGCGTGAGCACGCGCTGCGTTTCGCTGCCGATCAGCAGACTGCCCAAGCCGCGTCGCCCGTGCGAGGCCATGAAGATCACGTCACAACCGCCCTGCTCCGCCGCTTCGATAATGCCGAGATACGGCGCGGGGTGCACGCTCGTGCGTCGATCGACGACCACGCCGACACGGCTCGCGGCGAACTCCACTTCGCGCAGATGCTCCTGCGCTTCGCGCTCGCTGCGATCCAGAAATTCGGACGGCGGCTCGACCGCGATATCGGAGAACGGCGCGTAGGGATATTGCGGCAGACAGGCGTAGGCGGTGATGCGCGCGCCGACCGCCTGGGCGAGATCGATTGCGCCGGCGATCGCCTTGCGCGAGAGGTCGGAGCCGTCGGTCGGAACGAGAATGTGCTTGAACATATGCCCTCCGTATCCGGGAGCGGTGTCGGTGGTTTTGTGCTGTGTGCCGCGGCGGTGTCGGCTCGGCTGGGGCCGTGCACCGGGGGCAGGCGCCGGGCCGCGCTTCGCGCCCCAACGCCGCGTTTTGCTTGCGCAGCGCGCGCCGCCAGCGCACATCGTCATGCAGCCCTTGAAACGATTGTAGGTCGCAGAAACCGGCCCTCTACCGTCATTGAGGGTCTGTCCGAATATCGGAAACCCGTTTCGCGGCGTCAGCCCCAGTAGTCCGGAAGGCCATAGCTATGCTTGAGGAAATCCAGGAAAAGCCGCACTCGCAAGGGCAAATGGCGCCGCTGCGGAAACACCGCATGAATGCCGATGGGCGGCGCGGCGAACTCGTCGAGCACGGTGACGAGCCGCCCCGCCGCGATGTCCGCGCCGACCTCCCACCACGAGCGCCACGCCAGTCCGTGGCCTTCGAGACACCACTCGTGGAGCACCGCGCCGTCGGAACATTCCATGGTGCCCGACACCTTGATCGACACCACCTTGTCGTCCTGCTGGAACATCCAGCCGCGCTGCTGGTTCGCGCTCGCGCCGAGCGCGAGGCAGTTGTGCCGCGCAAGGTCAACAAGGCTATGCGGCGCGCCGCGCCGGCTGAGATAGGACGGCGACGCCACGCACACGCGCCGGTTCTCGCCGAGCTTGAGCGACACGAGCGAAGAATCCGGCAATTCGCCGAGCCGCACCGCGCAATCGAAGCCTTCGTTGACGAGGTCGACCAGCCGGTCCGACAGATCCAGCGTAATGGACACATCCGGATGCGCGACGATGAAAGCCGGCACCAGCGGCGCGACGTGCCGGCGCCCGAAACCGGCCGGCGCGGAAAGCCGCAAATGGCCGCTCGCCTTCACGCCGCCCGCCGACACGCTCGCTTCGGCATTGTGCATGTCGTGAATGATGCGCTGACAGTCTTCGAGAAACGCCGAGCCTTCGAACGTCAACGTGATCTTGCGAGTGGTGCGCACCAGCAGCTTGACGCCGAGGCGCTCCTCGAGCGCGTCGATACGGCGGCCGATGATCGCGGGCGCCACGCCCTCGGCGAGCGCCGCCGCCGACAGACTCCCTTTTGCGGCGACGGTGACGAAAGTCTCGATCTGCTTGAAACGGTCCATGGAAGAAGCGCCCTGAGTGCGGCCAGATTGGTCGGTGCGCGCCAGATTAGGTGCATGAAAGTAAAAGATCAAGTGATGTTTAGCCTCTTTTTTAGCGCGCGACGCTGCTAATACAATCTGCCCCGACCTCTGACAGGAGCGCACGGCAATGTCGGCCACAACGACACTCTCCCCAAAAGCAGTGATCTTCGACGCCTACGGCACGCTCTTCGACGTGCATTCGGTGATCGCTGCCGCGGAGCAGATCTTTCCCGGGCGCGGCGACGCGCTCTCCCAACTGTGGCGTCAGAAGCAGATCGAATACACGCAGTTGCGCACCCTCGCCGATACCGGCAAAGGGGCCGCGCACTACCGTCCGTTCTGGGACATCACGCTCGACGCCTTGCGCTTCTCGGCGAAGAAACTTCACCTCACGCTGGGCCGCAGCGCTGAAAAGCGTCTGATGGACGAATACGCGTGCCTGTCGGCATTTCCCGATGCGGTGCCTGCACTGCGTCAGTTGCGCGACGGCGTGTCGCCTGTCAAGCCGGACTCCGGAATCGCTGCGCCCGCGAGCGCAGCGACAGCGGTAAATACAAAGGCAAAGGCCGCGGCAAAGGCAACGGCAAAGGCAACGGCAGCCGCGATCACTGAGGCGGCAGCAGCCGCACCTGCCAAAGCAACCGCTCGCGCGCCAGACGCCCCGCGCCCCGGCCTTGCGATTCTCTCGAACGGCAACCCGCAAATGCTCGACGTGGCCGTGAAAAGCGCGGGCATGAGCGGCCTCTTCGACCACGTGCTTTCCGTGGACGCCGTGCGGGCGTACAAACCGGCACCTGCCGCCTATGCGCTCGGCACGCAAGCCTTTGACGCCCCGGCCGGCGAGATCGTGTTCGTTTCGTCGAATGGCTGGGACGTGGCAGGCGCAACCTGGTTCGGCTTTACGACGTTCTGGCTCAACCGTCAGAACGCGCCGCTCGAGGAACTCGGCGTGACGCCGCACGGCACCGGTGCGGGCATGGGCGAGTTGCTCGACTTTCTTAACACGCTTGCGTCGGCAGGCCCCCCGGCGCATGGGGCTCGCGCCGCTGCTGCCAATCGCAGTCGCCACGCTGGACGGACATAAGCCTTGCACGTGGCCACCACCGATGCATCAAAGCTCGACAACAACAACCGCTTTTGAAGTTCGTACTTTCGCAATCTGACCGACCAAGGAGAAAACATGGCGAATTCGCTGTCATCGCTGCCGCAGGGCATGGAAATCACCGGCGAGATCAAGCCGGGCTACGAAGCGATTCTTACTCGCGAGGCGCTCGAACTCGTCGCTGCGCTACACCGCACGTTCGAACCGCGCCGTCAGCAGTTGCTGCAGGCGCGCGCCGAGCGCACAAAGCGTTTGGACGCCGGTGAGCGCCCCGATTTCCTCGCCGAGACGAAGAGTGTGCGCGAAGGCAACTGGACCATCGCGCCGCTGCCGCGCGACCTGCAATGCCGCCGGGTCGAAATCACCGGACCGGTTGAGCGCAAGATGATCATCAACGCGCTGAACTCGGGCGCGGATTCGTACATGACCGACTTCGAGGATTCGAATGCGCCGAGCTGGGACAACCAGATCACTGGCCATATCAATCTGAAGGACGCCGTGCGCCGCACCATTTCGCTCGAACAGAACGGCAAGAGCTACAAGCTGAACGACAAGGTCGCCACGCTGATCGTGCGGCCGCGCGGCTGGCATCTCGACGAAAAGCATGTGACGGTGGACGGCAAGCGCGTGTCCGGCGGCATTTTCGATTTCGCGCTCTTCATGGTGCACAACGCCCAGGAACTGGTCGCGCGCGGCTCAGGCCCCTACTTCTATCTGCCGAAGATGGAGAGCCATCTGGAGGCGCGTCTGTGGAACGACATTTTCGTCGCTGCGCAGGAAGCGGTCGGCGTGCCGCGCGGCACGATTCGCGCGACCGTGCTGATCGAAACGATTCTCGCCGCGTTCGAAATGGACGAGATTCTGTACGAGTTGCGCGAGCATAGTTCGGGGCTGAACGCCGGCCGCTGGGATTACATCTTTTCGGCAATCAAGAAGTTCAAGTCCGACCGCGACTTCTGCCTCGCGGATCGCTCGCAGATCACCATGACGTCGCCCTTCATGCGCGCCTACGCGCTGTTGCTGCTGAAGACTTGCCATCGCCGCAACGCACCGGCCATTGGCGGCATGAGCGCGCTGATTCCGATCAAGAACGATCCGGCCGCGAACGACAAGGCCATGGCCGGCGTGCGCTCCGACAAGGCGCGCGATGCTGGCGACGGTTACGACGGCGGCTGGGTCGCGCACCCGGGGCTTGTGCCGATCGCCATGGAAGAGTTCGTCAAGGTGCTCGGTGACAAGCCCCATCAGATCGGCAAGCAACGCGAGGACGTGCTCGTCACCGCGACCGATCTGCTGGACTTCCGTCCGGAAGCGCCGATCACAGAAGCTGGTCTGCGCAATAACATCAACGTCGGCATTCATTACCTCGGCTCGTGGCTCGCGGGCAATGGTTGCGTGCCGATCCACAATCTGATGGAAGATGCCGCGACCGCCGAGATTTCCCGCTCGCAAGTGTGGCAGTGGATCCGCTCGCCGAAGGGCACGCTCGACGACGGCCGCAAGGTGAGCGCAGAACTGGTGCGCGAACTCGCCGTGCAGGAGCTCGACAAGGTCAAGCAGGCGGTGGGCGGCGATACGAAGCCCTACGAGCGCGCCGCGCATATCTTCGAGCAGATGTCGACGTCGGAACAGTTCACCGACTTCCTGACGCTGCCGCTTTACGAAGAAATCTGACGCTCAAGTCCTGGCCGCGATCCCGGCCGGGGCATACGGACAGGCGTGAAGATGCCCGGCCTGACGGCCCGCCCGACTTGCTGCCGGGCGGGCCGTTTTCCATGAGATGAGCCGGACCGTGCGCCCGATATCAGCGCGTCGCGCGATACTTGACCCAATCGCCTGATCGGATCTCCGGCAAGCCCTTCACCGCATGAGGCGTGACCGGATAGAAGCGGCAGTTGACGACGTTGCCGTCCACTTTCACCATCACTTCGCGCGCCAGAAAGCGATCTTCGACGCCCGGGTACACCGCCTCGATCTCATCGAGCACGGCGACAAGCTCGTCGTCGATCTCGTAGACATCGCCGATCACGTCCACGCCCTGCTCGTCCACCACGAGGCCCGGATACGAGCCGAAGTCGAACAGATGGCCGCGAACCGTGGCCGTCCCCAGCAGGTTCGGCTCGGCAATCTCGTTGCGCGCCGCAGCTTCGCGGATGTCGTTTACTTCGCCGGCTCGCAGCGTGCCGTAGACAAAGACGGTTTGCATCGTCGTTCGTGCTCCTCGAGTGGGGGTCGGTCAGTCCGGACATTATGCAACGCCGCAAGGCGCACGCTCTACAATGAGAGCCCCGCCCTTGATCGCGCTGTGTCCACGGCGTTTTGCTTGATGGATCGACCTTTGCCATGACTGCGTACGCCGGCTCGGACCGCTCGAGCTTCGTCAGCCTGACCGACACTCCGCCCGAATTCCAGCCCAATGAAGCGCACCCGATTCGCGTGCGCTCACGGCCTATGCCGATGGGCTCGCACTTTGCCCGTCACGAGCATGCGTGGGCGCAGGTCGCGTATGCATCGCGCGGCGTGCTGCGCGTGGCCACCACCGGCACGACGTGGATGGTGCCGCCTTCGCGCGCCATCTGGGTGCCACCGCACGTCACCCACGAGGTCGTCGCTGTCGAAGACGCATTCCTGCGCACGCTTTACATTACGGAAAGCACGGTACCCGCGGGACTCGACGCGCCGCGCGTGGTCGAAGTCTCCAACCTGCTGCGGGAAGTCATTGCCGCACTGGACACGCCGGGCCTCTCGCCTGCGCGTGAGCGCTTGCTCGGCGCGCTGGCACTCGACGAGCTGACGCGCTCCGAGCCGCTGCCCCTTTCCGTACCCATGCCTAACGAAAAGCGCCTGCGCGCGCTGTGCGAAGCGGTGATCGCCGACCCGTCGCCGGCTGAGTCGCTCGAACAGTGGGCGGCGAGCGTAGGGGCGAGCACGCGCACCATCGCGCGTCTTTTCCGACAGGAACTCGGCGTGAGCTTTTCACAGTGGCGGCAACAGGCGATCCTGGCTCGCGCGATTCCCTTGCTAAGCAAGGGACAGCCGCTCTCGCATGTGGCGCGCGAGCTGGGCTACCAGAGTCAGAGCGCTTTTTCGGCGATGTTCCGGCGCGCCTTTGGCGAGAGCCCGCGTGCGTTTATTGAACGCGGCTCGGAACATCGGCTGGACAATGGAGAAAGCGCGGACGGCGCCGGTGCGGATGATATTCCCGGCGAAGAGCCGGTGCTGAGCCGCCCCGACGCGGCCAACGACGCGGCTCACTGAGCGCCGCTTTACAGGTCAAACCCGCCGCGCGAGATGACGGATCGCGCCGAGTTGCGCAAGCCGCGGCCCGGCCAGCTTGTAGCCCTTGCGCTGATACAGTCGCGCCGCCGGATTGTCCACGAACACGCGCAGCTGCAATTCGCGCAGCCCGCGCTCCCGCGCCCACTGGTGAGACATATCGAGCAGATAGGTGCCGGCGCCGAGCCGCCTGTATCCCTCTGCGATCTGGACGTCACGAATATGCAGCGAATCGCCTTCCTGCGTGATGCGCAGCACGCCAATTGCCTTGCCGTCCATTTCGAGAATGAAGTTCTCCGACTCGCGCCAGCTGCCGAGAAACAGGTCGCCGCGCCAGACGAGATGATGCCGTTGGTAGTAGCCGCCCATGTTGCCGTGAGTCAGCGCCTCGGCGAACTCGAAATCGTCCATGCTGGCTTTGCGGAGATGAAACGGTGACGGAGCTTCGGTGGGATCGAACATGGCGGCGCGACGAAGAGAAGTCGGATAAACGGTAAAACAGGCCGCGCGCGCTGGCAATGGCTGTTTGTCCGGGCATGGCGGGGCGGAACGTCAGCGGAAACAAAAAAGCCCACTTCTTGCGAAGTGGGCTTTCCGAAATCTGGCGGAGCGGACGGGACTCGAACCCGCGACCCCCGGCGTGACAGGCCGGTATTCTAACCAACTGAACTACCGCTCCAGATTTTTGCACTGACAAAGCAAGGGACAAGTAAGCTTGCTCCTGCTGCACCGTTCAACTTCTTACCGAACGACGCCGATGTTCTGGCGTCCCCTAGGGGATTCGAACCCCTGTACTCACCGTGAAAGGGTGATGTCCTAGGCCTCTAGACGAAGGGGACAACGTACTGCTTAC
>Ga0209796_10000618_pt1 | contig 20602 bp, 28 predicted proteins | sample AgamicOrSfrz_FD_187167 | JGI IMG/M metagenome (GOLD analysis project Ga0209796, IMG submission 187167) | Agave microbial communities from Guanajuato, Mexico - Or.Sf.rz (SPAdes) (version 2) | ecosystem: Host-associated > Plants > Phyllosphere > Phylloplane/Leaf | place: Guanajuato, Mexico...
GCTTGAGCACGATATCCTGAAGAAGGCGAACGAACTGATAAAAAAAGGGATGGGCATCAACCCGCAACTCCTGAGCAACCGGGAGAAGGCGAAGCTGGTTGATGCCCTGAAGCAGACCTATGCGTTGTCAGAATTGCTAGCCGCTTTGGGTCTTGCCCGTAGCTCTTACTTCTATCACCGTGCACGGCTGTTGGTCGCTGACAGGCATGCTGACGCGCGTCGCGTCATCGCGGACATCTTCGAACTCAATCACCGTTGCTACGGTTATCGTTGGATTCGCGCGGCATTGATCAGGCAGAGGGTCTTCATCTCGGAGAAGGTAGTGCGTCGTTTGATGCGACAGGAAGCTCTGGCCGCCGCCACGACAAGGCGACGTCGCTATGGCTCCTATCGTGGAGAAATTAGTCCCGCGCCGGAGAACATCCTCAATCGTGACTTCTACACCGCTGCTCCTAACCAGAAATGGCTCACGGACCTTACCGAATTCCAGATCCCGGCCGGCAAAGTGTATCTGCGAGGCTCTCCATTCCTGTCCGGCCAATGCGTGCAGCGAGCCGTGATTGACGAGCCGACTGCGGAAAGAAGCGTGACCCGCGCACAAGACGTTTCCAAAACCAAACCATCGGAGATCGACCCTTGACATCACCGCCCAATTAAAGAAGCGGTCTTTCACTGCAGGTTGGCGAACGTCTGTTGCGAGCGACGAGCCGCCATTTGGCAAAGCGACGTCCGATGTGATTCGGCAGACTGGCGTACGCGCGTCGGTGATTTCCGTTTGAGCACGTTCACGTGCGTCTCGCCGAGACAGGGCCACTTGTCACCACGGCCAGCAATATGATTGATGTTCTTATAACCAGCCTGCATGTGATAGAAAACATTGTCCTTTAGAGAAGGCCGGCCGGCGTGGACCATACCCAAATGGGTGGCTCAGGCCGGCGGCGACACGGTGCGGGGTAGCGTCACCGTAAAAGTCGTGCCGCCCCCGTCGGACGTCACCGCGATTGCGCCGCCGTGCGCCAGCGCGATCTGGCGGGCAATGAACAGGCCCAGTCCCAGGCCGGCCCCGGCGCGTAGTGGGCCGACCTGGCTGCCACGTGTCAGCGGATCGAAAATCGTGGCCTGCGCCGCCACGGGCACCGGCTCGCCCTCATTGGCTACAGACAGCCGCACAGTGCCGTTGGTGCCCTGTGTCGCGACCGTAATGACGCCACCCGGCCGGCCATGACCGACCGCGTTTTCCAGCAGGTTCGTCAGCAGCTGGCCGAGACGCCCGCTATCCCAGGTACCGGACAGCGTCCCTTCGGAGTCCCAGCGCACGACCACGTCGGGATGCAATGCCTCAATCTCGCTGATCGCCTGCCGGCAGACATTGCCGAGATTCGCCGGCGCCGGATTAATGGGCAGGGCACCGCCTAGACGCGTGCGGGTAAAGTCGAGGAGGTCTTCGATGATGCGCTGCATCCGCGTGCCGCTGCGCTGCACATTGACGGCGACCCGCAAGGACGCGGCCGGCAGGTCTTCCTGCCGCAAGAGGTACTGGGCCGACATCGAAATCGCCCCCAGTGGGGTCCGGAGATCGTGCGCCAGTATGCCGACGAACAGGTCGCGGGTGCGCGTCAGTTCGGCCGAATAACGGGCGACCGATTCGGTAAGCGCCTGATCGAGCGCTTCGTCAAAACGCACCAGCTCGTCGAGCCGGACGGCCACGTCAGTCGTCGCCTGGGTGCGCCAGTGCCGGGCCACGCTGGCACGCAGCGCGCGGTACTCGGCGACCAGATCATTGAGCGAAAAGCCTTGGGTCAGACGGTCATCGGCGTGCTCGCGTGCGACCAATGTCACGCCGGGCGCGTTGTCGGGCCGTTGTCCGATACCCTTTGCGTCACGCTCGGCGTCGCTCTGCGGCTGCGCCATATCCCTTGCAATCTGCTCAAGCAGTTGTCGCGCTGAATCCTCCGCGTTGAAATTCTGCGCCAGCGACGCAGCCATGCCCAGCCGCCGCGCCTGAGCGATCCAGTCAGTGAGCAGGACATCCATGTTCAGTCCGATAAAATCGCCCAGCTTCATTGTCTGTCTCCCGGTGAGACCTGTATGCGTCAGATAACGCCCTGTACAAGTGATTTTTACAGCGTGTGCGACCGGGAAGCGCGCCGGTCGGTGCAAACCGTTCATGGAACGGGCGTTGCTAAAAGATTTGATCCGTTTCGAGCGGGGACGATCAGACATCCCCGCGCTCCTGACAACGCATCCGAATGATTTCCCCGATACGCTGCCGCCTCTGGACCAACCGGCGACTGGCCGCCGCCAGCGGCAGCCGCAGGCTGCTCGTCGTGGACGACAACATGATGGGCGCGGCTGCGGTGGTCGCGCTGCTCAGCCACGAAGGCTTTGATACGCACTACGCGACCGGCGGACCCCATGCGGTCGATCTGGTCCGGCACTGGACGCCGGACATCATCCTGCTCGACATTAACATGCCGGAACACGACGGTTTCCAGACGGCGAGAATTCTGCGTCGCCTGTTTGTCACCTCCGAGGCCGCCATCATTGCCTATACCGCCCAGTCGGAAGAAGACGTCCATGACCGGGGCATCGCCGCAGGCTTCGATGCCTACTGCTAAAAGGGTACACCTCCTGAAACACTGCTCTGGCTTATTCATGCCCTGGTGCGCTAGCGGGGCCCTTGGCATCGCAGCGCGTCGGACTGTCACGCAGCCAGATTCACCTCCTCTGAATCCCATCCACCCGGTCATTAACGAGGCAATCCATGGAACAGAGCCGCAACGATGCACTCGCGCCCGTCGAAAAGGCGATAGTCGAACTGGAATTGCAGACCACGCTTCAGCTCGCGCGCATCGGCGAACTGGCGGCCGGATTGTCCGCAGCCCGGTCGATCCTGCACTCGCTGGAATTATCGCTGGTCGAACTGAATAAACATCGCCAGGCATTCCTCGGCCAGCGATTGCGCTAGGGTGGCGACCCATATCACCCGTAACAGACGCCTACGCTGCTGCGGTCACCTATCGTGCAGGCGCCCATCGATGACGTCATGGCGCCTGAACATGGCCCCTTCCGGATCGCCCTGCTCGCTCAGGGATGCGGCGGTATAAATCAGGTGCAATCGGTACAGCCAGGCATTCGGTTTCTCTTTGACATGGAAGCTGTCTCGCACGACCGCATGCACTACTGCTATGGCCGCTGTTGTGCGCCGTAGTGACATTCGCCGGAACTGCCCGAAGGACTGGAACGGGTCGCGTCGGGCCGACCGGCCGTCCTTCTGTGCCGGCCGTTGCGCAATTCGCATGAAGGCTGATCGGCCACTTTCGCACCGTCGAATCGGTAATCCGAACGACTCCTGATCCGTCGTTAAGCGACGCTCGCAGGAGCCGGGCAAGGTTGCCGTTCTGCGGTGCTGTGATGCATGTTATGACACACATGCATGCTCCTAGGCGTCCTGCGTTGGGAACAACGTCGTGCGTTCGGAGCCTCGGCCAATCTCTGCTGATTCCGTTGGTGTGGTTGAGGACTGACGCGTCGAGGCGCCAAGCGATCCTCCGAAACCAGCACCAGTTAAGTGATTTGTCTGCGCTTAAGCCTTCGCAATAAGCTTTCCAACTGATGCTGCTTCCATTGTCCGCCGCGCACTGCTTCTATGCCCAGGCGATTAAGCTCGCTGAGCATTGCACTGTGCGTTAGGCCCGCTGCCTTGAATTCTTCGATTACAGGCGCGACCGATTGGGCAAAGGCATCGGCCGCTCTGATACGCGCTTCAAGGTTCGCCCGGAGGTTTGTGGGCCCTGTAGCGCCCAGGACGACGCCACGGGCTTTGGCGGCGGCAAGCGCGGCTTTGACGCGTTTGCTTATTTGATCGCGCTCCCATTCGCCCATCACTGCATAGATCTGGATCATTACCTTATCCGCGTGCGGCATGTCAGCTGCTCTGAAGTCGATGCCAGCCTCCATCAGGCCGGTAACGAAGTTCACGTTTCTCGCCAGCCTGTCGAGCTTCGCAATGATTAGCGTCGCGCGCCTCCGCTTGCACAGGTCAAGAGCAGCATGCAATTTGGGGCGGCGAGAAAGGGCATCGGCTCCTTTCCCTGATTCAATTTCTGTGAATTCGCCCACCATTTGCCATCCATCGTCGCCAAGATAGTCAGACACTGCTTTGCGCTGTGCTTCGAGTCCGAGCCCGGATAACCCTTGTCGGGTCGTGCTAACCCTGTAGTATGCGACGAATTTGCCGGCTGCCATATGAAACCTCAGTGCAAACCGTTAGCTTGCTCATCCACACCTCAGTCTAACGCTTGCGGGCTTCGGCGTAATAGATAACCACGGGACGATCCCGCTCGACTACGCAGCCGCACGTACGTCCCCTACAACGTCTTTCTTCATATGGCGCCGATGTTCGGTTGCTGCCGATTCAACGGCCGTCTCCCATGGGATGCAAGTGACGGTCGTGGCTCGCGTGCCGTCAACCGCCTTCGACCGCGGGCGAAACGTCGTTCACGTGACATTACCTCGTAAACCGCCGAGGTGGGATTGGTCCGCGGACGAGGCGCCTACCCGGTACAGCCGATAATCTTTTTTCGTCGGGCGTCACGACCGCGAGATGGTTAGCGTCTGTTCAGGTTCTGTCTCCGGACGTTTCACCATATTCGTCAGCAAAGGGCGAAACAGGGTCGGAAGCGGTCATCGACGTCTTTGCTCGCGACCGGCCGTTGTGGGTCGATCAGCGACGTTCGGAACGCCATCAAAAAATCCGTTTATTGAGGGCACCCCCTGTTGATGCCAAGGATATGTCAGTCTAAAGGCAGCGAATCTGTTGCCAATCTGCTACGCAGAGATCTAACCATCCATTTGCAGGCATTCCTCCAGTGCGAAACACCGTTGCTAACTGGGACAAGCGATGCGTCTATCTCACGCATCCCAAGACGATTTCAGCTCTGGAGTGCTATCGGAACCATCGCATAGCGCACGACATAGGGACCGAGCTAACCGCAGAGCGCTATCGCGGACTCGCGCCGTCAAGTTGCCTGGTCCTCGCTGGTAAGGGTCGCAAGTTTGCGATGAACACCACGCGCCGCATCAACGAGGCCGGGGAGTTGGTTGATTATTCTGCGTGTGACAGCATCCAATCCCACGTCACAAAGCTCTACAGGGACGCGGGGATACGCGGTGGATCGTCCCATTCGGGTCGGCGCACGTTTGGCAGTAACCTCGTTGAGCAAGGGCACGATATCGAGACGGTGCAGCAGCTTTTAGGTCATGCGGAACTGGAGCACGTCCGGCCCTATCTGGCCGTGTCCGACGGAAGGCTTCGGCAGATGTTTTGCGAAGTACTATGACTCCCGCGTGTGAGGTAAGTCCCTGAATGTGCGGCTGCGCATGTGACTGCAGAAAACTTCCCTGCCGATAAACCGGACACATCGCTTGCGAAAGACCGCCAAAAGATATACGATATGTATATCATGAAACGGAGGTGGTTATGAGTCGTATCCTGGTTGACCTGCCTGAGTCGCAGGTTGACGACCTCGCGGTGATTGTAGAGGCCGAACAGCGGCCCCGCGCAGCCGTCATCCGCGATGCCATTGAGGCGTATATCTCGCAGCGCAAGCGCGCGCTCGGAACCGAAGTATTCGGTCTGTGGAAGAGCCGGAAGACGGATGGCCTTGCGTACCAGCAGGAGCTTCGTTCCGAATGGTGAAGGCGCTCTTCGATACGAACATCCTCATTGACTATCTCAACGGGGTCGGCGCAGCCAAGAAGGAACTGGCGCGCTATGAGTATCGCGCGATCAGCGCGATCACCTGGATGGAAGTGCTGGTCGGAGCATCCGCCGAGGAAGACGCCGCGATCCGCGCATGGCTCGATTCATTTGATGTCATCGCAGTAGACAGTGCGATCGCCAATCGCGCCGTCGAGATTCGCAAGACTAAAAAGATTCGTCTGCCCGATGCCATCGTGTGGGCGTCAGCACAGGTCCACTCGCTGTTGCTTGTTTCGCGAAATACGAAGGACTTTCCAGCAGACGAGCCCGGTGTCCGCGTGCCGTACAAGATTTAGGAAAATGAAGAGCATGAAGAAAACGACCGAGGCTAGCAGCGCAACGCTCGTCGCACTGAACGCAGAGATAGCGAAAGACATGCCTCGCTTCATCGATAACCTGTTCGGGAAAGGACAGTGGCAATACGACGAAGCCGAGAAGCTGTACATCGCCCGCGACCCAAAATACAACGGTCCGGGCTTCGCGTTCATCGCCGTCAATCCAGACGGTACGTTCTTCACTGGTGTGCGCCCCGTAGACGTGCTTCAGTGATTCGAGAAGTGGCGCGCGTGTTGCGCCTCAACACGCGGGAGAACTTGGCTATGACAGTTCCGTTGCGCTGCTTTAACGCCACGGAAAATCAAAAGATGACGAACAAAATCAAGGTCAACGGCGTCACCATCACGGGCGGTAAGAACGTGACCGTCCGAAACGGTCGCGTGATCGTGGACGGCAACGAGGTCGCGACCGGCGACGCGAAGCAGATCAATATCGAAATTCATGGCGGCATCCAGCACATCAGCGCTGAGACGCGCGATAGCATCATCGTGAACGGCGCTGCCGGACACGTACAAACTATGTCTGGCGACGTGCGTTGTGGGGACGTTAGCGGTTCCGTGAAGACTATGTCAGGTGATGTTCACTGCGAGAGTGTTGCGGGCAATGTTTCAACCATGTCCGGCGACATTCGGAGGTAGGAAAACTCGCTATCCCAAGGACGTGCTAAAGCACTTTAAGCGCCTTACCGACGGCAAGGTGGTGTCGGAACGAGGCGACAGGTCGTGGCCGCGTTCTACGACCTGGCGAGGTCTATAAAGGCTGTCAAAAAGACCAGGAAAACGAGGCGCGGCACCTGTGCAAGGTGCTTCCCGAGGGGATCGGCCCCCAGCAGGATCTCAATGCGCTGTTCCCCAGGGTGCGCGTGCCGTCGCCGGAGCTGCGAGCGTTCCTGCGTTACCTGAAGGCTCAGTTGCGCTTCACTCATACCGCGTGAGGGCGCACCGCTATCAGCGTCAGTGCGTTGTCGGTGTCAAGGACGATGCGACGATCAGTCGCTTGATATGAAGAGGATTGCTTACATCACGTGAGAATAGCATTGTTCGGCAGCAGTCGATGCAAAACTGTCGTCATAAATCTGCCTTCGCGTTCGCCAGACGGAACGACGTCGATCACTGAGCAATTGCAGAATGGCCGGCACGCGTCCCCAGCGCTGCTGGCCACGGTCTTTAGATCGATTTGACTTCGCCGCCGTCCATGCGCAGCGTCGATCCGGTCATCCACTGCGCACCCGGCGATACGATGAACGCCATCAACTCGGCGATTTCCTCCGGCGTGCCGAACCGCGCGATACCCGCTTCGTTCGGAAACTTCGCGGTCGCCTCGTCGACGCTCATGTTGTGCAGCGGCGCCCAACGCTCAAGGTACGACTGGCGACGCCCCGTCATCACCGGGCCCGGCAACACGCTGTTCACCTGCACGCCGTCCTCGATGCCACGGTCCGAGAATGCCTTCGCCAACGCGACGATAGCCGCGTTTGATCGTGCCGACGGCCGCGTACGGCGCCTTCGGGAAAAACGCCGAATTGCCCGACATCAGCACGACCGATCCCGACGCAACCTTTAACGCCGGCCACGCCGCAATTGTCAGACGCCGCGCGCCATGCAGTTTCAGCGCAAGACCGTGCTCCCACTGCTCGTCGGTCATATCGAACACGTCGATCTGCGGCACCACACCCGCGATATTGAGCAACGCGTCGATCCGCCCGAACGACGCCAGCGCGTGATCGACGACTTCCCGGGCGGCGTTCGGCAACGACAGGTCGATGTCGATGGCGAGCGCCTGCGCACCTGCTCCGATCACGGCCAGCGCCGTTTCTTCCAGATTCTCTCGATTGCGCGCAACCAGCACGATCGCGCCGAAGTCCTTCGCCAGTCTGATTGCCGTCGAGCGGCCGATGCCCTGGCTCGCGCCCGTGACGATTGCTACTTTGCTGGACATGCCAGATATCCTCGTTAAATGGGCCAATGGGTTCCAGTGGGCTTCAGCAACTTCAGTGAACGACGACCATCTTGCCGCCCGCTTCGTTCGCTTCCATCACGCGGTGTGCTTCGCGAATCTGATCGAACGTGAACACGCGTGACGGCTTCGCGTTGAGGCGACCCGCCGCGGCATCGGCGGCGATGGCTTGCAGCGGCACATCGGACAACGGAAAGCCTGGCGTGCCGAACACGAAGCTGCCGAAGAACGTCAGATACACACCGCTCGACATTTGCAGCAGCGGATTGAAATCCGCAATCGGTGCGAGGCCGCCCAGCCAGCCGGCGAGACACGCGCGGCCGCCACGGCGCAGCATCGCGAGTGAATCGAGAATCACGCTGTTGCCGACCAGATCGAGCACGGCGTCGATCCGCTTAGCCTCCGCGATGCGCTTCGACAGATCGGGGCCCTCCAGTTCGACGCGTTCTGCACCGAGTGCTTTGAGCATCTCTAAACGCGCCGCGCTGCGCGTTGTCGCGATCACCTTGGCGCCCGCATTCACGGCGAGATTTACCGCGGCCTGGCCGAACGAAGACGTCGCACCGCGAATCACGATGGTTTGTCCTTCGCGCAGTTCGAGGTTGCGGAAGAGACACGTCCACGCCGTCGCGTAGGTTTCCGGAATTGCCGCGAGTTCGGCCCACGGCAGATCCGATTCGAGCAGCGCGACGTTCGACACGGGCGCGCGCGTGTATTCTGCATAGCTGCCGTTGATCGTGCGGCCCAGGCCGCCCATCAACGCGGCGACTTTCGCGCCGACGGGAAACCCGCCGCCCGGACAGGACTTGACGATGCCCACGCATTCGATGCCGCTCACTCGCGCCGCTTCGGCCCATTCGCCGTGCCGCATATGCATTTCGGCGTGGTTGATGCCGAATGCCTTTATCTCGATGACGACGTGTCCTTCCAGCGGTTCCGGTTCCGGCAGTTCCGTATAGACGAGGCTGTCGAGGCCGCCGAATTTTTCGAGCACGATTGCACGCATGAGTGTTCTCCTAAGGTACAGGGCGCGTCGGACGACGCAGTGTGTTGTCGGGCGAACAGGCCGTCCGCCCATCGGTTTCAGCTGGTCAGAAAGTCGGTGATGGCGGCCGCGATGTCAGCGGCGTGGGTTTCGAGCGCGAAGTGGCCCGTATCGAAGAAGCGCACGTCCGCATTCGGCAGATCGCGCTTGAATGCTTCGGCGCCTGGCGGCAGGAAGAACGGATCGTTCTTGCCCCACACCGCGAGGAACGGCGGCTGATGCGTGCGGAAATACTGCTGGAACGCCGGATACAGCGCGACGTTGCTCTGGTAGTCGCCGAACAGGTCGAGCTGGATTTCGCGCGCGCCGGGGCGGCTCATGTAGTAGTCGTCAAGCGAATAACCGTCGGGCGAGACTTGCGTAGCGTCGCTCACGCCGTGCGTGTATTGCCAGATCGTCGTGTCGCGGGTCAGCATCGCCCGCAGCGCGTCGCGGTTCGCCTGAGTCGGCTCCTTCCAGTATGCCTGGATCGGAATCCAGCTGTCGCTCAGTCCTTCCGCATACGCATTGCCGTTCTGCGAAATGATCCCCGTGATGCGTTCTGGATGCTTCAGCGCGAGCCTGAAGCCTGTGGGCGCGCCGTAATCGAAAACGTACACGCCGTAGCGGTCAAAGCGGATCACCTCGGTGAACCGGTCGATCACGTTGGCGAGGTTATCGAACGTGTAGGCGAAATCCTTGCGCTCCGGCATGTCCGACTGGCCAAAGCCCGGCAGATCCGGCGCAACGATATGAAAGCGGTCCGCGAGCAGAGGAATCAGGTCGCGGAACATATGGCTTGAACTCGGAAAGCCGTGCAGCAGCACCAGCTTCGGCGCGCCGGCGCGGCCGGCTTCCCGATAGAACACGTTGAAACCGTCAACGTGGGCGTGGCGATGAGCAATCGTGGACATGGCGTTCTCTCCGCAAAAAGTTGGACTTCTCTCGACTCCGGTAGCGCGCGTTTCTGCCGTCGCTGTGCTTCACGCTCTTACAAATCGCCGTAACCAGTAAAGTCGGTTGGAGCAGGTTACAAAGTGCAGTTGTAACTTGTCAAGAGCTTTTTTAGTGGTTACGATAAAGTCATCGTCAAACTGGATTTGTCATAGCGAATGGACTACCGCCAGATACCGGCCATGTTTTTGGCCGACGCGCCCGGCCTGGATTTCCTGAACTCGGTTGCGACACCCGTCGACGAGCCGGTCGACTGGATCAGCGACGGCGAAGGGCTGCTCGGCTGGCTCGAACGGGCGGGCATGGTGCCGCCGGATGTGCTCGCTGCGTTCGGCTCAGGCACAACACCCGCCGAACTCGACGAAGTGGCGGCGAAGGCGCGGGCGCTGCGCGAGTGGTTTCGGGACTACGTGAAAAAGCGGAAAGGCCGTGCGCTCGCGGCCGACGATTTGCGCGAACTCGAGCCGCTGAATCAGTTGCTTGCGCGTGACGAGCAGTATGGCGAGATTGTTCCGAACGGGCCGGACGCGGCAAGCGCGCTTGCATTTCGCACGGCGCGGCGCTGGCCATCGGCGGAGTCGCTGCTGATGCCGATCGGCGAGGCGATGGCAAGGCTCGTCTGCGAAGAGGACTTCACGCAGGTGAAAGCGTGCGAAGGCCCTGCATGCACGCTGCTGTTCGCCGATCACACGCGAGGCCACGCACGCCGCTGGTGCAGCATGTCCGTCTGCGGTAATCGCGCGAAAGTGGCCGCGCATCGGGCGCGGCTGAAGGAGAAAAAGGGCGTGTAAAGAAGGTGCGATCGACGCATGCCGCCCGGCGGTGCGTCACATTCGTTTGAAATCCGGGGAGAACACGATATGAACCACATCAAGGCAATTGCGTTCGACCTTTACGGCACGCTGTTCGACGTGCACTCGGTTGCCGCGCGCTGCGACGAGCAGTTAGCCGGGCGCGGCCAGGAGATCAGCAACGTGTGGCGGCAGAAGCAGCTCGAGTACACATGGCTGCGCAGCCTGATGAACCGCTATGTCCCGTTCGAGCAGGTGACGGAAGAAGCATTGCGCTTCACGCTTCGCCATCTCAAGCTGGAACTGGACGACCGTGCGTGCCGGGCGTTGTCGGAGGCGTATCTGCGTCTTCAGCCGTATCCGGAAGTGCCCGATTCGCTGCGTGCCCTGCGCGATCGTGGACTCAAGCTCGCCATCCTGTCGAACGGCTCACCGCACTCAATCGACGCCGTGGTCGGCAATGCAGGGCTGCGGCACTGCTTCGACCATCTTCTGAGTGTCGACCCTGTGCGCGTCTACAAACCGGACAATCGCGCGTACGAGCTTGCAGAGCCGGCGTTTGGCGTCGGGCGCAGAGAGATTCTGTTCGTGTCGTCGAATGCTTGCGACGCGACGGGCGCGCGTTACTTCGGGTTTCCGACCTGCTGAATCAATCGGGGCGGAAAGACATTCGAGGAAATGGCGCAGCTGCCGGATCGGGAAGTGATTCATTTGATGGGCGCGGGCATGAGCCTCAGCCAGCAGTTCGGTATCGACTTGGCGGCGCTGCTGCCCACGACGAGTCCCGTCCGGGTGTTTGCCACCCGCTGCCAAGCTCTCACGGCAGGTCTATGGCTTTAGTCCCATTTCCGGAAAAATATTGCGTGGGCAAAACGGGCGCGCCGGGCAATTGTTGCCGCCCAGACAACGTGCACGGGCAAGGTCGCAATAAACGATTATCAGTAGTCCGGCATTGGCTTCATTGAATGACCCTCTGAGACCGTCACCCGCAAGGTGGCACCCAATAGATAGTGGGGACTACGGGTCGACGGGCAGTCGGCCCCGTCGCCGCTATCGGTAAGTTCATGGCAATCCAATTCTTGCGGATCCTAACGGGCAGAATACAGGGCAGATAGCCCTCCATTGAGCGTCGCCACGCAGACCTCGCTTGTATGTCACCCGCCACCGTCGCGGGTTCGCCGGGTAACCGAGGGTTGTCGGTACGCTTGCCGACATCCATGCTGACGCGGGTACGGCACACCCTACCGTTGTTCGCAGTTGTCAATTCGTCTGAGAAATACGAAAAAGAGACGTGGCTGAAGGGCCGATGACTCCGCCCGCGACTAACGGTCGCCATGGACCAATGGCGAGGACTCCAGATGCTTTCCCCTACACAACTAACGGGGGAGGCCGCGGCCGGAACGATACAGACATGCGCGTTTGAGGCAGGCACATTATGGAAGAACTCAATGCATGGTCGGTCACTGGCACGGAGCGCGCCCCGCTGATGCTGTCGGCAAACGGTGCGCCAGATCAGCGTTTGCAGCGGGCCGAAGCCGAAGTCCGTCGGCTACGCAGATGCATGGAGATGAAAGACCGTCAGCTCTGCGAGTTGCGCAAGGCGCTTGCGCATTCGGCGACTGTTCATTATTCATTTGAAGATCGCCTTCAGCGCGAACTCGATTCCCTTCGAATCATGATGCCCCTGAACGGACTTGAGGAGCATTCGGGCATGGCCGCCAGCGACTGGTCGGAAGAAGGCATCGTCGTGAGGCTACCCTACATGACGTCGGTACTGTCAGTCTTGTTCGATGCGATGTGCTCATTCTGGGTGGGCTACGATCGGGACCGTCCCCCGAAGTCTGCCACTGTCGCGCACGCGATTGACGAGCGCTTGGGCTTGAGTTCACAGCAAAATGGAGAGGCTTCGCGCAGCGGTCAAGCCTATGCGTCCGCAATCAGGCCGGACTGGGTGAAGGAGGCCGACAACCGCCGCCATTGCAGGCCTGCGGGCCTGCGCTGAAGCCCGCCAAGCCTTGCTTGGCTTGATTTATCAAGAGGTCATCCCGTCTAATCTTCCGCCTTGAGCAGACCGATTGCGGCAGACGATCCGGCTTTGTGGCTGCTGGCTGGTTTCTGCATTCAATCTCGGACCCGGAGCCTGCATGACTATGTGTCAAGCCGTTCCGATTTGGGGAAGAACGACGCGACTGACACGCTGGCCATCTGCCCGGCTGTTTCCGGGTCCCGCATTCACACGGCCACGATCAAAAGCACCATCAACAGTCCATGCAATCAGTTCCTCGCATGCGTGAGTGGACGGCGACAATCAGCAAGTCCGGCGTAGCGACAAATGGAATGAACGCCCCCAGCTAATGGATGCGAGACGCTGAAGGAGTGGACCCTCGCGGGCCGACGGCATCAATGTGCCCAATTTGGACGATCATGGACATCTTCACAGGCTAACCGGGAGAGTCCGAAATGAAGTATACGACGGTCGGTGTAGATATCGCGAAGAACGTCTTCTTCCAGCTTCACTGGATTGATGGCGAATCGGGGGAGGTCGTAAGCAAACAGCTCAAGCGCGCTGTCTTCCTTGAGCATTTTGCGAATCGCGAAGCTTGCCTCATTGGCATGGAAGCCTGTGGAGGACGGAGAGGCATAAATCGCTAGCAATCTACCCGAGACACTTGCGCGTGTGGAGAGTCGACTCCGGTGCGAAGCGCCATGGCCAAGAAAGATGCGGGGTGGATAAGTGAACGACCCGGCGCGACCATTCATCGGAGTTGGTCTTGATTGGAAGCGAGAAAAGTTGCTATCGTGCGATACCCCCAAGAACCAACCGATCGCGCTTGTTATTAAAGACAGCGGCTTGTCTTGCCGTTAACCAGGTGTAAATCGGTCATTGAGAATATTCTCACAAACTATTAGGGGTAGCTTTCGGAGCAGATTGATGCCGGGTTGGCCGAGCACGTTCCGGTATGCAAACCTAGCGACGATCTCATATTCGGGTTGGAGGAACTGTGGTAGCAGTGGATTGAAGAATTCTGAGCGTTGAGTCGGAAAATCCGCAGGACCCTTAGGTAATTAAGGTCTTTTTCATAAAAAATGTACGGAAGCAAGAAAAATGAGGAAAGTGTTCCTGTCCGTGATTTGTTTGCTGTTGTATGCATGCGCTTCGCCAAATGAAGAACTTACCTCGACCCATCAGTGGAACGCAGAGGGAGTTCCCGTCGACCCGACTGCGCAAGCGCGGAGAGATCTGTTCGTGGGTCGATGGTACGACCGCCAAAACGCGCGTGATGGCAGCCAGACCATGTCGTTGATGGATGTTAACGTCGACGGAACGTATTTCGAATCATGGCGAACTCTCGAAAAGGATGGCAGCCTGACTTTCTCCGAAGAGAAAGGAAGGTGGGGTGTCTCGGGTAATATCTTCTTCACTATTGTTACCGCGAGGACCGAGAACGGCAGGTTGATGGTCGACGTGGATCAACGTAACGCTTATTTCTACGATGCATATATTGTCGAAAAGGCGGATAAAGATTCGAACACAATAAGACATGTTGTTGCTGGTGATGAGTTCGTTTCGCGGCGCGTAGATGCCGATTTCTCATTTCCGGCCTTTGCATTGTCGAAGTAGTCGCGATAGCAACCTCGCTGCGAGCTTGTCTCGCAAGGGCGACCGGCTCGTGTCTAGGGCGATGGGCAAAGAACGGCCATTTTCGGGCGATCGACGTCGACGCCCAGATTGCGGACAATTGAGCCGCCCCCGAGCTCGAAACGAGCGTCTAGCTCGGGCCAGCCACTTTCGGTAACCAGTGTGACCACCAAATGAGCAAAGACGAACCGGCATGGCTCGCCCCGTGGCGCCCACTCGCTACGGAGCAAGAAGCTATCGCACTGCAACGTCAGTTAGATAGGGAAGTGACCGCGCGGCATCCCCTCTTTTGCCACGGAGCCACCGTCAAGGGCAGACGCATTGACAACGACGACATCGTTGTGGTCCTTTCCGACGGGGCGTACGCCCTTGTGCACCTCACATGGAGGGTGTCAGACGGAGGCCGACTCCCGGATAACTACCCAGAATGGCGTTCATATGGGCCGCTTGAGGACTTCGTCGCGGCGATGCTGAAGGACTCTCAAGCATACGGCGCCGGATAACGGCCCAGTCGCAGCCGCCCGTCTCGGGCAGCACGCAGCCATTTTCGGCCACTCGACGCATCGGCCAAGATCGTCAACAATCAGCGCGAACCCCGCTCACTTCGGCGTGTTCGCAAGGTGTTCCGCCGCGCGCTTTGTAGCAGTCCTGCGGTGTTCAATGAAGGAGGCGATTTTCTCGCGAGTCGCTTTAGTCAGTGCTGGCGGCGCCGTGCGCGGCGATCCCGCCTGATACGGGGGTTCGGGATCGTACTCCATGTGAAGTTGGATTTCCTGAGCGACTTGATGGCCGACGAGATCGGCCACTACCGTCAAGGCGAAGTCTATACCCGAGGTCACGCCAGCGCCCGTTATCCGATTACGGTCCCGCACAACGCGCTCCTGAACAGGTTCGACGCCGAGCAAACTCAACTGGTCGATAGAGGACCAGTGGCAGGTTGCGCGGTAGCCGGTGAGTAGGCCCGCAGCTGCCAAAACCAGTGATCCAGTGCAGACCGACGTAACCAGTTTGCAATGCTCAGCAGTCCGCCTGAGGAACTGGAGTGTGATCTCATCATCCATGAGTTCGATTTGGCCAGGGCCGCCTGGAACGCAGATCACATCCAGTTCAGGGCAAGCCGCGAACGTGGTGGTGGGCAAAATGCTCAGTCCGCGGTCGGACGATACCGGATCGAGTGTTTTCCAAAGCAGGTGTATTTCGGCACCGGGCATGCGCCCGAACACCTCTGCCGGCCCCGTCAGATCAAGTTGTGTCAGTCTGGGAAAGAGAACGAGACCAACCCGGATTTTCTCATCATTCACGATCATCTCCAGTGGGGCTTGGTCTCACATTGTAATGCCAGCGATAAATTCAGGATTGCTTCCGATTGCGAGGTTACCCGATCAGGATCTTCCTCATTGATGATGCGGGGTGCAGCACATAGTTCTCTTGCTCATAGAACGGAACGGCGTCCGGCCGCGCGTCAAGAAATATCGCGGTCATACCACGAGCACGGGCGTCGGCTTCGGCATATTCCATCAAGGATCGGCCAACACCGTTCCCACGGCCCGTCGCGTCGACTACGAGGTCATCGATATGAAGATGTGCCCCGCGCGCCAACGTGTGGACGGGTCTCATACCCATCACTCCGATGATCTTGCATCATGGAATGCTGCTACAAGCTCGTAGCCCGAATACGATTGCAGACGAGTCCGCTTCAAGAATTCGGATTCTTCAAGGGACCGAAGTTGAGCAATGACAGTGGATGCCTGCATCCATTCCGGCGGCGACAGCCTTCTGATTTCCAGCCTGCCGTAGCGACGTTCAGTCATGGTTTGACTCGGTCTTCTTTCGAAAAGTCAGATTGTTGCACGAAGTCGCGCAGCAATGCTTCTCGATAGTTTGGGCGTTCGAAGGTCCGCTTCCGAGAACAACGACTGACCGCGCGGGGTCGACTTCTGTCGGACGGCGCGCACGAGCCGGTCAAACCGCAACGGCCCGATTGCCGGCGAGCCCCCTAGATGAGGATGGCGAGCTTTCCTCTCGCCTCGTTAAACTCCATCAATTCATGGGCACTCGGTACGTCGGTCAGGCCGCATACATGGGCCGGGCGCCCCCGATACAGACTGCGAGCCGCGAAGTGCATGGCAGGATGTGGTCGGCGCGCGTTGCGCCGAATGCTGCGAGGCCACGGCAGCACAACCTCGACGCCGATTCTGCTGGCACGACGGTCTGGCTCGCAGCGCATGTTGACCTATGGCCCGGTTGCGATCAACATTCCATTGCCCCCGCTGCAGCAGGATGCGAATGACCGGGCAGGTCGGGTTCAGGGGGAAGCTGTCCCACGCGGGTGATCGAGTTCAGTAGCGTGACAGGATCGCACTGGAGTTTCTCGAACATGGCGAGTTCCAGGTTAATTGAACACGCAACGATAGTGGCACGGCCTGGCGCCGTGCCAATGCCGATATCGTGCAGATCAAGCCCGAAGCTTCGGTACAGACGAGCAACGGAGCGCGAGACCACGCCGATCAATTGTGTCGCGCCGAACGAGCGGGCGAGCGCCATTGCGTAAGGGAACAGCGACATGCCCGAAGTCGAGCCGGTTCGATGCTCCGGCAGTCCCGATCCTGCGAACCGCGACATCTCCCATATCGTAGCTGCGGATGCCGGAGGACCACCCTGCCGTGCAAGTTCGGGAAAGACATCACGCAGCAGGTATGGTCCTGTGGTGGGCATCAGCCGTGCGCATCCGCAGACCTTGTCTGCGGACAGCGAAACAAGATGTACGGTGCTGCCTCTGTCGAATTGATCCCACTCGCTCGTGGCATCGGCGGACACGCCAGGTATTTCCCAGTGCAGGCGCTGGACAAAGACCTTGTGACGAAAGGTTCCGAGATGGTGTTGGATATCCGACGGCAGTTCATCAAGCCTGCCGGCAACGATGTATGACATGAGCTCCTCCTGGTATCAGTCGTCGTGGTGACGCTATCTGCGTGTCTGCGGGCTGCAAACTCAGAGCTTTGGGAGGGTGTCAGTCAGCACGCGCGCGAGCGCGTACTAAGCCTGTCGCCTGTATGGCGACGGCAACGACGTGAAATAAACTCCAGGAAAAAAGCGGTTAGGGTTTTATGATGCCCTGTACGGTCGCATGGACGGCTGCGGCGGTCCTGCTGTGAATGTTGAGTGCCTCCATCGCCAGCTCGATGTGGTAATCGACGGTATAGCGGGAACGTCCGAGGATCTCGCCAATTTCGGCAGAAGTTTTCCCCCGGGCGACCCAGGTCAGACATTCAAGCTGACGCGGTGTAAGCAGACGTGCGGCTCTTCTAGGAGGTATCAACGCGAGCCGATGCAACTCGAAGTGGAACTGTGTGCTGATCAGGTATGCCAGCCGCGAGTTGGCTGCGTCGTTGACCGAGCGCTGAGGACCGGACAAACTGAACAGCAGGATGCTGCCATCGGATTGATGCACCGGAATACTCAGGCCGGCTGATAGTCCTGCCTCCCTTGCTTCGTCGAGCAGATGGCGCTCGGCTTTGCTCAAGCCGATGATGTCGTGCCACCTGTAGGGTGCCGACTGCAGGAAGGCGGCCCGATGAACGGGGTCGATGAACGCGTAATTACGACGCTGGTAGCGCCGCACCCAGTCCTTCGGATAATGCGAGCCGATCATCTCGAGCGCCGTTGGCCAGCTTGGGGTCGAACGGCTACGGGTGATGCGGCTGATCACATAATGTGGGAAACCCAGTTTTCCAGCAGCATCACCGAACGACCCGACGAGCGAAGGAATGTCGACGGCGCGTGCAAGGTCAATGACAGGCGTCGCCGCGCCGCCTTTCAGACGATCGGGTTTGAGCGACGGCCTGTGTTGGACTTCGTTCGAACGGCGGCGAAAGACATGCTTCATGTTCGCGACCCTGGCGCTGCCCCACATAGCCTGGAACGGAGGTGCCGATGAGAATGAGCCCTGCGCGCAACGACCGTGCGGTTCATGCCGCACACGCTACCGGAGCGGGGGCCAGTCAGAGGCCACACATGATTGCCGTCTGCTGCGGCACCGGTAATGGTCCACTGACCTCATGCTACGTCTATGCACCCGCCCGGGCGCATTGCACTTATTATAGTCTGCAGATTGCGTCCCGACGATTTATGTAAGAGATTACAACCGTAATGCCAGTGCTTGCAGCCAGCTGACAAGCGCAGCCTTGCTGGCCCGCTAGCGGACCAGCAAGGCTGCTGCTGAAAACCCGCCCACGCCGCGTGCAAAAAGCAGGAACGGCCTGCCAGGAATGAGCGCCTCGCAATCGGCCAGATTGATGAATGCGTCGCTGACGGTAACGTGAGCGATCCGGGCAAAGTTCTCCGCGAATAGACGGTCCTGCGGGACATGGAGGGAATCGAGCAGGCGGTGCCACGCAGGCAGATCCAGGTGGTGCGGCAGGATCCTCTGAATGTCGGCCAGTGTGAAATGTGCCTCGTGCACCGTTTGGGTGATCAACCTTCGCGCCGTGAAGAAGTTCTGCGCTGCCAGGCGCGATTCGTTATGTGCCAGAAGCCCACGCCAGCCCAGCCCGCTCGCGTGCGTCGCGATCGCGCGCAGGCGGTTGACGGTGGCATCGCGCTCGATGATGGCAGCAAACGCACCATCTCCCAGGATTCCTTCGGCTTGCACAAGTCTTTCGGATTCGAGCGGCATCGCGTCGGCGCCGACAAGCACTACCCGTTTCAGATGGGCCCGCGCGGCGAACATCGCGCGAATCGCGCGCAGCGCACCAAGGGCGGATGCACAGTGCTGCTGGGCGAACGAGAAGGCTTCTGCGTTTGCGAAGCCGAAGCGTTCGCAGAGTAGACCGGGCAGGGACATTGGCGGTGGGGCGACGCTGCCTTGCAACGTGTGCACGTAGACGATGCAGTCGACTTCACCGGGTGCAATACCGGAGACGACGAGAAGACGCTGGATCGCGCTCGCAGCGAGTCCAAGTGCGTTCTGCCCATTCGCATTGCGGTAGTAACGCATTCCGGCGCGCTCCAGGTTCTGCACTGTGGCGCTCTTCTGGCCGGTTCGCTTTCCCCAGCCCCGGACATCGTCGACGCGTTCGGGAAGGTGGAAGGCGACGTGCGGTATGCCGAGATCGGGGATCATGCGATGGACAGGACATCGTCTTGCCGACGGAAGGAGGGTGCGCCACGCGTCTCCAGCAGCGCCGCGCCGACAAAACCGCTGATTCCGTAGCCCCAGAGCAGCATGCGGCGGTGTCGAAGACAGGCGGTGCGACTGAGTGTCTGCGCAAGTCGTACGATGGATTCGGCCGCGCCGAAGTGAATGGCGACTTCATGCTGCAAGGTGGCGCCAGGTCGCCCGAAATGCTCACTGACTGCATCTGCGAGCGACGGTTGGCCAGAATGGCCGACAATCTCCTCAATTTCATCACAACGAAGACCGTGTCTGGCGAGGAGACAGTCGATCATCGACAGCAACGTGAATCTCCAGGGGTCTGGCGCTCCTACGGTACGTCGCCGGATGTCAACCGGAACGTGCCGGGCTGCGGCGCCCAGCAGGTGCAGCCCAACTGTCGCATCGCCGGTTCTTTCAACGAGCAGCGCGCCAGCGGCGTCACCGTGCACGATACCGGGTCCGCACGTTCGGGAAAACGGTGGACACCACTTCTCCGCCGCGACGATCAGTATCGCGTGGACGGCCGGCTCAGCGACGAACAGATCGGACGCAAGCCGCAGGGCTGTGAATGGCGACGCACCATGCTGTTGGGAGACCGAGAAAGGAAAGCATGGAGTGCCGGCTTCTGCACAAAGCCGTCCCGCAACTGTGGTCGAAACGTGCTCATCCAGGCTGCTGTGACAGAAGGCGATGACATCGATCGGACGCGCATCGGGCGGGCGTGTGGCGCAGATCGCGTTTGCCACTTTCGCGGCGAGTCCCGACAGATCTGTACTGGTTTCGACTGGTACCGCACAGGCCAGGTCGGGTTGTGGGAGATCGGGATGCACAGCCAGCGAAGCACCGGTTTCCTCGTCTGGCCCCGCCTCGAGCCAATGCCCGTAGTCGGGATGCCACGACCTCATCCACGCATTCCAGCCGGGATGCCCAATCGCGCGCAATGCTGACTCAATCGCCGCCCATTGGGACAGTGGTATGGCGT
>Ga0209796_10000620_pt1 | contig 20580 bp, 20 predicted proteins | sample AgamicOrSfrz_FD_187167 | JGI IMG/M metagenome (GOLD analysis project Ga0209796, IMG submission 187167) | Agave microbial communities from Guanajuato, Mexico - Or.Sf.rz (SPAdes) (version 2) | ecosystem: Host-associated > Plants > Phyllosphere > Phylloplane/Leaf | place: Guanajuato, Mexico...
TGACCTCTGCCGCCCATCGGGCGGAGAGGCGCTGCTTCTTTCTGCCGGAACGCCGGCGCCGCTAGCGAGTCTCACCTGAAAACTCAGGGAGAACGCTGATGAAAGTAGCTGACCTCGAAGGCATCGCACTGGATTATTGGGTGGCCCGCGGCCTGCACGATTTCGTGCGAGAAATCCATTTCACCGACAGCGGCGAGACCGTCGCCATCCGCGGGAACGATCGTGGCCGTCCGTGGGATGGCCGTTTTACACCGACCACCTCATGGGACGCCGCTGCGGCAGTGATGGAGCGCGCGCGTCGGCTCGAAATGCGCGAACGTAGCGGGGAAAGCCCTGCACACTGCGTCGCGGAATTCGAAGGCGGCCGCGGTGAGGTGGAGGGACGTGGCGACTCGTTGCGCGTGGCATTGCTGCGGGCATTCGTGGAAAGCCGGTTCGGCGATAGCGTGGGCGAAATGCTGCACGAGTCGCAGATGCTGGTCGACGACACGGCTCGGCGCATAGCCGAAGCCACCGCGGGCGATACTTTTGAAGAGGTTCCGAGCCCGGACGGGCATATCGGCGATATTCAGTCTCCGCCGCGGCCATGACGGCAACACGGCGATCACCGTGCTGTCGTGCGAGCGGTTGACGCAGAAACGTGCCCGAAAGACAAAGGGCCTTCCAACTGGAAGGCCCTTTAGAGGTGGTGCGGCTGGCAGGATTCGAACCCACGACCCCTTGGTTCGTAGCCAAGTACTCTATCCAACTGAGCTACAGCCGCACGCGAAACAGGTGGTGCACTACTTCACAAAAACTGGGTAAAACATAAGGGCCTCCCCGGAGGGAGGCCCTCGAATAAGTGGTGCGGCTGGCAGGATTCGAACCCACGACCCCTTGGTTCGTAGCCAAGTACTCTATCCAACTGAGCTACAGCCGCACGCAGAAACGAGATTATAGCAAAGGTTTCAAAAAAGGGAAGCGTGTAACTGCGATTTGTCTCATTGTCATGATCGTGTACCCTAGTGGAGCAGCCGTTTGCTGCAGCTTATGGATCATCATGAACAAGGCCTTTGTCAAAGAGTCGAGCGACGATAATGACGACGATCTCGACGTCGCCCAGCCGGAAATCCCCGCCGGAACCAAAAACTACATCACGCCTGCCGGTTACCACCGCATGCGCGATGAACTGCTGCATTTGATCGACGTCGACCGGCCAGAGGTCGTGAAGCTCGTGTCATGGGCTGCGTCGAATGGCGACCGCTCCGAGAACGGCGATTACATCTACGGCAAGCGCCGCCTGCGCGAGATAGATCGGCGCATCCGCTTTCTGACCAAGCGTCTGGATCTCGCCGAGGTTGTCGACAGCAGCAAGCAGGAGAACGTCGATCAGGTTTTTTTCGGGGCGACTGTCGAATATGCGACAGAGGACGGTGAAGAGCACACCGTGACGATTGTCGGCATCGACGAGGTCGATCTCGATATCGGACATGTGAGCTGGATCTCGCCGATCGCACGGGCGTTGCTGAAGGCGAAGGCGGGTGACACCGTGACGTTGTACACGCCGGCCGGTCCGCAGCCAATCGACATTCTCGACGTCAAATATCCGCCTGCAAATAGCGACGTCTAGTCTGTCACCTCGTGCAGATTTGTCCGCACGGAGCGTTTTAAGGCAATAAAAAAGGCGCCGCGAACGGCGCCTTCCATGCTGCGAGTCCTGCCAGCAATGTTAGAAGCGGTGACGCAGACCTGCCGTGACCGCAACCTGCTTGTTGTTGCTCGAAGCACCCAGGCCGTTGATGTCTGCACCAACGATCGCGCCTTCGTTGACCTGCTGGTATTCACCCTGCAGATAAACGTCCGTGCGCTTGGACAGTGCGTACGCCGTTTGCAGATTGAACTGATTCCAGTGCGGACGGGTGCCCGCGAGGCTCGCGCGCGTGTACGTGTACGAACCGGCAATGCTGACAGCCGGCGTCAGAGCGTAACGAGCGTTTGCTTCGTAGTTCTGGAAGTGCGCGCTGTTGTTCGGCAGGCCGATGCCGCCGGGTTGACCCGATGCACCTGCGCCGATGCCGACGAGACCCGACAGGTTCGTCTGCGAATAGACGAGGCCGACGGTTGCCGGACCAAACGCGTAGCTGGCGCCTGCGCCCCACGTCTGCTGACGGCCGGCGAAGAAGGTGTTGTCGCTGGACACTGCACCACCGGAGTTGAACGCTGCAGCCGCGCCGGTCGCGCCGTTGCTGTTCAGTTGCAAATATGCTGCGCCGACGTTCAGGCCGCCCCAGTTGTACGACGCGCCCGCGCTGTAGGCGCGGTTGTTTGCAAAACCGTCAGCCTGGTTCGAGAAGCCATACAGGCCGCCGAACTTGAAGCCGCCGTAGTTCGCGCTCGTGTATTTGACCGAGTTGTTGATACGGAACGAGTTGTTCAGGTTGTCGTTGTCGAACGGGTGGGCGAACTGCGTGCCGCCGTATTGCGTACCGGTCAGCGCCAGCGGGCCAACGTAGTCAACCATGCTGTCGTATTGACGGCCGAGCGTAACGGCGCCGAACTGGTTGCTCGACAAACCAACGAATGCCTGACGGCCGAATTCGCGACCGCCTTGTTTCAGCGAGCCGTCATTGATGCCGAAGCCGTTTTCCAACGTGAAGATCGCCTTCAGGCCGCCACCAAGGTCTTCGGCACCGCGCAAGCCCCAACGGCTGCCGTTCACCGAACCGCTCGTTTGTTGCCAGTTGCTGTGGCCGTGCTGGTTGTTGGTGTACGTGATGCCGGCGTCGATCAAGCCGTAGAGCGTGACGCTGCTTTGAGCGTGCGCCGCAGTTGCAAAAACGCCCGTCAGGGCCGCGACCATGAGAGTCTTTTTCATTTTGTTACTCCGAAAGCGAGAGTGAGCGGTGAATCGTGCTTCGGAAACCTTCACGCGGGCGCTGCGAGAGGCGTATCCGTGTCAAGGTGCGCTTGAAGGTAGAGCGCTGATTTCCGGTTACGCAAAGTGTAGAGAGAGCGTTGATTCAATGGACGTTTCGATTCTCGCAATAAAGAATTACCTGATTCGAAACGATGAAAGAATTCCGCCAAAGCCTTGCTGGTCAATGGCTGCGGGCATGCCAGCAAGTATCCGAACTGATGAATGCGAAGTGGCGTTGCGAAATCGCGACGGTAATTCGATGCGAAAAAACAACGAAATCCAGCCGTCAACTTATTGTTGTCGTTCTAGCAACAGACGATTGTATTTTGTGTGAATAATCGGATTGGGATTAAACGCTATACTGAAAGTTCTGCTTTCCGAAGCGGACTTTTTCGTTGACGAAAAAGATCTCCAAACCTTTGTCGGCGCGACTTCCCAGTCGCGCTTTTTTTTCGTCCGCTAATTGGCGAGTCGGCGGCGAGTTGGTGTTATGGCGCCGGGCGATGATCAGTGCGCAGATGCGGCGCGGTCCGCACTCCACTCATCCGCTGTGGTCGCGCTCCAATCTTCCATGACGTACCGTCGGGCGTCCATTGGGGAGGACAGCAGGTTCTGCCAGTGGTCGCCGTGCCACATCGGATCGAATTCCAACGCCGATGGCTGACTTGGCTCAGGCGGGAGAGGTGAGGCGGTAGGCGATCGTTCCAGATGAGGAATCAGATTAGAAAGGATTCGGCGGATATCACTGAGCTGCATGGCAACCTCCTGATGCGCATTACCGCAAACGCTGGTTTCATGATCCGATTGCGTCGGTCCGCGAACAAGTCGGAGAAACACTTATCAACGTTGCAGAGCGTTACAGGCACTGGCGGTCGGAAAATACTTCTTTCCTTTTATTTCAGTGGTTACTCGGCCTGAGTAATATTGACGTAAGTGCGCGGAGCGATGCGATTACGTCGACATGAACGCCCGATCTCTCGCATCGCAGAAAAGTACGTATCGCCGGAGTTTCATTGGATCTATTTAAATAAAGGGCGCGAAATCCATCCGATGAACAATTTGTTAAGCGCACAAGAAAAAGAATTTCCAAATGCCTTACTAAACCTGCGACTCAATTGTCCACGGTCGATATAACGCGCGTACTTTCCGGCCCCCCGCTGCGTTGCGAGATGTGGCCGCGGGCGACTCCCGGAGACCCGTTGCCGACGGAGGACGGACAAGGCCCTGCCGATGCCCGCAGGTCACCGGCCGCTAACTAGTGCATACTTGGCGCAAAGTCACGCGTCCAAGCATTCCTTTCATGTCTGAACAGTTTTTGTCCGAACCGGCCCTCAGCGATCCCATCGTCTTTGTCGATCTGGAAACCACCGGCGGCTCGACTAACGAGCACCGTATTACCGAAGTCGGCGTCGTCGAAGTAGGGCCGGCCGGCGTCTCGCGCTGGAGCAGCCTCGTCGATCCGCAGCAACCGATCCCGTCGTTCATCCAGCAGCTCACCGGCATCACGAACGCGATGGTGCGCGGCGCGCCGACGTTCGACGCCATCGCGCCCGAACTGTTCGCCCGACTCAACGGCAAACTGTTCATCGCGCATAACGCCAGCTTCGACCGAGGGTTTCTGCGCGGCGAGTTCCGCCGTGCCGGCCTGTCCTTCGACCCGGACGTGCTGTGCACCGTACGCCTGTCGCGCGCGTTGTTCCCGTCTGAAAAGCGCCACGGGCTCGATGCGCTGGTTGAGCGGCACTCGCTGGTGCCGTCCGACCGGCATCGCGCGCTTGCCGACGCCGATCTGATCTGGCAGTTCTGGCAGCGACTTCACGGCCTCGTGCCGCTAGACGTTCTGCGCGCGCATATCGAGCGCACGACCCGGCGCTATCGGTTGGCAGGCGACATCACCGAAGATCTGCTTGAGACCGCGCCCGCCGGATGCGGGGTCTACGCATTCTATGGAGACGACGACTTGCCGCTGTACGTCGGACGGAGCGTGCGTGTCCGTCAGCGACTTCGTGCGCATCTGACAGGCGAACGACGTTCGTCGAAAGATATACGGCTTGCGCAGCAAGTGAGGCGCGTGGAGTGGCGCGCCACCGGCGGCGAGTTGGGTGCGATGCTCGCCGAGGCGCAGTGGATCGCGACGCTGCGGCCGGGGCACAACCGTGTGCCGCGCGTATCGAAGAGCGATCCTGCGGGCGCGCCGTGGCCGTTCCAGGGGCCCGTCGTTTTCGAGGAGCATGAAGAAGCGTCGCAGGCGCGCGCTTTCCATGTCGTCGACCAATGGTGCTACATCGGTCATGCCCCGTCGTTGGCGCAGGCGACCGAACTGCATGCGGCCAGTCTGGCCGGCGGCTTCGAAGCGTCGACCTACAAGATTCTTCAGAGCCACCTTGCGCGCGGGTTGCGGATCATGCCGCTCAGCGTGCTGGCCGCCGCGCCCGTCGTAGGCGTCGTTTGACCGCTCTCGCCTGATTGCGCGGCTGCTACGCGTGGCCAGGCGAGACCTCGTTATCCCTCGCCGTGCCACGTTCGTCCTTCGCCCGCTTCTTGCGTCTACCGAACCGTCAGCCGGTTGCGCCGACGCCACCGCTTTCGCATACGTGCCCAAGCGCGCGATTCAATGCAGTTGAGCGCGTGGAATCGTAGCGAGTCAGAGACTTCCAGCTAGCCAGCGATTGCGCGACGCGCGACGGACAATCCGGCGCCGCACGCAGCGGTTGCACGCGAGCAAGGCCGGCGACGAGCGATTGCGTCAAGCGATCCAGTTGTGGACGCGTGCTCGTTGCGAGGTCGGGAGCCGGCTCCTGCGGCGGCTGCGTTGCGCGCCAGCTCGCAAAAAGCGCGTTCTGCACATCTTTGCTCGCGTCGATCTGATCCTGGAAGAACGCGCGCGCGAACGCCGGATCGACGTTGGTGGCTGCCGCTCGTTTCTCCACATCAGCAAGCAACGCCTGCTCGCGCGGCGTGTCGGTGATTGCCTGGTGATTAGCCCACTTCCAGCGCGCGACCGGTTCCGCGAGGGCGAGTCGCTGCGACGCGAGCGCGATCAGATTCGTGAGCGCGGTATCGTCGCCGTCGGCGAGGGCAGAACCAGGGGCAGCCAGGAGTGATGCGAGAAGGGCGAGCGCGCACGGCGCGGCAAAGCGAAACAGGCGATTCATAAGGTGGACGATGGCCGGGCGGCTGTGGAAGGAAAGCTGAAGCATAGACGATGCTTCATTGCCCAAGCGTTTTCGCCGGCATCAAAGCGGTGCTGCCGGTCGAGCCAGAACAGCCGGTTCACGCGGTCAGGGGCGGTCGCAGGCTCGAGTGCGAGCATCAACGCCAGTCAGCGCTAGTCCGCCTGGAGAGTGTGATCCAAAGAAATCAGCGAGCCGCGCGGCACCGCGCCTCGTGCCATAAGCACAAGGACCGCTACCGAGTCGCGCCGCTGCACAATTACTTTGCGTCGCAAGACTTACGTTGTTCGTCGAAGAAGGCGCGCACATGCTCCGGCAATTCCGCCCCGAGAAACTCGACGCCGACAGGTTCCGGATCCGGGCTAAAGACTTTGTCCGGGGTCGGGATCTTCGGTGGTTTGGCATCCATGATCGTTCTCCTTTACAAACCGATTATCGGCCTCGTGCCCCGTTTCGCACCAGTGTCCGATTAGCATCACACCATCTTTGTTGCTTTAACGGCACAGCGCACCATTTCAGCAGCGCTTCTGATGAAATTTATAGGTTTGCTTGTGTCGTCGTTCGTGGTCTTGCGTACAGTTTCGACGTCGAATGTTTCGAAATTCTCTCGCGAGCCTTATCTGGCGGGCTGTTGCGAAGGTGAGCGGCATCCTCGCGGTATAAGTCGTCAGTATGGTCCGGGTATTCCCGGATTGGCGATCAATTGGTGCATTGCGATATCGGCATAATCTTCCCGGTAAAAAGCGAACGTTCGTTTATTGCCGATCGGACATTTATTCTGTCGTAACCGCGGTGATTACTTTGTAAACGATTTATTTGTCACCTCGTTGACGAGGCGCCAAATTTTAAAGCGCGATGCGCCATAAGGCTCTCCTCGCATGCGAGTGCGTTAGCCGTGTCGTGTTTGCCGGCATCGACGTCGCGCACTTTGCGCCAAAACTTCGTCTGCTTGAGTGACGAGCCTCGCCGCATCAGCGTCGAATCCTATGATGAAGGTGGCTGGTTTCGGTCGGCCACAGTGCGGTGGACAACTGATCCCGGCCAGCCAACGCGGAAGATGGTTGTCTTCGCCTTCAGAGGGTTCGTCATGGAAAACGGTGTGTACTGGAATGGACGGCAGGTCGGAATCGAATGCGATGGCCGCATCTCGTGGTTTCCGTCAGCGCCGAAGGAAGCAGTCGCTGCGTACGGCGACGCTAAACGCACGGAAGGCAAAGACGCCGTTCAGATTCAGATGAGCGACACGATCGTCGCGCGCAACCTGGGAACAGTCGCGCAATTTGGTAGACCTGACTTGCGGGGCTAGGAAGCGAGGGGGATAGGTCGGCGAAAAGCAAAAAAGGTCGACGAAAAGCAAAAAGCCCAGTCACGAGGACTGGGCTTTTTGCTTGAATCTTGATGGTGCCGGAAAGAGGAATCGAACCCCCGACCTTCGCATTACGAATGCGCTGCTCTACCGTCTGAGCTATTCCGGCATCAGGAGAAACGAGATTATAGGGACTTCTTTATTGGCTTGGCAAGCCCTCGAGTCACTTTTTTGTTTCGAGATGGTAGCGGGTCACGCGGTCCACTTCGTTCTTCGATCCAAGGAACACCGCAACGCGCTCATGCAAGCTCTTGGGCTGAATGTCGAGGATGCGCTTTTCGCCGTTGGTTGCAGCGCCGCCCGCCTGTTCGACGATAAACGCCATCGGATTCGCTTCGTACATGAGCCGCAGCTTGCCCGGCTTCTCCGGCGTGCGCTTGTCGGCCGGATACATAAAGATGCCGCCACGATTCAGGATACGGTGCACGTCTGCCACCATCGACGCGATCCAGCGCATATTGAAGTCACTCTGACGCGGGCCGTCTTTACCCAGCTTGAGTTCGCCGATGTACTGCTCAACCGGCGGATACCAGTGACGTTCGTTCGACGCATTGATTGCGTACTCCCGCGTTTCGACAGGAATGCGCATGTCGCTTTGCGTGAGCACCCACGAACCGAGTTCACGGTCGAGTGTGAAGCAGTTCACGCCATTGCCGGTGGTCAGCACCAGCACGGTTTGCGGTCCGTACACCGCATAACCCGCAGCAACCTGTTCTGTGCCTGGCTGCAGGAACGACTCTTCGGTGGGCTGCTGGCCATCTGGGCAGCGGAGCACCGAAAAGATCGTGCCGATAGAAACGTTCACGTCGATGTTCGATGAGCCGTCGAGCGGATCGAACACCAGCAGGTACTCGCCCTTCGGATAGTTCGCGGGGATAGGGAAGAACTGCTCCATTTCCTCCGACGCCATGCCCGCCAGGTTGCCGCCCCATTCGTTGGCTTCGAGCAGAATTTCGTTCGACAGAATGTCGAGCTTCTTCTGTACTTCACCCTGAACGTTCTCGCTGCCCGCCGTGCCGAGTGCGTCGCCCAACGCGCCTTTGCTAACGTGATAGCTGATCGCCTTGCATGCGCGCGCGACAACTTCGATCAAAAGCCGCAGGTCGGCCGGCAGGTTATTGGTTTCCCGCTGCTGCTCGATCAGGTACTTCGTGAGAGTGGTACGACGTTGCAAGGACATTGCTGTACTCCAGGAGGCTTGAGGAATATCCCGATTTTAACCGCTCGGTGTGTCCGCTCTGTGCTTTTGACATCGGAGCGCGCATGCAATGGCGCCCGATTGGTGCCAGCGGCTTTGCGTGAGCGAGCCGATCAGCCTTTGCGCCGGGCCTTTCCGCCCGTTGCGTTGCCGCTCACGCTTGCTGCGAGCGCCGCAGCCCGGGCGTGTTCCGCCGATACCTTCGGCAGCTTCGGGCGGTCCGCCTTAGGCATGGGTTCTATCTCGCGTTCGATCTGCTCGCCCGCCGCCGCCGTGGCAACGCGCAGGTCGTATGCGATTTGCAGGTTGAGCCAGAACTGCGCGCTCGCGCCGAAATAGCGCTCGAGGCGCAGTGCAGTGTCGGCGGAAATCGCGCGCTTGCCGCGGACCACGTCGTTGATGCGCGGCGCCGGTACGCGCAACGCGAGCGCAAGCGCGTTGACTGACATGCCGAGCGGTTCCAGAAACTCGCTGCGCAGAATCTCACCCGGATGGATCTCCTCGATGCTGTCTCCCGCGTCGATGTCGGAGAAATCGATACTGTCCAGATCGGAGCGTTTGATGACCATGCCGGTCTCCCAATAATCAGTGATAGTCGACAATCTCAACATTCAGCGCCTCGCCTTCGATAAAGTGGAAACAGATGCGCCGCTGCGCGTTGATCCGGATGCTCCATTGCCCGCTGCGCTGGCCTTGCAGTGCTTCGAGCCGGTTGCCGGGCGGCGTGTGCAAGCTGTGGATACAGTCTGCAGCGTCGATCATCAGTAACTTGCGGTACGCGAGCGCCTGGATATGACGCGGCAACGTATGCACGAACTTGCCCTGAAAGATTCTCGCCGTAGCCTTGTCGCCAAATGTCGTGATCATGGGATGATATAACGCATCGCGTTAAACGTAAACCGTTAAATGAATGCGTTTACTTTCACCCGTCCGGACGCGGCCGACCAGTCGGCCAGACGGCTAACGTCGATGCGCGCCTGAGACCCGAAGTCGTCGCAAAACAAAGGGCGAAAAAAAAGCCGGCAACGTGTGCCGGCTTTTCGATACGGAGGACCGCGTCAGAGGAGCGTCATGCGAGCGCTTTCTCGACAATCTCACGCACGTCGCGCGATTTGACCTGCGACGCCACTTTCTCCAGCGCCGCGCGCATGCCTTCGCGCAGCGTCGGCGTGAAGCGGCGCCACAATTCGAGCGACCGCGCGAGGCGGGCGGCCACTTGCGGGTTGATCGCGTCGAGTGCGATTACCTGGTCCGCCCAGAACGCGTAACCCGATCCGTCTTCGGCGTGGAATTGCGCAGGGTTGGCCGCGCAGAAGCTGAAAATCAACGAGCGCGCGCGGTTCGGATTTTTCAGATTGAAGGCCGGATGCGTCATCAGCTTGCGTACGACGTCGATGACCGGACGCTGCGCGCTGCCGCGCTGCGTGGCCTGCAAAGCGAACCACTTGTCGATTACAAGCGGCTCCTTCTCGAAGCGCCGGTAGAAGTCGTCGAGCGCATGCTGCGCTTCCGCGCTGCCGCCGTTTGCCGCCGATGCATTGAGCAACGCGGACAGCGCCGCCGCGCGGTCCGTCATGTTGTTCGCCGCATCGTATTGCGCGGACGCGAGCCGCACCGTTTCCGACGGATCGTCGAGCTCCGTGAGATAAGACAGCGCCAGGTTCTTCAGCGCACGGTGGCCTGCCGCCGCCGGCGTGGCTTCATACGGGCCGGGCGTGCGATGTTGCTCGTAAATCTTGAGCCACTCGTTCTTGAGTGCATTGGCGAGGCGCTTGCGCACGAACTGCCGCGCCGCATGCACGGCCGCCGGATTGGATTCGGCCATCTGCTCGGCGAGATACGCTTCGGACGGCAGCATCAATGCAAGTTCGCGGAAGGCTGGAGAGAGCGACTCGTCCGTGAGTACGCGCGCGAACGCGGCCGCCACCGAGTCGTCGAGCTGCAGCTCCTCGCCGCTCGCGGCCCGTCCGGCTAGCGTCAGCAACTCGCGCGTGGCGAGCCGTTGACCGGCTTCCCAGCGGTTGAACGGATCGCTGTCGTGCGCGAGGAGGAACGCCAGTTGATCCGCCGAGTAATCGTATTCGACGATCACCGGCGCCGAGAAATTTCGCAGCAGCGATGGCAACGGTTCCTGCGCCACATTGACGAACGTAAAGGTCTGTTCGGTCTGCGTGAATTCGAGCACGCGAGTGGTGGAGTCCGAAGCCTTCGGCTCGCTTTCCAGTTGCAACGGCAGGTCCTTTCCGTCTTTGCCGATCAGGCCGATCGCAAACGGAATCAGCAGCGGGCCTTTTTGCGTTTCGCGTGCGGCCGGTGCCGCGTCGCCATAACCTTGCGTGAGCGTTACGCTGTAGCGCTGCTGCGCGGCGTCGTAACGCGTGCGCACCGTCACCCGCGGCGTGCCCGCCTGGCTGTACCAGCGCTCGAACTGCGCGAGGTCGCGGCCGTTTGCGTCGGCGAGCGCGTGACGGAAGTCGTCGCAGGTCACGGCCTGGCCGTCGTGCCGCTTGAAATACAGGTCCATGCCCTTGCGAAACCCTTCGCGGCCGAACAGCGTCTGATACATCCGCACGACTTCGGAGCCTTTCTCGTAGACCGTCATCGTGTAGAAGTTATTGATCTCGACGTAGCTTTCGGGACGCACCGGGTGGGCCATTGGTCCGGCGTCTTCGGCGAACTGCATCTGGCGCAGCACGCGCACGTCTTCGATGCGCTTGGTGGCGCGCGCGGCTTCGTCACTGCCGTCGGCCTCGCCGGCGGCCATGTCGGCCGAGAATTCCTGATCGCGAAATACTGTCAGGCCTTCCTTGAGGCTCAACTGGAACCAGTCGCGGCAGGTCACGCGATTGCCGGTCCAGTTGTGGAAATACTCGTGGCCGACCACCGCCTCGATATTCGCGAAGTCGGTGTCGGTCGCCGTTTCGGGGTTCGCCAGCACATACTTCGTGTTGAAGATGTTGAGCCCCTTGTTCTCCATCGCGCCCATGTTGAAGTCGCTCACGGCGACGATCATGAAGCGGTCCAGATCCAGTTCGAGCCCGAAGCGCTCCTCGTCCCAGCGGATCGAGTGAATCAGCGAATCCATTGCGTGACGCGTCTTGTCGAGATCGTGCGGCTCGACCCATACCTGCAGCAGCTTTTCCTTGCCCGAACCCGTCTTTACTCGCTCTTCCAGCGCAACGAGCTTGCCGGCGACAAGTGCGAACAGATAGCTCGGCTTTCTGAACGGATCTTCCCAGCGCGCGAAATGGCGGCCGTCCGGCAGATCGCCTTCTTCGAGCAGATTGCCGTTGGACAGCAGCACGGGGTAATCGGCCTTGCTGGCTCGCAGCGTCACCGTGTAAGTGGCCATGACGTCCGGCCGGTCGAGGAAGTACGTGATGCGGCGAAAGCCTTCGGCCTCGCACTGCGTAAAGAAATTCCCACTCGAAACATACAGGCCGGAGAGCGTGGTGTTCGCGGCCGGATTGCAGATGCTCGTGAGCGTAAGCTCGAACTTCTCCGGCACGTTGTCGAGGACCAGCCCGTGTTCGTGCGCATGCGCGTTGGCGAACGGCTGGCCGTCGAGCGTAGCGCTGACGAACTCAAGCTGTTCGCCCATTAGCTCGAGATGCGCGGCGCGCGACGCGTCCGGATTGCGGCGCACGCGCATTGTGTTCTTCACGACCGTGCGTTCCGGCAGCAGGTCGAATTCGAGTGCGACGGTGTCGATCAGGAAAGCGGGCGGCGCATAATCGGCGCGGCGGATCACATTGGGCGTTGCGGTATCGGCCATGGCGTTCTGTAGTGATGGGACTCGAGCGGCCGGCGCACGAAGGCGTGTGAGCCGGGCTTGTCGAGCCATTGTACAAAGCCTCGGCGAATCGTGCGGAGCGAACTTTCGACCGTTCCCAACGCGCCGCAAGGCCGGCGCGCGACCGGCCGTCCAGACAAACATAGGGCCACGCGGCGGGGCCCGGAACGTGAGGCCTGGCCTACGGTCTACGTACAATACGAACCCGAGCCGACCCAAACGCTTCACGAGGTAGACCATGAAAACGAATCGATGGACGCGCCGCGCCATGCTGCTGCTGGCGGCGCTGACCGTGCTGCTGTCCGGCTGCACGACTTATGTGACGACGCAAGTCACCGCGTTCTCCGACTGGAGCGGCGGCGACGCGACGCGCACCTACGCGTTCATGCGCGAACCCGATCAGCGGAACAATCTCGAACTGACCACGTATGAGCACATCGTCGCCAATGAACTGGCCACGCACGCATTTCGCCAGGTGGACGGCGCGCAGGCGCGCTATCTGGTCGGACTCTCGTATGGAATTCGCTCGGACGTGGTGACAGTGGCCGAGCCGGTCTATTACAACCCGTGGCCGGCGCCTTACTGGGGGTGGGGGCGTCCGTACGATCCGTGGGGGCCATGGGGACCGTTTCCCGCCGGATACGTGAACCAGAGCTATCCGATCTTCACGCATCTGCTCGGTGTTCGGATCACGGAGCGCGCGACCGGCAAGGAGGTCTACAACGTGACCGCGCGCAATTCGGGCGGCGAGTCGTCACTGGTGAGGGCCATGCCGTATCTTGCTCGCAGCGCGCTCGCTGACTTCCCGCTCGGCAATGGTGTTGTGCGTACGGTCAAGATTCCGCTCGGCACCGGCGCAGGCGCTCCGAACGAAACGCCCGTGCCCGCCGCTGCACCGGCATCGGCAATGGCGCCGGCGCCCGCGTCCGGCGCAAAAGCCGCGCAGTGATGCAGCGGTGACGGAGCGGTGAGCGCGGCGGCGCGCAATCCGGCTGGCGCCCGGATCGCGCGGTTCGCTTCAGATTCCTGCGCCGAACAACGCCATTGTCCCGAGAACGACGAACAGCACGGCGGCGATGCCATGCACGACGCCGGTCGGCAGACGATGAGCGAAACGGTCGCCGAGCAGGATCGCCGGCACGTTGGCGATCATCATGCCGAGCGTGGTGCCGGCCACCACGCCGAAGAAATCGTGAAACCGCGCGGCCAGCGCCACCGTCGCGATCTGCGTCTTGTCGCCCATCTCCGCCAGGAAAAATGCCACGACAGTTGCGCCGAAGACGCCGAGGTGGGTGCGGTTCGTGTTGGCCTCGTCATCGGCTAGCTTGTCGGGCACGAGAATCCACAAACCCATGCCGATGAACGAAATGGCCAGCGCCCAGCGCATCACGGTCGGCGTGAGCAGCGAGCCGAGCCACGCGCCAAGTGCGCCCGCGCCCGCGTGATTGACGAGTGTCGCCGCCAACACGCCCAGAATAATTGGCACCGGCTTCCGATAACGCGCGGCAAGCACGAGCGACAGCAATTGCGTCTTGTCGCCGATCTCGGCGAGCGCGACCGCTCCGGTCGAAATGAGAAAAGCGTGGATCACGTTGTTTTGGATTCCCGGGCCGAGATTGAACGAGCGACGACCCACGACACGTCGGGCCCAATTGCGGCGGGGTGTGGGTCATCGGTCTCGCCAGGCCTGAGGCTGCGGCTGCCATGGCCGTGACGGCCAAGTCTGTTGACAGGCGCCCCCGCGAGGTTGCGTTCAATGAGCCCGGCCTGCTTGCCGGACGAACGCGCTGCGGGGCGGCTACTCCCCAATGAGGGGCGGATTATAGCAGGCGCGGCATGACGGCCGCAGCGCCGGCCCTTGCATCGGCCGGCAAAATGAATGTATTGAAGTGCAACAGCCTTCGCAGAAAGTTTATTGAAAGTTTCAAGCGACTTTAAACGTAAGCCGCGTCGCGCAACACTGCAATCCGACAGGAAAACACACCGCCATAGGTAGATTCCCAAGCGTCCCTTGAAACGTCCGCGAAATCTAATATGGCCTGAACGGCACCGTGGCAATCGCGACACGGATACAGATGGATACGTCTTTTTTGGCTGATTTAAACGAAAATCTTCAGTATGATTCCGGCCACTGCGGGAGCCGGAGCCAATTTATAAGGTCGATTGTCAGAGGCACCTAAATAATCTGGCCGATGTGCCGTTAATTTCGGTGAACCTACAAAAAGACTGATCGACCCGCGGCTGGAGTTGCCGGTCCGCGCGGCGCGCATACGCTATGAAGGCTGCGTGTTCCGTCAGGCGCTTCAACCTCTCCCTGCTTCTACGCGCGAACACCGATATGCCCGATCCGCACTGGACCATTCCGGTCGCTCGCTGGTCTAGCTGGCCTGCCGCCGCTTCTGCCTCACCCGACATCGGCTTTATCGAGCCGATCGTGCGGCGGCGTCTCAGCACTCTGTCCAGAGTCGCGCTGAAGGTTGCGCACGATTGTGTCGGCGCCGACGAGGCCCGCGTCGTGTTCGCCTCGCGGCACGGAGAATTGCGCCGCACTACCGACATCCTCCGCGCGATCAGTTCCGGCGAGCCCGTCTCGCCGACCGCCTTCAGCCTCTCGGTGCTCAACGCCATGACGGGCGTGTTCGGCATTGCGCGCGGCGACCGCTCGGCGGCGAGCGCGATCTCCGCCGGGCCCGAAACGCTCGGCTATGCGCTCCTTGAGGCCTATGCGCAATTCGCGACGCAACCTGCGTCGCCGGTATTGCTCGTCTACGCGGACGAGCCCGCAGATCCCGCATACGGCACCATCGAAGACGAAGTCCAGGGCGGCGCGATCGCTATTCTGCTGAGCAGCGAAGGCGCGTTGGGCCACCTCGTGTGCGCTCGGTCCTCAGTCGTCGCCACGGATGCCGCGCGCGCAGTCGGCCAGCGCGACCCCGGCCCGACGGCTGAAACAAGCGTAGCGCTGGGCCACAGCGCGGCAACAGGTGCAACTGGCGCGGCGCAACCGCCCGATACCGCCGAAGCGGAAACGCGCTTCGCCACGCAAAGCCAGGCGCTGCTGCACTGTCTCGAAACCGGCAAGCCGGCGGCCTGGCAGGGCGCCGGTGGCCTCTGGCATTGGGGATGGCATGACTGCGCGGCTTGATTACGCCTGGCGACTCTTTGCCACCGGCATGGCGTTCGTCGTGTTCGGCATTTGCGGCGTGCTATTTTCTGTGCTCGTGTTTCCGCTCGCGTGGCTGTGGCCGCATCGCGCGTCGCGACAGTTTGCGGTGACGGGCGTGATCCACTGGTTCTTCCGCGCGCTTGTCGCCGTCCTGCAGCGCATCGGCGTGATGGAGCTCGAAGTGTCGGGCGTGGACGCGTTGCGTGCACGCACGCCGTCCATCGTGGTAGCGAATCACCCCACGTATCTCGACGTGATGGTGCTGCTCTCGCTCACGCCGCATGCATGCTGCGTCGTGAAAAACGCGCACTGGAGCAATCCGTGTTTCTGGGGCATCGTGCGCTCGGCGGAATACGTCAGCAATGTCGATCCCGCGGAACTGGTCGAGGCCGGCGCGAGGCAGCTGGCCGCGGGCTATACGATGATCATATTTCCGGAAGGCACGCGCAGCCCCGCGCCGAACCGGTTGCATGCGTTTTCGCGCGGTTTCGCGCATATGGCGTTGAAGGTCGGCGCGCCGATCGTGCCTGTGCTGATGGATTGCGATCCGCCCGCGTTCACGAAGCAGATGCGCTGGTACCACGTGCCCGCGCGAGCGTTCCGCATGCGCGTGAACGTGCTGGAACCATTGGGCGTGGACCAGCTCAAGGCAGACGACACCACACCGGCTCTCGCTGCGCGCAGCGTGACGAGTGCCGTCGAAGCACACATTACTCAGCACCTGTTCGATTATGGATTCTTTAAAACTGGAAATTAAGCAGCTCCTCATCGAAGCACTCGATCTGGAAGACCTGAGTCCCGCCGATATCGACGACGACGCGCCGTTGTTCGATACCGACGGCATCGGTCTCGATTCGATCGACGCGCTCGAAATCGGCATCGTGCTGCGCAAACAATACCAATTGACCATTGCGGCAAACGACGAACGCACGCGCGAACACTTCCGCTCGATCAGCACGCTGGCCGCGCTGGTCGAGAGTCAGCGCGAAGCGGCGCACGCTGCGAACGAAACCAACAGAAAAGGGGAATAAACGTGTCCGAGGCAGAGATTCTTGAACGCATCCGCGCCATCTTCAAAGAGAACTTCGCAATCGAGCCCGAGCGCGTGACGCCCGACGCCCATCTGTTCGAAGACCTCGATCTGGATAGCATCGACGCCGTCGATCTCGCGATCAAGCTGCAGGAAATGACCGGCCGCCGAATCAAGCCGGAAGAGTTCAAGTCGGTACGCACGGTCGGCGACGTGATCGGTGCTGTCGAATCCCTGCTGGCGGCCCAAGGCTGATGCCGGCACTGCGCTCGGGAACGCCGGCGGCTGCGACTGAAGCGCCTGCTTCCGGCGCCTCGTCCACCGGCGGGCGTCATTGGGTCAAGGCAGTCGTGCAAGTGCTGGTGAAGCTCGCCTATCCGGCGTTGATCCTGTGCGCGTGGCGTTGGGACACGCCGCGTTATGTCGGCTGCATGCTGTTCGCGATCCTGTGGTTGCAGCGCTGGGCCGGCAGCGGTCCGGTCGCGACATCGCTGCGCCGCCTCTCCGCAATCGACTGGACTGTGGTCGGCTTGCTGAGCTGCGCGTCGGCGGCAATCGTGTTGACCAACAGCGAGCTGTTGTTGCGCCTGTATCCATCGCTCGTCAATCTCGGACTGCTGATCGCGTTCGGCGCGACGCTCGTGCACGGGCCGTCGATGATCGAAAAGTTCGCGCGCCTCGGCAACCCCGATCTGCCACCGGGCGCAGTGCGCCATACGCGGCGCGTTACTCAGGTGTGGTGTGTGTTTTTTCTGCTGAACGGTGCATTCTCCGCTTATACCGCGCTCTACTGGAGCCGCGCGAGCTGGTCGCTCTATAACGGCGCGATTGCTTACGTGCTGATCGGTGTTTTGCTGATCGCCGAGGTCATATGGCGCTACCTCGTGGTGCTGCCGCGCGCAGCACGTTCGGAGGCGGCATGATCGCGTTGCACGACCTGTTGTCGACTCCGTTGAGTACAGCGGCTGCCGCTACGCCCGTATGCCGCGATCGCGGTTTGCTGCTCGATCGCGCTGCGTTTCGCGCGCGCGTTGCGACGCTGCGGGCGGCGGTGCAATCGCAGGCCGCGCAACGCTACGCATTGTGTATCGACGATCCCTTCGATTTCGCCTGCGCCTTATTTGCGCTGTTCGCATGCGGCAAGGAGCCGGTGATTCCTGCGAACGCGACGCCCGGCTATCTCGCCGACCTCGCCGATGCGTACGACGTCGTGCTCACCGACGCCACGCTGGCGCCGTATATGCAAGCCGACGCCGCCGGCGCCGACGCCGCTCAAGCTCTGGGCGCACATATCGACCCGCAAGCACCGCTCACGCTCTATACGTCGGGGAGCAGCGGCCGGCCAAAGCCGATTCGCAAAACGCTCGCGCAGTTCAACGCCGAGGTGCATACGCTCGAAAAGCAGTGGGGCACGTTAGTTGGCAACGCGACGATGCTTGCGAGCGTGCCGCATCATCACATCTACGGTCTGCTGTTTCGCGTGATGTGGCCGCTGGCCGCCGGCCGCGCATTCGACCGTGAGATCAGCATCGAACCGCTGCATCTGCAAGCGCAGCTCGCGCAGTGCGGCGCGGCGGTGATCGTGTCGACGCCCGCGCAGTTATCGCGCTGGCCTGCGCTGCCTGGCTTCACCGGATTGACGCCCGCACCGCGCGCTTTTTTCTCGTCGGGCGGTCCACTCGCGCTCGAAGCCGCGCACGAATATGCGGCGGCTTACGGCGCCGCGCCGCTCGAAATCTATGGCAGCACTGAGACCGGTGGCATTGCGTGGCGCCGCCAGGATCAGACGGATGCATGGCAACCGGTGACCGGCATCGAAGTGCGTCGCGACGAAGACGGTGCGCTCAGCGTGCGCTCGCCGCATCTGGACCACGACGGCTGGCATCGCACCGACGACCGGATCGCATTCGACGAGCAAGGCCGCTTCCGTTTGCAAGGGCGCCTCGATCGCGTGATGAAGCTCGACGGCAAGCGCGTGTCGCTGCCGGAACTGGAGGCGCGCCTCGCGCTGCATCCGTATGTCACGCAAGCGGCAATCGTGCCGCTCGAGGGCGGCGTGCGTGAGCGCGTCGGCGCTGTCGTCGCATTGACCGAAGCGGGTAATAAGGCATTGCGCGACGAAGGCCGCGTGCTGCTCGCGAAAACCTTGCGCCGACATCTCGCCGATTATTTCGACGTCGTCGTGTTGCCGCGTCACTGGCGCTTTCGTCTTGCGTTGCCGTTCGACGCACGCGGCAAGCTGCCGGTCTCGGCGGTCGCAGCGACGTTCGAGCCGCGCGCCGAAGGCGTCGAAGTGCTGGCCGAAGCGCGCGGTGGCGACACCGGAGAGACGCTGCATTACGAGTTGCGCGTGCCCGCCACGCTCACCCATTTCGCCGGCCACTTTCCCGGCTTGCCGATTCTGCCGGGCGTGGTACAGATCGATTGGGCGATGCGTCTGGCCGCGGAGCAACTGCCTTGCGTGCGCGGTTTCACGTCGATCGATCGATTGAAGTTCATGGCGCCGGTTGGGCCGGGCGCGGTGCTCAAGCTCACGCTCGCGCACGATCCCGCACGTCAGCGCGTGCAGTTCGCGTACCGGGCGAACGAGCGCGAATGTGCGTCGGGCGTGATCGTTTATCGGGCGGACGCATGATGAACTTCGCTCCCTGCATCGTGATCCCGATCTACAACCACAAAGACGCAATTGGTGCGACCGTCGCGCATCTCGCGGTGCACGGCTTGCCGATTTTTATCGTCGACGACGGCAGCGACGAGGCCACCCAGCAGGTGCTCGCGCAACTCGCGAGCGAGTACGCGGCGCAGCTCACGTTACTGCGCCTGCCCGTCAACGGCGGCAAAGGCGCGGCGGTGATGGCGGGGTTGCGCGCCGCGCGCGACGCTCACTACACGCACGCGTTGCAGATCGACGCCGACGGCCAGCACGACGCCACCGACGTGCCGCGCTTCATCGAAGCGGCGCGCGCCGAACCGGGTGCGGTGATTCTCGGCCGTCCCGTCTACGACGAGAGCGTGCCGAAAGCGCGTCTCTACGGCCGTTATCTGACGCATGTCTGGGTGTGGATCGAAACGCTTTCGCTGACCATTCGCGATTCCATGTGCGGCTTTCGCCTGTATCCGCTTGCGCTGGCTTGCGATCTGATCGACAGCGTGCAGTTGCCCACGCGGATGGACTTCGACATCGAAATTCTCGTGCGCCTTTACTGGCGTCGCGCCGCATTCCGCTCGATTCCCACGCGCGTCACCTACGCGAGCGACGGCGTTTCGCATTTCGACGTGCTATGGGACAACGTGCGTATAAGCCGCAGCCACACGCGGCTCGTCTGCGGCATGCTGGCGCGTCTGCCCATGTTGCTCGCGCACAAGTTCATGCCACGGCGTGCCGCGCCAGCCGGTGCACGAAGCAAACAAAGCGGTAGCCCTGAAGCGCAGGACTGGTGGCGTATTGCCGAACGTGGCAGTCATCTGGGCATGTCATTGCTCGCGCTCAGCTGCAAGCTGTTCGGCCGCCGCTTCACCGGGCTGTGGCTGCATCCGATCGTTGCATATTTCCTTTTGACGGGACGTGCCGCGCGCGAGGCGTCGGCAAATTACTTCAGGCGTCTGCACGAAGCCGAACCGCGCGGCGATACGCCTCGCCCAGGCTGGCTCTCCGCGTATCGTCACATGCTGGCATTCGCCCAATCGGGCTTCGACAAGCTCGCCGCGTGGTCCGGGCGCGTCAACAATGCGGACGTCCAGTTCGAAGATCCTTCGGCGTTCGAAGCATTGGTCGCGAGCGGCAAGGGCGCGCTGGTTATCGGCGCGCATCTCGGCAATCTGGAGATGACTCGTGCGCTCGCCGCACAGGGCGCGTATGCGAAAGTCACGGCAGTCGTCTATACCGAACATGCGCGCCGCTTCAACAGCGTGCTGGCCTCCGCGAATAGCGAGTTCACGCGGCACCTGCTGGAAGTCG
>Ga0209796_10000623_pt1 | contig 20404 bp, 18 predicted proteins | sample AgamicOrSfrz_FD_187167 | JGI IMG/M metagenome (GOLD analysis project Ga0209796, IMG submission 187167) | Agave microbial communities from Guanajuato, Mexico - Or.Sf.rz (SPAdes) (version 2) | ecosystem: Host-associated > Plants > Phyllosphere > Phylloplane/Leaf | place: Guanajuato, Mexico...
ACCCACTCATGGATATTCGTAAGATTAAAAAACTGATCGAGCTGGTTGAAGAATCAGGCATCTCCGAACTGGAAATTTCTGAAGGCGAAGAGTCTGTACGCATCAGCCGTGCCGCGCCAAACGCAGGCTTCCCGGTTATGCAACAAGCTTATGCTGCACCAATGATGCAGCAGCCAGCTCTGTCTAACGCTGTCGCTCCGGCGGCTGCTCCAGCAATGGAAGCGCCAGCAGCAGCGGAAATCAGTGGTCACATCGTACGTTCCCCAATGGTTGGTACTTTCTACCGCACCCCGAGCCCGGACGCTAAAGCGTTCATCGAAGTGGGCCAGAAAGTTAACGCGGGCGATACCCTGTGCATCGTTGAAGCCATGAAAATGATGAACCAGATCGAAGCTGACAAGTCAGGTACTGTGAAAGCGATTCTGGTCGAAAGTGGTCAGCCGGTTGAATTTGACGAGCCGCTGGTCGTCATCGAGTAACGAGGCGAACATGCTGGATAAAATTGTTATCGCCAACCGCGGCGAGATCGCACTGCGTATTCTTCGTGCCTGTAAAGAGCTGGGCATCAAGACTGTCGCTGTGCACTCAAGCGCGGACCGCGATCTGAAACACGTATTACTGGCGGATGAGACGGTCTGTATCGGCCCGGCTCCGTCCGTAAAAAGCTATCTGAATATCCCGGCTATCATCAGCGCCGCTGAGATCACTGGCGCGGTGGCCATTCACCCGGGTTATGGCTTCCTCTCTGAGAACGCCAACTTTGCTGAACAGGTAGAACGTTCTGGCTTTATCTTCATCGGCCCGAAAGCTGACACTATCCGCCTGATGGGCGACAAAGTGTCTGCAATCACCGCAATGAAGAAAGCCGGTGTTCCAACCGTTCCTGGCTCCGACGGCCCTCTGACCGACGACATGGATGCTAACCGTGCTCATGCGAAACGCATCGGCTACCCGGTTATCATCAAAGCGTCCGGCGGCGGCGGCGGTCGCGGTATGCGCGTTGTGCGCAGCGACACTGAACTGGCTCAATCCATCTCCATGACCAAAGCTGAAGCGAAAGCCGCTTTCAGCAACGACATGGTGTACATGGAAAAATACCTGGAAAACCCACGCCACATCGAAATTCAGGTGCTGGCTGACGGTCAGGGTAACGCTATCTATCTGGCAGAACGTGACTGCTCCATGCAGCGTCGTCACCAGAAAGTGGTCGAAGAAGCACCAGCACCGGGTATCACCCCGGAACTGCGTCGCTACATCGGCGAGCGTTGCGCGAAAGCCTGTGTCGATATCGGCTATCGCGGGGCGGGTACTTTTGAGTTCCTGTTCGAAAACGGCGAGTTCTACTTCATTGAAATGAACACCCGTATTCAGGTTGAACACCCGGTGACCGAGATGATTACCGGTGTTGACCTGATCAAAGAGCAGCTGCGCATCGCAGCGGGTCAACCGCTGTCCATCAAGCAGGATGAAGTTGTGGTTAAAGGCCATGCGGTGGAATGCCGTATCAACGCCGAAGACCCGAACACCTTCCTGCCAAGCCCGGGTAAAATCACGCGTTTCCACGCGCCGGGTGGCTTTGGTGTGCGCTGGGAGTCCCATATCTACGCCGGTTACACCGTACCGCCGTACTATGACTCCATGATCGGCAAGCTGATCTGCTACGGCGAATCCCGTGACGTGGCGATTGCCCGCATGAAGAACGCCCTGCAGGAGCTGATCATCGACGGCATCAAAACCAACGTTGATCTGCAGATGCGTATTATGAGCGACGAGAACTTCCAGCATGGTGGCACCAACATCCACTATCTGGAGAAGAAACTCGGTCTTCATGAAAAATAAGCATTTATAAGCAGCAAAAGGCCGGTTAATCCGGCCTTTATTATTTCTGGGGATTGCGAAGCCCCATAAGGTACAATCCCCGCTTTCTTTTCCACAAGGGACAAAAAATGGACAAACGTTTTGTTCAGGCCCACAAAGAAGCGCGCTGGGCGCTGTGGTTAACCCTTATCTATCTCGCCGCATGGTTAGTAACTGCTTACATACCTGATTCTGCCATTGGCATTACCGGTCTGCCGCACTGGTTTGAGATGGCCTGCCTGCTGCTCCCGCTGGTGTTTATTCTGCTCTGTTGGGCGATGGTGAAATTTATCTATCGCGATATTCCGCTGGAGGATGACGATAATGCAGCTTGAAGTGATCCTGCCGCTCGTCGCGTATCTGTTTGTTGTTTTTGGCCTGTCCGTTTATGCCATGCGCAAAAGGACAACGGGCACTTTCCTGAATGAGTATTTCCTCGGCAGCCGCTCGATGGGCGGTATTGTGCTGGCGATGACCCTGACCGCCACCTATATCAGCGCCAGCTCCTTTATTGGCGGCCCGGGTGCGGCCTATAAATACGGACTGGGCTGGGTGCTGCTGGCGATGATCCAGCTTCCTGCCATCTGGCTCTCGCTGGGTATTCTGGGGAAAAAATTTGCGATTCTCGCGCGCCGCTACAACGCCGTAACGCTTAACGACATGCTGTTTGCCCGCTATCAGAGCCGCCTACTAGTCTGGCTGGCCAGCCTGAGCCTGCTGGTGGCCTTTATCGGCGCCATGACCGTGCAGTTTATCGGTGGCGCGCGCCTGCTTGAAACCGCCGCCGGGATCCCTTACGAAACCGGGTTGCTGATTTTTGGTATCAGTATTGCGCTCTACACCGCGTTTGGGGGATTCCGCGCCAGCGTGCTCAACGATACCATGCAGGGTATGGTGATGCTGATTGGCACCATTGTGCTGCTGGTGGGCGTGGTACACGCAGCGGGGGGACTAACTCATGCGGTGGAAACGCTGCAGACCATCGATCCGAAGCTGGTTTCGCCGCAGGGCGCGGAGAACATCCTCTCCCCCACCTTTATGACCTCCTTCTGGGTACTGGTCTGCTTCGGGGTGATTGGCCTGCCGCATACGGCCGTGCGCTGCATCTCCTATAAGGACAGCAAGGCGGTGCATCGGGGGATTATCATCGGCACCATCGTCGTGGCAATCCTGATGCTCGGCATGCACCTTGCCGGGGCGCTGGGCCGGGCGGTGATCCCGGACTTAACCGTGCCGGACCTGGTGATCCCCACCCTGATGGTAAAAGTCCTGCCGCCGTTTGCTGCCGGGATCTTCCTTGCCGCGCCAATGGCTGCGATCATGTCGACAATTAACGCCCAGCTGCTACAAAGTTCCGCTACCATCATTAAAGATCTCTATCTCAATATGCGTCCTGAGCAGATGAACAATGAGCGACTGCTGAAACGGATGTCGGCAGTCATTACTCTGCTGTTAGGTGTATTGCTGCTGCTGGCTGCGTGGAAGCCACCTGAGATGATCATCTGGCTGAACCTGCTGGCCTTTGGCGGTCTGGAAGCTGTGTTCCTCTGGCCACTGGTGCTGGGCCTGTACTGGGAGCGCGCAAATGCGGCGGGCGCCCTGAGCGCGATGATCGTCGGAGGCGTGCTGTATGCCGTTCTCGCCACGTTTAAAATTCAGTATCTGGGCTTCCATCCGATTGTGCCTTCGTTACTGCTAAGTTTACTGGCGTTTGTCGTGGGAAACCGTTTCGGTCAATCCGCCCCGCAACCTGCCGTCATTTCTACTGATAAATAAAGAGTTTTGCCATGCCGTGGATCCAATTAAAACTGAACACAACCGGCGCGAATGCCGAAGAGATGAGTGATGCGTTGATGGAGGCCGGTGCGGTCTCTATCACCTTCCAGGACACGCATGACACCCCGGTGTTTGAACCGCTGCCGGGTGAAACCCGCCTGTGGGGCGACACCGACGTCATCGGCCTGTTTGATGCCGAAACTGATATGGCCGAAGTGGTCGCGATTCTGGAAAATCATCCGCTGCTGGGCACCGGTTTTGCGCACAAAATCGAACAGCTGGAAGACAAAGACTGGGAACGCGAGTGGATGGACAACTTCCATCCGATGCAGTTTGGCAAGCGTCTGTGGATCTGCCCAAGCTGGCGCGACGTACCGGATGAAAATGCCGTTAACGTGATGCTCGATCCGGGCCTGGCATTCGGGACCGGCACCCACCCGACGACTTCCCTGTGCCTGCAGTGGCTGGATGGTCTGGATCTGGATGGCAAAACGGTGATCGACTTTGGCTGCGGATCCGGGATCCTCGCCATCGCCGCCCTGAAGTTGGGCGCAGCAAAAGCGATCGGGATCGACATCGATCCGCAGGCGATTCAGGCCAGCCGTGACAACGCCGAGCGCAATGGCGTTTCCGATCGTCTTGAACTCTATTTGCCGGATGCCCAGCCAGCGGCCATGAAAGCCGATGTGGTCGTCGCGAATATCCTGGCTGGCCCGTTACGCGAGCTGGCGCCATTAATCAGCGTACTACCGGTTGAGGGTGGCCTGCTGGGCCTTTCCGGTATCCTTGCCAGCCAGGCAGACAGCGTCTGCGAAGCCTATGCCGATCTCTTTGCCCTCGACCCGGTTGTCGAGAAAGAAGAGTGGTGCCGCATCACTGGCCGTAAAAAATAAGCCTTTGGCGTGGTCCTCTGACCACGCCTTTCCTCGTCTGAATTTTCTCCCTTCCCTCTTATTTGTCCGTTAAAATAACCACACAAATCATAATGTTAATTAATGATTTGAATATAAAAATCTATCGGATAAATATCATGAAAAACATTTCAGGCAAGGCAGCGCTGTTGGCGCTGGGTATGATCTCGACTTCGGCTTTTGCATCACACTGGAGTTATCAGGCGGAAGGCGCACCGGAACATTGGGGCGAGCTGGACGAGGCATACAAGATATGCAAAAGCGGCATGAATCAGTCCCCTGTCAACATCGATACCACCGTTAAGGCCCACCTCTCTCCGCTGGAAACACACTATATCGACGGCCCGGTCACCCTGACGAACAACGGTCACACTATCCAGGCAAGTGAAAAGGCGGATACACGCGACAGCATCACGCTTGATAACCAAAATTGGACGTTACAGCAGTTCCATTTCCATGCGCCAAGCGAAAATACGGTGCACGGTAAAAAATACGCAATGGAAATGCATCTGGTCCACAAAAATGCCGACGGCGAACTGACGGTTGTTGCTGTTATGTTTGATCAGGGTGCCGCAAACCCTGAGCTGGATAAACTCTGGGGCGTGATGCCGGATCGGGTTGATCAAAACGTCACGATTACGCCAAATCTCGATATGAACAAATTGCTTCCTACGGATAAAACCTACTGGCGCTTTAGCGGCTCTCTGACCACGCCACCTTGCTCAGAAGGGGTAACGTGGGTAGTGCTCAAGCATCCTCTGACCGTCTCTGCCGCACAGCTGGAAAAATTCACCCACACCATGCATCACGATAACAGCCGCCCGGTACAATCACTTCATGGCCGTCTGGTTGTTGAATAAGCCCATTTTTTGCTCTGATATCCTGTGCTGAAATGTGACGCAGATTACAAAGATGCACCATAATCTGCTGCTTATAGCAGCAGATTATCCCGGAGAATTGATTCATTTATCCAGAAATGATGAGAAGTTACGGGAAATTGTAAGCGCCCACAAAATATCCATTCAACACTAACCCAATGATTTAAATAGTGAATAATCCGCACTAAAAAGTCAGAGTTGCGATTCCTTGATCTACAACAGAGGATTGTTCAAAGTTTGGCCTTTCATCTCGTGCAAAAAATGCGTAAGATACGCCGCCTTGCAGTCACAGTATGGTCATTTCTTAACTCATGCGCATCGGAAACCACCAGCTCAGAAATCGCCTGATCGCAGCACCTATGGCAGGTATTACCGACCGGCCCTTCAGGACGCTGTGCTATGAGATGGGAGCAGGTTTAACCGTTTCCGAGATGATGTCGTCTAACCCGCAGGTTTGGGAAAGCGATAAATCCCGTCTTCGGATGGTGCACGTTGATGAACCGGGTATCCGCACCGTGCAAATTGCCGGTAGCGTACCTGAAGAGATGGCAGACGCCGCGCGTATTAACGTGGAAAGTGGTGCCCAGATTATTGATATCAATATGGGGTGCCCGGCCAAAAAAGTGAATCGCAAGCTTGCAGGTTCAGCCCTTCTGCAATACCCCGACCAGGTGAAGTCAATCCTGACGGCGGTTGTCAGCGCAGTGGACGTTCCTGTTACGTTGAAGATTCGCACGGGTTGGTCGCCGGATCACCGTAACTGCGTAGAGATTGCCCAACTGGCCGAAGATTGTGGCATTCAGGCCCTGACCATACATGGACGCACTCGCGCCTGTTTGTTCAACGGCGAAGCTGAATACGACAGCATTCGGGCAGTTAAGCAGAAAGTTTCCATTCCGGTTATCGCGAATGGCGACATTACTGACCCGCTTAAAGCCAGAGCTGTGCTCGACTATACGGGAGCTGATGCTCTGATGATAGGACGTGCGGCTCAGGGAAGACCCTGGATCTTTCGGGAAATCCAGCATTATCTGGACACTGGGGAGCTGCTTGCCCCGCTGCCACTGGCAGAGGTCAAGCGCTTGCTTTGTTCGCACGTTCGGGAATTGCATGACCACTACGGCCAGGCAAAAGGGTACCGAATTGCGCGTAAACACGTATCCTGGTATCTCCAGGAACACGCTCCAAATGACCAGTTTCGGCGCACATTCAACGCCATAGAGGATGCCAGCGTACAGCTGGAGGCGTTGGAGGCATACTTCGAAAATCTTGCGTAATGAAATAAAGAGCTGACAGAACTATGTTCGAACAACGCGTAAATTCTGACGTACTGACCGTTTCCACCGTTAACTCTCAGGATCAAGTAACTCAAAAGCCCCTGCGTGACTCGGTTAAACAGGCACTGAAGAACTATTTTGCTCAACTGAATGGTCAGGATGTTAACGACCTGTATGAGCTGGTACTGGCTGAAGTTGAACAGCCCCTGTTGGACATGGTGATGCAATACACCCGTGGTAACCAGACCCGTGCTGCCCTGATGATGGGTATCAACCGTGGTACGCTGCGTAAGAAATTGAAAAAGTACGGCATGAACTAATTTCGATTAGCTAAATGCTTGTATAAAAAGGCGCAAACCGGCATGGGGACGCGCCTTTTTTTATGCCCTCTTTTCCCCCGTTTTGCTCCCCTCATCACGCGGCTAACAACCGAAACGTAAACATCGGTCTGCCCACTTCTCAGCCGCTATTTTTCGTGTATATTTCCTGCACTCTTTTCCTTTGTACCCGGAAACTCCGAATGATCCGTAAGTATGGGTGGTTAGTCGTCTTCGCGATTAGCGTTTTCATTTTTGATGCACTGTTAATGCAGTGGATTGAGCTGATGTCTACGGAAACGGACAAATGCCGTAATATGGACTCCGTAAATCCACTTAAGCTAATTAACTGCGCAGATCTGGATTAAGCCCTTACTTTCCCTCGAAAAATGTGCGGACTTAAAAGCCTTTGAGGCATCTCCGTTGGATGATAATGTCTCAGCCCGTCTCACCCGGTATCACGTAATACCTCCCTGCGTTTGAGTTGATGAGATCATGCTGGTTAGCCAATACGACCAACTTCTTGTGGTTATCTCTTTTGTTGTCGCCATTCTTGCTTCCTACACCGCCCTGAATATGGCAGGCCGGGTAGTGGGAAGTACGGGCATCGCGGCACGTGTCTGGCTGACGGGTGGCGGTATCGCCATGGGCATCGGCATCTGGTCCATGCATTTTATCGGCATGCTGGCGATGGATGTCACCCTGCGGCTGAACTACAGCCTGCTGCCAACGGCACTCTCAATGCTTATTGCCATTGGCGCCTCGCTGTTCGCCATTTGGCTGGTGAGCCGGGATCATTTTCGCAGGCGTCGCCTGTTCACCGGTGCCGTGATTCTGGGTACCGGTATTGTCGCGATGCACTACACCGGGATGGCTGCATTGCAGGTGGAACCGGCTATTGTCTGGGATATGCGCTGGGTTGCGCTGTCGGTAGTGATCGCCCTGCTCGCCTCGCTGGCCGCCCTGTGGCTCACGTTTCGTCTGCGCCGCGACGCGGCCCAGGTTGCGCTGATGCGTGCAGGCGCCGCCGTGCTGATGGGCGTTGCTATTGCTGGCATGCACTACACGGGGATGATGGCCGCGCAGTTCCCGGTTCAGGCCCATATGCACCACCAGGGCGTAAACGGCAGCTGGCTGGCGGTGCTGGTGAGCGTCGTTGCGCTCTCCATTCTGGGTATTACGCTGCTGGTCTCGATGTTTGATGCCAGGCTGCAGGCTCGCACCGCCCTTCTGGCCTCGTCGCTCGCGGAAGCGAACCGTGAACTGGCGCAGCTGGCGCTGCACGACACGCTGACACGCTTGCCAAACCGCGTGCTGCTGGAGGACCGTCTCGATCAGGCAATTAACAAAGCCGATCGCGAAGGAAAGTTATTCGCGCTGCTGTTTATGGATCTGGACGGCTTCAAAGCCGTTAACGATGCCTACGGGCATGACGCCGGTGACAAGCTGCTGATTGCCGTCACGGAACGTCTTGAGCAGCCGTTGAAAGGTCAATACACCCTCGCCCGTATTGGCGGTGATGAGTTTGTTCTGCTGGCCGAGATCGATACCCCGAACGATGCCGCGTCGCTGGCCAGCGCGCTGGTGCATGTAATCGATCAGCCCTTCAGCTTTGAACTCTACGACCTGGTGGTTACCCTCAGCGTCGGGATTGCTATCTATCCGCACGATGGCAAAAACCAGCGGGAGCTGATGTTTAACGCCGATGCGGCGATGTATCACACCAAGCATATGGGGCGTAACGGCTACCACTTCTTCCAGCCTTCAATGAATACGCTGGCGCAGAAACAGCTCCAGCTGATGAACGATCTGTGGCTGGCGCAGGATCGCCACGAGCTGCATCTGGTTTATCAGCCGAAGTATCAGGCCCCGGCTGGCCCTATCGTCGGCTTTGAAGCCTTGCTGCGCTGGCAGCACCCTACCCAGGGGTTGTTATCCCCTGACCAGTTCCTGCCGCTGGCGGAAAAGAGCGGGCTAATTATTCCTATTGGCAACTGGGTGATCGATGAGGCCTGCCGCCAGCTCCGTGTATGGCATCTCGAAGGGCATACCGAGTGGTCGATAGCAGTGAACCTCTCCACGCTGCAGTTTGAACAACCCCAGCTGGTTGATACGGTGATGGGTAGCCTGGCACGACATGGCATTCCGCCCCATACGCTGATCCTGGAAGTGACTGAAACGACGGCCATGAATAACCCGGATGAGAGCGTGCGGGTGCTTACCGAACTGACGCAGGCGGGGGTAAAGGCCTCCATCGACGATTTTGGTACCGGCTATTCCAGCCTGCTGTACCTGAAAAAGCTTCCAGCGTGTGAACTGAAAATCGATCGGGCGTTTGTTAAAGATCTCAACGGCGCGGGTGAAGACGCCACTATCGTTGCAGCCATTATTGCGCTGGCGAAGACCCTTAACCTGAAAGTGGTGGCCGAAGGCGTTGAAACCCAGGAGCAGCAGACGTTTTTGACCGAACTCGGATGCACGACGTTACAAGGTTTTCTGCTGGGTAAACCCGTTTCGGCGCAGACTATCAACGCCATGAGCCGGGATCCGCAGGCCTTGCTGACGCAGCAAATCTGACCGGACTGATGCCGTTATGAGGCGGCGTCGTAGAACCGGCCCGGCACCGGGGCAGCCAGTAAGGTCGAGAGAATGTTATCCACCAGCGCGGGGGCCTGTTGATACAGGTCCAGCCTTTCCGGTTTCATTAACCAGTTTTTAATCAGCCCGCAAAAAAAGCCATGAAAAACAATTAACGTCGTGTCGATATTGATCTGCGCGGAAATACTGCCTGCCGCAATGCAATTTTGCAGAATCTGACGCACGTTTTCATCGTTGAAGCCGATCCTCTTGCGAATTTCATATTCTGAAACCATGCCCTGTTCAAATTCGCATTTGTGATAAAGGATCTGTAATAGTGCGCGCTGGCGGTGGTCCCTGGCAATATATTGTAAAGCGGTAACAAACTGCTCACGTAAATTAAATAATGGATCACGTTCTGTCACTTTGGATAACTGATCGTTAATGATTTCACGGAGTGGGCATTGCTCCTGCCAGATGGCGTTAAAAATTTCCGCTTTACTGCTGAAGTGCCAGTAAATCGCTCCCCGGGTCAGGTTGGCGGCATCAGCAATATCCGTAAGCGTGGTATAAGCCACCCCCCGGGCAGCAAACTGCTCTATCGCCGCCTCAATCAACAACTGGCGTGTCTTCTGCGCCTCGGCCTTCGTTTTGCGTGCCATTGGGAGCCACTCTTTTAACGGATTAATTACATTTATCAAACAATGGGGATAATGATTAGGCCGGGTATTATCCATTACTGCAAAAAATAATTTTGAACAAAAAACGTCAATACGCTTAATTTATAAATTTCAATGATATTTGAGCATCATTTTATTCACTAAATACATGTACACACATAAACCTTATTGCGCAGGAATGCATGGCCAGAAATGCTATTCCGTTGTTTAATCATGTTCAGCGCTAATTTTCTCTCATCCATTCTTTCTCCGCACTTATAAATCAAAAAATCACCCACCCATTCTTTATTATGGCGCCCGCCGTTTTCTCTTTACCTCTCCTTAACGCTTAACCGCTGTCGGTTAATGCGGATTGATGATTTTGAAGGAATAGCCATGACGCCTCATTTCAGGTTTTTACCCTTATCCGGTTTTATCATCGGTGCCGCATTACTCGTGGGTTGTGATGATCACAGCGAGCAAGCCCAGCAGCCACCTTCACCACAGGTTGTGGTTCATGTCGTGAAAAGCGCGCCGCTGGTTGTCACCACCGAACTGCCGGGCCGCACCGATGCGTATCGTGTTGCAGAGGTTCGCCCTCAGGTGAGTGGCATCGTTCTGAAGCGCAACTTTACCGAGGGCAGCGATGTAAAAGCGGGGGAATCGCTGTATCAGATCGATCCGGCCGCGTATCAGGCCGCGTTTGACAGCGCTTCGGGCGAGCTGGCCAAAGCTCAGGCTGCGGCTAACATTGCCCACCTGACCGTGAAACGCTATTTACCGTTGATGGGCACCCATTACGTCAGCAAGCAGGAGTACGATCAGGCGGTTGCCACCGCTCGTCAGGCTGATGCTTCGGTGATTGCGGCCCGGGCAGCCGTCGAGACCGCGCGCATTAATCTCGCTTATACCAAAGTGACGTCACCTATCAGCGGGCGCATCGGCAAATCCAGCGTCACCGAGGGGGCGCTGGTATCAAATGGCCAGGCCTCGGCGCTGGCTACGGTACAGCAACTCGATCCGATTTATGTCGATGTGACGCAATCCAGCAACGATTTTATGCGGCTTAAGCAATCCCGTCTGCAAACGGGCGAGAACGCCAGCAGCGTACAGTTGCTGATGGAGAATGGTCAGCCCTATCCCCTGAAAGGTTCGTTGCAATTCTCTGATGTCACCGTAGACGAAAGCACCGGCTCCATTACCCTGCGGGCGATCTTCCCTAACCCGCAACATATTCTGCTACCCGGCATGTTTGTTCGGGCGCGCATTGATGAGGGAACTCAGCCTCAGGCCATCCTAGTGCCGCAGCAAGGGGTCACTCGTACCCCGCGCGGAGAGGCCAGCGTGATGGTGGTGAATGCGAAGAATCAGGCCGAAGCGCGAAACGTCGTCGCGCCCCAGGCGATTGGCGATCAATGGCTGATCACCCAGGGCCTGCAGGAAGGCGATCGGGTGATTGTCAGCGGGCTGCAAAAAGTGCGCCCTGGCGTCGCGGTTGTCGCTACGCCAGATACCACTGCGCAAAAAGCGGGGTAAGGAACAGAGCATGGCTAACTTCTTTATTCAGCGCCCGGTTTTTGCGTGGGTACTCGCTATTATTTTGATGATTACGGGCGGGCTGGCGATCCTGAAATTGCCTATCGCCCAGTATCCCACCATTGCCCCTCCTGCCGTGGCGATTTCGGCGACCTACCCCGGTGCCGATGCCCAGACGGTACAGGATACGGTGACTCAGGTTATCGAACAGAACATGAACGGCATCGATAACCTGATGTATATGTCCTCCACCAGCGATTCGTCGGGCAGCGTGACCATCACCCTGACCTTCCAGTCAGGCACCGACCCGGATATTGCGCAGGTGCAGGTGCAGAACAAATTACAGCTGGCGATGCCGCTGCTGCCGCAGGAAGTGCAGCAGCAGGGAATCGGCGTGGAGAAGTCGAGCAGTAGCTTCCTGCTGGTGGCTGGCTTTGTCTCAGACAATAAAAACCTTAGCCAGGACGATATCTCTGACTATGTTGCCTCTAACGTCAAGGATGCCATTAGCCGCACCTCCGGGGTGGGTGATGTACAACTCTTTGGTGCCCAGTATGCGATGCGTATCTGGCTGGACGCGAATAAGCTGAATGCCTATCAGCTGACGCCGCTTGACGTCATCAATCAACTCAAAACCCAGAATAACCAGATTGCCGCAGGTCAGTTGGGCGGCACACCGTCGGTGCCGGGCCAGCAGCTCAATGCCTCGATCATCGCCCAGACGCGCCTGAAAACCGTCGAAGAGTTTGGCAACATTACCCTGAAGGTCAATCAGGACGGATCAATGGTCCATCTGAAAGATGTCGCCCGCATTGCGCCTGGCGGTGAAAACTACAACATGGTGACCAAAATCAACGGCCAGGCGGCGACCGGGCTGGGGATCAAACTTGCCACCGGTGCCAACGCGCTGGATACTGCCGCAGCGATTAAAAGCAAACTGGCGCAGCTGCAAACCTTCTTCCCGCAGGGCCTGAAGGTGGTCTATCCCTACGACACCACGCCGTTTGTGAAGATCTCCATCCATGAAGTGGTGAAGACGCTGTTTGAAGCCATCATCCTCGTCTTCCTCGTGATGTATCTGTTCCTGCAAAACCTGCGCGCCACGCTGATCCCGACCATTGCCGTGCCGGTGGTGTTGCTGGGTACTTTTGCGGTTCTGGCGGCGTTTGGCTTCTCCATCAATACCCTGACCATGTTTGGTATGGTGCTGGCGATAGGCTTACTGGTGGATGACGCCATCGTGGTGGTAGAGAACGTCGAGCGCGTGATGGTAGAGGAAAAGCTACCGCCAAAAGAGGCAACACAAAAATCGATGTCGCAGATCCAGGGGGCGCTGGTCGGCATTGCCATGGTGCTGTCGGCAGTATTTATCCCGATGGCCTTTTTCGGCGGTTCCACCGGGGCGATTTATCGCCAGTTCTCCCTGACGATTGTCTCAGCTATGGCGCTTTCCGTACTGGTGGCGCTGATCCTGACTCCTGCGCTGTGCGCCACTCTGCTCAAATCACCCGGCGAGCATCATGAGCCTAAAGGCGGATTCTTCGGCTGGTTCAATGCGCTGTTCGACAGGAGCGTGGCGCACTACAGCAATAGCGTCAGCCATATTCTGCGCAAGACCGGCCGCTATCTGGTGGTCTATGTCCTTATTGTCGGCGGTATGGCGGTGCTGTTCCTGCGCCTGCCGACCTCGTTCCTGCCGGAAGAAGACCAGGGTGTTTTCATGACCATGGTGCAGCTCCCGGCGGGCGCTACACAAACCCGTACCCAGCAGGTGCTGGATCAGGTTGAGCATTATTACCTCACCAAAGAAAAAGCTAACGTGGAGTCGGTGTTTACCGTTAACGGCTTCAGCTTCAGCGGTCAGGGGCAAAATGCCGGGGTGGCATTTATCAGCCTTAAGCCCTGGGAGGAACGCCCTGGCGCCGCCAACGGCGTCGCGGCTATCGTCAGCCGGGCAAGCCGGGCCTTCAGCCAGATTAAAGATGGGCTGGTGTTTCCGTTCAACCTGCCTGCCATTATTGAGCTGGGCACCGCTACCGGGTTCGATTTTGAGCTTATCGACCAGGCCAACCTGGGCCATAACCAGCTTACGCAGGCCCGAAACCAGCTGTTGGGCATGATCAAAGCTCATCCCGATCTTCTGGTTCGCGTGCGGCCTAATGGTCTGGAAGATACCCCGCAGTTCAAGCTGGATATCGATCAGGAGAAAGCGCAGGCGCTGGGCGTTAGCGTGTCGGACATCAACCAGACCATCTCCACCGCCCTGGGGGGCACCTACGTCAATGACTACATAGACCGTGGTCGGGTGAAGAAGGTCTATGTCCAGGCAGACGCGCCTTTCAGGATGCTGCCGGCGGATATCAATCGCCTTTATGTGCGCAGCGCTAACGGTGAAATGGTGCCGCTTTCGGCGTTCAGCGAGTCACACTGGATCTACGGGTCACCGCGTCTCGAACGCTATAACGGCACTCCTTCAATGGAGATCCTCGGGGAGGCCGCGCCAGGCAAAAGTACCGGTGAAGCAATGGCCTTAATGGAGCAACTGGCGGCGAAACTGCCGACGGGTATTGGTTTTGACTGGACCGGCATGTCCTACCAGGAACGGCTGTCAGGCAACCAGGCACCTGCCCTGTACGCCATCTCGCTGGTGGTGGTGTTCCTCTGTCTGGCAGCGCTGTATGAAAGCTGGTCGATTCCGTTTTCAGTGATGCTGGTGGTGCCGTTGGGGGTAGTCGGTGCCTTGTTGGCCGCCTCCCTGCGCGGGCTGAACAATGATGTCTATTTCCAGGTGGGGCTACTTACCACGATCGGCCTGTCGGCAAAGAACGCGATTCTTATTGTCGAATTTGCTAAGGATCTGATGGAGAAAGAGGGGAAAGGCATTGTTGAAGCCACGCTGGAGGCGTCCCGTATGCGCCTGCGTCCGATCCTGATGACCTCCCTGGCGTTTATCCTCGGCGTGATGCCGCTGGTCATCAGCCACGGCGCTGGCAGTGGCGCGCAAAACGCCGTGGGTACCGGGGTAATGGGCGGCATGCTTTCGGCAACCTTGCTGGCCATCTTTTTTGTGCCGGTCTTCTTTGTCGTGGTACGCAGACGCTTTACGCGTCATCAAGAACAGTAATAGATAAAGGCGCTTCGGCGCCTTTATTGATGATAATAAACAGAAAATTAGTCTTATCCATTTATTTATCTTATTAATTAGCACCCCAATGAATTGTTTGCTTGCGATTTTTAGCTTGCGTACTTAATCAATGCTTCTCCCTAATTCCTCCATTATTGGCTCGCAGTAAGAAGGATTTCTCCATCTTTTTTACAATCCAAATAATTTGAGATTATTCACCCTTTATGGCGATTTTTAAGCGGTGGTAATATAAGCATCAGCTTTGCGGAACACACGACTGACTATATCGCAAAGTTAGATTTCATTTTGAGGTAACACCATGAAAAGACTCATTTCGGTTGCACTCCTTACCGCGCTGCTTGCAGGTTGCGCGCATGACTCTCCGTGCGTACCGGTATACGACGATCAGGGCCGACTGGTTCATACTAATACCTGTATGAAGGGTACCACGCAGGATAACTGGGAAACTGCAGGGGCGATAGCAGGTGGCGCAGCAGCCGTTGCAGGCCTGACGCTGGGCATCATTGCCGTGTCTAAGTAATCCATAAAGCGCGAATTCGTTCGCGCTTTTGCTTTCCCGATTTAGGTTCATAAATAATCCTGCAGCTGCTCACATCTTTTTGCCGTTTTATTTTTATTTCAGTTTGCCGACGTGATGTTATTCACATCCTGTTGGCCTCCAATATTCACGCCATAATTTATCCTTTTACTCCTGCGTTTCTGAATCAACTTTTGCTCTGATTTGTGGCGCAGGTTGTAATTTCGCACCATTTCAGGGCGCTCGATTTAATTATCTCTGTCTACACTCTGCTTTACGCGTTGCGTAATCGTTTATTACGTCAATTGCAAAAACTGGCATCGCGTTTGCTTTATTAACGTCGGCCACAGCCACAGACAGGTTTAAGCGTTTATAAACGCTTCACTATAACGATAATTTTCGACACACAGGATGCATTATGAAAAAGATGATGATGGCCAGCCTCGCCGCTGCAGGTGTGCTTTTTGCGATCTCCGGCCAGGCCCAGGCGGGTGCTACGCTGGATGCCGTTAAGCAGAAAGGATTCGTGCAATGTGGGATCAGCGACGGTTTGCCAGGGTTCTCCTATGCAGATGCCAACGGTAAATTCTCCGGTATTGATGTCGATGTGTGCCGTGGCGTTGCTGCCGCTGTATTCGGCGACGACACTAAAGTGAAATATACCCCGCTGACGGCGAAAGAGCGTTTTACCGCCCTGCAATCTGGTGAAGTGGATATGCTGTCACGCAATACCACCTGGACCTCCTCACGTGATACCGGTATGGGCATGTCCTTTACCGGCGTGACCTATTACGACGGCATTGGTTTCCTGACGCACAATAAAGCAGGCCTGAAGAGCGCTAAAGAGCTTGATGGCGCCACAGTCTGTATTCAGGCGGGTACTGATACTGAACTGAACGTCGCGGATTATTTTAAAGCCAATAACATGAAATATACGCCAGTGACTTTCGACCGCTCTGACGAATCTGCCAAAGCACTGGAATCGGGACGCTGCGACACCCTGGCATCCGACCAGTCCCAACTTTACGCGCTGCGGATCAAGCTGAGCAACCCGGCGGAATGGATCGTCCTGCCGGAAGTGATCTCTAAAGAGCCGCTTGGCCCGGTCGTGCGTCGTGGCGATGATGAATGGAACTCTGTTGTTCGCTGGACGCTGTTCGCCATGCTTAATGCAGAAGAGATGGGCGTCAACTCGAAGAACGTCGATGAGAAAGCCGCTAATCCAACCACACCGGATATGGCCCACCTGCTGGGTAAAGAGGGCGATTACGGCAAGGATCTGAAGCTGGATAACAAATGGGCATACAACATCATTAAAAAGGTGGGTAACTACGCTGAAATTTTCGAGCGTAACGTTGGCTCTGAAAGCGCGCTGAAGATCAGCCGTGGGCAGAATAATCTCTGGAACAATGGCGGCATCCAGTACGCGCCGCCAGTACGCTAAGCAGCATGCTGTAACGGGCACTGCCGTTGCGGTGCCCAGTCCAGAGTCATGGTTACCCGAGGTTTTTTATGTCCCATCGCCGCTTAGCCCTGAAAGGAGCCTTCTCCTTTTCCAATCCTGCGGTTCGCGCCTGGCTTTTCCAGATACTCGCTGTTCTCGCTGTCCTGGCCGTCGCGATCTACTTGTTCCATAACACCGTTACCAACCTGAGTACACGCGGCATTACTTCGGGCTTTGCCTTCCTTGACCGTAGTGCGGGATTTGGCATCGTTCAGCACTTAATAGATTACACCGAAGGAGATACCTACGGTCGCGTATTCCTGGTCGGCCTGATGAATACCCTGCTGGTCTCCGGGTTATGCATTGTTTTTGCTTCTCTGCTGGGCTTTTTCCTGGGCCTTGCACGTCTGTCTGATAACTGGCTGCTGCGTAAGCTTTCCACGTTTTATATTGAGACGTTCCGTAATATCCCGCCGCTGCTCCAGATCTTCTTCTGGTATTTCGCCGTTTTGCGTAACCTGCCCGGACCTCGCCAGGCGGTGGATGCCTTCGATCTGGCCTTTTTAAGCAATCGCGGGTTGTATATCCCGTCTCCGCAGATTGTCGAAGGAATGCTGGCGCTGCTGGCGGCTCTGGCGTGCGTGGTGATCGTCTCCGTCGCGCTGTTCCGCTACAACCGAATGCATCAGATCAAAACCGGACAGTTACGGCGCACCTGGCCGGTAACGCTGATCTTGCTGGTGATCCTGTCGGGTCTGGCGCACGTCATTTTTGGTCCGGCGATGCACTGGGATGTGCCGCAGTTGCGGGGGTTTAATTTCCGCGGCGGTATGGTATTAATTCCTGAGCTGGCTGCTCTGACGCTGGCACTTTCGATCTATACCTCAGCCTTTATCGCAGAAATTATTCGTGCCGGCATTCAGGCCGTTCCTCACGGCCAGCATGAAGCCGCTCGCTCGCTTGGCCTGCCAAACCCGGTCACGCTACGTCAGGTCATCATTCCCCAGGCCATGCGGGTTATCATCCCACCGCTGACCAGCCAGTATCTCAACATTGTGAAAATTCGTCCCTTGCGGCCGCGATTGGCTATCCCGATATGGTTTCTCTGTTTGCCGGCACCGTTCTTAACCAGACGGGCCAGGCTATCGAAACGATCGCCATCACGATGTCGGTTTACCTGATTATCAGCCTGACCATTTCCCTGTTAATGAATATCTATAACCGTCGCATCGCGCTGGTTGAACGCTAAGGAATCATGATGACAAAAGCCGTCTTGTCTCACCCTGTGCGTCCGGCCACGACCGGCAATGGACGCATTATTATCTGGGTACGTAAAAACCTGTTCTCTAGCTGGAGTAATAGCTTACTCACCCTGCTCTGTTTCTGGCTGATGTGGGAGCTGATCCCGCCCCTGCTCAATTGGGCGTTTTTGCAGGCTAACTGGGTCGGCACCACGCGCGCCGATTGTACGAAAGAGGGAGCCTGCTGGGTCTTCATTCATCAGCGTTTCGGCCAGTTCATGTATGGGCTTTACCCGCACGACCAGCGCTGGCGCATCAATCTTGCCCTGCTAGTGGGGCTGCTTTCTATCTTGCCCATGTTCTGGAAAGGATTACCGCAGCGGGGACGGTACATCGCCTGTTGGGCTGTGATCTATCCCCTCATCGTCTGGTTGTTACTCTATGGCGGTGTGCTGGGGCTGGAGCGCGTCGAAACCCGCCAGTGGGGTGGCCTGACGCTGACGCTGATTATCGCCTCGGTGGGGATAGCTGGCGCATTACCATTAGGTATTTTGCTGGCGCTGGGACGCCGTTCAACCATGCCGGTCGTGCGCATCCTGTCGGTTATTTTCATTGAGTTCTGGCGTGGAGTACCGCTGATCACCGTGCTGTTTATGTCGTCGGTAATGCTGCCGCTATTTATGGCAGAGGGCACCACCATCGACAAACTGATCCGCGCCCTGGTTGGCGTCATTTTGTTTCAGTCTGCCTATGTAGCTGAGGTCGTGCGCGGCGGGTTACAGGCACTGCCAAAGGGCCAGTACGAAGCCGCCGAATCGCTGGCGCTGGGATACTGGAAAACGCAGGGATTAGTGATCCTGCCGCAGGCGCTGAAACTGGTGATACCGGGTCTGGTGAACACCATTATTGCGCTGTTCAAAGATACCAGTCTGGTGATCATCATTGGTTTATTCGATCTCTTCAGTAGCGTGCAGCAGGCCACTGTCGACCCGGCGTGGCTGGGCATGTCGACAGAAGGCTATGTTTTTGCTGCGCTTATCTACTGGATTTTCTGTTTTAGCATGTCGCGCTACAGCCAGCATCTGGAAAAGCGCTTTAACACCGGGCGTACACCGCACTGAGGAACCTATGAGCCAGATAACTATGACCCCCGCTGACGCGATGATTACGCTGGATAATGTGAATAAGTGGTACGGGCAATTTCACGTTCTGAAAGACATTAACCTGAAGGTAAAACAAGGGGAACGTATTGTCCTTTGCGGCCCTTCAGGCTCGGGTAAATCAACTACCATCCGCTGCATTAACCATCTGGAAGAGCATCAGCAGGGACGGATTGTTGTTGATGGGATCGAGCTGAACGACGACATCCGTAACGTGGAGCGTGTTCGCCAGGAAGTGGGTATGGTATTCCAGCATTTTAATCTGTTCCCCCACCTGACCGTTCTGCAAAATTGCACCCTGGCCCCCATCTGGGTACGCAAAATGCCAAAAAAGGAAGCGGAGGCGCTGGCCATGCACTATCTGGAACGCGTGCGCATCGCAGAACACGCACATAAATTTCCAGGGCAGATCTCGGGAGGACAGCAGCAGCGCGTGGCCATCGCCCGCTCTCTGTGTATGAAACCGAAAATTATGCTGTTCGATGAACCTACCTCCGCCCTGGATCCTGAGATGGTGAAAGAAGTGCTGGATACCATGATAGGGCTGGCTGAATCAGGAATGACGATGCTGTGTGTGACGCATGAAATGGGTTTTGCCAGAACCGTAGCAGATCGGGTCATCTTTATGGATCGCGGGGAGATCGTCGAGCAAGCGTCACCGGAAGAATTCTTCTCTCACCCTAAATCGGAACGTACACGCGCGTTCTTGTCACAGGTGATTCACTGATCGTTTGCACTGCCCGGTGGCGCTACGCTTACCGGGCCTACGTTATGCGCGCTTTCCACGCTTTTTACGGAACACATAACGCAAAAAGGCCATCCTTACGGATGGCCTTTTCACTTATTTGATGTCTGGCAGTTCCCTACTCTCGCATGGGGAGACCCCACACTACCATCGGCGCTACGGCGTTTCACTTCTGAGTTCGGCATGGGGTCAGGTGGGACCACCGCGCTACAGCCGCCAGACAAATTCTTTTCTACGCGCCGAACTTTAACCTAAAAACTGGTGCTGATACCCAGAGTCGAACTGGGGACCTCACCCTTACCAAGGGTGCGCTCTACCAACTGAGCCATATCAGCACACTTAATTTGATGCCTGGCAGTTCCCT